>Ga0099828_10002576_pt1 | contig 12516 bp, 13 predicted proteins | sample CZO8metaG_2_FD_79338 | JGI IMG/M metagenome (GOLD analysis project Ga0099828, IMG submission 79338) | Vadose zone soil microbial communities from the Eel River Critical Zone Observatory, Northern California, USA - CZOApr15con2H1.8 metaG | ecosystem: Environmental > Terrestrial > Soil > Vadose...
GCCATCGGTCGCGCGGCCGCGTACGGCGCGCTCCTGCCGGGCTGGATCGTCGAGGATCGGCCGCTCGACGTGCTCAGCGGCGCGGGCATGGTCTTCGCCATCCTGCTGCTCGCCGCGCTCGCGGCCGCGATGCTCCGCGGACGCGAGGGCATCACCGCGCGCCTGGGCGTGCCGTGGCTCTGGCCGGGGCTGATCGCGCCGTTCGGCGTGCTGGCGCTCGCGATCCAGCGCGAGACGCCGTACGCGTGTATGGTCCTCGCGCCTTTCGTCGCCGCGATGGTGCCCGACGCGCTGGGTCGTCCGAGCGTGCCGGCGCTCGCGATCCCGCGGCGCGCCGCGCTCGCGGTCGTCGCCGCGCTCGCGATCGGCCTGGGCATCGAGACGCTCGCGGCCGCGCCGGCGCAGCCCGATCTCGCCGCCTATCCCACTGGCGCGCTTGGCGCGCTACGCGCCGCGCGGGGCAACCTGCTGAACGAGTACGACTGGGGCGGCTACCTCATCCGCTACGCGCCCGAGCACCCGACATTCATCGACGGCCGCGGCGAAGCGCTGTTCGTGCCCGACGTGCTCGCGGACTTCCAGCGCGCCGTCGCGCTCGGGCCCGGCTACCGCGACGTCCTGAAGCGCTGGGACATCGCGCTGGCGCTGCTGCGTCCGGATCGACCGCTCGCCGGCGCGCTCTTCGAGGATGGCTGGCGTCTTGTGGCCAGCGGCGGCGGCTGGGTGCTGCTGTCGCGTCCGTGAAGCTCGCGCGCTTCTCCGTGCTCGCGCTCGCGCTCGGCGCGGCGTTCGGCGCGCTCGTGACGCTGCAACCCGTCTCCGACTCCGATCTCTTCTGGCACCTCGCCGCCGGAAGCCGCACGCTCGCGGGGGACCTGCCGCGCGTCGACGTCTTCTCGTGGACCGTGACCGGCGCGCCGGTCTTCACCGATCAGTGGCTCGGCGACCTGGCGCTCGCCGCCGCGCGCGCGCTCGGCGATTGGCGCGGTGTGCTCGCGCTCCGCGCGATCGCCGTCGCCGCCCTCGTCGCGATCGTCATCGACGCCGCTCTGCGGGCGCGACCCAGGAGCCCGATCGTCGCGGTCGTCGCGGCGCTTCCCGCGATCGCGCTGTCGCGCTTCGCCTGGACCGATCGGCCCGAGCTCCTCGGTCTGCTCTGCTTCGCGCTCCTCGTACGCTTCCTACGCGGCGGCGATCGCGACCTGCTGCTCACCATCCCGCTCCTCCTGGTGTGGTCGCAGCTCCACGGCTCGTTCGCGCTCGGCCTCGGCCTCATCCTCGCCGCGTGCGGCGCGCGCGCGCTGGAGACGACACCGGACCGCTGGCGCTTTTTCCCGATCGCCGCGTTCGCCGTGCTCGTCACGCTGCTCACGCCATCGGGCCTCGCCGCGTGGACGTCGTCGGGCGCGCACTTCCTCGCCCCGCCGCGCTTCGTCGCCGAAGAGGGTGTGCCGGATGCGCGCACGCTCCCGGGCGTGCTGTTCATCGGCGCGCTCGGTCTCCTGATCGCGACCTCCCTGCTCGGCCGGCGTGTCACGCTGCGGGAGGCCGCGATCCTCATCCCCGTCGCCTTCGTTTCGCTCACGGCCACCCGGCACACGCCGCTGCTCGCGATCGCCGCCGCGCCGTACTTCGCTTCAGCGTGGCCCGATCCGCTCGAGAGGTGGCGTTCAAGCGAGTCGCGCGCCACCGCCGGCCTAGCGCCGGGCGCGTCTCTCGCTCGAATCAGGCCACGCCAGCCCATCATCGACGGCGCGCATGGCGCGGGCGGCTGGCGGGCCTGGCTCTCGCGCGAGTCGCGCCCGACGCTCTCCGTCGGTGGCGCGCTCGTCGTCGCTTTGAGCGCCATCGTGCTCGCTATTGCGATTGCGCTCGCCGACGCGAACCTCGACGAATCCGGCTATCCGAAGGCGGCGTTGGCGGCGCTGCCGAGCGGGCCAGGCGTGTTCAACCAATACGACTGGGGTGGGTATCTCATCTACGCGGCGCCGAACACGCCGGTCTTCATCGATGGGCGTCTCTTCCCGTATGTGCCGAGCGTCCTCGATGACTACCGCGCCGTGATCGGCGCGCATCCGGGCTGGGAGAGCGTCGTCGCGCGGCGCGGCGTGCGCGCGATGATCGTGCGACCGACGGACGCGATCGCGGTGCGCGCGCCCGAGCGTGGATGGCGCGTCGCGTACTCCGACGCGATCGCGGTCGTGTTGCTCAAGTGAGGTTCCCGGCGATCGCGCTGCTGCTCGGGTCGGTCGCGGGCGTGCTCGCGGCGACGCAGCCGCTGTCCGACCCGGACATGTTCTGGCACCTCGCGACCGGACGCGAGACGCTCGCGCACGGCATCGTGCGGACCGACCTCTTCTCGTGGACGGTCCGAGGTGCGCCCGTGTCGACCGACCAGTGGCTCGGTCAGGTCCTCATGTACGGCGCGTTCGCCATCGGTGATTGGTGGGCCGTCGCGGTCCTGCGGGTGCTGGAGGTCGTGGCACTCGTGTCGCTCGTCGCTGTGAGCGCTGCGTTCACCGGGGCTCGACCGCTCGCGGTCGTGCTCGCCTCCCTGCCCGCCCTGCTGCTGACGCGCGCGGTGTGGGTCGACCGACCCGAGCTGCTGGGGTTCGTGTTCTTCGCAGCGCTGCTCGTGCTTTTGCGGGTCGGACGGGGAGGCCGCGCAATGGCCCTTGTCGCCGTGGTTCCTGTGATTGGTTTTTGGGCTTGCGTCCACGGCTCGTTCGCGCTCGGCGTCGTGCTCAGCGTGCTCGTCTGCGCCGAGGGAGCGCTCCGCGATGTGCCGCGCCGGCGAACGTATCTCGCGTGCGCCGCAGCGAGCGTACTCGCATCGCTCCTCACGCCCGCGGGTCTCGGCGCCTGGACCGCCCCCGGGTTCCACCTCCTCTCGCCGCCGCGCTACATACAGGAGTGGGGCGTCGTCGACGTGCGCACGCCGATGGGGATCGCGTACGTCCTCACGCTCGCCGGGGTGATCGCGTGCGCTCTCCTTGGTCCACGTCTCGCGCTGCGCGACCTCGTCATCTTGATCCCGGTCGCGCTCCTCTCGCTGACCGCCGCGCGACAGGCGCCGCTCATCGCGATCGCCGCCGCGCCGCTGTTCGCTGAACGGACCGAGCTGCTGCTTGAGCATGTGCTCGTGCGACGCGACCGCGCCGCTCAAGGTCTCGCCCGCGCCCTCGTGCTCGTCGTCCCGACGGCCCTCGTGCTCGCGGCGACGATCGCGGCGCCGCGCAACGTCGATGACCGCTCGTATCCGGCGGATGCGCTCAGTTCGATACCAAGTGGAGACGGCACCCTCGCCAGATACGAATGGGGAGGGTGGTTCATCTGGCAAGCGCCGGCATTTCCTGTTTTCATCGATGGACGGCTCACGCCGTACCTCGGCGGCGTCGTCGATGACTACCAGCGCATCGTTTCGGCCGCGCCGGGGTGGGAAGATACGGTCCGACGACGCGGTGTCCGCACGCTCGTGGTCCTACCAACGGATCCCGTCGCCATCCGCGCGATGGAGCTCGGCTGGAGCATGCGCTTCCGCTCCAGCGACGTCGTCGTCATCGCTGTGCCGTAAGAAATCCGTCCATATACTTCGCGCACGAGCACGCAGCCGACGCGACTGATCAAGGACGGCGACGACCTCGAGGCTCAGTTCGACGCCATCGTCGACGCGTTGCGCAAGGATGTGCGGCGAACCCGACAGCAGGTCGACAAGTTCGCGCGCGCGTATCAACGCACCGCCGAGGCGCAATCGCGGCGCTCGCAGGACGGCAAGCCCGATGAGCTGACGCAGAGGGCTTACCGGCGCCTGAAGCAGCTGCAGCTCATCGTGCAGCACATCGAGTCGAGCGCGGCGTACCTTCTCGGCTCGGGCATCGAGCCCGAGCGCAAGGACGCCGTCGAGGGTGCGCTCGAGGTCGCGGCCCGCGTCCTCGAGAGCCTCGAGGCCGAGCGCGAGCGCCTCTACCGCGACGTGCACGACGGACCTGCGCAGGTACTGGCGAACGCGATCTTCGAGGTCGAGTACCTCGAGCGCATCGCGGAGCGCGCGCCGTCGGAGGTGCGGCAGACCCTCAAGGCGGAGCTCGCCGGCCTCAAGACGCAGTTCCGCAGCTCGCTCGATTCGGTCCGCGCGATGATCTACGACCTCCGCCCGCCGGAACTCAGCGAGCTCGGGCTCGCGGAGGCGATGCGCAACTACACCTCGGAGTGGGAATCGCGTTGCGGCATCAAGGTGCTCTCGACACTGGAGACGACCGACACCGATCTCTCGCCGCAGCACGAGCTCGCCGTGTACCGCGTGCTCCAGGAGGCACTGCAGAACGTCCACAAGCACGCGCAGGCCACGACCGTCGGCGTGGTGTGGCAGCGCTCGGCCACCTCATGGGCGCTGCACGTGACCGACGACGGCAGTGGCTTCGATCTGGTGAAGGCCGCGCGCCGCGCGAAGTCTGTCGGCCTGCTCTCCATGCGCGAACGCGCCGAGCTCATCGGCGGTTCGCTACAGATCCAGTCGATGCCCGGGAAGGGCACCGCAGTTACACTCCTGCTCCCGGCGAAGGTCGTCGAACCCACCTCCTACGAAAGGCGGACACTTGGCGGAGAAGACTGACCGCACGATCCGCGTCGTCCTCGCCGACTCCAGCCGTCTGACGGCGATGGGGATCGGCCAAGTCCTCGAGAAAGAGCCCGAGATGGAGCTCGTCGCCACCGCGTCCGATGGCGAAGAGGCCGTCACGAAGACCCTCGAGCTCGAGCCTGATGTCCTCGTCATCGAGGCGGACCTGCCGCGCCTCTCGGGCATCAAGGTGACCCAGCGCATCCGTCGCGAGCTGCCGCACGTCGGCGTGGTCATCCTCACCGCGAAGGACGAGGAGCAGACCCTGTTCGAGGCCATCCGCGCCGGTGCTGCCGCGTACCTGAACAAGGACGTCGATCCGGCGGAGCTCATCGACGCGATCCGCAAGGCGCGCGCGGGCCAGTTCATCATCAACGAGAAGGTCTTCAGCCGGCCGGCCGTCGCGTCGAAGGTGCTCGCCGAGTTCCGCGAGCTCTCCGTCTACGGTCCGGGCTCGTCTCACGTCTTCGCGCCGCTCTCACCGCGTGAGGTCCAGATCCTCGACAACATCGCGCAGGGGATGACCAACAAGGAGGTCGCCTACGCTCTCGCGATCTCCGAGCAGACGGTGAAGAACCACATGTCGAGCATCCTGCGCAAGCTCTCGGTGAACGACCGCACGCAGGCCGTCGTGTACGCGATACGGCAGGGATGGATCAAGGGACCGGAGATGGGGAATTGACCGTGGCCACCGATACGGCCGGCGAGCTCGCCACCGAGCAGCAGAAGGTCGTCGCGGAGATCCGCGAGCTGGACCTGCTCGTCGAGTCGACGCAGACCGAGGTGAACCGTCTCAAGGCCCGCGAGGATCAGACCAAGCTCCGCGTCGAAGAGGTCCGTGGGAATCCCGGCAACTTCCAGCGCGAGGAGATCTTCGGCGCGACCGACGAACACACCACCGCGATGAACCGCCGCATGACCATGGAGGGCCAGCTCGGCGGGCTCCAGGGAAAGCGCAAGCTGCTCGACCGGGTGAAGACGCTCCTCACGCAGGCGCAGACGCACGTGCGCGAATCCACTTCGGGCGGGCCGCCGTCCGACGCGACGCCGGTCATCGACGAGGGCAAGCTCCTCCAGGCGGTCGTCGACACGCAGGAGGCCGAGCGCAAGCGCATCGCGCGCCAGGTCCACGATGGACCGGCGCAGGCGATGGCGAACGTCGTGCTCCAGTCCGAGATCAGCGAGCGGCTCTTCGAGGTCGACCCGCAGCGCTCGCGCACCGAGCTCGCCGCGCTCCGGCAGATGGTGAACAAGACGCTGCAGGAGCTGCGCGGCTTCATCTTCGAGCTGCGCCCGATGATCCTCGACGACCTCGGCCTCGTGCCGACCATGCGCCGCTACGTTCAGACGCTCATCGACAAGCACGGCATCCGCATCGACTTCTCGAGCACCGGCCGCGACCGCCGTCTCCCGTCCGATGACGAGGTCGCGATCTTCCGCCTCATCCAGGACTCGCTGGTGGAGCGGATCGAGAAGGCCGCGGCCAAGGATCTCGTGCTCGGCATGACCTGGAAGGACCAGCAGCTGGACATCCTGCTGCAGACCGACGGCAAGGACCTCCCGCCCGACGGCGAGCTCCAGTCCGGCCTGCGGCGCAGCGAGCGTCTCGAGCTGCTCAAGGGAGACTCCACGCACGAGGCGCGCGCCGACGGCACCATCGTGCTCAATGTTCACGTTCCGATCCGCGTCGCGCCGACCATCATTGCCTGACGCCGGCCGCCCGCTCACGACCACCGAGGTCGGCGACCTCCTCGAGTCCACCTGCGCGCTGATCGAGGCCGAGATGACCGCGCTCGGTGACGAGGGCTGCCGGTTCCACTTCAAGGCCGGCGAGTGGTGCGTCAACGAATGCGTCGGCCACATCATCGAGGCTGACCGTCGTGGCTTCGGCGGGCGGATCCGCGACATCCTCGCCGGCAAGCCTCTCGTCAGCTGGGATCAGGTCCAGGTCGAGCGCGACCGCAAGGACTGCGACCGCGTCTCGCAGAGCCTGTGGATGGAGTTCATGGGCCCGCGCCACGACTACATCGGGATGGTGCGCGCGCTGAAGCCTGCTGATCTCCCGAAGAGCGGCATGCACCCGAAAGTCGGCGAGCTACACGTGAGCGATCTGCTCCACGAGTGGGTCTCGCACGATCGCAATCACACGCGCCAGCTCCTCGCGGTGCAGCAGGAGCGCGTCTTCCCGCACATGGGCAACTCGCAGAAGTTCAAGGGCGAGTAGCGGCGGCTACGCGCCGCCGACGTGCGTGAGCTCGATGCCCTGGTAGAAGTGCTTGAGGATCTGCTCGTAGTTCGCGCCCTTGAGCGCCATGCCCTGCGCGCCCCACTGCGACATGCCGACCGAATGGCCGAAGCCCCTGCCGACGAAGTCGAAGCGCGCCGGGATCGCGAAGAGCCATTCGTACGCGCGGATCCCGATGCGGTGGCCATCGGTGTCGAAGGTGTGCTCGTAGTTGGCACGGATCTTCGACGCGCCGAGCACGTCCATGTCGCGCAGCCGGTCGGTGTCGCGCTCGCTGACCCACTCGAGGTCGTTCGACGGGCGCAGGATCGGCGTGAACAGATTGCTCTTCAGGCCGAAGTAATAGCGCATCGCGTCCTTTGAGATGTCCTTTGTCGCCTTGTTGCCGACGACGCGCACGCGCGTCGGCCGCCCGGCCGCGGTCTGGCTGAGCACCTCGATGCGGATCGGCACGCCCACGTCGAATCCGCGAAAACGCATGTAGTCACCCAGCTGCGGTGCGGTGAACTCGCGTGACCACTCCCAGCTGGTGCGGCCCCACGAGCTGTCCTTCGCCAGCTCGTCGCCGGGCGAGGCGACACTGCGCAGGTAGGGCAGTGCGCTGCCGAAGATGTTCTCCGAGTCTTCGGTCACACCGCCCGCGTTGGCGGAGTACAGCGCCTCGATGGCCGCGCCGCGATAGGTCGCGAGGACACCCGCGGTGCGGTCGACCGCGCGCAGCGTCGAGCGCACCTCGTTGCCCACGCCGTCGTACTCCTGGTCGCGCGTGTCGCCCTCGAGGTCGTAGTGGTCGTGGCGCCGTAGGTGCGTGGCCAGGTACGTCCGCGCGGCGATGGCCTGCGCCGCCAGCGCCTCGGGCTCCCACGTCGACGGCTCCTCCGAGCCGATCACCGACGCGAGATACACCCCGGTCTCGACGGTGTTCACGATGATCGGGTCGCCGCCGTCGTCGGTCGTGACGTCGAGCGTGCCGCGGAAGCCGCGTCCGTTCACGGTGAGGATCCCGTCCGTCGTGGTGAACGTCACGGGCACCGCCTTCTGGTCGGAGATGAGCGGTGTGCCCAGCGCGTCGTCGTCGGTCCGCAGGAGGGAGATCTCGAAGGGGATGGTGACGATCTTGGCCGGCTCGCCGCGCGCCTCGAGCTCGGCGTTGCGCGCTTCGCGCAGCGCCTGCCGGCGCGCGAGGCGCTCGTCGGAGGTCAGCGACTCCGGTCGCGGCGGGAGCGTGATGGTGACGCCCTCCGCTCGGCGCACGTTGGTGCGCAGGACCAGCCGGCGCGGACCGTAGTAGAGGGTGCGTCCGTCGTAGCTCGTCGCGGTGACGTTGCCGGTCGACGTGACGAGCGTGTAGTTGATGCCGTTCGGCGTCACGTTGACGCGGACGGTGGCGGGAAGCGCACTCAGCGGAGCGGCTTGAGCAGGTCGCGGCGCGGCCTGGACCTGGAGCGGCATGACGCAGCTGGCGACAAGGGTCGCGACGACGGATCGTGCGAGGAGCCTTCCACGCATCACGTCGTGCTCCGGTACACCTCCGGCTTGAGCACGCCGATGAAGGGCAGGTTGCGGTACCTCTCGGCGTAATCCAGGCCGTATCCGACGACGAACTTGTCCGGGATCTCAAAGCCGCGGTAGTCGATGTCGATGGGGACGATGCGGCGCGCGGGCTTGTCGAGCAGCGTGCAGAGGCGCACCGATGCCGGGCGCTGCGAGCGCAGATGCTCGACGACGAAGGCGAGCGTATTGCCGGTATCCAAGATGTCCTCCACCACCAGCACATCACGTGCCTCGATGGGATTCGCGATGTCCTTCAGGATCCGCACCACGCCGCTGGTCTCGGTGCCCGCGCCGTACGAGGACACCTCGAGGAAATCGAGCGACAGCGGGATCGGGATCTGCCGCATGAGGTCCGCCAGGAACGGCAGCGCCCCCTTGAGGATCGAGACGAGCACGAGGTCCTTGCCGGCGTAGTCCTTCGCGATGCGCGCGCCGAGCTCGCGGACCTTCGCGCTGATCGCGGCCTCGTCCACCAGGATCTCGGCGATGTCGTCGGCGGGGGTCGCCGCGCGGATGGCGTTCATCGGTTGATTGTGCCGTGTGCTTCTACCAATGCCGTACCACCCACGCCAGGCGCACGAGCACGATGAGCCCGAGGACGCCGCTGGCGTAGAGGAACGGCATGCCGCCCGGCGTGCCGCCGCCGACCTCGTCGGGGAACGCCTCTTGGAAATGATCGTCGACAACGTGACCGCTGGGCCCAGGAGTCGGGCTGGGCGTGGGGACGGCCGCGCCGCGGACGATGACCGTGCCGCGCATCGACGGACCGTGGACACCGCAGATGTAATCGAACGTGCCGGGCCGGTCGAAGGTCATCGTGGTGGACTGGTTCTGCGCGAGGACCGCGGTGATGAAGCCGGTCGTGATGGTGACCGCGCTGTGAGACGCGCTGTCGAGGTTGGTCCAGTTGATGGTGTCGCCGGCATCAATGGTGACGCTGGCCGGTGAGAAGGCGAAGTTCTGGATCGTGACGTTCACGGTGGCTGCGGCGCGCGGCGCGGCGGCTGCGCTCAGCCCGAGCGCGCTCAGCAAAAGGAGAGACGCGAGCGCTGCGAGCCGGAACGGCACGCGGCTAACGATAGGGAGTCGCGGTGTCAGCGCCGGGTGCCGAGTGCGAACGCGACGCCGATGAGGCCGACGATCAGGACGGCGCCGATCGCGACGAACAGCGGACCCGGCCCGGCGTCAGCGCCGCCGCTCGTCGCAGCAGCGTTCGTGGGTGCGAGCGTGCTCGATGCGACCGCGATGGGCGCGGTCGTGGCCGGCGCGACCGTCGGTGAGTCCGTGCGCGTGGGTGTCGGGGGCACGGTCGGCGCCGCGGTCGTGGGCGGTGGCGTCGGTGTCGGCGCGACGGTGGGCTGTGGCGTCGGTGCGGGTGTCGGGGTGGGTTGCGGCGTCGGCGTCGGCGTGGGCACGGGAGTGGCCGCAGCCTGCACGACGACCGTGCCGCTCATGCTCGCGCCGTGCACGCCGCAGATGTATCCGAAGGTTCCCGCCCGGCTGAACCCGACCGAAGCGCTCTGACCCGTCGCGAGGCTGGGCGTCTGCCAGCTGCCATCGTTGGCCTTGGCGCTGTGGAACAGGTTCACGTCCTGATTCGTCCAGCGGACCGTGTCGCCGACGGTGACGATGATCGTGCCCGGGTTGAAGGCGAAGTTCACGATCGTGACGTCTCGCACCGCGGTCTCTGGCGCCGCGCTCGCGGTCGTCATGCCGACCAGAAGGAGGGCGAGGCTGGCGATCGCGAGCCGCACGGCACTCATCGTTCGCCGAATACGATACGGGCGATGCCCGTCGCGTCGGCCCCATTCGCCGCGCTCGCGCGCGAGGCGGGCCGCTTCGGCCTCGAGCTCACCAGCGAGCAGATCGCGGTCTGCGAGCGATATGCCGAAGAGCTCATCGAACGGAATACGACCGTGAACCTCACCGCGATCACCGAGCCCGCGGACATCGCGCACAAGCATTTCCTCGATTCGTGGACCGCGTTCGGCGCGCGCCGCTGGACCGGCACGGAGCGGGTCATCGACGTGGGGAGCGGCGCCGGATTTCCCGGTCTCGCGCTGCGCATCGCGCGGCCGAAGCTCCGTGTGACGCTCGTCGAATCGGTCGGCAAGAAGGCGCGCTTCCTCGAGGAGGTGAGCGCGCTCCTTGGGTTCTCCGACGTAGAGGTCCGCAACGAGCGCGCCGAGGCGCTGGGGCGTGCGGCGGGGCAGCATCAAGGTCGCGACAGATACGACGTCGCCACAGCGCGCGCCGTTGGCACGCTCGGTCAGGTCATCGAGTACCTCCTCCCATTCCTGCGGGTGGGCGGCGACGCGATCGTGTGGAAGGGACGCGTCGAGCACGAACTGCCCGGTGCGCGCAAGGCCGCGGCGGCGATCGGCGGCGAGATCGTGCGGGTCGTGCCGACCTCGGAGCTCGGCGTGGGGGAAGAGCTGCCCGGGCGCCATCTCGTCGTCGTGCGCAAGACGCGTCCGACGCCGCTCCGGTACCCGCGCACCGCGGCGGAGGCGCGACGCCGTCCATGGTGATCGTGCCGTCGGTCGACGTGCGCGGCGGTCGCGTCGCATACCGTCGCGGCGTCGGCGCCGACGTCGATCCGACGGAGCTCGCCGAGCGCTACGTGCGCGAGGGCGCGGAGGAGCTCCACCTCGTGGACCTCGATGCGGCGGAGCGCGGGGAGTTCTCGAACTTCGCGCTGCTCGCGGACATCGCTCGCGCCTCGGGTGTCCGCTGCCGCCTCGCGGGCGGCATCGGCTCTCTCGAGCGTTCGCACCGTGCTCGGGCGGCCGGATTCACCGGCGTGCTCTTCTCCAGCGCGATCTTCGGCGACGAGCTGCTCGTCTCCCACTGCGCGCGCGAACCCGGCGCGATCGTCGAGATCGAGGCGCGTGACGGGAAGCTCGCGCCGCGTGGCGGACCGTCTGACCTCGTCTTCTTCGCCGCCGGGAAGGACGCGGTCACCGCGGCGAAGACTGCGGCAGGGCGTGGGGTCCGCGACCTCTACGTCATCGACGTGGGTGGCGACGGAAGCCTGGGCGGCCCGCCGCTCGTGCTCCTCGAGCAGCTGCGGCGGGCGACCGGGACCGGCATGCGCTTCCACACCGGTGGCGGCGTGCGCGACGTCGACGACATCCGCGCGCTCGCGAGATGGGGCGCGACCTCGGTCGTCGTTGGTCGCGCGTTCCTCGTCGGTCGCCTGACGCTCGCCGAGGCCATTGCCGCTTGCGCATAGGGCTCATCTCCGACGTGCACGCCAACCTGCAGGCGCTCGAGGCCGTGCTCGCGGCGCTGGGGGAGCAACGCGTCGAGGCCCTCTGGGCGACCGGCGACACCGTCGGTTACGGCGCGGATCCCTCCGACGTCCTCGCGCTCCTGCGCGAGCGCGGCGCGGTGCTGCTGCAGGGCAATCACGACCGCGCCGTCGCGACCGGCGAGGGGCTCGAGTTCTTCAACGACCGCGCGGCGGTCGCGGCGGAGAAGCACGCGCAGTGGCTGTCCGCCGCGGAACGCGATCTCCTCGGTGGTCTGCCGCCGGTCAAGGTGGTGGAGCGCTTCACGCTGTGTCATGGGAGCCTGCGCGATCCGATGTGGGAGTACGTCACCAGCGTGCCGACGGCCGCGGCGTCGCTCGCGCGCGCCCAGACGCCATTCGCATGCCACGGTCACACCCACATCCCCGCGCTCTTCGAGGCGGAGGGCGCCGGCCTGCGCCAGCTGCGTCCGAAGGCGGGGACGGCGTACGCGCTGGGCGCGAAGGGCCTGGTCAATGCGGGCAGCGTCGGCCAGCCGCGCGACGGCGATGCGCGCGCCGCCTACGCCGTGCTGGACACGGCCGCGGGGACCGCCACCTTCTATCGTGCCGCGTACGACGTGGCCGAGGCGCAACGACGCATCCGCGCGCGCGGGCTCCCCGAGATCTTCGCCGACCGTCTCGCGGTCGGTGTGTAGGCTCGCCTTCCTCGCGATCTTCCTCGGCGCCTGTGCCGGCGCCGCCGGTCCCGGGCCGGCGCATGGTGCGGTCGCGTTCAGCGAGGTCGCGACGACGCAGGGCTCGACGTACGACGGACCGCCCGCGCTGATGGTCGGGACGACCGAC
>Ga0099828_10002580_pt1 | contig 12504 bp, 10 predicted proteins | sample CZO8metaG_2_FD_79338 | JGI IMG/M metagenome (GOLD analysis project Ga0099828, IMG submission 79338) | Vadose zone soil microbial communities from the Eel River Critical Zone Observatory, Northern California, USA - CZOApr15con2H1.8 metaG | ecosystem: Environmental > Terrestrial > Soil > Vadose...
ATCGCCGGGGATCAGCCGGAGCAGGAAGAACGTCACCAGGGTGATGCCGAACATCAGGATGACGAGATGGACGAGCCGCCGGGGCAGGGCGCCGAACCGGCTCACGGGCTGCCTCCCTCCACATGATCAGGCCGGACTCCGGCGGGCCCGGAGCGCCGGAGGCAGCGGGCGCTCGGGGCCACCCGCTACCTCCGGGTCCGTGCTCTAGTGCTGGTGCACGGTCAGGGTTTCCAGGGACAGGTCGTAGTTGCCGAGCGGGGTGACGTGGAAGCCCGTCACCCAGTTGCCGACACCGTAGCGGTACGGGCTGTAGTCGGTGACGATGAAGGGCGACTGCTGGTACACGATCTGCTGGATCTGCGCGTACATCTGCTGGCGCTTGCTGTTGCTGAGTTCCGCGCGCGCCTGGTTGACCAGGTTGTTCGCCTGGGTGTCGCACCAGTAGCTGTTGAACGCGTGGGCGCCGCCATTGCAGTTCGCGCCGAACGTCGCAACCTCATCAGGGTCGATGATGTCGTTCGTCCAGTACCGCTCGCCCATTTGCGAGTGGCCGTTGTCCTCCTTGTTGTAGGCCGTCAGCAGCTCGTACGCCTGGATGTTGACGTTGATCCCGACCGCGGCGAGCTCGGACTTCACGACCACCGCCTCGGCCTGGCCCGCCACGTCACCGCTCACCGTGATGAGGAACGTGCTGAAGCCGTGCGGGTAGCCGCCCTTGGCCAGCAGCTGCTTCGCCTTCGCCACGTTGTACGAGTACGGCTTGATGCTGCTGTTGAAGTACTGCATCTTGTACGGCATGAACGACGCGCCGGGGATGGCGTGCCCCTGGTAGGCCAGCTTCACGATCGCGCTCCGGTCCAGCGCGTAGTTCAGCGCCTGCCGCACGTACAGGTTCTTGAACGGCTTGTAGTGCTCGTCGAGCTGGATGAAGTCGACCCGGGTTGACGGGAACAGCTGCACGCTCAGCCCGGGGGTCTTGTCGATCTGGCTGACCAGGTTGCCTGGCGGATTCTCGATGATGTCGGCCTTCTTGCTCTCCAGCATCAGCACCCTGGTGTTGTCATTCGGCACGATCAGGATCTTGACCTTGCTGATCTTGGGCCTGGTCCCGTAGAAGTGCGGGTTGCGGGCCAGGTCGATCTCACTGTCGGCGCTGTAGGACGTGACCATGAACGGGCCGCTGCCCACCGGGTGCTGCCAGAACGCCTTGCCCTGGGACTTGACCAGCTTCTCCGGCACGATCGAGTAGGCGTACATCGCGAGGTCGGCGAGCAGCGGCGCGTGCGGCTGGGAAAGCGTGATCACGACCGTGTGCGTGTCCGTGGACGTCACGTTCTTGACCGCTGTCAGCAGGAATCCCCAGCCGCCGGGGTACTTGCGGGCCCTGTCGATGGAGAAGACGACGTCCTGCGCCGTGACCGGGCTGCCATCGGCGAACTCGGCGTTCGGGCGCAGGTGGAAGGTGTATTTCAGGCCGTTCTTCGCGATGGCCCAGGACGCGGCGAGGTCCGGCAGCAGCCCGGTACCGGTGGCGTTGGGCTGTAGCAGCCTGCTGTACAGGTTCTGGTCCATCCAGATCGACTCGTTGACCGAGTTGACCGCAGGATCCAGGGTGTCGACCTTGACGGCGTTGGCGATGACCAGCGTGTTCAGGGTGCCGGCCGCGGCGCCGGGGCCACCTGAGCCGCTCGTGGCTCCGGAGCCGCCGCAGCCGGCTGCGGCCAGGGCAAGGGCGACTAGTCCGGCGCTCAGTGTCCGGGGCCGGAAGGCTCGGAGCATATCGCACCCCATTTCATTTGGTCGATTGTCGACAACTGTGGTCCCAACTGTAGGAACGGGGGACAGGGCCGTCAATACTCGCCACGCCGCCTAGCCGCGGATGCTCGCGCCGGTGTCGACGTCGACGAAGTGCAGCTGGCGCACATCGATGGGAGCCAGGCTCACATGGCCGCCGACGCACGTCCCTTGACGGTATCGTGACCATTGAGGTAGTGGTTGATTGTCGACAATCGCTCTGACGCGGATCGATAACACCCACGGCGGACTTGTGAGGGCGGATGACAGCAGGAGCGGAGACCGGAGCGCCCGATGCCGCAGGCGCGCCAGGAGCCGCCGCGCCGGGGCCGGCCGCCACGCCGGGAGGGGCTGTGGCGGGGCGGGCTGTGGCGCCGGGAGGGGCTGTGGCGCCGGGGCGGGCTGTGGCGCCGGGGCGGGCTGTGGCGCCGCCGGTGGCCGTCCTCATCGCGACCCCATTGGAGGCCGAGCACGTCAGCCGGATCGCGGCCGCTGACGGCCGGATCTCAGTCATCTACGAGCCCGACCTGCTGCCCGTGCCGCGCTACGCGGCGGATCACACCGGAAAGCCCCGTAACCTGTCGGCCGCGGGCCTGGCCCGCTGGTCGCAGCTGCGCTCACGGGCGGACGTGAGCTTCGACTTCGACTGGCAGGCGCCGGGCGAGATGGCCGCCAACTGCCCGCGCTTGCGCTGGGTGCAGGGCACAAGCGCGGGCCTCGGCGGCTTTCTTGAGCGGACCGGCCTGGCCGGGACGCCGCTGGTGTTCACCACAGCCGCCGGGGTGCACGGCGTCCCGCTGGCCGAATTCACCATGCTCGGGCTGCTGTACTTCACCAAGGACGTCCCCATGCTCCGCCGTTGGCAGCATGGCCGGCGGTGGGAGCGGCATCACACCAGGCAGCTGGCCGGCACCAGGGCCCTGCTGATCGGGCTCGGCGGCATCGGCCGCGAGGTCGCCCGGCTGCTGGCAGCGGCCGGCGTCGAGGTGCTGGGTGCGAGCCGGACCGGCCGGTCCTGCGACGTGCCCGGGGTGGCATCCTATGTCGCCGATACCGAGATCGACGCGGTGCTGCCCGCCGCCGACTCCCTGGTCCTCGCCTGCCCGCTGACCGAGCGGACCCGGCACCTGATCGGCGCGCGCCAGCTCGGCCTGCTGCCCCGGGGCGCGATCGTGGTGAACGTCTCCCGCGGCCCGGTCATCGACGAGCAGGCGCTCGCCGCCTCGCTGCGCAGCGGGCACCTCGGCGGCGCCTGCCTGGATGTGTTCGAGACGGAGCCGCTGCCGGGCGACTCGCCGCTGTGGGCCCTGGACAACGTGCTCGTCTCGCCGCACTCGGCATCCACCGTCGAAGCCGAGAACCGGCTGATCACTGAGTTGTTCATCGACAACCTGCGGCGGTGGCTGGCCGGCGCGCCGCTCCGCAATGTCTATGACCGGGCCGTCGGCTACTGACCCCCGGCCACCCAGGCCACCCAGGCCGAACCTGGCGGAACCCGGCCGAACCGGCGGAATCGGCAGACCATCCGAAACGAGGGCAACCGCATGGCAGACAGGCTCCGCGTCGCAGTCGTCGGAACGGGCAGCTGGGCTCAGCGGGCGCACATCCCCGGCTGGCTGCGCGACCCGAGGGTGGAGGTCGTGGCCCTGGCCGACGTCAACGCCGAGGCGGCGGCGCAGGCCGCCAGCCGCTTCTCCGTGCCGGTCGTCACCACGGACTACCGCGAACTGCTCGACGACCCGGGTGTCGACGTGATCGATGTCGTCACGGGCAACCAGCCGCATTTCCAGATCTCCTGGGACGCGCTGTCGGCAGGCAAGCACGTGCTGTGCGAGAAGCCCGTGCACGGCAGCTACCTCAAGACGCACGAGGCAGCGGAGCTCGCCAGGTCGAAGGGGCTGAAGACCAAGCTGGGCTTCACCTTCCGGTACGCCCCGGCGATCCTTTACGCCAGGGAGCTGATCGACGACGGCTTCGTCGGCGAGCCCTACGTCTTCAACGGCTACGAGCAGAACAGCCAGTGGATCGACCCGGCCACCCCGCTGCGCCAGGTCGACCCGTCCGCCGACCCGGGGCAGATCGCCGTGTCATCGATCGAGGGCTACGGGGCGCCCATCATCGACATCATGCACTGGTGGCTGGACGCGCCCCTGGCGTCGGTTGTCGGGACCATGCGCAACTTCGTGCCCAACCGGGTGCTCCGCGACACCGGCCAGCTCACCAGGGTCAACATCGACGATGGCGACATGTGGATCGCCGAGTTCTCGTCCGGGGCGCTCGCCTCGATCCAGTCGTCCTACGTGACGGTCGGGAACTACCCGGGCATCGAGGCGCGGATCTACGGCTCGGAGGGCGCGATCATCGTCCGGCTCGTCGACGAGTTCGGCCTCTGCCAGACGATCAGGACGGCGCGGAAGGACGCAGTCGAGTTCACCGAGACCGAGGTGCCTGCCAGGTTCTTCCCGCCCGGCGGCCACTCCGGCGAGCCGTGGGAATACCTGTTCTACTCCAATCTCGTGTCCGATTTCGCCACCGAGATCCTCAGCGGCTGCCAGGCGAACCAGGGTGATTTCGCCCAGGGGGCGCTGGTGCAGGAGACGATCAACGCATTCGAGGCATCGTTCCGTACCAGGGCGTGGGTCGATTTCCCGCTGGGCGGCCGTGTGCAGGGCACCCCATGAAGATCAGCAGTAACGCGGACCGGCTGGTCAGTCAGGTGCTCACCGGCGAGGTGTGGCCCGCGCTGGCCGACTCCCGCGCCTATCGGGTCGGTCCGGACGGGCAGCCCTTCGCGTTGCCCGGCATGGGCGGCGTCACGCTCGGCGTGCACTGCGGCGACCCGGCTACCGGCTACGCTTCGGATCATCTGGAGCCCGGGGCGTCGGTGCGGCACCGCGATCCGGCCGCCAACATGGCGCTGCAGTTCCTGACCTGCGTGGGCAATCCAGTCCGGGTCGAGACCGGCCCGGCGGCCGGCGCGGCTGGCCATGTCATCGGCCAGCACGCCTACGTCCTGGCCGACTTCCCCGAGTCCGTGCTGGCCGGCCTGACCACCGGCGATGCCGTCACCATCACGGCATGCGGCCAGGGCCTCGCGCTCTCCGAGCACGATGCCATCGTGGTCAAGAACTGCGCCCCCGGGCTGCTGGAGCGGATGCCGGGCGGCACCAGGCCGGACGGCCGCCTGGAGGTTCGCGTTGCCGCCAGGGTGCCGGCCGAGGCCATCGGGGCGGGAGTCGGGATGAGCTCGGAGTACGCGAACACCGACCTGATGGGCGCCTACGCGGGGCTTGGCGATGATCTCTCGCTCGGCCTGGAGGGCATCCGGATCGGCGACATCGTCGCGCTCGCCGACGCCGATCACCGCTACGGCCGTGCCTACCGCGACGGATACCTGACCATCGGGGTCATCTGCACTGGCCAGTGCATGCTCTTCGGGCACGGCCCGGGCCCGAGCTCGCTGCTCAGCGGCCCGGCCGATGCTTTCCACCTGGTCGATGACCCGGCGGCGAACCTGTCCCGCTGGTATCACGAGGAGCTGGAGACCGCGCAATGACCACCCGATCACTCGCTTCGTCCAGGCCCGTATCGGTGAACCTGCTTGGCGTGGTCGAGCACCCCGTGCTCGGCGATGGCCCGTACCGGATCGATCAGGACGGTCATCCCTACCTCCCGGTAGGCGATGGCGGCATCGTCCTCGGCCTGCAGCTCGGCGACTCCGTCTTTGGCCGCAGGGCCGACCACGCCGCCCCCGGCGCATGCCTGGTGCATCCCGATCCGGCCAGCAGGCACGCGCTGGCGATCTATTCCTGCATCGGCAACCAGGTGAAGGTTCGGACCGGTCACGCGGCCGGAGCACGCGGCGTCGTGATCGGCAAGCGTGGCGAGGAGGGCCGGGTGATCGCGGCCTTCCGGCCTGGTGAGCTTGCCGCGATGCGCCCGTCGGACGAGGTCAGCGTCCGGGCAAGCGGGCAGGGCTGCCGGCCAGCCGGGTTCCCGCCGGACCTGACGGTGCTGAACATCGATCCTGGCCTGTTCGATGTCCTGCCCACGGTGCGGCCGTCGGCCTCCGGCGACGGCCCGGTGAGCGTCGGGGTCCGCTGCTCGGTGCCCAGCAAACTGGTCGGCAATGGCCTCGGCCGCCCGGCCGTTAGCTGGGATCTCGACCTGCAGCTACCGCCGCCGGAGCCGGCCAGCGGCTCGGGCGACATCCTGCTCGGCGACTTCGTCGCAGTCACCGATATCGATGCGAGGTTCAATGTGGGCTACCGGCAGGGGTGGCTCACTGTCGGCATCGTGGTGCACGGCTCAAGCCCGCTCCCGGGACACGGACCTGGCATCACCCCCATCCTGACCGGGCCGGCCCGGGTGCTGGACATACGGCAAGAAGCAGCCAGCCATGTCGGCTTGACCGCGCCGATGCTGAAGCTACAGTGACGGACGACGGGCACGGCGGGCTGACGAAGGGGGCCGGAACCATGCTTGACCATGTCTCCCTGCCCGAGGCAGTCGGACGCGCACTGCGGCATCGCATACTCAACAACGAGCTACCAGCGGAAACCCGGCTGGTCGAGGCAAACCTGGCCGCTGAGTTCGGCGTCAGCAGGGGAACCATCCGGGACGCCATGCGGAGCTTGCAGGCCGAGGGCCTGATCGCCATCGTGCCACGCCGCTACAGCGTCGTGACCCGGATGTCCACCCGCGATGCCGAGGATGTCTGCTACGCCCGCTGGGTGCTGGAAGATGCCAGCATCAGCCAGGGCTTCGGCGAGCAGCATGCCAGCCTGGTCAGCGCGCTCCGCGGCGCGCTGGAGCAGATGGCCGCCGCCGCCGACGCCGATGACATGGACGCCCTGGTTGAGTGCGACACCAGGTTTCATGAGCTGCTGCTCGACACCTCCGGCCGCCGCCGCCTGAAAGACCTCTGGAGCATGCTCAACAGCCAGATGGGCGCGCTGATGCGATCCGAAATCGAACGTCAGGGAATCAACCTCGCCGAGGCGGTCGAGCGTCACCGCACGCTCCTTGAGGCGGTCGAGAAGGGCGACGCCTCCAAGCTGCGCGCCGCAGTGCGCGATCACTACCTGGCCGGCTTCCCCGAGCGCGACTAACCTCGATTCCCGGTGCGGTAATCCAGTTGAGGTTGGTTGGGGCACTGTTAGCGCTGACTAGGGCGAACGTCATCAGGTCTCCATCATGACCACAGCCGACCGTAACGCCCGCAGCAGGCGGGTTGCCGGAGTATGGCCAAGAAGCCCCAGGTCACGGTCATGGCCTGCTGCGATGGTCCGAATTCCGCTTCAGTGATCTTTATAAGCTGCGTTCAGCCAAACTCGTTGGAGTCGGAGCATCTGCCCTGGTCAGCGATACCGAAGGCGCCGGAGGCGAGGTCTGGATCCGCTCGCCGGGAATCGAGGCTAAAGCCCGCGCGCCCTCTTCCATGATCACGGAGGATTTTGGGTGCCAGGACCCCCAAGATCCTCCGTGATCATGGAACGAGCCATTGGCTACCTGCGCGATAGCTGCGCCTGAGCGGAGCGGGCCGGGGCGCTCCCTGTCGCTGCGCGCCGCCGGGGCAGGGCCAGGCCGCCGACTGCCCCGGCGAGGGAAAGCCCGGCGGCGACGCCGATGGCGGGCGCGAACCCGTTGCTGAATGCGCGGGCGGAGGCGTAGCTGCCCGTGGCGGCAAAGACAGCGGCCAGGATAGCGACCCCGAACGCGCCGCCAAGCTGGCGCATCGTGCTGAAGGCACCCGCTGCCTTGCCGATATCGTTCGGTGCGACCGAGCTGACGACGGCCTTCGTGACCGCGGGTATCGCCATCGCGAAGCCGCAGCCGGAAATGACCATCGGCGCGATCATCGCTGCGTAGGCCAGGCCGGGCCTGGCGATGACCGCGATCCAGGCCATCCCTGCCGTCTGCAGCAGCAGGCCGGCGACGATCAGGGGCCGCTCGCCGAGCCGGTCGGCTAGCGCGCCGGCCCTGGCGGCGATGAGAAACGGGGTCACCCCCCAGGGGAGCAGCCGCAGCCCGGCGTCCAGCGGCCCCTGGCCGAGTGTGGTCTGCTGGAACTGTGCCATGAAGAACACCGCCCCGGTCAGTGACGCGTTGAGGAAGAAGATCGCGGCGTTGCCGGCCGAGAAGGCGCGGGAACGGAAGAGGCGCATCGGCAGCATCGGCAAGCGGGCGCGCAGTTCACGCGCCACGAACAGCGCGGCCAGCAGCGTCCCTGCCGCGAGCGCCGCCACGACCTCGGGGCTGCCCCAGCCCGCTGAGTTCCCGCGGACAAGCCCCCATACGAGCCCGAGCGCGGCGCAGGCGCCGAGCCCGAGGCCGGGGATGTCAAGAGCGCCGCGCGGCCCGTAGCTCTCCTGGATGCGGCCGAGGACGAGCGGGATGGCGAGCAGGCCGACGGGACGTTGAGCCAGAAGATCCATTGCCAGGCGATCCCCTGGGTGATGGCGCCTCCAAGGACCGGGCCGACCAGCGCCGCCAGCCCAGTAACGCCCCCGAAGATCCCCATTGCCCAGCCCCGGCGGTCGGGCGGGAACGCCGCGTTCAGCAGCGCAAGCGCGAGCGGCATAACCGTTGCCGCGCCAGCCCCCTGCAGGGCACGCGCCGCGATCAGCCATCCGACGCCGGGCGCCAGCGCACACGCCGCGGAGGCCGCAGTGAACAGCCCAAGGCCGACGGCGAGCAGCCGACGGCGCCCGAATCGGTCGCCGAGGGCGGCCGCGGTCATCAGCAGCACAGCGAAGCTCAGGGTGTAGGCGTTGACCGTCCACTCCAGCTGCTCGATCGAGGCGCCGAGGTCACGCCGGATCGTCGTCAGCGCGGTGGCGACGACCAGGAGGTCAAGCACGACCATGAACGACGCTGACGATGCCAGCCCGAGTGCCCATGCCTGGGCTGGGCTAGCGGCGATCTGCCTGCCCTTGGTAGCCACGTGTCCTCCGGTTCGCGTTATCGGGTGGTTGCTTGTTGAGACACCGCCGCCGGCAGGAACTGACCGATGACTTTCGGCCGCGGATGGTGTCCTTATATGCAGGGCGAAAGGAAGAGGCGGTGCGAGGATGCGGTACGTGACCATGACGACGCTCTCCCGGGCCCGGGCGGGCGACGGGGATGCGTTCCGGGAACTCACCGACCCTTACCGGCGCGAGCTGCAGCTGCACTGCTACCGGATCCTCGGCTCTGTGCAGGACGCGGAAGACGTGCTCCAGGAGACCCTGCTGGCGGCCTGGCGGGGGCTTGACCGGTTCGAGGAGCGTGCCTCGGTGCGCGCCTGGCTGTACCGCATCGCGACCAATCGCAGCCTGAATGCCCTGCGTGACACCGGGCGCCGGCCGCATCGGCCGCCGCATTCGGCAGGACGCGGGTTCGAGGCGCCAGAGCCCACCCGCCGGGCCGAGCCGATCTGGCTGGAGCCCTATCCGGATCCCCTGCTCGAAGATCTTCCTGACACCTCACCAGGGCCAGAAGCACGCTACGAGGCCAGGGAGGCGCTGGCACTCGCGTTCGTGGCCGGGCTCCAGCACCTGCCGCCGCGGCAACGCGCCGTGCTTGTGCTGCGCGACGTGCTCGGCTTCCGCGCGGCGGACGTGGCCGGCATGCTCGACAGCAGCGAGGTCTCAGTGAACAGCGCCCTGCAGCGGGCTCGCGCGGCACTGGACGCCCGCCTTCCCGGCAGAGATCGCGAACGCGCGCCGCTACCGCGCTCGCCGCGCGAACGCGCGCTCGTCGGGCGTTTCGTGGACGCGTTCGAGAGCGCCGACGTCGAGCGGGTCGTCGCGCTGCTGACCGCTGACGCCTGGCTGACGATGCCGCCCGAGCCACTGGAGTACCAGGGTCACGCGGCGATCGCCAGGTTTTTCCTTGACCGCAGCTGGTGGGGTGTTCGGGCGGTCAGGCTCGTGCCCACGCGCGCGAACAACCAGCCTGCGTTCGGCTACTACCTGCAGGATGCCCTCACGCCGATCGCGCACGCCCACGGGCTGGTCGTGCTCACGCTCGAGGGCGACCAGATCTGCGCCATCACCCGCTTCGGCGACAACAGCCTGTTCCCCCAGTTCGGGCTGCCCAGGACACTGCGCGAGTAGCAGATCGCGCAGCAGAACGCGGAACGGACGGGTCAGGCGGAGGCGACAGCGGCCTGCATGGCCGGATCGTGCAGGTGGCAGGCGACTCGCGCAGCAGAACGCGAAACGCGCGGGTCAGGCGGAGGCGACAGCGGCCTGCATGGCCGGATCGTGCAGGTGGCAGGCGACCGACCTGGCCGGCGACAGCTGGCGGAGCTGCGGCTCCTGCTCCCGGCAGACGGGCATGGCGAAAGGGCACCGGGGGTGGAAGTGACAGCCCTGCGGTCGGTCTATCGCGCTCGGGATATCGCCGGTGAGGGCCGGCTTGACCGTCTTGCGCCCGGTCGTGAGGCGGGGCGCCGCGCGCACGAGCGCCTGGGTGTAGGGGTGCAGCGGCTCGGCGAAAATGCTGTCGGTCGGCGCGTACTCGACGACCCTGCCCAGGTAGAGAACGGCGGTGCGCTGGCTGATGTGCCGCGCGACGTCGAGGTCATGGGTGACGAACAGGTAGGTCAGCCCGCGCTCGTCCTGCAGCTTGATCATCAGGTTCAGCACCTGGGCCTGGATGGACACGTCCAGGGCGGACAGCGGCTCATCGGCGATCACGATGTCAGGGCTGACGGCCAGCGCCCGGGCGATGCCCACCCGCTGGCGCTCGCCGCCGCTGAACGCCACCGGCCGGCGCGACGCCTGGGCGGGGGAGAGGCCCACAGTCTCCAGCAGTTCGGCGACCTTCCGGGCGCGGTCCTGGCGGCCGACCACCTTGTGGACCTTCAGTACCTCCGCCAGTGACTGGCCGACTGTCATCGTCGGGTTCAGCGAGGAGTAGGGGTCCTGGAACACTCCCTGGATCTGCCGCCGGACGGCACGCGCAGCCTCGCCCTTGCGGTCCAGGATGCTCTGGCCCTGGTACAGGATGTCGCCGCTGGTCGGCCTGTAGAGGCCGAGCAGCAGCCGGCCGAAGGTCGTCTTTCCCGAACCAGTCTCGCCGACCAGGGCAAGCGTCTCGCCCCGGCGGATGGCCAGCGAGACTCCATCGACAGCCTTGAGCGTGGCCCGGGCGCGCCCGATGGCGGACCAGCCGGCCCCGGCCCGGCCAGCGGAGAAATGCCGGGAGACGTCGCGGGTCTCGATAATCGGGACCTCGGCGCGGTTGTCACCGGGCATGGCCCCGCCGGCCAGCCCGGCTCCCGGATCCTCTCCGGCCGCCGGGCCGGCACCGGGCTGGCCGGCCATGGCACCGGCGCCGTTATCCCCGGTCACTGGCCCGCCCCGATCCGGCGTGCGCGGCCAGCGAGTACCGGCCGGCATTCGAGCCGCCGTCCACCTCCAGGACCGTGCCGGTGATGTTGGCGGCCGCATCCGAGGCGAGGAACAGCACCGCCTCGGCGATATCCCGTGGATCGCCAGCGCGGCCGAGCGGAATGGACTGGACGAGGGCCTCCCGCAGCTCGTCCGGCGCGCGGTCCGGGTGCGCGTCGCTCCACTGGCGCACGTCGATGTAGCCGGGGGAGACGACGTTTACCCTGATCCCGTACGGGCCGAGCTCCATGGCGAAGACCTTGCTCATCGTTTCCACTGCTGCCTTGGAGGCACTATAGGCTGCCCCGCCTGGCCGCGGGTTCCGCGCGGACCCGGTCGAGATGTTCACCACGGCGCCCGGCGAACCGGACCGGCCGGCACCCGACCCCGCATCCGGGTCGCCGCCCAGCTCGGCCTGGCTGACACATTGCCGGGCGAACGCCTGCATCATCATGAAGGCGCCGGTCACGTTCACCCGGAACACCCGGTCCCACGCGTCCGGCTGCATCTCGAGCAGCGTCCCGTCGGGGTAGGAGGCGGCGTCGTTGACAAGGACATCGACCCGGCCCCAGCGCGATACCGCGTCGCTGAGTACCCGGTCGGCCAGCCCTTGCTCCGCCACGTCGCCGGTCACCGTGACGACATCGGGGTTGCCGGCGAAGTACCCGGAGTCGGCCAGGTCGCAGATCACGATCCGGGCGCCCTCGCCGGCCAGCGCCTCGGTGATGGCCCGGCCGATTCCACTGGATCCGCCGGTTACGACGGCGACCCGTCCGTCAAAGCGAGCCTGCCGCACGTGATCTCCCTTGCCGCGGATCCGTCGCCCGACATATTGTCGATTGTCGACTAAAGTGAGTATAGGCAGTTGGCTTGGGACTGACCAGAGTAGGCAGTGCCCGCAGCAGCAACGGCACAAGGCGAACGGAGGCGCGCAGGAAGGCCCGCTAGCGAAGCCGCATAGCCAGCGGTATGGTTGCATGTATGAGCAGTCGTTCAGATGTTGTGCTGGGCCTGGATGCCTGCGGGGTCCGGGTGGTGGATCGAGATCGGGTTGCCGCCGTGCAGGATGCTATGCCCTCGGGTGAGGATGTCGAGCAGGTCGCGGACGTTTTCGCGCTGCTGGGTGATCCGGGCAGGCTGCGGCTGCTGGTCGCGCTGCTGGCGGGCGGGGAGATGTGCGTCTGCGACCTGGCCGCGTCAGCGGGCATGAGCGAGTCGGCAGCCAGCCATGCGGTCCGCTGGCTGCGGGCGCACCGGATTGTCTCGGCGCCGCGGCGCCAGGGCCGGATGATGTATTACCGCCTTGAGGACGCGCACGTGCGGATGCTCC
>Ga0099828_10002584_pt1 | contig 12496 bp, 7 predicted proteins | sample CZO8metaG_2_FD_79338 | JGI IMG/M metagenome (GOLD analysis project Ga0099828, IMG submission 79338) | Vadose zone soil microbial communities from the Eel River Critical Zone Observatory, Northern California, USA - CZOApr15con2H1.8 metaG | ecosystem: Environmental > Terrestrial > Soil > Vadose...
CAGAGCGGCCGCGGCGACCTCGAGCGCCTGCAGGGTTCGTTCGATCGGGCTTTCCGGTGCAAGCGAAACATCCACGAACGTCTGTGACCAGTCGCGGCTGAGATTGCTCACCATGCGGATCTCGCCATTGGCGATGGTTACCAGGGCGCCGCGCGGATCACGGATTACCGTACGTCGCAACGTGAGATGTTCCACACGGCCGACGTAATCGGCTATTTGAACGGTGTCCCCAACGACGTATTGATCTTCCAGCACGATATAGAACCCGGAGATCACATCGCGAACGAGAGTTTGCGCGCCAAAACCGACGGCCACGCTCGCGAGGCCGGCGAGCGTGAGTGCTGGTGTGGGGTTGATCCCGACCTTGTCCAGAGCCGTGAGCAGAGCCACGACCCAGACAACCTTGCTGCCCGCACCGTAGAGGACTCCAGCCAGAGTGCGCGTCTGCTGCTCGCGGAGTTGTGCCTGGCGGGACTGCAATGCCGCTGGTTTGATGAGCAGGTTTGTGACGGCGCGAAGCACCCGATTCAACACCAGGGCGATGACCAGGATGCCCAAAAGAGGAAAGGCGTTGGAAAGCGCTAAATCGAACCAGCGATTGAAGGGACTAGGCATGATTTTGATGCGAAGGGGAGTATAACATTGGAAGGGGATGGGGGAAGCGCAGCACTGTCACCGGGGAATGGGGCGCGCACAAGGGGGCTTTCAAGTCATGAAATCAAGACGTAAGTTTCTCATGAATTTCGCTATGGTTGGTGCGTCCACCAGCGTCCTCACCTTTCTATCTGACCCCCAGGTGCCCGGGAGCAGGCCACAAAACCCTCAACAACAAAGGGACAAGGACGACGATGCCAATATGCCCAAACCCGACCCCAAGATGATGCTCGCGGCGAATGAAAAGGAAATTAAGAAAAATGTCGAGAAGCTCTATGAGTTGGCGAGTGAATTGAAGACCGAAGTGGAGAAAACGGATTCGGTCAAGGTGCTTTCCCTCTCCATGCTCAAAAAAGCGGAAGAAATCGAAAGACTGGCGAAGGAGATCAGGTCTCGAGCAAAAGGATGAGTTGGGCCGCGGCCCGGACTTCTTTGAAAGCGGCCTAGCGCAAGCGAATCATAGGGGATAGAATAGAGGCGTTAATCGCAGCTTCCGCACGTTGCGCGCTCAGGAAAAATCAAGGAGCGCCCGCTGCGCGCCTGTAGCTCAGCTGGATAGAGCGCTGGTCTCCGGAACCAGAGGTCGGGCGTTCGAATCGCCCCAGGCGCGCCACTTTCTTACTGAATCCAAATGCCTTCCTCCGTTTTCGAATCAACGCCTTTCTTTGATTTGGGTCCGATTGGGTCCAAAACTGCCTTCGCCAGGCGTTCCTCAGCCCGTAAGACGGATTCTGAAACGGCGTGCGTGTACACCTGCAACGTCGTCTGCATGTCCGAATGACCAAGAATCGCCTGGGAAGTTTTGAGTGGTTCTCCTAGCTCGCTGAGGAGCGTTGCGTGGAGGTGGCGGAAGGTATGCCAGCCCACGCGTCCATACTTCAGCTTTCTGCACAACGGTTGGATCACGCGCTTCAAGATGTTGTCTGGTCGAAACGGTGTTCCCGCCCGAGATGCAAACACCAACTCTTCCGGATCGCTTCGCTTCATCTGCGCTTGACGCGTTCGAAGCAAGGCAATTGCTGGTGAGCTCAGGGGAATGCGACGCACGCTGCTGCGAGTCTTTGGTGTGCTGAAGTGTCCGTTATAAACCGATTCGCGGACATCCAGAGTTCCTTTCTGAAAGTTCACCGCTCCCCATCGCAACGCGAATAACTCTCCGCGCCGCAATCCGGTGAGCACCGCCAACAAAACCATCGAACGATACGGCTCACGCATTTGAGCGGTGATTTTCTGTACTTGCCCGGGTAGCAAGTACCGTGTGACCGTTCTCCTTGGCTTTGGTGGAAGTTTCACGTGAGCGACAGGATTGTCCTCGATGTAACCCCACTCAGTTGCGGTTCGCAAAACGCTGCGCAGAACATTTCGCATGTTGCGAAGAGTGTGCCAGGCAATTCTTGTCTTCGACTTGTCGGAAAGGAATCCCTGGACATGAGCGGGGGTAATTTCAAAGAGCACGCTGTCACCGAAATAGGGAAGTAGATGAGCTGATAGTAAAGGCCGATAGCCGACTTGTGTGGACAGTTTGAAGAGACAGAGAACCTTTGGTTCCCATTCCTCGCGGACAAACTGTCTGAAGGTGGCTGTCGCCTTGGGGGTTTGCCATCCTAGATTGATTGGCCGAAGCAGCTCGGCCATCCGGTTGAGTGCCGCCCGCCGCGTTCCAATCTCCGCAACAGGGCCTAATAGGATCGAACGCCGCACACGCTGCAGCTCCCCATCAGGTCCAGCCACGTTCTCGTAATAGCGAGCGACGTACATCTTCTTGCGTTTACCTCGTATCAATAAACTTCCAGCTTGATGCTTGGGACGTGCCATCGTCTTGTATTCCTTTCCGATGACTCGTCCGCTCAGCCTTGCACCGAGAGCGATTCTATCGCTCATCGTCGCGCCCTGTAACAGGAAAATCGCGGGGCTCGGAAAAGTTCTGCAGCCAATGTCGCACGGCATCGAAATCAAAGCGGACGTATTTTCCGAGCTTGATATGAGGCAAGCGATCTCGCCCTCGTCGCCGTGTTCGCGCATAGACCCAGGAAAGTGGAACCTTGAGTGCTTCTGCGACTTCGTGGACCGTTAGAAGGGGTTCGTTTTCTCTCCCTACTGTGGCGAAGCCTTCCGCATGTGCGTTGTCTTTCTTTGATGTAACAGCGGAAAGTGTGATTGCTTCCGCTTCCGGGTCGTGCGTTCCTAGTTGCCGTGATAAATTTCCCTGTAGCACAGAGCGTGAGCCATGTCGTCTTGATGACGCTGGGTCTTCACGCATACCGAATTGGAGGCGGCGGCGCATGGAGTTCTACTTGGTTTCCGGTTGGACGGATTCTCCTTTCGAAATTGGTTTGTAACTGTTGGTGTGTTGACCTGCGAGCCAGCTTTCAAACTCTTTGTCGCGGCGGTAAAGGTACTTCAAGGCTTCGGTCACCACGTAGGACCGCGAGCAGTCAACGAACTCCGCATACTTTGTAAGCTTCATCCGTGCTTCGTCGTCGAGCCTGATTTGGATGGGTGTAGTTTTCGGTTGTCTGGGTGGTGCTTTCAAGACTGGCATTCAGTAGCTCTCCTCTGTGTATTTTGGAATTGACGACCTTTCTGCTGCTGACCGATTGCATCTTTGTATGCATGCGGCCAAAACATTGCCCCGAGCGGCCCGGGGCGGGCGGGAGCGATCCCGCGAAATTTTGGGCGGCTGAAAGCCCCCAAAAGTGGGGTCGCTCCCGCCCATCCTAGTGTTTTGGCCGCGTCCCCGTTCTTGCCTTTGTCTGAAGCATCTGCTTATTTCTCCATAGGATTCTGTTCGCCTTGGGCGAAAACTGACCCGAAAGCTTCTCCGAAAGCGCCTGGCTGGCTGTTCTTCACTTCGACTACGTTGGCTGGCGCTGGTTTCCGCTTGGGGGTCAGTTCAAACAACGCGGCCTGTCCGTGGACCAGCGCGCTGGCGAAAATCACTTTTCGTTGACGTGCCAAGTCGTGGAATTCCGAGCGGACGAAGTCGTCAGACAGAGAGCCGTCTCGCCAACTTGGGTATCGCTCCTGGCACCTATGCCGGGCGAAGCGCTTTCCCGACAGGCTAAGAAACTCGATTTCGTCGTCTGTGAGCTTGCCGTATTTCCTCTCGTCCCACAGCTTCCGCAGCCGGAAGTAGCGAAGGATTTCTTCCCCTCGGTCTCTCTTGGGAGGGCGGCCTGCAGTGGCGAGAAAGATTTTTCGAGCAGTTTCGAAGTGTGTTGGACGAGCCGAAATGTAGATAAGACGTACCTCAGAAAGTGCTTCGAACAGAGTCCAGTAAGCGAGAAGATGCGTCATGAAACTGTCTAAGCTGCCGAGTCCGGGATCAACGAAGGTGAAGGTAACCACAGGGGGAGAGGAGGATTCCGGGGAGAAAAACATTGGAAACTTGTCCACGAAATACCGCGCCGTCGCCTTGCTCTGAATGGCGCCGCAGTACCGTTTTGCGGGCAGGAGTTCTTTCGGGATGTCCAACTGCTGGCAGAAGTAATTCAGCTTGTCGGCCTCGGTTTCCAGGTACTCGTACTGCCGATGCGCTAGGATGAAATCCAAAGCAACCAGGCGCGTGCGGATGTGTTCGAGGGAATGTGCACGCCGGTTGCGGAGGTTTTCCCGGCCGATCGCTCGATACACGATGCGGGAGAATAGGTGGTACACGCGGCCGTTGCGGAGAAAGGAACGAGCCGTCGCATGACCTTTGACGCGGAGTTTTTGCGAGAAAGCCATGCTTTTGTCTCCGCTCTTGGCCCCGGTGAATTGCAAAAACTGGCGGATGGTGAAATAGCCGGAATGTGTGGTCACAACATAAAGAAAACGAGCTTCGTCTTCGGTATAGCCGAGGTCGCGAAGATTGGCGAGACTGGATTCGAGAAGGTTCATAGGCTGAAGATCGCTGCGCTCAATTCGCGTTCGTCCCGAATGCGCCGCAAGCGGTCGGTCTCGCCGCGGCGAGCATAGATCTGAAAGCCGGCGCGGGCTTTCGCTGCCAGTCCGTGAGAGCGGTAGTGCTCGGTCGCGAGTTCCACGTCCAACGTGCGAATGTCCATGTCCGGGTCGTTGGCGTATTCGAGGCGCATGTCGGGAATCTGGATTTCCCTGTCAACGACTCTGAGTCCATGCCGCCGGGCGACCGCCTCCTTCACCGTTTCCGGGTTCTTACTCTTGTCTTGGAGAGCGCGGGCGAGGTCAGCGTAGAGGTCGCGTTTGATTTCGTAATCGAGCTTAACGCGGACGACTTTGCCGCCACGGCCTTCGATTTCATCGCTGACCTTGTGATAGAGGCGGTAGAGTTCGGCATCGTGGAATGCTTCTTTGGGTTTCTTGAGGCCGTGGTAGGTGACCTGGCCGGGGCGAAGGAATCTACTGTGAGAAAGAACCCTGTGGCCTTCTTTGGTGAGCGTCACGGCGCGAATCGGAGAAAGGTCGGAATCAGCAACGGAAGTCTGTTTCACGAGCCCCTGGCGGCTCAGGTTCGCGATGTCGTTTTCCATGCGGGAGGAGTCGCCGTTGTAGGCAAATCGGGCGAGATCAATCTTGGCCACGACGCGAAACTTGCCGACCTCAGTTAAGGCGTGCATCTCGGAATCACGCAAGCGGAAGGTCTTGTTGCGATCCGTATAGTTCGTGCGGACGCTCCGGGCGAGGATCAACTGAACGCGTTCTCCGCGTGGTAGGGGAGGACGGTTGCTTTCAGAGCGTCCGCGCGCTTCCTGGTCACGCTGGTCGGACTCGTGCTCCTCGCGGTGAATTCTTTCTAACCTCCTGGCGGCAGCCCAGTCGGAGCGAGTATCACGATCATGGCTGCGACTCACATCGCGATCTGGGCTGCGGAAGTCGTCGATTTCAAATCCGTCAAAACCTCGGGATATGGCACGGCTCCTTGGACTTCAACCAACAGCGAGAGAGCGAGCGGCAAGCCGGAAAGCGACGAAGGCCCTCCTGAGGCGTGCCGTTTGTTCTGAGGAAGGAACTCGATGGGAAGGGCTTTGGCGTTGGCAGGAAGCACAGTCGGGTATAGAAGACTAGAGTGGCGCGCCGAGGTCGGGCCGAGATTGCCCGGCGCCGCGATGCGACCTGTTGAACGCAGTTGTCCTCCTCATCCCGCATACAGTCCCTTCGTCCTCTGGAGGAGTTGGGTTTAAGAAGAGCCGTTGCCATGGTTCGAAATTCGAACCAAGAGTCATCTCGCAAACGACTCTTGACTTTGCGTCCACTTCGGAACCATCGAGCGGCACGCAATCAAGCTAGGTGGCTGACCGAAGTGGGACGGCTCCCACCAAGCCTAAGGGGAGTGTCTGGTGCCCCCTTATCTATAAAGAGGCCTTATTTTGAAGAAACCTCAATGGCAATTTTCTTGGGGGATACTTTTGGTTGGAAGATTCTCAAAACAAGGAACTTCCAGGAGAGCATATGTCCTGCAGCGCCGCGCATTTCTTCCGTGTAGTGGCAGATAATCCGGAACCTGACTCGGGAAAACTCCTTCGCGCCAACCTCCCGAAAGAGTAGTAAAGCGTTTCGAACGCAATCAGGGGTTTCAATGTGCCCTCCGACGTTTTTCTGACGGTGGACAAAGTTGCTCAGTTGTAGTGTCCCTTTCGCATGAGTGTGCGCGAACGGGGACAGGTGATCGGTGTGCGAAGGAATCGCGCTGGACGCCTTATGCTCTGAATGCGACATGATTTAGCCCCCCGGTGGAAGAGTTTCTTACAAATCGAAGCATTAACTCCGTTTTAGCAGGCGAGAAAAGTTTAGCTGCTCCCTTATTCACAGGTTATTCACAGAAGTATACCATAATGTATACTGAAGTACTATTGACACTCAGTTGAATATACTTCAAGAGTGACTGCCTCGCTGTATATTTGCGAGACTTCGTTTGCCTGCTTTTCGCAGATGACGGCGAAGTGTGCTTGCCAGCGGCTTCCTTCGACGCTGCGTCACTTCTGGTGATGAAACTCGCGCCGTGGTGTGCCAAGGCGGGGTGCGACTGTTTTTCGCATCAATCAATTGTGCCCGATGTATGGAGGTGATTGTGATCCGACGGATTCTTACTGTTTCTTGCGTGTTGGTGGTTTCGGTGTTTGCTCTATCTTTCAGTGCATCAGCCCAGTTACTCCCGATCAGCGCATGTGTGACACAAACGCAGTATTGTCCCCTTTGCGGAGACCCTGGTATCGGGTTTTTCAATTGTGTAGTAGAGATCACCATCCTCGATATCTGCAACGTAATGTTGCCCACTTGTTGGTCACCTGCTCCTTCCGAGCCTTGCCCCACGTGTGCCAATGGGGGTCCTGCGGTCGCGAGTAATCCAGTCAACCTAGCGACCGGCAATACATACATCGAGCAATCGGACATAAGAGTGCCAGGTTTGGGAGGCGGGTTATCCCTGGTCAGGACGTGGAATAGCCGGTGGCCAGCCACTCAGAGCGCGCTTCAGGTCGGCTTATTTGGACCCAATTGGCGCTCAACATTTGAAGAGCGAGTTTTTGTTGGCAGCGACCATTACATGAAGTACTCGCGTGCCGACGGTAGCTTCTGGTCTTTCGGGTACAGCGGACCGACCTGGATTCTTGCTGGCCCTGCGAGCCTAGGTGCCGGAATGGGCCTCCCGATCCTTAGAACCGCCACAATAGCCGCTCCATACTTAACGATCACCTTTCAGAACGGAGAGCAAAGGCGTTTTGACGGGACGAGCGGCGCACTGACCTCCATCACCGACAGGAACGGCAACACAACAACATTGACATACGATGGTGTAAATCGCCTCGCGACCGTCACCGATCCGGCCTCGCGGACTCTTACCTTCACTTACCAAAGCCCTTCTAGCCATCTAGTCACCGGTGTTTCATCGAGTGTTGGGATTTCCCTGACCTACGCCTACGACGGTCAGAACCGTCTGAGCCAGGTGACTAATCCCGATTTGACGACACTGACATTCTGGTACGATTCGCAATCTCGAATTACATCGGTAACAGACTCTAACGGCAAAGTTCTTGAGTCACATACCTACGACAGCAGCTCGCGGGGGCTGACTTCGTCGCGGGCGTTAGGCGTTGAAGCCGTCACGCTCTCTTACCCCAATCCGTGATCGCTGTGGATGGCTCGTCATTCGTGAGAAAGGATCGCGTTTGATGGGTTCCGACAGGAGAGCCCCGGAGGCAAGTTCTTATGCGCGCCCGTAATTGGAAGCTGATCCCAATCATATCGATTTTTTTGCTTTCCTTCCTTGCGCCCGGTGCTCATGCCGCACCAACTATCACAAATTTGTCCGTGCCTTCAGGGCCCGTCGGGACTGCGGTCACAATCACGGGAACGAATTTTGGTTCGACCCAAGGAACCAGCACCGTCAAATTTAACGGGACTACAGCATCAGTCACGTCTTGGAGCGGAACGAGCATCGGGGTCACGGTACCCAGTGCGGCTACGACAGGCAACGTTGTGGTCACGGTGTCGGGTCATGCCAGCAACGGTGTGAACTTTACTGTGACCCCAGCTATTACCAGCTTATCGGTCACCTCCGGCGCAGTAGGAGCTTCGGTCACAATCACGGGGACAACGTTTGGTTCCACGCAGGGAACTAGCACAGCCAAGTTCAACGGAACAACTGCCTCAATTACGACGTGGGGTTCATCGAGTATTGCCGTGACGGTGCCAAGCGGCGCCACCACAGGAAACGTGGTGGTCACGGTGTCCAACCAAGCGAGCAACGGTGTGAACTTCACGGTAGTTCCGGCACCGAGCATCACAAGCCTGTCAGTGACTACAGGTGCAGTCGGCGCGGCGGTGACGATCAACGGATCAAATTTCGGCACGAGTCAAGGAACCAGCACGGTCAAGTTTAATGGGACAACGGCCACGGTGACGACTTGGGGTGCTTCGAGCATCGCGGTTACAGTGCCATCGGGAGCTACAACGGGCAGCGTCGTGGTTCATGCTAATGGCGTGGACAGTAATGGTTCGAGCTTCACAGTAGTTCCCGCACCGAGCATCTCAAGCTTGTCGATCACCACGGGAGCTGTAGGCGCCGCAGTGACTATTACGGGGTCGAATTTCGGTTCTTCGCAGGGAAGCGGAACGGTGACATTCAACGGGACAACGGCCACGGTGGCGAGTTGGGGTGCGTCCAGCATCGGCGTGACGGTACCAAGTGGAGCTACGACCGGCAATGTGGCTGTGAACGCCAGCGGAGTTGCGAGTAATGGTGTGAACTTCACCGTGGTTCCCGCTCCCAGCATTACGAGCTTGTCGATCACGGCGGGGGCCGTAGGTGCTGCAGTGACCATTACGGGGTCGAATTTCGGTTCTTCGCAAGGAAGCGGAACGGTCACATTCAACGGGACAACAGCCACGGTGACGACTTGGGGTGCATCCAGCGTCGGAGTGACGGTTCCGAGTGGAGCGACCACTGGGAACGTGGTGGTGAATGCGAGTGGGGTGACGAGCAATGGTTGGGCCTTCACGGTGGCACCGAGCATCACAAGTCTCTCGCCGACCACAGGCGCGGTGGGCGCTGAAGTAGCAATCGCAGGAGCGAACTTTGGGGCCACTCAAGGCAGCGGGTCGGTGAGCTTCAACGGCGCAGCGGCGACACCGACGAGTTGGAGTGCATCCACGATTGCGGTTCCGGTTCCATCGGGAACGACAACGGGAAATGTCGTCGTGAATGCGAGCGGAATGACAAGCAATGGTGTCAGCTTCACGGTAGTTCCCGCACCAACCATAAGCAGCCTGTCGCTGACCTCTGGTGTCGTTGGAACTTCAGTGACAGTCACGGGGACGAACTTTGGCGCTACGCAAGGTAGCGGGACGGTGAGTTTTAACTGGACCGATGCCGCACCTACAAGTTGGAGCGCGACGAGCATCGTAGCTCCTGTGCCCATCGGTGCCACTACGGGAAATGTAGTCGTATCAGCGTCAGGCGTGGCGAGCAATGGCATCAGCTTTACCGTGGTGGAGGTGCTCGGCATCACCAGTGTGTCACCAACGTCCGGAGTTGTCGGAGAAGTGGTGACCCTAACGGGGACAGGCTTCGGAGCCACGCAGGGAAGCAGCACGATTTCACTCCATGGAACCAGTGTTACGGTCGCGAACTGGAGCGACACGCGGATAGTTGGGTACGTACCGTCCGGGGCGTCGTCAGGCCCATTCTCAGTGACGGTGAACGGCCAAACGGTGAACAGCGGTACTTTCACAGTGACGCCTCTTCCTTCCGGTTGGTCCGACGGAGATATAGGCTCAGTGGGCCTAGCTGGAAGCGGAACCTTTGCCAACGGAACCTTTACTATTAAGGGGGCGGGGCTGGGGACTTTTTCCACCACGTCGGATGGAATCAATTTCGTCTCTCAATCTTTGTCAGGTGACGGGACAATTGTAGCCCGCGTGGTCAGCCAGCAGGGGAGCACGGACGTACAAGCTGGGGTTATGGTTCGCGAGACATTGGACCCTGGGGCAACGAATGCGTACTTGTTCTACCGTTCATCAGGCGCGTCCATATACCTGACGCAACGAACCAGCACTGGAGCCACTAGCTCCTTCCAATCATTAGGTGGTGTGACGTTGGCGTACTGGGTAAAACTGACGCGCAGCGGGAACACGTTCAACAGTTATGGTTCCCCGGATGGAGTGAATTGGACACAACTCGGATCGAGCCAGACGATAACCATGGTGCAGAACGTCTACGTTGGGCTGGCGGTAAGCAGTCGCGATACGTCCCTCCTCGCCACGGCTACATTCGACAATGTGTCGGTCAGCTCGACTGCGGCTCCAGCACCGGCCATTACAGGTGTTTCTGCAACGACAGGATCGACCGGCAGCCTAGTGACAATCACGGGCACTGGTTTTGGAACTACGCAAAACGGCAGCTTGGTGACGTTGAATGGTGTTACTGTGCCGATCAACTCTTGGAGTGGAACCTCCATCGTCATCACGATTCCAGCCGGAGCCACATCGGGGAATTTAGTAGTTTCCGTGGCGCCGAGCATGAATGACAGCAATCCTGTCTTTTTCACCGTGACATCGCAACCGCTGCCAACTTCGTGGTTGGACGGAGATGTTGGAGCAGTCGGTGTAACGGGAACTGCGACATATGCGAATGGGACATTTACTGTGGCAGGCGCGGGACTAGGAACGTTTTCGGTTCCCGATGGCTTCCATTTCGTGTACCAGCCGCTCTCAGGAGACGGCACAATTGTGGCGCGGGTGGTGAGCGTACAAGGGGGTTCTTCGCCGCAGGTTGGAGTGATGATTCGAGAGACGCTGGACGCCAGCGCCACGAATGCATTCACGTTCAACTATTCGTCTGCGATCTGGATGTCCGAGCGAACGTCCACGGGAGCCAGTGCCACCTACCAGTCTGGAGCGAGCGCAACACTGCCTTACTGGGTGAAGTTGGTGCGCAGCGGGAGTACGTTTAGCGGCTACTCTTCGTATAACGGCCAGACCTGGACGCAAGTCGGCACGAGCCAGACGATCAGCATGGCACAGACCGTTTACATTGGCTTGGCCGTGACGAGCCGTAGCACCACAGCCGTGACTACAGCCACGTTTGACAATGTATCGGTTAGTTCGACTGCAGCCCCGGCCCCCGTCATTACCAACGTTTCCGCCACGACAGGATCTATCGGGAGTCAGGTCGTAATCAGCGGCACAAATTTTGGGGCTGTGCAGAACGGCGGTGTGGTGACGCTAAACAACGTTGCGGTGACAATCAACTCGTGGGAAGGTTCGTCAATTCTGATTACGATTCCTTCAGGAGCGACATCGGGGTACCTGGTGGTTTCCGTGGCCCCGAGCATGAATGACAGCAATCCTGTCTTTTTCACCGTGACATCGCAACCGCTGACGATTTCCTGGCTGGATCAGGATGTTGGGCAGGTGGGTGTAGCGGGGAGTGCAACTTATGCAAGCGGAGTATTCACAATAAAAGGGTCAGGTACGCGCATCACGTATGGCACTGCCGACCAGATGCATTTTGTCTATCAGCCTTTGTCAGGCGATGGAACGATCATCGCGCGAGTGGTCTCGGCGACGGGGAGCACATACCCGCAGGCGGGGGTGATGATTCGTGAGACGCTCGACCCCGCCTCGACGAACGCTCTCGTACAGTACTGGTCGTCGGCCGTCTCTTTCTGGGATCGTCCGACGACCGGAGGGAGCACTACGAACCAGAGCGGTATGAGTGTGAGTCTGCCTTATTGGGTGAAGCTGATTCGGAGTGGCAGCACATTCAGCGGATATTCGTCTTATAACGGGACGACCTGGACGCAGATTGGGACGAGCCAGACGATCACCATGGCGCAGAACGTGTATATCGGTTTGGCTGTAAGCAGCAACGACAACTCGACGCTTGCCACAGCCACTTTCGACAACGTTTCGATCAGTACCCCCTCAAGTCCGGCGCCAATTATTGCGAGTGTCTCTGCAACAACGGGTTCCGTGGGGAGTCAGGTGGCAATCAACGGCTCTGGGTTTGGAGCATCGCAAGGCGCAAGCCTGGTTACCCTGAACAATGCCCCTGTGACGATCAACTCGTGGACTAATACTGCGATCATCATGACGATTCCTGCGGGGGCGACATCAGGATACATGGTGGTTTCCGTGGCACCGAGCATGAACGACAGCAACGCCGTCTTTTTCACTGTCACCGCGCAGCCGTTGCCGTCCCCGTGGCTCGATCAAGATGTAGGGCAGGTGGGCGTGGCCGGGAGTGCCACCTACGCAAACGGGACGTTTACGGTGAAGGCGTCGGGAACACAAATCTATAACACTGCCGACCAGATGCATTTTGTCTATCAGCCTTTGTCAGGCGATGGAACGATCATCGCGCGAGTGGTCTCGGCGACGGGGA
>Ga0099828_10002585_pt1 | contig 12495 bp, 11 predicted proteins | sample CZO8metaG_2_FD_79338 | JGI IMG/M metagenome (GOLD analysis project Ga0099828, IMG submission 79338) | Vadose zone soil microbial communities from the Eel River Critical Zone Observatory, Northern California, USA - CZOApr15con2H1.8 metaG | ecosystem: Environmental > Terrestrial > Soil > Vadose...
GCGCCGCGCTGGCGCCGCAGCGCATCCGTCAGCTCTCGGCAGTTATGCCGCCGGTGACCGAAGAAGGCCACCTGCTGACCGGCCTGCACGTGCAGGACATCGGCGACCTCGAAGCGGGCAAGGACATCGAGACGGGCTGGATGGGTCCGATGCAGCGGTTGGCACAGGTCCCGCCAGAGGCTTTCCTGACGGTCCTCGGCGGCGACCACTGCACCGCCGTCGCAACGCTGGCGGCGCAGGCGCGAAGGCATCCGGGGCTTCACGTTCTGTGGGTGGACGCGCACCCTGACCTGTGTGACTTCTCGCGCGGCGGCCGCTGGACGTGTGGCTGCGCCCTGCGCCGCGCCCTCGAGGTTTCGGGCATCGAGCCGTCGCGCATCGCCATCGCGGGCGGCCGCGACTACGACCCCGAAGAGCTGGAGTTCATCGCCGCCAACCAGGTGCTCCTGGTGTCATCGGCGGACATCGCGCGCGACCCCGGAGGTTCGGCGCAAAGAATTGCTGAGCGGCTGGCCGGGCAGGAGGTCCACATATCGTTCGACATCGACGTCCTCGACCCCGCGTTTGCGCCGGGCACCGAGATCCCTTCGGCGGCTGGTCTGTCGAGCCGCCAGGCGCTGGAGCTGTTGAAGAGCGCCACCGACCGCTCTCAGCTCGTGGGCTTCGACGTCGTTGAGGTATCGCCGCCCTTCGACAACGGAGACATCACGACCCTCGCTGCGCTGAAGATGATCTTCGAGGTGTGGGGGATGGTAAAGGCCGCGCGCGAAGCCAGAGCGCACGTGCCGCAGCTGCGTGGAAAGCGCTGACGTAGTCATCGCCGGCGGCGGCATCATGGGCTGCGCCCTCGCCTATCAGCTGGCCAGGCGCGACGTCGACGTCCTGCTCCTCGAGCGCGAAACCCTCGGCTCGCAGTCGACCGGCAAGTGCGCGGGCGGGGTGCGCCAGCAGTTCTCGATGCCCGCCAACGTCCGGCTGCAGAGAATGTCGGTCCGGCTCTTCGAGGACTTCGAGGCGGAGACAGGGCATCCGGCCGACTTTCGTCAGCTTGGCTACCTGTTCGTCCTGACGCTGCCGCAGCACGTCGAAGACTTCCGCCACAACATGGAGATGTGGCATGAGCTCGGCCTGACCGAGGCGCGCTGGGTCGACCCGGCTGAAGCCGCCCGGATGGTGCCGGTGCTCGACGTGGATGACGTGCTGGGCTGCACTTTCTGCCCGACCGACGGCATCGCGAGCCCGGCCGACGTGACTTCGGGCTACGCCTCGGCCGCCCGGCGGCAGGGGGCGCGCCTCAAGGAAGGCGTGGAGGTTGTCGGAATCGACGTCGCCGGTGGCCGCGTGCAGGGGGTGCGAACTTCCAGGGGCGACATCGCGACGCGCGTGGTCTTCAACTGCGCCGGCGCGTGGTCGGCCTCGATCGGTCGCATGGCCGGGCTGGAGATCCCGGTCCTGCCCTACCGGCGCCACATCGCCGTGACCGGGACGTTCCCTGCCGTCCCGCGCAACACTCCGATGACCGTCGACTTCCAGACCTCGCTCTACTTCCACCCGGAGGGCGATGGAGTCCTGCTCGGCATGAGCGACCGGGCCGAGCCGCCCGGTTACGTGGCGGACGTGAGCTGGGAGTTCCTGGAGAGGATGTTCGAGCGGGCGGCGCGGCGGGCCCCGGCGCTGGCTTCAGCGGGGATCAAGACCGCCTGGGCGGGCCTTTACGAGACGACGCCGGACCACCAGGCGATCCTCGGACCGGTGCCGGAGCTGGAAGGGTTCTGGTGCGCCGCCGGCTTCAGCGGCCATGGATTCATGCAGGCGCCGGCCGCCGCGGTGCTGCTCTCCCAGCTCCTGCTCGATCACCGTTCCGAGATCGACATCAGCCCGTTTGCCTTCACGCGGTTCGCTAAGGGTGCGCTCGTTCATGAGCGGAACGTGATCTGAAGCTACTTCTTGAAGATCACGGCCAGTGTGATCAGGCCGGCGCCTCCGGCCAGCAGCACCGCGCCGCAACCGATCTGGACGATCGTGTAAGCCATGCCGCCGGTCGCGGCGTAGGTTTCCGGATAGGCCATCTTGCCGCGCCGCCTACGGACCGCCGCCGCGATCGCGCCGATGCCGAGCAGGAAGGTGAAGACGCCGAGCAGCAGCCCGCCCGAGAAAAAACCGGCCACTGGTTCTCAGTATCCGCTGAACACGTAGCCGGGCCACTAGGATTCTGACCCGTGGCACGCATCCTGCTTCTCGGCTCGACCGGGTTCGTCGGCCGCGGCGTGGCCCACAAGATCCTTGACATGGGGCATCAGCTCCGGGTGCTCGTGCGCGACCCGATGAAGGCCGCCGCGTTCAAGGTTCGCGGCGCGCAGGTGGTCGTCGGCGACGCGCTCAACCCGTCGTCGGTGACCCAGGCCGCGCAGGGCGTCGAGCACATCATCAGCCTTGTCGCGGTGCGGAGAAACCGCCCGCAGTCATACCTCGCCGTGAACGTCGACGGACCTCGCATCCTTGGCCAGGCCGCCCGGGCGGCCGGGGTGCGCTCAGTCGTCCTCGTCAGCGCGATCGGGGCGAAGCTCGACCCGCACTACAAGTACTTCACGTCGCGGTGGATGGGGGAGCAGGAGCTTGCCAAGACGGGTGTGGCGGGGACGATCCTCCGCTTCTCCTTCGTCCTCGCCGAGGAAGGCGGAATCCTGAACGACTTCGAGCGCGCGCTGGTTGGCCCTTTCGCCGTCATCCCGGGCAGCGGCCAGGCGAAGATTCAGCCGATCCTCCGCGAGGATGCCGCGCGATGCATCGTCGAGACCGTGGCCAAGCCGGAGATGCTCGGCCACATCGTCGAGCTGGGCGGACCGGAGGTCGTGACCTACGAGACCATGTTCGACTGGTTTCTTCGGGCTCGTGGCATCAAGAAGGCAAAGCTGAAGGTGCCCGTGCCGTTGGTCTCGATTCCAGCCGTCGCGCTGGAGGCCATTTCCACGAACCCGCCGATCACTCGTGACGAGGTCAACATGATCCAGGCCGACAACCTCGCGGCGGGCATCGATTCGGTCAGCTCGCAATTCGGCTGGCGCCCCAGCGCGCCCAGCTCGTGGGCGCCGGTCAACTGGGCGAAGAGACCGAGAACGGGCCGCTAAGAGTCCGGACGTTCTTCGGGCTGCCGCTGCCCGAGGGGCATCGTGAGGCGCTTGACGGCTATCTCGCCGACTGCGCCCGGCGCACGCCGGATTTCCGCTGGACGCCCGCGCCCAACCTTCACCTCACGATCCGCTTCCTGGGCCACGTCGAGCTCGCTCTTGGAGAGGGAATCGCCGATCGCCTGGCCGCTGCGAATTTGCACGCGTTCGACCTGGAGCTGGGCGAGCTGGGGACGTTCAAGCGAGGGCGGTTGGCGCGGGTGGTGTGGCTTGGCCTGAGGGTGGGATCGGACGATGTCGCGCGTCTGGCGGACCAGGTCGAGGTCGAATGCGGCCGAGCCGGGCTCGAGGCCGAGGCTCGCCGGTTTCATGCCCACCTGACCCTGGCCCGGGCCAGGCCCCGCGACGGCGCGTCCCTTCCGGCAACGCCCGCGCCACCCGAACTGTCAATGTGGCGCGCTGACGAGCTGATCCTCTACCGCAGCCGGCTCGGCCGCCCGGGCGCCGTCTACGAGCCGCTGCGGCGCCTCAGGATGAGCTGACTCCGGCCTCCGCGCATTCGAGGTCCTGTTCGGGGCGTCCGCCGCTGACGCCGACAGCCCCGAGCACTCTCCCGTCCCGCTTGATGAGGACCGAACCGAGGCCGGGCACGATCGGCACGCGGACCAGGCGGTCGGCGACGCTGAAGAAGCCGGGCCGGTCCTTCGCCAGCTCGGCCAGGCCTGCGCCGTCGCGGTAGAGCATCGCTGCTCCGACCGCCTTGGCCTCCGCGACCTGCGGCGACAGCGGAGGCGCGCCGTCCATCCGCCCGAGGGCGATGAGCAGGCCGCCTTCGTCGACGACCGCGACCGTGACGCGGATCCCCAGGCCCGTCGCCTTTTCGTGCGCTCGCGAGACCACATCCTGTGCCTCTTTGAGGTTCAGGGGCATCGCTCGACAGTGTCGCAGGATTGGCTACAACTCATAGGTTGGCGGCGAACTGACTTTCGGATCTTGCGTGCCTGGCCGCGTGCGCTTACATTTCACCCCGGCCCCGAGGGAAACGTTCGAGGGGGCAGGAACAGGGCCGCAAGGCCATGTACCGGCTCCCGAGAGGCGATCCGTCGGGGTCACTTCTTTTCCTGGGGCAAGAACTTCAGGCCCTCGCGTTACGCTGCACCAGACCGTGACTGTGGCGCAGCGTCCCCGAAGACACACCGAGCATGAATCGCAGACTGCGATCGAGCTCTCGATCGTGATGCCGTGCCTCAACGAGGTCGAAACGCTCGCCACCTGCATCGGTAAGGCGCGAACCGCGATCGAAAAACATCACCTCGCGGCCGAGATCATCGTGGCCGACAACGGCAGCACAGACGGTTCGCAGATGGTCGCGAAAGAGCTCGGCGTGCGGGTCGTCGACGTCGTGCGTAAGGGGTACGGCAGCGCACTGATCGGTGGCATCGCCGCCGCCCGAGGCGAGTTCGTGATCATGGGCGATGCCGACGACAGCTACGACTTCAGGGCGATCGGCCCGCTTGTCGACAAGCTGCGTGAGGGCTATGACCTCGTGATGGGGAATCGTTTCGCGGGCGGCATCGAGGCCGGCGCGATGGTGTGGTCGCATCGCTGGGTCGGCAACCCGGCCCTTACCAACATCAGCAAGCTTTTCTTTCAGACCCCGGTCGGCGACATGCACTGCGGGCTGCGTGGCTTTCGCAAGGACGCGATCGAGACGCTGCGCTTGCGCGCGACAGGCATGGAGTTCGCGAGCGAGATGGTGATCAAAGCGTCGCTCCACCATATGAAGATCGCCGAGGTGCCGGTGACGCTGCGTCCCGATGGACGCTCGCGACCGCCACACCTCCGCACGTGGCGGGACGGCTGGCGTCACCTTCGCTTCATGCTGCTGTTCAGCCCGCGGTGGCTTTTTCTGTATCCGGGATTTGCTCTATTCGGCGTCGGCGCCGTGGCTGGTGCACTGCTCGAGACGGGCCCCAAATAGATCGGGCCGGCCACCTTCGACATCCACACGCTCCTGCTGGCCGGGTTCGCTTGCCTGATCGGCTACCAGCTGATCGTGTTCGCCGTTTTCACGAAGGTCTTCGCGATGCAGCGGGGATTCCATCCGTCGAACCCGAGCTACGACTCGATGTTCCGCTACGTCAAGCTCGAGACGGGGCTCGCCCTCGGCGCGCTGATGGCCGTGCTTGGGATCGCGGGCACGGTCGTCGCGGTGCTGAGCTGGGGGGCGGTTGGCTTCGGCGCGCTGGATCCTCGTCTGACGATGCGCGAGATCATCCCGGCCGCGGTGTTGCTCACGCTCGGCGTGCAGACCATCTTCGCCAGCTTCTTCCTGAGCATCCTGGGCATGGACGAAGCCGCCGGCTGGACCGAGTAGCCATCCGCGCACTCGTCACCGGCTCGGCCGGATTTTTCGGTGGTGTCCTCAAGGATCACTTGCTGCACGACGGCTGGGAGGTGGCCGGCGTCGACGTGCTGGCGGACGTCGCCCAACCTGGCTACTCACCCAGGGTGGTCGACATACGCGATGCCACCGCCTTGCGAAAGACGATGGATGAGTTCAAGCCGGACGTGGTCTTTCACTGCGCGGCGGTGCTCGCCCACGACCGCAGAAATCGCGCCAACCTCTGGAGCACCAACGTCGACGGCACTGAGTCGTTGGCACAAGCGGCGATCCACTCAGGGGTGCAATCTTTCGTCTTCATCTCGAGCAACTGCTTGTGGAGCACGAGCTGGGCCAGGCCGGTGACCGAGGACGACGCCCCTGCGCCGGTGGAGATGTACGGCAGGTCGAAGCTGGCGGCGGAGCAGCATCTCATGTCGCTCTCCACAGAGCTGCCGGTCAAGGTCCTCAGATGTCCGACCATCGTCGCCGCGGGCAGGCTTGGCCTTTTGAGCATCCTGTTTGAGTTCATTCACGAGGGCCGGCGTGTATGGATGGTCGGCGACGGCGGCAATCGGTACCAGTTCGTCGGGGCGGAGGACCTGGCCCACGCTTGCCTGCTGCTTGGCACCGGTTCGCTGACGGGGATATTTCACGTCGGTTCAGACGAGGTGCCCACGGTCCGCGAAATGCTGGGCGGCGTCATCCAGCGAGCAGGCACGAAAGCTCGGTTGGTGCAGCTGCCACGAAGGCCGGCCATCGCAGCTCTGAGACTTCTGAGCCTGGTCGAGCTGTCCCCCCTCGGCCCCTACCACTACAGGATGATCGCGTCGAGCTTCGTGTTCGACACCGCGCGACTGCGAAATGCAACCGGCTGGCGTCCCACCATCGGGAACACGGAAATGCTGTGGCGCGCGTATCAGTTCTACGTCGAGCACCTGGAGCAGCTGTCCGGAGAACACGCGGTCTCCGTGCATCGAAGGGTGTCCGGTCTTGGCGCGCTACGGATCGTGAAGTGGCTCTCCTGAGCGCGACGAGCCACCTGGGCGCCAGGGCTCAGGCGCCGAGCTACGCGAAGACGGCATTCGCGCTGGTCGCAGTCACCATCGTCATCGCGCCTATCGGCTACATGTCGATGTTCGGCACATTTCACGCGTACGACGACGAAGGCTCTTTCCTCATCACGCTGCGCGACTACCTCTCCGGCCAACCGCTGCTCACGCCGAGCGCCTATCTGTACGGGCCGTTCTTCTGGGAGGTCTTGGGTGGGCTGTTCAAGCTGCTTGGCATCCCGCCGACAAACGACAGCGGCCGGTTGGTGACTCTCGTCATCTGGCTGGGCGCGAGCTTGCTCGGGGCGGTATCCGCATATCGCCTGACGCGAAACCTGTGGCTGAGCCTGGTCGCGCAGCTCGTGACGTTCATCCTGCTCACGGCGCTGGCCCAGGAGCCGCTGGCGACCTACGGCCCGATCAGCCTGCTCCTGGTGGGGCTGGTTCTCGCGGCGACGTTCGCGCCGACAAGGCCTCGAGCCAGCGCTGCGGCCATCGGCGCGATCGTTGCGGCTCTGTGCCTGGTGAAGATCAATGTCGGGGCTTTCGCCGTGATGGCGGTCGTTTTCGCGTGGGCGTGTGGACTCGCGCCGCGATGGCGGCGCTTTGCACTGCCTGCCACGGTCGCGGTCATCGCGCTAGCGCCCCTTCTGCTGATGGCGCGCCTGCTGGATCGGGGATGGGTCGTCGAGTTCGCACTGCTGGTCAGCCTGTCGGCCGCAGCGATCGGCATCGCGTGCCTGCCATCTCCACGCCTGCGATTTACCGCACCGCGAGTCACGTGGTTGATCGTCGGCGGCGTGGTCCTGACGGCGGTGAGCCTTGGGGTGGCGCTGGCCGGGGGCACGCGTCCCGCCGATGTCTGGCAGCAGCTGGTCGTGCGGGCGGTGCAGTTCCCTGAACTGTTCACTTGGCCGATCAAAATCAATCCCGCAGCGGACGTCTGGGCAGCTCTGTCCGTGGCTGCGTGTGTGGCCGTGACTCGGCTCGGAGGCGCCGGCCCAGTGCCCGCCATCGCCCGCATCGCCGCGGGCCTGTTCGTCCTGCTGTCGATCCTTCTGCTGCCCGGCTCGCTGTTCCTGCTGGGCCTGCCCCTCGCGTGGCTGGCGACCCAGGCTCCAGGAAACGAGCCTGCGGTGTACCACCGGCTGCTGCTACCGGCGCTGGCCGTGCTGGAGAGCCTCCAGGCCTACCCCGTGGCGGGTACGCAGCTGTCGCTCGCGGCACTCCTCCTGGTCCCGGTTGGAGCGATCGTCCTCCACGACGGGATCAAAGGCCTTCGGACGAAGAGCGCGGCGAGACTTGCACCAGCGACCCTGGTCCTTGCCGCCGCGGCGCTCGCGCTCAACGGTTTTTTGGCCGCGTCGCAGTTCGCTTCTGAATCACCGTCCGGGTTGCCGGGAGCCGAGTCCGTCCGCATGCCGGCGCAGCGGGCCGCACAGCTGCGGCAGCTGGTGGCGGCGATCGATGGCGGCTGCTCGAGCTTCATCACGTACCCCGGCATGAACAGCTTTTACGTCTGGACCGGCCAGCAGCCGCCGACCGACCTGCGCTACGGCGTGTGGTGGCTGACGCCCGAGGTGGTGGACGAGCAGGCGGTTCTCCGGCAGCTCCAGGGACGACCCGGCCTGTGCGTGGTCAAGAACCAGGCCGTCATCGACTTCTGGGCGCAGGGTCGCGCGGTCCCGCCGCAGCCGGTCGTCGATTACATCAACCAGAGCTTTGTGGTAGGCGGCACCTATGGCGACTATCAGCTCCTTGTCCAGCGCTGACGCCCGGCGGCCGCCACTGTGGCTGGCCGCCCTGGCGATGGCCGCGTTCTGGGGCGCGGTCTACGACCTCGCGCGATGGACGGTCTTCTTCGTGCTCGCACCGATCCACCTCGACTTCCGGATCTTCTACGTCGCGGCGCAGGCGGGCCTGCAGCACGGCTGGTCGAGCATCTACGACGTCGGCACGCTGCGCGGCCTCTCGGCCGGCTTCCCGGCCCCAGAGAGGTTCGTGGACTCCCGCTCGGCGTTCATCAACCCGCCGGTCTTCGCGTGGATCATCGCGCCGCTGACCGCCCTTCCTCTGCCCGCCGCTTACCTCGTTTGGACCGTGGTGTCGCTTGCAGCGCTTGTCCTGGCGTGGTACCTCGTGGCGCCATACAGCGGCCTCGCCAGGAAGTCGCTGCTTCTGCTCGCACTCACGGTGTGGCCGGTCTACGAATCGTTCTACTGGGGCCAGCCCTCGCTCGAGGTGCTCGCACTCGTCGCGGTCGCCTGGTGGTTGTCGACGCGGGATCGCCCGGTGGCCGCCGGCATCGCGCTCGCCCTGGCCGTGGCGATCAAGCCGAACATCGTCGTCCTCGTTCCGCTCGCGCTTCTCGTCAGCGGCCGGTATCGGCTTTTCGCCACCTGGGCGATCAGCTCAGCCGTGCTGGGTGTCCTCGAGCTCGCGGTGCTCGGCCAGTCTGGCGCGGCGGTGTGGTGGAGCGCGATCCAGTACGTGCAAGCCGACGCGGGCCACTCCTTCTTCACGATGGCGCGGATCTTCGGCCGTGGGCCGGTGACCTACGGCGTGGAGGCGCTCCTGGCGCTGCTTGCGCTCGCAATCGCGTACCGCCGGCGCAAGGAGCTCGACATGGTCTTTGCCGCCGGCCTCATCGGGTCGGTTGCGTCGGCGTTCCATCTGCATCAACCCGACTACAGCCTGCTCGTGCTGGCGGCGTGGCTCGTGCTGCGGACGTCGCCGCCGTTGTGGCAGCGCGCGTGGATCCTCACCGGAGTCGTGACGATGCAGTTCATCACCCTCGGCCAGCCGATCCCTCAGCTGTTGTGGGACGGGGCGTGGATCGTGATTCTGCTGGCGAGCCCGGTCAGTAAACCGGAGTCTCCACCGTCACCGCTTCCAGCCACTTTCGGCAGGAGGTCAAAAAGCGAGCAGCCTGCAGGCCGTCCAGCACTCGGTGATCGAATGAGAAGCAGAGGTACATCATCGGCTTGATCCCGATCATGCCCTGCATCGCAACCGGCCGCTCGACGATCGCCTCCATGGTCAGGATTCCCGCCTGACCTGGATTGATGACCGAGTAGCTGAACAGCGTTCCGAAGGTGCCCGAGTTGTTGACGGTGAAGGTTCCGCCGGCGAGCTCGTCGGCCTTGAGCTGCTTGCTGCGCGCCCGCGTCGCCAGGTCGTTGACGGCTCGTGCAAGGCCGGCGATCGACAGGCTGTCCGCGTTGCGCACGACCGGCACCAGGAGCGTGTCCTCCAGGCCGACCGAGATGCCGAGGTGGATGTCGCGGTGGACGATGAGCTCTGTCTCGTTGAAGGTCGAGTTGACCTCGGGGTGCTCGCGAAGCGCCGAGACCGTCGCGGCCATGACGTAGGGCAGGTAGGTCAGCGAGAAACCCTCCTGCTTCTGGAACGCTCCCTTGTTTGCGTTGCGGTTGGCGACGACGCCGGACATGTCGGCTTCCTGCGTCTGCCACGCGTGGGGGATCGTTTGCTTGGAGCGCGTCATGTTCTCGCCGATCAGGCGGCGGACGCGGGTCAGCTGCACGACCTGGTCGCGCTCGCCAGGCGCGGCTGCGGTTGGTGGCATGGACGGGGTGGGCGCTGCCCTGGCCTTCGTCGCGTAGTCCTGCACGTCTTTCTTGGTCACGCGGCCGCCGAGGCCGGTCCCCGTCACCCTGGAGAGGTCGACCTTGAGGTCGGAGGCGGCCATCTGGACGCCGGGGGAGAACCGGTGCTCTCCTCCCCCTTCAGGGGGAGGTGCCGGCGCAGCCGGCGGAGGGGCTGGTGCCTCTGCTGCTTTCGTGGCGGGCGTCCCTGGTGGGTTTGTCTCTAGCCCCTCCGGCGCCTTCGGCGCCACCTCCCCACCAGTGGGTAGGACAGTTTCGACCACCGCGATCTCGGCGCCCGCCTGTACGGTCTCGCCCTCCTTGGCCAGGATCTCGCGCAGGATCCCCGAGACCGGCGCCGGGACCTCGGCGTTGACCTTGTCGGTGTCGACCTCGAGCATCGGCTCGAACTCCACCACCTTGTCGCCAGGCTTGACCAGCCACTTCGAGATCGTGCCTTCGTGCACCGACTCGCCCAGCTGCGGCATCACGACGCGCGTGGTCTTGGCCATTAGTAAGCGGCGAGCTCCTTCAACACTCGCGTGATCTTTTCCGGCGTCGGCATGAAGAACTCTTCCATCGGAACCGCGTACGGCATCGCGGGTACGTCGAGCCCGCCGAATCGCTTGACGGGCGCATCGAGCCATCTCCACGCCTCGTCGGCGATCAGCGCCGCGACCTCAGATCCTACGGAGACGCTGAAGTTGTCCTCGTACAGGACCAGGGATTTCCCGGTCTTGCGCGCCGAGGCGATGATCGCGTCCTTATCCAGCGGGTAGACGGTGCGTAGGTCGATGATCTCGACGCTCACGCCGCCAGCCGCCAGGTTGTTTGCCGCTTCGGCGGCGTAGTGCACCATCAGCCCGTAGCAGAAGACCGAGATGTCGGTCCCCTCGCGAAAGGTGCGCGCCTTCAGCAGCGGTATGAGGTACTCGCCCTTGGGCACCGGCTCCTTGAACATGCGGTAGAGCCGCTTGTGCTCGAAGAAGAGCACAGGGTCCGGGTCGCGGATCGCCGCGAGGAGCAAGCCTTTCGCCTCGTATGGGCTGGAGGGGATCACGATCTTCAAGCCTGGCGTGGCGAACCGCGCCTCGATCGACTGGGAGTGGTACAGCGCGCCGTGTGCGTGCCCACCCATCGGTGCGCGCACGACCAGGGGCACCGACCAGTCCCCGTCGCTGCGGTAGCGGTATTTCGCGATCTCGTTGGTGATCGAGTTGAAGGCCATGTGGGCAAAGTCGGTGAACTGCATCTCCGCCACGGGCCGCTTGCCTGCGATGGCAAGTCCCAGCGCAACCCCCGCGATGGATGACTCGGCGAGCGGGGTGTCGATCACCCTGGCCTCGCCGAAACGGTTGCGCAGCCCGTCCGTGACCAGGAAGACGCCGCCCTTCTTGCCGACGTCCTCGCCCATCACCATGACGCGCTCGTCCCGCTCCATCTCTTCGGTCAGCGCCGAGCGGAGCGCCGCGACCATGTTCATGTCCTCCGTCTCCGCACCCGCCGCCGGTTCGATCGCCTTCGGCGCTTCGATCGCGTAGACGTTGGTCAGCGCGTCCTCCGGCCGCGGGTCGTCGGCGTCCATGCCCTGCTTGGTTGCGACGGTGACCTGCTCTTTGACCTGCTCCTCGGCCTCCGTGACCTGCTTTGGCGTCAGCACGCCCTGTTCGACAAGCTGCTTCTTGAATCGCTCGAGACAGTCGTTCCGCGCCAGGAGCTCGATCTCCTCCTGCGAGCGATAGCGGCGCTGGTCGTCCTCCGACGAGTGCGCACCGAGCCGGTCGACGAGGCACTCGATCAGCGTCGGGCCCTCGCCGGCCCGGGCCCGTGCGATCGCCTCTTTGGAGACCACGTAGCACGTCACAGGGTCGCGTCCGTCGACGGTGACGCCGGGAAATCCATAGCCAACCGCGCGCTGGGCCACGTATTCGATCGCGTACTCCTTGCGGAACGGCGTCGAGATGGCGAATCCGTTGTTCTCGCACACGAAGATCTCCGGCAGCTTGTAGATCGAGGCGAAGTTGAACGCTTCGTGCGCGTCGCCCTCCGCTCCGGCTCCCTCGCCGTAGCAGGTGAGGAGCACCTTGTCGGTGCCGTCCATCTTCAGCGCGTAGGCCACCCCGGCGCCGCGCACCATCTGGGTCGCGACGGGTGAGCCGCCTGAGGTGATGTTCAGCCGCGGGTCGGAGAAGCGGCCCGGCGTCTGCTTGCCGCCCGACGCGGGATCCGCGGCCTTGGCCAGCACCGCCAGCATCAGGTCGAGTGGGGCGACGCCCATCCGCATGCAGAGCACGCCGTCGCGGTAGTAGGGCGCACGCCCGTCGTAC
>Ga0099828_10002588_pt1 | contig 12487 bp, 9 predicted proteins | sample CZO8metaG_2_FD_79338 | JGI IMG/M metagenome (GOLD analysis project Ga0099828, IMG submission 79338) | Vadose zone soil microbial communities from the Eel River Critical Zone Observatory, Northern California, USA - CZOApr15con2H1.8 metaG | ecosystem: Environmental > Terrestrial > Soil > Vadose...
CATTTTCTAGATGATAAATGTAGGTGCGCGAGAGACGGGTAGCCTGCGCAAGCTGTCCCTGTGACAAACCACGCCGTTGCCGGAAATGTGTGATAAGTTGTGCGAAATTGGATACAGTGCTACTATCTACAATCATAATATTGCCTTTTTGCATGGCTGAGGCAAGCGCAGCCACTACTATACAACGCAGCGTTCGGCACTTCTCGTCATATAGTAGTGGCTGCGCTTGCCTCAGCCATGTAGACATATGACGCTCACCATCTGTTAGCTACATCTTCATTATACATCACAAAATTGTTAGCTGGCAACATGTTCTTATGAACGGTATCAGCATATAATTAAAGAAAGGAAGTTTTTGCTTGTAGGTACTCCAGGTGTGACAATGCTGCCGCCCTGGCATCCATCAGGAAGAGGATGCCACTACGAGAGGAGCCAGTACGGAATGTCCGATCCATCTGTAATCAATGACTCTCAATCTTCACAAAATCCTTCTAACGTCGCTGCAGGGCGCGCTGAAAATCTATCCACCCGTCCCTGGCTGCGCTTCTATGAACAGGGAGTTCCTGCTCATATCGATATTCCAGATTATCCCCTCACGTGGTTACTCGACCAGGCGGTCAACCGCTATGGGGGACATACTGCCATCATCTACTACGGTACGAAACTCAGCTACGCTCAACTGTCTTCGCTGGCTAATCGCTTTGCCATAGGATTGCAGAAATTGGGTATCCAGCCGGGCGATCGCGTCGCCATTGCCCTACCCAATATCCCACAGTACCCGATTGCTTTTTATGGCGCATTGCGAGCGGGAGCGGTGGTTGTACCCACCAATCCTCTGTATACTGAGCGCGAGATGCAGCACCAGATGGCAGACTCCGGCGCGCGTATGCTCGTCATGCTGGATGATTTCTATCCCGTCGCGCGTGCCATACGAGGCGACACGGCCCTGGAACACATCATTCTCACCAGTCCAGCCGATTACTTGCCGCCTCTGCTGCATACACTCTATCCTCTCACTCAGTTGAGGGCCAAACATCAAGAGCCTCGCCTGACCGGCAAAGAACGCCTTGCTGACTCCACATTGCATTCTATGAGTGAGATGCTGGAATCACATGCTCGGAAAGGTATAGAGCTTTTCAACTTGCCCACCAGAGCTTCTGGTAGTGACCTGGCTGTGCTGCAATACACTGGTGGAACGACCGGGCTTTCAAAAGGTGCTATGCTGACGCATCGTAATCTACTCTCCAACGCCATGCAGACGCGCAAATGGTCACCCAACGTCCAGGACGCTAGAGAGGTCACGCTGTGTGTGGCTCCATTCTTCCATTCCTATGGTTTGACGGTTGGCATGAACCTTTCTATGCTGACCGCCGCCACTATGGTGCTACTGCCCCGTTTCAAGGCAAAAGATGTCGTCAAGACCATTCGCCGGTATCGCCCCACGCTCTTACCCGGTATTCCCACCATGTACCTGGCGATCATGCGCGAGGCCGGAAAACATACCGAACAGTTGAGCTCGATCAAGTACTGTATCAGTGGAGCTGCCCCCTTGCCCGCCAAAATTCAACATGATTTTGAAGAGATCACGCATGGCAAGCTGGTTGAGGGCTATGGCTTGAGCGAGGCCTCACCTGTCACCCATTGCAATCCCTTGACCGGCGATTGTCGCAACGGCAGCATTGGTCTGCCCCTACCCAACGTGGACGCGGCCATCCTCGATCAGAAGACAGGCGAACCTCTCCCAGCCGGTGAAGTGGGCGAGATTGTGGTGAAGGGGCCAAACATCATGCAGGGCTACTGGAAGCGCAAAGAAGAGACCGCGGCTATCTTTATCAATGGCTGGATGCATACGGGCGACCTTGGGAAAATGGACGAGGACGGCTTCTTCTACGTGGTAGAGCGTGCCAAAGATATGATTATCGCCAGCGGCTTTAACGTCTATCCGCGAGAAGTTGAAGAGGTCTTGTTCCAGCATTCCTCCATACAGGAGGCGGCCGTAGCCGGTGTCCCCGACGAGTATCGCGGCGAGACGGTGGCAGCCTTTGTCGTGCTGAAACCCGGCATCGCGCCATCGGAGGAGATGCGGCACAGCATCCTTGCCTACTGCAAACAGAACCTCGCGGCCTACAAAGTGCCAAAGATACTGGAGTTCCGCGAGAGCCTACCAAAATCAATTATCGGCAAAGTATTGCGCAGAGAGTTAAAAGTAAGGCAAGGGCAGCATGGCTGAGGCAAGCGCAGCCACTACTATATACAACTGCGAAGTATAGTAGTGGCTGCGCTTGCCTCAGCCATGCCTAACAAAACAATAGGAGAAATGCTACTCATGTCAACAACCATGAAACCAACAGAGGCGGGTACAGCCTTTTTAACCACGCCTGTCAGTGAGAGTGCCGACAAAATATTCACCCTGGAGCAGCGCGACGAAGAGCAGCGCTGGATGCAAGAATCGTGCGCGACATTTATGCAGCGCGAAGTCTTACCTCTGATAGATGCCATTGACCACCAGGAGCCAGGCGTGCTGCCGAGCCTCCTCAGGAAGGCAGGAGAACAGGGCCTGCTGATGATCGACGTGCCAGAGCAATACGGCGGCGCGGAACTGGGGCTGCTCACCAGTTCCCTTGTCGGTTCTGAGTTGCGCGAAGCCTCATTCAGCGTAGCCTTTGGTGCCCATACCACCATTGGGACGCTGCCCATCGTGTTCTATGGCAACGAGGAGCAGAAAGAGAAATATTTACCGAAGCTGGCTTCAGGTGAATGGATTGCCGCCTACGCGCTGACAGAGCCAGGCGTTGGCTCCGATGCCATGGGATTGAGTACTCGCGCAGAACTTTCTGCAGATGGCAAGTATTATATCCTCAATGGCACCAAGCAATGGATTTCAAACGCGGGCTTTGCCGATGTGATGATCACCTTTGCGCGTATTGGCAATGAGAGACCGTCGGCCTTTATTGTTGAAGCGCACTGGCCCGGCGTTTCGACCGGCGCGGAGGAGCGTAAGATGGGTATTAAAGGTTCCTCGACTCGCCAGGTCTACTTTGAAGATGTGAAAGTTCCGGTCGAGAACCTGCTGGGAGAGATTCACAAGGGATACAAGATCGCCTTCAATATCCTCAATATTGGACGTTTGAAGCTGGGTGCCGGTACCGTCGGTGGAGCGCGTGCCGCCCTGGGCATGGCGGCTGCATATACGACCGAGCGCAAGGCTTTTGGCAAGTTCATCAGCCAGTTCGGCATGATTCAGAAGAAGCTGGCCCGTATGGCCGCCGAGACCTATGCCGCCGAGAGCGAGGTCTTCCGTACCGCCGCCAACATTGAGCAGGCCCGCAGCAGTGCTGGCAACGATACCGAAGGGGTATTTAAAGCCATCGAAGAGTATGCTGTCGAAGCCTCCATCGCCAAAGTCCATGGCAGCGAGGTACTGGCACTGGTTGTTGACGAGGGCGTACAAATTTTCGGCGGCTACGGCTTCATGCAGGAGTATCCCATTGAGAAAGCCTATCGAGACGCCCGTATCCAGCGCATCTTTGAAGGTACCAACGAGATTAACCGCCTGGTCGCCTCCAGTACGCTCTTCCGCCGCGTGCTGACCGGCAAAATTTCCTTGATGGCGCAGTATCCAGCCATTGAGGCGCGGGTTCGCTCAGGACAACCACTCAACAACGCGGGAGAGTCGATACCCTCTGAGTTACGTGAGGCCGTCAACGCCCTTGAACGCGCCAAGGATGTCACAATCTACGCCGCCATGAAGATTGCCATGAAATACATGCAGGCCCTCGAAAACGAAGAGGAGTTTATCGAATACCTGGCAAACCTCTTGATCGACCTGTATGCTGTAGACAGCGCACTGGCCCGTGCCACGCAGGCAGTGCGCCGCGGCGACGAGAACAGCAGCACCCATGTGAAGCTGGCACAACTGGCAACCTGGCTGGCCTTCTCCCGTATGCGCTCAAACCTCGATCAAATGATCATGACCAACCTGAGCGAAGACGAAATACCAGCCGAGCTACAACTTGTACGCTCCTACATCGGAGACTACCAGCTCAACGGCGTCACCGCCCAGCGCGAACTGGCAGCTATCATAGTCAAAAAACAAAGCTACCCCCTATAATGACACCAGGAAACGATACCGTTCCGTAGGGGCGGGGGCGGGGTTGACGAGGGGTGGGGACGCTTGCGTCGCCCTCGTCACCCGTTTGCAATTCACAAATGTACCGGGACTGGGCATCATCGCGTAGGGGCGGGGGCGGAGTTGACGAGGGGTGGGGACCCTTGTGGTAGCCGCATTCGGGGAATGGTGAAGGCAGCCCTTGGGTGGGGTGATTGGTGATTCGATACGCTGAACAGGACGCGGGCGACGCAAGCGTCCCCTCCCCACCCGACCCAACCCCCGCCCCTACGGGATCGTAGGTTCCGTTGCCAAATACCCATACCCGTTCCGTAGGGGCAAAAAAAGGATAACAAATCATGGACATGTTAAAGCTAAAACCCTCCTTCGTGACGGTCAATGGTCGCAGATTGGCCTACAATGAGGTCAGCCCGGCGAATCCTAAAGGTACGATTTTGTTGCTGACAGGGCTTGGTGCCAAACGACATGGCTGGTACAAGCAGCTAGAAGTATTTGGCCGTGACTATCGTACCATTGCGCTGGATCACCGCGACATCAGCGACAGCGATGAAGTGACCGAGGCCTACACCATAAGCGACCTGGCCGATGATGCCGCGGCTGCCCTGCACGCCCTGGGAGTGCAGCGTACCCATGTGTTAGGCATCTCGCTTGGAGGGTTTGTCGCCTTGCACCTGGCCCTGCGACATCCCGAACTCGTCGAGAAGCTGGTGCTCATCTCGACTACAGCCGGTGGCAGCACGCATGTCCCACCTTCACCTGAGATGATCGCCATATTGGGCAGGTCGGAGCAGAATCTAGAGATTGGCGAACTGGCACGCAAAAACTATAGCGGAATCATGGCTCCTGGCTATGCCGGGAGTCACCCGGAGGAAGTTGAGATGATCGTAGCAATTGCACGCTATCGTCCCGTGCCTGCGCCAGCCTACTATCGCCAATTGCAAGCGGTCATGTCTCATGACGCTTCTCAACAATTGGAACAGATTCGCGTACCGACCCTGGTGATTCATGGTGAAACTGATCCACTGGTAGTGCCCGCGAACGGCGATTACCTGGCACAGCATATCAAAGGGGCAAAGCACATTGTGTATCACAATGTTGGGCACGTTCCCATCATAGAAAACGCCGACCAATTCAACCGCGACGTGCTGGACTTTTTAGGCGCGTGATAATGTTTTGTAAACCTGACTGGATGTGCAAGGTTTTTGTGCCAGTTCAGTCGGCACAAAAACCTTGCACATCCAGTCAGGTTTACAACTTGATAGAAGTCTTGAGGTAGTATAATGCAAGTTGGCGATAGCATTTCATGGGAGCGTACATTTACAGTAGATGAAGTTATGCGCTTTGGAGAACTTTCGGGAGATCAGGGCATCCATCATGTCGAACCGGATGAACAGGGTCGCCTGATGGTGCAGGGCCTCTTGACGGCTACACTTCCCACCAAAATCGGTGGAGACCTGAACTATATCGCACGCGAGATGACTTTCGAGTTTCTTCGCCCGGTTTTCACAGGTGACACCATTCGTTGCGAGACCACCATCACACATCTCGAGTATGGGGAAGGGCCCATCAAGATGGCCGCAATATGTGTATGTCGCAATCAAAAAGGCAAAGAGGTTCTGACAGCCCGCACGCATGGCATTATCCGAGAGCCGCGCTAGTACATTGAAAGTATTTGAACCTGATTGGAAATGAGGAGAATTTATTCATGGCAGAAGCAGTTATTGTGAGTGCGGTACGCACTCCTATTGGGCGAGCCAACAAGGGCGTACTCAAGGATGTACGCGCCGATGACCTGGCCGCCTTCGCCGTCAAAGCCGCCGTTGAGCGCGTTCCACAACTTGATCGTTCCCTTATCGAAGACGTAATTCTTGGTTGTGCCTTCCCCGAAGGGGAACAGGGTATGAACCTGGCCCGTCTCGTCGGTGCCCTTGCTGGCCTGCCAGAGACGGCGGGCGGTGTCACCGTCAATCGCTTCTGTGCCTCCAGCCTGCAAGCGTTCAATATGGCGGCACAGAATATCATGCTGGGCATGGGCGAGGCGTTTGTGGCGGGCGGCATCGAGAGCATGTCGCGAGTACCTATGGGCGGCTTCAATCCCAGTTTCAACCCGCGCCTCATCAAAACTCGTGAGGGTGAGGCAACCAGTTCGCCCTATCCTCCTTGTGAATTGGAGTACGGCTACTCCAGCTACATTCCTATGGGTATGACGGCGGAGAACCTGGCTCGCGAATACGGCATCAGTCGCGAGGCACAGGATGCCTTTGCCCTGCGCAGCCATCAACGGGCTATCGCGGCCATCGATAACGGTGTCTTCAAGCGCGAGATTGTGCCGGTACCGCTGCCCAATGGTACTTTAATGGAGATCGACGAAGGGCCGCGCCGCGATACCACGCTGGAAAAACTGGCGAGTCTCGAACCTGCCTTCATCAAAGGCGGTACCGTCACAGCAGGCAATTCCAGCCCCCTCAACGATGGAGCTGCCGCCGTGGTACTGATGTCTGCTGAGAAAGCACGCGACCTTGGCATTACTCCCCTGGCAAAGGTACATACCATGGCGGTCGCGGGCGTGCGACCGGACATCATGGGTATTGGGCCGGTACCGGCAATGAAAAAGGCTCTACAGCGTGCGGGCTTGCAGTTGAGCGATATCGATATCATTGAACTGAACGAAGCCTTTGCCGCACAGACCCTCTCCGTGGTCAAGGCTATGGGTATCGATATAGAGAAACTCAATCCTCACGGCGGCGCGATTGCCCTTGGGCATCCACTTGGCTGCAGTGGTGCGCGTCTCATCGCCACGCTGCTTAATGATTTACAGACTGAGGACAAGACGTTTGGTATCGCCACGCTCTGCATCGGCGGTGGGCAGGGTTTGGCGACGATTATCGAGAGGCTGGCCTGACTATGACATATCAGATTCGCAAAGCAGCGGTGCTGGGCGCGGGCGTGATGGGGGCAGCGATTGCAGCTCATCTCGCTAACGTCGGTATCCCCAGCCTGCTGCTCGACATCGTACCGGCGGATGCCGGAAAAGATCGCGACAAAGTGGCACGTTCCGGCCTGGAAAAGGCACTCAAAGCCCGTCCGGCGGCCTTTTATAGTAAACGCGCCGCCAGCCTTGTGACCGTGGGCAACATTGAGGACGACCTGGAAGAACTCGTCGATGTCGACTGGATCATCGAGGCTGTGGTAGAACGCCTGGATATCAAGCACGACCTTTACGTCAAGATAGAGCAGGTGCTGACTCCTGGCACCATCATCAGTTCTAACACCTCTGGCTTGCCTGCCCATATGCTCACCGAGGGGCACAGCGAGGACTTCCGCAGTCACTTTTTAATCACTCACTTCTTCAATCCGGTGCGCTACATGCGCCTGTTAGAACTGGCCCCCGACGTTGATACAGACCCGGCATTGATGCAATTTATGCAACAATTTTCAACGGAGGTACTCGGCAAGGGCGTGGTGCTGTGTAAAGATACCCCCAATTTCATTGCCAACCGCATCGGCATCTATGGCTTTTTGTCGACCGTTCACTATGCCATGAGTGAAGGCTATACGGTCGGGGAAGTGGATGCCATTCTGGGACCGAATATGGGCCGTCCCAAATCCGCCGTCTTCCGCACCTGCGACCTATCCGGCCTGGATACGACGGTACACGTTGCCGACAACCTCTATCAAAATGCAGCAGACGATCCACAGCGCGAAACCTTCCGCGTACCGGAGGTCATGCGTGAGATGCTTCGCCGCGGCTGGCTTGGTGAGAAAAGCGGCCAGGGTTTCTATAAGCGCGTCAGAGGTCCTGAGGGCGAGTCAATCATCCTGGAATTGAATCTCGATACGCTGGAGTATCAGCCACAGCAGAAGGTACGCTACCCCTCGCTGGGCGCGGCCCGTAATATCGACGACCCGCTAAAGCGCATGCTGGCCGTGCTAGAGGGTGACGACCGGGCCGGACAACTGGCGAGGCAGACGACCGCAGACTCGCTGATCTATGCCGCCGAACGGGCCGAGGAGATCGCGGATAGCATCGTTGCCATCGATGAGGCCATGCGCTGGGGCTTTAATTTTGAGTTGGGCAGCTTCGAGGTGTGGGACGCCCTTCTGCAACATCCTGAGATTATGCAAAAAGTGCTGCAAGACAGAGAGATTCCAGAGCTTGTTCGCCGCGTCCAGATCGAAGGAAAAGGCACGTTCTACACCGGTATCCCAGGCCAACGGCAGTACTTCGACTTTCACACAAGTACCTACAAACCCGTACCCACACCGGAGGGCACCATCTCATTAGAGGCCATCAAGGCCACAGGCGTGGGGGCCCGATTGATCGCGCCCCAGGGGGCGGGCGCGGGTACCCAGGCAGGAGGTGTCCTACGCGATAACGGTTCCGCGTCCCTGATCGACCTCGGCGATGGAGTGGCCTGTGTCGAGTTCCATACAAAGATGAACTCCATTGACGAGGGCATCATTGAAATGCTGCGCTACGTGGTTGAAGAGGGCCAGAAGCAGTTTCGCGCCGTGGTCATCGGCAACGAGGCGGCTGATTTCTCGGCAGGTGCCAATCTGCTACTGGTGCTGATGGGCTCGCGCCAGGGCGAATGGAAGCTGCTGGAAGGAGCGATTAATGGCCTGCAACAGGCTCACCAACTGCTCAAGTATAGTCCTATTCCGATTGTGGCGGCTCCCTCTGGTCGAGCATTGGGTGGTGGTTGCGAAATCATTATGCACAGCAATCATGCCCGCGCTCACGCGGAGTCCTATATCGGGCTGGTTGAGGTGGGAGTTGGCCTTGTACCGGCAGGCGGCGGCTGTAAAGAGCTACTGTTACGCTACGGGGCCAGTCTCGAAAGCCAGTTGGCTCGCAAGACTGGCGGGCCATTTACTCCTGCACGCCGCGCCTTTGAGATCATCGCTGTTGCCACCGTCTCCACCAGCGCGCTAGAAGCGCAGGAGCTGCGTTTCCTGCGCAAAAGCGATGCGATCACCGTCAACCGCGACCTGCTCTTGCGCGACGCCAAAGCCGATGCCTTGCGCCTGGCCGAGGCGAAAGAGGCGGGTACGTGGCAACCTGCTCAACCAACGATGATGATCTTGCCAGGCCCTGGTGCCCGCATGGTGCTGGAACAGCAGATAGATAATCTGTTGCTCATGGGCAAGGTTAGCGAACATGATGCCGTGGTTGGTCACCATCTCGCCCGCGTCCTGACAGGTGGCGACTGTTCGCCCGTTACTCCCATTACAGAGCAGCAGGTGCTTGACCTGGAGCGGGAGGCCTTCCTGAGCCTCTGCGGCATGGAGAAGACCCAGGATCGGATGCAAGCAATTTTAATGACAGGAAAACCCCTACGAAATTAAGTGTAGTTGTAGAAACCAGTTCAGTTCTGCAAGCCTTCGGCTTGCAGAACTGAACTGGTTTCTACAACTATAGACAATAGAAAGGATCAGAGCTGTTATGGGGCTAGACATTGCAAAGGCATCCCTCCATGAGCTTGGACAGATAGAAAGTGACAGCATCATTGTCGGAGAGATAGATGATAAACTCGTCGACCTTCCGAGCTATCGCGAACTCTATCATCGCTGGGAAAAACAGCAGTGGAGTACCCAGGACCTGGACTTCAGTATTGACCGCCAAAACTGGGCTGGTGTATCCGAAGAGAACCGCCCGGTCTGGATCAGCGGCTTTGTGGTCTTTTTCCAGGGCGAAGTCAGTGTCGTCAACACGCTTATCCCTTACCTGGCCGCTGCTCCAACAGAGGAGCAGCGCATCTTTCTCACCACACAACTTGCGGATGAAGCACGTCATGCCACCTTCTTCGACAAGTTCTTTCGCGAGGCCCTGCTGATGGACGGGCCCGACATCGAGTCAATCCTGGTAAAAATTCGACCGCTCCTTCTACCTGCGCAACGTGAGATTCTGATGGAGGGACTGGCAGAGGTTGGACAGAAGATTCATGACGAGCCAAAGAATATGGCCTACCTGGTCGAGGGCGTCACGCTCTATCACATCATAACTGAAGGAACGCTGGCACTCGCAGGCCAGCGCAACATGCTCAATCGCAACAAGAGATTGGGCTGGTACCCCGGTTTCCAACAGGGGTTTACCGCTGTTGCGCGTGATGAGTCGCGCCACGTACTCTTCGGTGTCAGGTTTTTGCGTGACATGGTACAACAAGACCAGGCTCATGCCGGTACCATTCGGAACACCATCGCTCGCTGGTTGCCGCAGATCCGGGAGACTCTCTACCTGTCGGAGATGCAACGTGCAGTGTTGACCGCTTTTGGCGAAGACCCAAACGACGTGATCAATTTTGGTATGAGTTCGCTCCGCAAGAAGCTCAAGGTCATTGGAGTGAAACACAACTTTTAACAGGCCGCGGTTGCAAGAACAATTATTGCCTGGTTGTTCTATGTTGGTGCCCTGGCACCAACATAGAACAACCAGGCAATAATTGTTCTTGCATGTATGAAGAAACTTGAAAGGCATAGTACGATGTTGCTACAAATGTATGCACATTGATAAATATATGTTAATATTATGTGAAAACAGTCAAGTTATGAAAATAGGGCCTTTAAACACTAGACAAGAAGATATGTTATCATGCATACTATAAGTGTGCGTTTTTATGGGTATTACTAACAAGTAATGCACATTGTAAACACATTGCGTATTGATCTGTTACAACGCCCTACGTTAATTCAGTAATTTTAAGTCGCTCAAAGATGCAGCGTAAGAAGGAGAGGGGAACTATGCTCGGGGCTCAAGAACAACGAAGTGAAGTGGCAAGGTTGTTATCGCAGATTAGTGCAGAATACGAGGCCGCTCAACGTGGTCTCACGGGTCTGGCCTACGGAACCTCACAACACGATTTTATCACTGCCCGTATGGAAAATATGGGACAGCTTCATGGCGAATTGCAGTTATTGGTAGGTGATATAGCTATAGCAATGATTGCGGAGCAATTGAACAGCGCACATTAAAGCGTCAAGTGGATGTGAATGAAGTATCAGCCATGCAAATAGGCAACAATATGAGCATCTTGCTTCGCAAGATGCTCATATTGTTGCCTATTTGCATGGCTGAGTACATTGCTCAGGACTGTAGGGCCGCCTGCATATCCATATAGCGGATATTGGTCGGAGGACGCCCGTTCCAAACACCCGATACCACAAACTCGGTCTCCTCACTAAGAAATGTTTCCTGATCCAGAACATTGTACATTTCATGTAAGAAACATTGTAGCCAATTTGTTACGTCATCACCCTTAAGCAAAGGTGCTCCTTCACAGACAAACCATTCTGCGATGCCTTGAAGGTAGAAACGAAACTCTTTGGGAAGTGGATACTTGCGTATAATGCGGTAGCTTCTCTCCTGCACATCCTCGAAACCGGCAGAACGAAGATAGCCCGCCAGCTTCGAACCAACCCAGCTATCCTCAAAAGCGTAGCCCTGCTCCACGCGCTGCCGCTCCCAGCGTTCACGCGCCTGGAATACTCGCGCTTGCAATGCCATATCGATATTGTGAAAGCGCATTGTACCAAAGTCGATGTCTTTGATAACGAGACGGCCTCCCGGAGTCAAATAGCGTCCCAACGTTGCAAATGTGTTACCTGGCTCTGGAAGATACTGGCTCACATTCGCGCTAAAAATCACGTCAGCAGTGCCAGGAGCTATAGGTAACTGCTCTAATGAAGCACACTTATATTGTACCTGCCTGCGATACCACTCGCCATGGCTTCGTTGTTGGGCTGTGACCAATGCCTCCACCGAAATATCTACGCCGATGATCCTGCCGCGTACACCAATTGCTTGAGCCAGCAGGGGTGTCCATAGACCAGGGCCACAACCCGCATCAACAACAAGACTCCCAGCTTTGAGTTGGAGATCGCGAATCATCTGCCCGCGTTCAACTGCCTTGCTGCGATGGTGCGTCTCCAACCACTCTATGGCATTGAGTGGTAGGCCACACTCATTCACATGCACCAGATTATTTGCTGCCATTACACTTGCTCCCCCTCATTAAAATACATGAATATGAAAAATGTTCTTAATGACGAAGAAAGTATAACATGCAAAAACAATAAAAGCAATACATTGTAGTACTTTCGTATTAACATTGTATAAAAAGGTATTTATACCAGTTACATACTTATGTGTACCAGTCCTGTATAACATTGGGGAAGAAGTGAGGCAAGCGCAGCATGGCTGAGGCAAGCACAGCATGGCTGAGGCAAGCACAGCCACTACTATACACGAAGTGCTCTGCGTCGTATATAGTAGTGGCTGCGCTTGCCTCAGCCATGCGTGGATGATTGGTCAGTTCGGCAAACCATCCCAGCGTGGATACAACTGATGCTCAATACCAA
>Ga0099828_10002589_pt1 | contig 12487 bp, 9 predicted proteins | sample CZO8metaG_2_FD_79338 | JGI IMG/M metagenome (GOLD analysis project Ga0099828, IMG submission 79338) | Vadose zone soil microbial communities from the Eel River Critical Zone Observatory, Northern California, USA - CZOApr15con2H1.8 metaG | ecosystem: Environmental > Terrestrial > Soil > Vadose...
ATGCTGGTGGCCGCCACGCTCGTGCTGTTCCTCCCAAAAACAGCAGGCATCCGCGCAGCTATGAAAGCGCAAACAAGTTCATGAATAGCTGGTGCGGTTGAGGGGATTCGAGGCCCCAGTTTCTCGTGATCCCCTAAATTCCCACGGCGACGCTCAGTAGCGAAGCAAGGCGAGCAGGTCAGTTCGAATAATCTAGTTACCGTCGAGATGCGTTTCTTTCAGCAGGGCAATAAATCGCGGTTCTGAACGCACGAAATCGAGTTTGGCATCGTCTCTCAGGAAAAGAGTAGTGGTTCCGCGCTGGCGCTCATCCTTTTCAAGGCATTCGAGAGTGTGCTCGCGATCGCCAATGCCCGCATAGATCCAGGCTTGCAGTCCGGCGGACGTGTACTCGGATTGCCGCGTCTGTTCCATCTGCTTCAGCAGGTCCAGCGCCTCGCGCTTCCGCCCGACCGTTCCGAACACGTATCCGAGGCGCGCCATTACCGCGGTGTTTTGAGGCGTGATGCGAAGAGTCTCCTGGAACTCGGAGATGGCTTCATCATACCTTTTCAACTGCGCGAGACAATCGCCCATGAACATGTGGCTGTAAAAAAAATTTGGATCGAGTTCCAGAGTTTTTCGCGATTGCGCGACACACTCGTTATATTTGCGAGACCAATATAAGACCTGCGCCGGCGATTCTTGCTCCGCCAAATTCAGTGGATCGAGTTCTTGCGCTTTGTGAACTTCCCGTAACGCGTCGTCGAACCGGCCGCGGAATTCCAGCACGTAACCATACCAATGGTGGGCCATGGCATAGTTTGGATCGAGTTCAATGGCACGCTCGAACTCGGCGAAAGACGCGTTCCAGTCATAGTCGCTAACTGCCTTCAACATCCCGAGCGCAACGTGAGGCTCAGCCAACGTTTCATCGAGCGAACGTGCCTTCTCGGCAGCAGCTTTGGCTTTACCCTCCATTTCCTGCGGGGGAAACTGATCGGTCGCCACCATGGTGACGTAGGCGATGGCCATCGCGGCGTAAGCCTCCGCGGAGTTGGGATCGGCTTTCGTCGCCTTTTCATAAAACTCCAGGCTCGCTAATAATGCCGCCGGCGTCCGCCGGTTCCAGAAGTAGCGGCCTTGCAAATAGTCCTCATGCGACTCCGGACTCACCAGATGCAGCGTGGCCAGGCGGAGCTTCTCCTCGGGCGTGAGTGCCACACGCACTTGCTGCACAATTGCCTGCGCCATGCGATTCTGCAGCACCAGCAGGTCGCGCTGGCTGCCTTCGTAAGTTTCCGCCCAAAGATGCGTATCGGTGGGAGCCTCAATCAACTGCGCGGTCACTTGCACGTGGTCGCCCGAACGCATCACCGAGCCTTCCACCACGGCATCCACATTCAACTCACGCGCGATTTCCGGCAGCTTCTTCTTTGTGCCCTTATACGTCATGATTGACGTCCGCGAGATCACCCGTAGAGACCGTATTTGCGCCAAGTCAGACACCAGCGCTTCAGTAAGCCCATCGGCGAGGTACTCCTGGGAGGGATCCCCAGAATGATTCTGCAGCGGCAGGACGGCAACCGAGTGGATGCGACGGGCAGCGAAACCGAAGAGGTGACCTTGACGTTTTAGCGCGATGCCGGCCGTTAACAGCGCAATTACACAGAATCCGGCGATTGCTAAACGCAACAAGGGAGCGCGCGAACGAGACTCGGCGTCCAGCCGCCCCGCAGAAGGGCTTTGCGGTGTCCCGTCCTGGGCTGCTGGCCGCTCCAGGACTGGCGCCACAAAACGGTACCCCCGCCGGGGAACCGTTTCGATGTATGCCGTGTATCCTGCAGCGTTTGCATGATCGTGGAAGAGCTTCCGAAGCGCGGAGATATGTACCGTCAGGTTAGCTTCCTCGACGAAAGTGTCAGGCCATACTGCTTTCATCAGCTCCTCTTTCTCCACCAATTGGCCATGGTTCTCGACCAAAACCGCCAGTGTTTCAGCAGCTTTGGGGGCGAGCTGAATCACTTGGTCATCTAGAAAGAGCAGATGTTGGGCAGAATCAAAGTGGAATGGCCCAAACTCATAGACAACTTTTTCCCGCCTGAGCATTGCTAGACCCAGCTTTTGCAGTTTATTTGGAGTTTCTTAAGGACATTCTTGCTCTCCCAAGTCTAGCTTGGCACAGATAACAAATCCTGGAAGGCTGCTCGGGACTCCACCGAACGCGAAACAGTGCGGCCAGTCTAGCACATTTCGCGAAGGGGAAGGTCTGTCCCACAGCGAGCTTCAGGGGTAACCGCTTGCGACAGGGGAATTGAGAGGGACCGCCATGAAACATTTAGCCTTGGCTTTTGCACTGTGCTCGTTTGGAGCGACATTAACTGGCTGCGGTGGGGGAGGGGGCGGCGGCGGTGGCGGGGGGAACCCCACCACGGTGCAGATCCTAAACAAACAGACCTCCATTCCTGCGGGAACCCAGTTCGTCTTCAATGCTCAGACTTTCCACAACCACCATAACCCGCAAGGGGTGACCTGGACGCTTACGCCAGCCACTGGCGAGGGAACCCTCACGAACACAGTGAACAACGGTTCTGCGAGTTCCGTGACTTACACTGCGCCGAACAATAGCTGCTCCAACTGCGTCACCGTCACGGCGACTTCGATTGAGAATCCCTCCTCAGCGGACTCCGACACGTTTTCCATCGCGGGCTCAGCGATCATTGTCTCGACAACCACTGTGCCCGGCGGCCTCGTGGGGATACCCTACGGCTCGGCCCTCCAGGCCATTGGCGGAACTCCGCCCTACACCTGGACCGTTTCCAGCGGTGCGCTGCCCGGCGGGTTAAACATCACCACAAACAGCGCAAACATTACAGGGCAAACCATCGCAGCAATCACAGGCACGCCAACCACAGCAGGAGCCACGCAGTTCACGGTGAAGGTCACGGATTCAGCGAATCCCGCCGGCTCGATGACCCAACCGCTCAGCATCACGACCGGCACGGCGTCTACGGCAAATGACGCGGAGCTAAACGGGCAGTACGCCTTTGAGATTAGTAGCTTTGGCAGTGTTGCGGGAAACCGGCACGCGGAGGTAGGGAGCTTCACAGCAGACGGCATGGGACATATCACCAGCGGAGTGGTGGACTGCAATGGTCCCAACGGCAGTGCGCAAGCGGTGCCCCTGTTGTCGGGCTCCCCGGGAAGTTACGCTGTTGGTCCTGACCACAGGGGAACACTGACCCTCAATTTTGCCAGCATTGCCTTGTGCGGTTTTACCTCGAGAACGGTCGCGTTTGCTTTAGGCTCGCTGAACAATAGCGGAGTCGCGACAGCTGGCCGGTTGGTCGAATTCGACTATACGACTGCAACGCCTAACGATGTCGGTTCGGGCGTACTGTACCTGCAGCAATCAGCGGCGTTTGCACTGTCCAGCATCAAAGGGCCATACGCCTTCCAACTAATAGGGCAGAATACTACTCCTGGGGTGCGTGTCGTCGAAGCCGGAGCCGCCACGGCAGACGGCGCAGGAAATCTCAACCCCGGCGAACTGGACATAAATAACAACGGCACGGCGACGAACACCGCTTTCACCGTTACGCTCACGATCGACGCGGCGAACACTGCCACGAGCGGCCGGCTGATCTTCAAGTTCACGACCGGCGCCTCGGGCAATGCGGTCCTCTATATCGTCTCGGCGAATCATGGGTTACTCATGACCACGGACGCGGAGAGCTCTAACGGACTTGTGAGCGGCGAGATGCAATTGCAATCCTCCACTTCGTTCTCCAACGCTGATCTAACAGGCAGCGCGGTGTTTTACCTGGAGGACCAGGGGCAAACAACGGGCGATTCCCGTGCGACGATTGGGTTGGTGAGCTTTGACGGCGCGGGCAAACTCACCGTTGTCAGCCAAGACAAGAACGACTCTGGCGTACACACCAGCAAGACCAACCAGACCGGCCTGACGTACTCGGTGGCGGCAAATGGCAGGGTGACCATCACGGGAGCGAATAACCCGCAGACGGCCTATCTGGTCAGCCCAACGTCAGCGTTCCTCATCGAGAGCAGCGGTGGTACGAGCGCGGGCTTCGTCGAAGTGCAATCCGGGGGACCGTTCTCAGCGGCGTCGATTTCCGGCAATTACATCTTCGGCGTCGCTCCGCCCGCAGTCCCTGCTTCCGTCTTTTCCTCCGGGATCGCGACGTCGACGGGTGGAGGGACGCTGAACGTCACTTCGGACGAAAGCGGTTTATTCGGCCTCGCTTTAGACCAGGCCATCACGGCCACCGGATTCAACGTCGCATCGAACGGCGTGGGTACGGACAGCGTGGGCGATGTGATTTACATGATCTCCCCAACGAAAGCCGTGTTTATCAACGTGAGTGCGGCGGCGCCCGATGTCGTCATCATCCAGCAGTAGGGGGTGCGACGTCTCGCGAATTCATTGCTCTTGGTGAGTCCGCCCTGCTCAGGATGTTCTGGCAAACAATCTTCCGCGAGTTGCGCCAGATGCTCCTCCAAGCAGTGCTGCATACTGCAACCGGATTTGCGATGCCTTTGGTGGGCCTCCGGTGCGCGGTATATAGTTACTAAAGGCAGCGTGCACACCACACGCCTGCAGCCCGGAATCTTTCTCCAAGGAGCGTCCGGTGGACGCCCGATAGGCGCCAGACCAACACCAGTTCGGCACCTGTCTGGCAGTATTCCGAAACCGCAAAGGCAATTCGAACGCATGGCCTCAGACGTCAGCAAGCATTTAGACCGCGCCAAGCGCTTCCTTGAGAAGAACCGTGTCGAGGATGCGATCGAGGCCTATCTGGCGGTACTGGATGAAGCTCCGCAGCATCAAGAAGCGACGCAGGCACTCGGTGATTTGTATTCGCGGATCGAACAGCCGGAGCGCGCAGCGGTGTATTACGGAATGCTGTTTGACCTGCTCGTTGATCCGAAGGATGAGACCAAGGCGCTAGCGATTTACAACCGTTTTCTGCGTTCGAACGCAGCGCAGCAGCCGCCGGAGCGAATTGCGCGCTACGCCTTCCTGCAGCAAAGACAGAACCGGGCGGACGAAGCGGCAGAACAGTACGGCATCGCCGCGGAGCTTTTCATCACCGCGGGGCGTGACGAGGATGCGCTCTTCTGTCTGGAACGGATTGCCCAGATCGAGCCCGACAACCTTGCGCGGCAGACCCGGCTGGCGGAAGCCGCGGAGCGGATCGGCAAGAACACGCTGGCGGCCCGGGCGTTCCTGAGGGCGGGACAACTGGCCACGGCCACCGGGGCTGCGGCGGATGCGCTACAGCTTCTGGGCCGGGCACACAAACTGGCTCCGCAAGAGCGCAGCGTGGGGCTGCTGTACGCGCAAGCGAACCTGCAAAACGGAAATGCGGTGCGTGCCGTGGCGCTGCTGGAACCGTTCGCGGCATCGGAAGGCGACGTGCCGTTTCTCGTGACGTACAGCGACGCGTTGATGCGGGCGGGCCAACTGGAGCGCGCGAGCGGGGTGCTGGAGCGGCTGCTCCGGGAAAAGAACGAGGGACTTACGCAATTCTTCGACCTGGCAGACCGCTACGCCGCCGCGGGACAGGACCAGAAAGCCACGACCATCCTGCAAACGCTGAAGCGCCGCATGTTCGCGGACAAGCGGGAAAACGATTTCGCGACGATGATGGATGGATTGGGCGCGAAATACCCGCACTCGCAAGGCCTGCTGGAATTTTGGGCCGGCATGCACAACGAGCTGAACCGCGAGACGCAGTACTTCGAAGTGCTGATCAAACTGTTCGACCTTTACCTGACCTCGGGAAATGTGAAAAAGGCGGCGGAGACTCTGGAACGGCTCGTGGACATTGATCCGTACGATTACCGGAACCAGGAGCGTCTGGAATCACTGCGTGGGCGCGTGGAGGACGCGTACGTGAACCGGCTCGCGAGCCGGCTGTTGAGAGCGGGTCAGGCCACTGGAGGACACGCACCCAGAACGGCGTCGCAGACATCCACTGTTCCGCCGCCCAACACGGAAGAGGGGCGGCAGATGCAGGCCCTGGAAGACCTGATCGTGCAGACGGAGATCTTTCTTCAGTATTCGTTGCAGAGCAAAGCGCTGGAGCGATTGCAGAAGATTGCGGCCCAGTTTCCCGGGGAGGAAGATCGAAATGCGCGGCTGGCGAATCTGTATCAACTGGCGAATTGGTGGCCGCGCGGAGCGCCGAAGCCCAAGGCGGAACCGGCATCGGCAGCCAAGCCTGCAGTGCCAGCTCCGGCGCCGGAGGCTCAACCGGCATCGATCACCACTCGGACCGGAGTTTATTCGGCAGAGACGCTGCGCGATCTCTCGAAGATTTCGGAAATCAATCAAAAGATTTTCCGGCAGCAGACGCCGCGGGCGATGTTGAACACGGCGGTCAGCGAAGTCGGGGCCTATCTGCACGCCACCCGTGCGCTGGCGGTAGTTGGCGCACCGGGCCGCCGTCCGGAAATGGCCGCGGAATACTGCGCAACGGGCCTGAAGGCTGCGCCGGGAGCACAGGTGGTGCTGCTGCTGGCGCAGATGGAAAAAGCCGAGCCGGATCCACTGGGCGGACTGGTCCTCGAGGCTGCGGAGGGCTCGATTCTGCGTGATCTGAAGATGGAGACGGCGCTGGGAGTGACGATTACGGATAAAGAAACGCAGACGCCCGCGGGAATGCTGATCGCCGCGCATGCCGAAGACCACAAGTGGAAGCCCAACGAAATTTATTTTCTGCAAGCCATTGGCGACCAGTTGTTGATGAGCGTGAGCCACACGCGACTGCGTTCGCTGGTGCGGCGCATGGGGGTGTCGGATGAGCGCTCAGGCTTGCTGAGCCGCAGTTCGTACCAGAGCTGCCTGTTGACGGAAGCGGACCGCGCAAAAACGCAAGGGACGCCGTTGACGCTGACGATTCTGCAGATTGACCATGGCGCGGAAATTTTGCGGGAGCATGGGGAATCGCCGCTGGAGCGTTTTTTAGAGCAATTGGCGCGGTCGCTCCAGTCGATCGTGCGGCAAAACGACGTGGCGGTGAAGTATACGTCGTGGTCGCTGGCGTTCATTTTGCCGGATACGGCTCTCGCGGGAGCGCAGAACTTAGCGGAAAAATTGCGGCGCGCGGCGACGGGATTGCGGCCGCCGTGGGATTCGACGCAAATTACGCTGAGCGCGGGAATTGTCGAAGCGGTAGCCAAGCATGAGTACGACAGCGAAGACATCGTGACGGACTTGATCAACCGCGCGGAGCTTTCGATTGAAGAGGCAAGGAAGCAGGGCGGGGATACTGTGGTCACGCTGGAAACGCCGAAGCTGTGAAATTTTGAGGTTCAGTCCCCACGGATCGGACCGAGAGTCACTGCCTCGCAGTACCTTTCTTAAACGAGATCCCAGAAGCACTCCTGAACAGTAGAAAGAACGCCACAATCTGAAGAAGGACCTGGACGACGCTGATAGTGGCCGCGAAGGGATTGCGTTTCAGTTCATTGCTGAGGTTTGGTAAAAACATTGGAATCCCGGCTAGAAAGAGTATTAGAAAAGTGATACGTGCCCAATTTCGTCCGCTTGAAATCTTCCATATGAGGAATAAGAGGAGCCCAAAAGTGAAGAGGAGGACGAACAACGCAGAGCCTGCAGAGCCCAACGACTTGAGATAGGAGAAATCAACTGCCTCAACTACAATTCCGAGGAAGAGCGAGGCGTACAGAAGCTTGACGGCCCTGTCCACATCTGGAGGTTTGGAAGGGATCGGAGCTTCCTGTGGCTTGTCCTGCAATGGGTTCTGTTACCCCTCAGTATCGGTAGCTTGGAGGAGAAATCGAGAAGCAGTATAGATCAAGCTAATTAATTCAACAAATCATGTGTGGCCGTTGTTGCTACCTTCGATTTGTTCTTTTGAGGTTCGACGGTAAACTCTGGAGCGCGGAATGCTGGAAAATAAAGTGAGGACGGTATGTTTCCGACGGATGTGGTGATTGTGGCGGGGGCGCGGACGCCGATGGCGCGCTACACGGGCGCGTTTTCGGACGTGAGCGCGATCGAATTGGCGGCGCACGCTTCGAAAGAAGCGATTCGGCGCTCGGGTGTCGATCCGAGCGAGTTGGATCACGCGATTTTTGGGAACGTGATGCAAACGAGCGCGGACGCCATTTACGGCGCGCGGCACGTGGGATTGAAAGCGGGGCTGAAAATCGAGACGCCAGCGGTGACGGTGAACCGGCTGTGCGGCTCCGGGATCGAAGCGATCGCGCAGGCGGCGCAGCGGCTGCTGCTGGACGAAGCGATGATGGTGCTGGCCGGCGGAATGGAAAATATGACGCAGGCGCCGTTTGTACTTCGCGGGTTGCGCAACGGGTTAAGGCTGGGCGGCGGGGCGCTGGAAGATTCACTGATGGCGGGGCTGACTGATACGTATTGCGGATTGCCGATGGCACTGACGGCGGAAAAATTGGCGGAGCAGCACGGAATCACCAGAAGAGATGCGGATGCCTATGCGCTGAGAAGCCAGAAGGCGGCGGACGCGGCGTACAAGGCGTGCCGGATTAAGGAAGAGCTGGTGCCGGTGGAAGTGAAGCAGGGGAAGAAGACGATCGTGGTGAGCGAAGACGATCATCGGCGGCCGGAAACGACGATGGAGACGCTGGAAAAACTGCCACCATCGTTCAAGAAAGACGGAATCGTCACGGCAGGAAACGCCAGCGGGATCGTGGATGGCGCAGCTGCGGTCGTGGTGACACGAGAGAAAACCGCGACGGAGCGCGGGTTGAAGCCGGTGGGGCGAATTGTATCGTGGGCGGTGGCGGGAGTCGATCCGAGCATCATGGGGATCGGGCCGGTGCCGTCTTCGCAAAAGGCGCTGAAGCTCGCGGGGCTGACGCTGGAGCAGATGGACCGCGTGGAGGTGAATGAAGCGTTTGCTGCGCAATATCTGGCCGTGGAAAAGGTGTTGGGGCTCAAGCGCGACAAGACCAACGTGAACGGCGGCGCGATCGCGCTGGGGCATCCGCTGGGAGCGAGCGGGACGCGGCTGGTGATTACGCTTTTGAACGAGTTGCGGCGGAATGGTTTGCGGTACGGGCTGGCGACGGCGTGCATTGGCGGCGGGCAGGGAATTGCGATGATTGTGGAAGCGATGAAGTAGAGGAAATAAACGACGTAAAGGAAGTAGGGGACTGGAGCAGCGCGAGCAAATCTTCGCTCGCAGACTGGGTAAGTGCAAGGGCTACGCCTAAGATCGCAGTGAATCACCGCACTCTAATAAGATTCTGATAAACTTTCCGTTCCCCGACGGAGGGGTTCGTCCGCGGTCTCTGCGAGGAAAGCATGGCGATCCAAAAAGTGGGAGTCGTGGGGTGTGGGCTCATGGGTTCGGGCATCGCGCAGGTTGCTGCCGCGTCGAGATTTCAAACGGTGGTGCGTGAGGTGAGCGCGGAGCTGGTAGAGAAAGGGCTGAAGGGAATCGAGAAAAATCTGAATCGACTAGTAGAAAAGGGAACGATTACCGAGACGGCGAGGGGCGAAATCCGTGGGCGGCTGAAAGGGACGACATCGCTCGAAGACTTGAAGCCCTGCGATGTCATTGTCGAAGCGATCATCGAACAGCTACCCGCAAAGCGGGAGCTGTTTGCTGCTCTCGATGCGATCTGTCCGCCGGCGACGATTTTTGCGAGCAACACGTCTTCCCTGACGATTACCGAGATTGCCACGGCCACGAAGCGGCCGCAACGCTTCGTGGGGCTGCACTTTTTCAATCCCGTGCCGGTGATGAAGCTGGTGGAAGTGGTGCGAACGATTGCGACGGATGACGCGGTATATGAAGAAATGGTGGCGTTCGGCACGAAGCTGGGCAAAACACCAGTGCGGGCAAAGGACAGCACCGGGTTCATCGTGAACCGGTTGCTGGTGCCGTATCTGCTGGACGCCATTCGCGCGCTGGAGGAAGGCGTAGGGTCGATCGAGGACATCGACAATTCCATGAAGCTCGGCTGCGGACATCCAATGGGGCCGCTGACGCTGCTGGATTTTGTGGGCCTGGATACGACGTATTACATTTCGCAAATCATGTTTGACGAATTTAAGGAGAGGCGATTTGCCGCGCCCCCTTTGCTGAAGCGCATGGTGCTGGCAGGATGGAACGGACGGAAGTCGGGGCGAGGATTTTACGATTACACGGACCCGCAGAAACCGAAGGCGGTGAAATTCTAGCGGGGAGTTACAGACAAAAAGATAACGCAGAGACGCAGAGTACCCAAAGGAACACAGAGCGGAGAAGCAGAGAAACAAGATGGCTTACGAAAATTTGTTGTACGAAAAAAGAGATGGGATTGCGCACATCACGTTCAACCGGCCGAAGGTGCTAAACGCGCTGAACCGGAAGACGATTGAGGAATTGCATGAGGCGTTGCTCGATGCGCGCGGTGATGAGAGCGTCCGTGTGCTGATCCTGACGGGCGCCGGAGAAAAATCGTTCGTGGCGGGAGCGGACATCAGCGAACTGGCGCTGCAAACTCCGGTGAAGGGAAAAGAATTTTCCCTTTACGGGCAAAGCGTCTTCCATTTGCTGGAGACGATGGGGAAGCCATCGATTTGCGCGATCAATGGATTTGCGCTGGGCGGCGGATGCGAACTGGCGCTTACGTGCACGATCCGACTCGCCAGCAAGACGGCCAGGCTGGGGCAGCCGGAAGTGAAGCTGGGAATCTTGCCGGGCTACGGCGGTTCGCAGCGAATGGCGCGGTTGTGCGGCAAAGGCGTGGCGCACGAACTCTGCCTGACCGGCGAAATGATCACCGCGGAAGAGGCGTTGCGAATCGGGCTCGTGAATCATGTTTATGAATCGGCGGAGCTGCTTCCCGCCGCGGAAGCGATGGCGAAAAAAATCATTGCCAATGGGCCGCTGGCGGTGAAGTTCACCATGGAAGCGATCGAGCGGGGCGTGGAGATGCCCCAAGAAGAAGGGCTGTTCCTCGAGGCGACACTCTTTGGCGTGGCCTGCGCGACGGAGGATATGCGCGAGGGGACCAAGGCATTTTTGGAAAAGAGGCTGCCGCAATTCAAGGGGAAATAAGCGAAGTAAATGAGGTACAGGAAGTAGCGGAGAAGAAACAGCAGGGCTGCGGTGCGATAAAGCGATGGCAGAGAAATTACAGGCCGGGAAAATAAATGGAGGACTCAGCGCAGAAGGACTGCGATTCGGCATTGTCGTGAGCCGATTCAATAGTTTCATCACGGAAAGGTTGTTGTCCGCGGCAGTGGATGCCCTGGAACGAGTAGGTGCCCGGAGCAAAGACGTGGACGTGGTACACGTTCCGGGCTCATTCGAATTGCCGTTGGCAGCGAAGAAACTGGCGGCGACGGGAAAGTACGACGCGCTGATCGCCATCGGATGCATCTTGCGCGGCGCGACCGCGCATTACGATTACGTCTGTTCCGAGACCGCGCGCGGGTTGCAGCTTGCGCAGATGGATAGCGGGCTGCCGATTATTTTCTGCGTGCTTACATGCGACACCCTGGAGCAGGCCATCGATCGCGCGGGCCTGAAGGGCGGGAACAAGGGATTCGAAGCGGGGCTAGCGGCCATCGAAATGGCACGACTCTCCCTCAAGCTGCGCGCGGCCCAAGCGAAGCCGGCGCCGACCGGGAAGCCGCGGCGCAAGTAACGTGTCGCTCCGCACCAAAGCGCGCGAATTTGCCATGCAGATGCTGTTTCAGTGGGACATGAGCCAGCAGGATTTTGCCAAGCTGGAGGCGAAATTCTGGAAGAGCGCCAAAGCTGCGGACAGAACCCGAGCGTTTGCGAATCAACTTTTTGAGGGCGCGGCGGAAGAAGTGAGCGCGCTAGACGAGAGGATCGCGAAGCATTGTGAACATTGGCGCTTCGAACGACTCGCGAACATTGACAGGGCGATTTTGCGGTTGGCAATTCACGAAATGGGTGCGGCGGAGACACCGCCAAAGGTAATCCTGAACGAAGCCGTCGAGCTAGCGAAGAAATTCTCCTCTGAAGAGTCCGGAGCGTTCGTCAACGGCGTCCTCGACTCCGTCCATAAGTCATTACAATTAAAGTAGTTAGCTGACATTTCGCAGGACCCCCTAATCCTCCAAATAGAGCATCCGGCATTGGATGCAAAACTTTTACTCGCGGCGGGTGTTTGGCTTCTTAAGTGTGGTGGTGACTCCAGGAATGAACTCACGAGGAGAGAACATGATGAAGGGAGAATTCGTGGTCCGACGAGGTGTGCTCGCAGTTGCATTTGCCGGTTTGCTCGCTGGAGGCATATACGCCCAGGATCCGACCCCGCAGCAACAGGACACTCAGAACGACAAGAAAGACATCCGGCAGGATAAAAAGGATCTGGCGAAGGATCGCGTGGATCGCAATGCCGATCAGCGCGACATCAATAAGGACAAGCGAGACCTGAGCAAAGACCGTGCCGACCGCAATCAGGACCAGCGTGACATCAATCACGACCGCCGCGATTTGACCAAAGACCGCGC
>Ga0099828_10002592_pt1 | contig 12484 bp, 7 predicted proteins | sample CZO8metaG_2_FD_79338 | JGI IMG/M metagenome (GOLD analysis project Ga0099828, IMG submission 79338) | Vadose zone soil microbial communities from the Eel River Critical Zone Observatory, Northern California, USA - CZOApr15con2H1.8 metaG | ecosystem: Environmental > Terrestrial > Soil > Vadose...
CAAGGCGGGCCAGGCGACGACCATCAGCAGGAGGGCGGCGGCCATCGCCTTTGGCAGGCCGAGGCGGCGCGCGTCGATGTTGCCGATCTCCGAGAAATCCTGCGCGGCGCGCGTCTTTCCCCGCGGCCGCGAGCGGCGCAGGATGAAGAAGATGCCCAAGATCATCGTCACTATTCCCATCCAGGCGATGATGTATGCGGTCTGGCCCCAGATGAGGAAGAGCTGCGCCACCATGATCGGGCCCGCGACGTGGCCGAGGCGTTCGAGGAAGCGGTAAGTCGCGGTCGCCGGGTTGGCACCGATTTGCTTGGCCAGCTCGGAGTGCGCAATGTGAGTGACCACGGGCGCGTTGATGAAGCCATGGGCACTGCCCACGAGGACGACTCCCAGCACGACGAGCGCCGTGCTCAAGGTGCCATGACCGGTCGCGTTCGAGCCCATGAAGCCGATGAGCACCAAGCCAAATCCGCTGATCACCGCGCCCCAGAAGAGCATGGACTCGGTCCTGCCGGTGCGATCGACCATGCGCGAGATCAAGCTGCTCGACGCGACGACCGCCAGGGCGTAGAGCATGATGACCTGGCCGATCTCCTCCTGGCGATAACCTTCCTGGCCGAGCAGCAGCGGCAGCGCGAAGGTGATGATACCCGTCAGGATCGCCTTGGCGGGGACGCCGATGAGGAACATCGCCTTCAGGAATTCCGTGCTGCGCATGACCCGCAGCATGTCGCCGCCGACGCGGGTCAAGGCGGCGCCGAACCCGCCCTCGACGCGCTCCGGCGCGCGGCCACGAGGCATCAGCACCGCGCTGTAGAGCGCGGTCGCGAGCCCGACGGCGCCGCCGATCGCGAAGACGCCCTGCGGCTGCAGATAGCTGACGAGGAGCGAGCCGATGGCCATCCCCGAGATCATGCCGCCCTGAAAGCCGAACACGATGATGGCGGCGCCCTGCGTCTTCTTCTCGGGCGACGCGACGGCCAGGATGTAGGCTTGGATGCCGATGAAGAGCATGCCCTGGCCGATGCCGGACACGCCGCGCGCGACGGTGGCCAGGACGATGCCGAGTGGCATGGTCAAGCTGAGCATGCTCATGCCGGCGAGCAGCAAGCCGCTCCAGATCAGCGCCCGCGGCCCGTGGCGCTCCGAGAAATGCCCGGCCGGGATGAGGCTCAGCGCGAAGCACAGATAATAGGCGGTGAACGGCGCCGAGGCGAAGCCCGAGGACACGCCCGCCGTAGTGGCGACATCCTGCATGAAGCGCGGCAGGAACGAATAGGTCAAGCTCTCGATAAACACGGCGAGGAAGAAGATCGGCTTGACCACCGCCAGCGCCGATTCCTCCCGCACGCGCACGCCGAGCGTCGTGCCGCTGGGCGCCGGGGCCTGCCGCAGCCGCTGCATCGCTGCCGCCACCTGCAGGAAGAGGCCGGCGAAAAAGCACGAGGCGACGAAGAGGGCGGCGAAATTCCTGACGCTGCGTTCGACCCGATGATAGACCAGGTCGCCCGGCACCGAGACGGCCACGTGCACCTGCCTCGGCTGGTCGGGGCGCGACAGATCGACCGTGTATTCGTACGTCTTGGGATCGGAGCCCCAAGGCTTGCCCAGCTTGCTCGGATCCGTGTCGACGAGAACCACGTCGTCGACGATCAGGGCGGCCTCCTTGATCTCCGGGTTCAGCCGGCGATAGTCGGCGAACATCTTGTCGAGGCTCTCGAAATCCCGGATGCGCAGGTTGAACTCGACGACATCGCTCAGGCGCTGCGACAGGGTGAAAGCCGTCTCCTTGGCCTTGCCCTGGATGCCGTCGGAATAGAGGCTGATCAGGCTGCCGACGACGAAGGCGGCCATGCCGAGAAAGGTCAGGCCATAGGCGACCTGCAGCCACGGCGCCCGCGTCCGCGCCAGGTAGGGCGCGGCGAGAGAGACGAACACGGCGAAGGCGACGGACAATCCGAGGAGCAGGAAGACCAGCGGGCGGAAGGTGTCGTCGAGCCGCTTCGTCACCACCGTCTTGGGCGAGACGACGACGACGCTGCCGACGGTCTCGAACCGGGTACGCAGCGGCAGCACGACCTGATAGTGGCTGCTGCTCGAATCCACCTCCATCTTGTCCTTGATCTGCTTGATCACGGGCGGCGGCTCGGGCAGCTTCGGCTTCGATTTGTCGGTGACGAAGAACAACTGCCGGCCGGCCAGGTCGTAGACCGTCAGCGCGTCGATGTCCTCGTTCTCGACGATGGGCTCGGCCAGGTTCGTGAAGCCGACATATTGCTTCAGCGGCAGGCCGGCGCGGAGATAGTTCTCGATCGAGTTCTGCGCGATGCTGCCTTGCGCGACGAGCTTCTCGATGTTGAATTCTTCATAGGTGCGCTTCGCCTCGCCGAAGCCGACATAGACGAGCAGCAGCAGCGATAGCCCCGTCACGACGAACATCGTGGCGCCATCGATCAGGCGGCGGCTGAAAGTTTGTGGTTCCATGGTGGTCGTGGCTATCCCGGGTCTAGTCGAGCAGGTCGAGCAGATGGCGGACGGAAGCGCGTCTCTGGGTGAAGAGCACATCGAGGCGGTCGGCGAGCAGCGATAGAATGAGGTCGTCGTAATCCATGCCGTACTCGTAGAGCCCGGCGCAGACGAGGCTCGTCGCGTCGTTGGTGGGCCGCGTCAAGTCGGGCTTTGCGTTGGCTTCGAGCACCATCAGGCGCCCGTCGGCCGTGCTGCGCACGTCGAGCCGGATGAGCGAGCTGAGGTTGAATTCGTAGAAGATGTCGCGGGCGAGAACCCCCAGTTGCGACAGGACGGCGGCATCGGCGGTCGGATCGGGACGGCGAAAGCGGCCGGGCCGGATCGGCCGGATGTCCATCGAGGTGAAGATGCGCTCGTCGGGTTCGAACATGCGCTCGAGCTTCGAGAAAACGAAGGGAATGCTGCGCCGCGTGAGACGCCCGTCCCGCGCCGTCACCGGCCCGCCCACGGAGACGCAAAATTCCCGCCCGGGCAGATAGGTTTCGATCAGCACGAGATTGTCGGTGGCGTTGAACACCTCGTCGACCACCTCGGGCAGGTCGCCGACGTCGTCGACGACATGGACGTGGAGCGAGGCGCGGCCGGAGACGGGTTTGACGATGAACGGCCCGGCATAATCGCCGAAGATGCGGGCGAAGCGGCTGTTCATCTTCGGCAGGAACGGCCCGCGCGCGAGATGCCAGGTCATGAAGGGCGCGGTCGGAATGCCGGCGCCGGTCAGCTCGCGCTTGAAAGTATGCTTGTTGTCCAACGACGTCGCTGCCAGCGGATCATGGCCGACATAGGGAATGCCGAACATTTCCAGCATGGCTGGCGCGTGGCAGGCGGGGTTGTAGCCCTGCACCCCGCCGCTATTGAGCCACGCCATATGAATGCTTTCGCGATGCAGCCGCTCGCCCAGGCGCATGTCGTCGGGCATCAGCTGGACATGGCGGAAGCCGAGCCGGCTCAGCGCGTCGGCGATATCCTGTGCGACCGCCTCGTAGCTCTTCCAGGAGCGGGGATTGCTGGTCGGCTTGATAACGGCGCCGGGAATCGACTTGTCGCCGCCGAAGATCACGGCGAGCCGCATCCGGTCGAGCAGGCGCTCGATCTGATTCTGCAGACCATCCAGATTGGTGGCCAACCCGGTTGCAGCGGCGCGCTGCGGCGGCCGCACTGCCAGCGTATCGGCTTGCATTTCCAGCGAGGCCACGGAACCCCTCAACAATTGCGGACTTGTTCAGGCGGCGCAAAGCTATAGCAAGGTAGTAAAAATTGAATTAAACGTCTTCCGATGCTGCCGCATTGCCCCGAGATGGCAAATAAATAGATGGAGTTTTAACCTAATTGCTTCTAATTCCTGCAAATCGCTTTAATTTTTACTTAATCACGCCAACCTAGAATCCGCTCCTGGAGCAAAGCTGCGCTCCGGGCCGGCGTCCGCTCGGTCCGTGCAGGGGGAAACTCGGAATGGCATCGCGGAAGCCGAACACAGGCACCGCCGCGCATGGGGCGCCACCGGCCGTGCGCCGCTCCCCTCCGCCCGCTGACGCCGACCAGAGCCGCGCTCTGCTCGAAGGGCAAAGCACCATCCTCCAGCTCGTGGCAGGGGGGGCGCCCCTGCCGGACGTGCTGTGCGGCATCGCACGGCTGGTGGAGCAGCATGCCCCCGCCGCGCGCTGCGCCATCGCGCTGTTCGATCGCGAAGGCAGGCGCTTGCGCCACGTGCAAGGACCACACGTTCCGCGCGAGCTGCTCGATGCCGTGAGCATGGTTGCCCCGGAAGCGGCCGCCCCCTGGGCCGCGGCAATCGTCGACCGGCGCCTGACCATGATCGCCGATCTATCGGTCACCGCGGCGGCGGAGCTGCGCCAGAGTGCCATCGCCGCCGGCTTCGGCGCCTGCCTCGCCTGTCCGATCTGCGGCGAGGGCGATCGCCTGCTCGGCATGTTCATTCTTTTCTACTCCGGCGCGGACGCGGCGCAGGTTGACGACCAGTTGGTCGTCGGGCTGCTGTCGCCCGTGGTGCGAATAGCCGTCGACCTCGAGCAACGCCTCCAAGCCCTTCACTCCGCCGACGAGCGCTTCACCTCCTTGGCCGCGAGCATCCCCGGCGTCGTGTACCAGCGGCTGGTGACCCCCGAGGGCCGCATCCGCTACACCTATATCAGCGAGGGCGTTCGCGATCTCTTCGGTGTCGCGCCGGAAGAGGTCCTTGCCGATCCACAGGCGCTGTTCAACCGTCACGATCCTTCCTACGCGGCGACCTTTCGCGAACGGCTGCTCTCGGCCAGCCGCACGCTCGAGATGTGGGACGTCGAGGCCACCATCATCAGCCGCGACGGCAAGCAGAAACACACCCATGCCATTGCCCGCCCACACCAGCAGCGCGATGGATCCGTGCTATGGAACGGTGTCATCCTCGACCAGACCCGCATCAAGAAGGCCGAGATGGCCGCCACCGCCGCCGAGGCGCGGACGCGCGAGGCGATCATCGAGAGCCTGCCGCAGGGGCTCACGCTGTTCGACGCCGATGACGGCCTGACGGTCTGCAACAGCGCCTTCCTCAAGCTTTATCCCCGGCTGGAGCGCGTCGCCGTCGCCGGCGCGAGCTATGCCGCCATAATCCGCGCGGAATTCGAGCATGAGAACAACACCGGCCTCCAGTCGGTCGACGAGCGGCTGCAGGCGCGCCTCGAGCAGCGTGCGACGCGGCAACACACGGTCGAGCGACAGCTCACCGACGGGCGCTGGATACTCATCAGCGAGCGTCGCACCGCCGATGGCGGGACGGTCATCCTCCACACCGACATCAGCCCGCTGAAGCGGCGTGAGGAGGAGCGCGCCAAGCTGCAGGACCAGCTCTATCGTGCGCAGAAGATGGAGGCGATGGGGCGCCTCGCCGGCGGCATCGCGCATGACTTCAACAACCTGCTCGCCTCCATTCTCGGCAACGCGACCTTCCTCGTGGAAGACCTGCCCGCCGGCTCCGAGACGTGGGATTTCGCCGAGCAGATCCGAACCGCGGGCGAGCGCGCCAAGCATCTGGTGCAGCAGATCCTGGCCTTCAGCCGGCAGCAGGAATCGGAGCAGACGAATATCGATCCCGAGACCATCATCAACGAGACGGCCCAGCTGATGCGGGCGGCTTTGCCCAAATCGATCAGCCTCAATCTGCGTCTCCGCTCCGGAAAGGTGACGATCCGCGGCAATCCCACCCAGCTGGTGCAGGTGCTCGTCAATCTGTGCGTGAATGCCCGCGATGCGATCGGCGACCAGCACGGGTCGATCGACCTCGAAACGGATCTGGTCGCGCCGCAGGACGAATCGGCCGAGGGTCGTTCACGCGCGGGGCTGCAAGTGAATAGCGCGCGACGGGACGCCCAGCACCTAGCGACGGCGCCGCTGAAACCGGGCACGCAGTATCTCTGCATCAAGGTGCGTGACACCGGCAGCGGCATGGACGCCCGCACCATGGAAAGAATGTTCGAGCCGTTCTTCACCACCAAGGAGGTCGGCAAGGGGACCGGCCTCGGCCTCGCCGCCGTGCATGGCATCATGTCGGGGCATGGCGGTGTCGTCGCAGCGACCAGCAAGGTGGGTCATGGCACCACCTTCGACATCTTCATTCCGACGATCGCCGCCGAGCCAACCTCGGGCGAAGCCGCCGCGGTCGAGGACAAGCCGTGCGGCAGCGAATCGATCCTGATCGTCGATGACGAACCACAGGTGTCATCGATGCTGGCGAGGATGCTGGGCCGGATCGGCTACAAGGTCGACTGCTTCAACAGCGCGCCGGAGGCGATCGAGGCCTTCAAGCGCGCGCCGCACAGCTGGTCGCTCGTCATCACCGACCAGACCATGCCGCAGATGACCGGGATCGAGCTGGCCAAGCGCATTCTGGCGCAGTCGCCGAACCTGCCCGTCATTCTCTGCTCGGGATATACGGACAGCGTATCGGCCGAGATGGTGACGGCGGCCGGCATCACAGCGTTCCTCACCAAGCCGGTCGACCATGCGAGCCTTGCGCGCATGATCCGCGAGTTGCTCGGCACACGCCCGACGTCCTCGCCGGCGCGCGGCGTGCGGCAGCCCGTCGCGAACATCCCGCGCGCCGCAGACAGGGCACCCTAGGTCGAGATGAGCGCTCCCATGGGTCTCGAAGACAAGAAGATCCTCGTCGTCGACGATGACGCGTCGATGCGGACGCTGACCCGACGCATGCTCTCGCGCATGGGCATCGCCAACCTGGCGGAGGCCGAGGGCGGGGCGCAGGCGTTGCAGCTGCTGGAAGCCGCGCCGGTCGATCTGGTCATCTGCGACTGGAACATGCCGGCGATGTCGGGCATGGAACTGTTCGCGCGAGCCCGCTCGCTCAGGCCCGACCTGCTGTTCCTGATGCTCACCGGGCGTGCCGACGCCGAATCGCACGCTGCGGCAAAACACGCCGGTGTCGCCGCCTTCATGGTCAAGCCGATCTCCGCGCCAGACCTGAAAGTCCAGATCGTCCGCCTGCTCGGCGCAACCGCGTAGCCTTCCCCCGCGATTCGGCGACGGCGCGATGGCCGAGACGCCGATAGCGTCGCGCGAGCCGCGAAGCGCGCGGGCGGGGTGATTGCGCCGATGCTCTCTATCGATCGCGTCGCCGTGCCGCCGTCACGATGCCGCCCGGCTCGTCTGCTTCCACTCGGCGAAGCCGAGCCCTTCGTCGGCGCGGCGGGCGAGCAGCGGCGCCGGCGCGAGTGCCGGCTCCTTGAAGCGCCTGGCGAAATCGGCGAGGCGGTCGCGGATCGTGGCGAGGCCGATCTGGTCGGCGTAGTGCATCGGGCCGCCACGATAGACCGGCCAGCCATAGCCGTAGACCCAGATCACGTCGATGTCGCTCGGCCTGAGCGCGATCCCTTCATCGAGGATCTTGGCGCCTTCGTTGATCATCGGATAGACGAGCCGCTCCAGCATCTCCGGCTCCGAGATGGCGCGGCGCTCGACGCCGAGCTTCTTCGAGACATCGACGACGATGCGCTCGACATCGGGATCCGGAAGCGGCGCGCGGCTGCCCGGCTCGTAATGGTAATAGCCGGCGCTCGTCTTCTGGCCGAGGCGCCCGGCCTCGTAGAGCGCATCGGCGATCGGCGCTTTCGTGCCGCGCGCCTGGCGCACGCGCCAGCCGACATCGAGACCGGCGAGGTCGCCCATGGCGAAGGGACCCATCGGGAACCCGAAGTCGGTCAGCACCTTGTCGACCTGGTGCGGCAGGGCGCCCTCGATCAAGAGCCGCTCCGCCTCGCGGCCGCGCTGCGCCAGCATGCGGTTGCCGACAAAGCCGTCGCAGACGCCGACCAGCACCGGCACCTTGCGGATCGCCTTGGCGAGCGCCATCGAGGAAGCGATCACCGGCTTCGATGATTGCGCGCCACGGACGATCTCCAGCAGCCGCATGACGTTGGCCGGGCTGAAGAAATGCAGGCCGATGACGCTCTGCGGCCGCTTCGTCGCGGCGGCGATCTCGTCGACGTCGAGCGTCGAAGTATTGGTCGCGAGGATGGCGTCGGGCTTGGCGATGCGGTCGAGCTTGCCGAACACCTCTTTCTTCAAGGCCATGTCTTCGAACACCGCCTCGATGACGAGATCGGCATCGGCAACGTCGTCGTAGGTTAGCGATCCCGTGATCAGCGTCATGCGCCGGTCGATGTCCTCGGAGGACATGCCGCCGCGGCTGGCGCTGATCTCGTAGTTCTTGCGCACCAAGCCGAGGCCGCGATCAAGCGCCTTCTCGTCGGCTTCGACGACGGTCACGGGAATCCCGGCATTGGCGAAATTCATGGCGATGCCGCCGCCCATCGTGCCGGCACCCAGCACTGCCGCCTTGCGGATCGGCTTGACCGGCGTATCGGACGGCACGTCCGGGATCTTGTTGGCCTCGCGCTCGGCGAAGAAGAAATAGCGCTGCGCCTTGGACTGGTCGCCTTGCAGCAGCCCGACGAAAAGCTCGCGCTCGCGCTTCAGCCCCTGCTCGAAGGGAAGCGCCGCCGCCGCCTCGACCGCGTCGACGCAGGCCTGCGGCGCCTCGAGGCCGCGCTTGCGCTTGGCAAGCGCGCTGCGCTGGGTCTTGAAGAAGTCCGCCTCGGGTACCTTGAGCTTGTCGCTCAGGTCGCGGACACGGCGCAGCGGCAGACGGTCGCGCAGTACGCGCTCGGCAAAGGCGATGGCGCTCGCGCCGAGGTCGCCGGGGGCGATGTCGTCGATAAGCCCGGTCTCGCGCGCCTGGCGGGCGCCGATCGGCTCGCCCGTGGTGATCATGTCGAGCGCGAGGCGCAAGCCCACAAGGCGCGGCAGGCGCTGCGTGCCGCCGGCCCCCGGCAGGATACCGAGCTTCACCTCCGGCAGGCCGAACTTGGCGTCGGCGGCGCCGACACGGAAGTGGCAGGACAGTGCGAGCTCGAGGCCGCCGCCCAGCGCGGTGCCATGCATGGCGGCGATCACCGGCTTCGGGCTGTTCTCGGTCGTCTCGATGATGGCGTGGAGGCTCGGCTCCTTCATCGGCTTGCCGAACTCGGTGATGTCGGCGCCGGCGACGAAGGTGCGCCCGGCGCAGATCAGCACGATTGCCTTCACCGCATTGTCGGCGATGGCGGCGTTGACGCCTGCTTGGATGCCGGCGCGCTCCGCATGGCTGAGCGCGTTCACGGGAGGATTGTCGATGGTGAGGACGGCAACTGCGCCGATGCGCTCGCTGGTGACGATCTGGCGTGGCTCGGGCATGGCGCTTCCTCCTCGTGCGATTTCTTGGCCGGTGATCTGCCAGGGTTGGGGCTTGCTGCGCGTCTGTCAAGCGTCGGGAGTGAGCTGCCCGCCCGTTACTCGGCCAGCCTCGAGGCCGCCCTATCGGTGATCGGTTATCAGCCCCACGGGCCGCGCCGCGAGACCGAGAAGGAAGCGCTGCGCGCCGGTTGCAGCAGGGGCGTGCCGGGGCGGCGGAAGAACGGGACGAGCAGGACGCCCGCGATGAAGCCGCCGATATGCGCCCAGAACGCGACGCCGGGGTCGCCGGGCGCGGCCGAGAGCGCACTCATGAGCTGCAGCAGGAACCAGAGCCCGAGCACGATCACGACGGGCACGGTGATGAAACGGACGAACACGAAAAACCAGATGAAAACGACGATGTTGCCGCGCGGATGGAGCACCAGATAGGCGCCGAGGGCGCCGGCGATCGCACCGCTGGCGCCGATCATCGGCAGTTCGCTGGCGGGGTCGATGACGCCCTGAGCCAGGCCCGCCGCGGCGCCGCAAATGAGGTAGAGCAGCAGGAAGCGCGCCGGGCCGAGCGCGCTCTCCACGCCCTTTCCGAACAGCCACAGGTAAATCATATTGCCGCACAGGTGGAGCCAGCCGCCATGCAGGAACATGCTGGTGAACAGTGTCGCCCAGACCGGCACCGGATGCAGTTGCGGCGGAAGCTCGGCGTAGCCGAAGAGCAGCGCCGGGATCATGCCGTATTCGAGCACGACTTGATGCGCTTGCCGCGGACTCAGGCCGATCTGCCACACGAAGACGAAGACGCACGCCACGATCAACGTGTAGGTGACGAACGGTATGGTCGTGCTGGGGTTGTCGTCGTAGAGCGGAAGCGCGAACATGACCGCTCCGATCGCCGGTCTAGAGAAACGCCGTGTCGGCTTCGAGCCCCAGAAGAAACTTGCCCACGGTCTCGTAATGCGCCCGACGGCCTTGCAGCTGCTGGGCGATGGCATGCATGTCGCGGAAGCGGCGCTCGAATGGATTGCCAGCGAAGACCGCCGTCGCACCGGCGGCGTGGTAACAGGCGTTGGCGACATCGCGCGACTCATGGATCGTGCGCGACGCCGCGAGACGGATCGCCATACGATGGTCAATCGTGAGCTGGTCGGTCCGCTCCACGGCTTCCCAGACCTCCGCGAGCGTGCCCAGCAGATAATGCCGGGTCGCGCGCAGCCGGGCTTCCAGTTCGCCCACATCCGATTGCACGACCGCGCTCTCGCGCATCGTCTGCTTCAAGCCGCGCGGTGACTTCTCCTTGGCGAGGGCGATGAGCGCCTCGAGCATGCCGCGGGCCACGCCGAGGGCGAGGCTGGCAAAACCGCTCGAGAACATATTGTCAGTGCGGAGGTGATAGAGCGGCGTGTGGCGGCGGCGGTCTGCCGCATCGTCGCGGCCGAGCGAATGCGCTGCCGGTACGAAGACATCCTTGACGGAATAGGTGTCGCTGCCGGTGCCCTTGAGGCCGATCACATTCCAATTGTCGGTCATGGTGATCTGCGATGCCGGAAACAGCATGGTCCGCACCAAGGGGGCGCCACTGGCGGCAAGTGTCGGCGTGCTGTCCGGCTGGAGGACGAGGCAATGGCCGCCGAGCCAGGTGGCGTGATGGCCACCGCTGGCGAAGGGCCATGTTCCCGTCACGCGATAGCCGCCCTCGACCGGCATGGCGCGCCCGCCGGGGCCAGATCCCCAGGCGAGCACGGCGCGCGGGTCGCGTCCGAAGATCTCCCATGCCGCCTCGGGCGCAAGGAACGCTGCGACCATGCCGCAGACGGCCGTCTGACATAGGCACCAGGCGGTGCTCGCGTCGAGCTGGGCGACCGCTTCGATCACGCGGACGAACCCGACCGGGTCGATCTCGCCGCCGTCCAGCGGCCGCGGCACCAGCAGCCGGAACAGCCCCGCCTCGATCATGGCATCGACCAGCGGCTGCGGCAGCCGCCGCTCCCGCTCGATCTGCTCGATCGAAGCGGTGATCAGCGGCGCCAGCGCCGCGACGCGGCCGAGGTAGTCGATGGGCGACGAGCCCGGCCGGATGTCGCCGTCGGCTTCCAGGGGAGGGGCTGTCATCAAGGCTAATCCTGATGCGCCATCGACCACGCCGCGCCATCGTGACCGGGCGCGTAGTTCGTGTTGGTCTGTTCGGGGTTCCGGTTCACCAGCGGGCGGTTATAGAGCGGGTGGCGGGAGCTGCGGACTTCGTGCTCGATGGTGAACAGCGCCTTGCCGCTCGCGGGATCGACGATCTGCTCGAAGCGGTACTGGTGCTGGTCGCTTTCCTCGGTGATCAGTCCCCGCTCGGCGAGGCGCCGGTGGGGGCCTGAGAAATCGTGGATATAGATCTGGATGTGGTGGCCGTCATAGGCGGCCAGCGGCCCGTCGCTCTCGCGATAGACGAGGTCCTGCCCGGCGCCGACCGAGACCCGCGCGTGGCGGCCGTGCTCGTCCTCGCCGACGGCGCCCGGCGCGTCGAGGATCTCGCGATAGAAGCGGGCGATGCCCTCGGCCGTGCTCCGGGGAACATCGAACTCGACATAGGGCATGCCGAGCCTGATCCGGCCGAAACGCGGCTCGGGCGCATGACAGCGGATGCGATTACCCCAGGGCGAGGTCACGTCGACAAAGGAATTGTGCTCGCGAAAGTCGAACAAGGTGCCGGCGAGCGGCTGTCGGACGCGCGCCAGCCGCCGCAACAGCGCTTCCCGGTCGGGCAGCACGATGCCGGTCCGGCCGCGCAACAGCTGGGCCTTGCCGGTCGGCAAGTGGAACTGGCTGCGGCCGACATTGATCCACATGTTGTCGATCCCGGTCATGATGTACGGGTCGCGCGTCAGGCCGAGCCCCGTCACATAGAACACCGTGGCGATCTGTTGGTCCGGGATACGCACGTTGACATGCTCGAGGGCGACGACGTTGCCGACATCCTCGGTGCTACGGTCGAAAGCGGCTTGCATCGGCTAACACCTCAATCCTCGGCGCCCGCCGTCGGGAACGCCGGCACTCGGGCGCCCCCAGTCTAGCGGCACCGCCGGTTGCTTTTCCAGGCGCGGATGATGCGCTGCTCACGCGGGGGAGTATCGGACGCACCAGACCGTTCACCCCATGAGGAAAGAACAGCGGAGAGTGGCCAATGGCCGATCGGAACGAGTTCATGCTGGGCTGGATGAGCGGCTGGGCG
>Ga0099828_10002593_pt1 | contig 12483 bp, 13 predicted proteins | sample CZO8metaG_2_FD_79338 | JGI IMG/M metagenome (GOLD analysis project Ga0099828, IMG submission 79338) | Vadose zone soil microbial communities from the Eel River Critical Zone Observatory, Northern California, USA - CZOApr15con2H1.8 metaG | ecosystem: Environmental > Terrestrial > Soil > Vadose...
AGACACACTGTTCACGAACAGTTTCGATTAGATCGTTCGGTACGGACTCTGCCTGGCCCTGCACAGCCAGTTTCTCTTCCACCAGCGCAAAGACAAGCAAGGCGGCATGTCCCTCATTCATATGGAACCGGATAATGTCCTGGCATCCGAGCGCCCGCAACAGGCGGAGTCCCCCGATCCCCAGCCCACCTCCTGACACAAGCGATAATGGTCGTCGCCCCCGTAGAGCACATCGGTGAGGGTCCGATCCCAGGGCTGGTTCTCACTCACATCGGTATCAAGCAGATACACGGGAACGACATGCCCGGACTCACCCTTTACGCGATACCTCCAGGCTCTGACATGGACCGTGCGACCTTCGATATCGACTGTGGCGTGCCCGTTGATCAGTTCCGCAAAATCATTGACCGGCCAAGCGACAGGTTCCTCGCTTTGCTGACCGTGCGCATCCAGCCGCTGAAAAAAGTACCCTCGGCGGTGCAGCAAAGACACCGCCACCATCGGCACTTCGAGATCCGCAGCCGAGCGAATCGTGTCGCCGGCGAGCACACCAAGCCCTCCCGAATAGGTCGGCATCCCGGACTCAAGGCCGATCTCCATGGAAAAGTACGCGACGCGCGGTAGTTGCACCATCAATGGTCCCCTCAGTGATCTCACTTCCGCAGGATAGCCGCGCGAGACTGGCGAGGGTTGATCTAGTTCATCTGGTCTATCTGGTCTGTCTGATTCAACCAAACAAACGAGACAGACCGAACAGACCAAATGAACAAGACAGGCTGGCGGACTTTTTCAGCATCCTGCTAACTCAACGTCGAATGAATCCAGTCGCCCACATAGTGCGTGCTCGCGATCACGCTGACACCAATGACTAAATGCTCCGCGATGACTTTCCAGGCCGGGATCTGCTGGGCCCGCGCCAAGAGATAGCTCAGTACCGCGAGCAGCAGGATGCCCCACATCACGCTCACCGTCATGGCCTCCTCTAACGGCAACAGCAGTACCGGCACGACAAAGGTCAGTGCGATCAGGAACTTGGCCCCAAAGGTGGCAATGGTCGATTCCCAGATTTCCGACACCACCCCGTTATTCTTGGACTCCTCCGCAATGTGCATGCCTAAGGCATCCGACATGGCATCAGCAATCGCAATCGTCAGAATGCCCCGACCACGACGGTTCGTGAGTGGGTGCCTGAATGGAGTCCCACCATCAACCCCAATGTCGTAATCACGCCGGACGTGAGACCAAAACTCAGCCCGGTTTTCAACGATGGCTTCATCATCAACCTTCATTGCCGATGTCAGACCCAAGCGAGATGGGCGAGACTGGCGAGAAAAGCGCGACGCGAAGTTTGAAGTTCTGGGTTCGAAGTTCCGAACACTTCAGCCTTCAGACCGCCTCACACGTCACGCGAGTCTCGCTCCTCGCGCTCGCCGCGCGGCCCGTACTTGTCCATGATGGTTTTCAGGTCACTGCCGCTGATCACCTCTTGATCGAGCAACTTCTTCGCTCCTTCGAGGAGTGAGGCCTTTTGTTCCGCCAGAAGCCGTTTCACACGCTCGTATTGCTCATCGATGATACGGCGCACTTCGCAGTCGATCTCGCGGGCGGTCTCCTCCGAGTAGTCGCCTTTCTCCTGAGGCGCCTGGATCTGCATGAAAAGGGGCTGGCGTTCACGATCGAGCGTGACTGTGCCCAGCTTGTCGCTCATCCCGTAGGACTTGATCATGCTCTTGGCAATGTCCGTCGCCTTGACCAGGTCGTTCTGCGCTCCCGTGGACGCCTCGCCGAAGGTCAATTCTTCTGCAATTCGCCCTCCGAGTAAGACGGCAATCTTGTTCTCCAGTTCCGTCTTGGTCATCAGGAAGCGATCCTCGGTCGGGAGCTGAAGAGTATAGCCCAACGCGGCAATCCCGCGAGGGATGATCGAGATCTTCTGGATCGTGTCTGATCCTGGGAATGACAGTGCCACCAATGCGTGGCCCACTTCATGGTAGGCGACTCGCTCTTTCTCCATCTTGTTGAGCACCCGGTTCTTCTTCTCCAATCCGGCAACGACCCGCTCCACCGCTTCTTGCAATTCCGAGTGGCCGACCTGCTCTTTATTCCGACGCACAGCCAAAAGCGTCGCCTCGTTGATGATATTGGCGAGATCGGCGCCCGAGAAACCGGGTGTCATCGCGGCGATCACCTCGAGGTCCGCATCGGGGCTCAAGACCACTTGCTTCGCATGGACACGCAAGATGGCCAGGCGGCCGATCTTGTCCGCACGATCGACCAGTACCTGACGATCGAACCTGCCGGCCCGCAACAGTGCGGGATCCAGGATTTCAGGCCGATTGGTCGCCGCCATCAGAATGACGCCGATGCGGGGATCGAAGCCATCCATTTCGACCAACAACTGGTTCAAGGTCTGCTCACGCTCCTCATGCGCCATGGGCCCCGCCCCGCGGGCTTTCCCGATCGCATCCAGTTCATCGATGAAGATAATACAGGGCGCTTTGACCTTCGCCTGCTCGAACAGGTCCCGCACACGGGCTGCCCCGACCCCCACAAACATTTCCACGAACTCGGACCCGCTGATACTGAAAAAGGTTACCCCGGCCTCTCCGGCCACGGCGCGAGCCAGGAGAGTCTTGCCGGTTCCAGGCGGGCCGACGAGTAAGATCCCTTTCGGAATCTTTCCTCCGAGACGCGTGAACTTTTCCGGCGTCTTCAGAAACTCGATCACCTCGCGCAGTTCTTCCTTCGCCTCGTCCACGCCGGCCACATCGGCGAAGGTGACCTTCGTGTCCTTCTCGGCATAGATCTTCGCCTTCGACTGCCCCACCGTCATGAACCCGCTTTGACCCTGACCGAAGCGCCGAATCACAAAGAACCAAATGCCGGCAAAGACCAGCGCAGGAACGACCCAGGAGAGGAGATCGCGCAAGAAGGTACTTTCAATCACGCCACTAAACGTGACGCTGCGTGCGTTGAGCTCCTTGACCAGATCGGGGTCTTCAACCCGAATGGTCGTAAATAACTTCTGCTCTTTGGATCCTTCTTCCAGCTTCAGCTTCCCGGTCACTCTCTGATTGGTGACCGTAACTTCCGCCACTTTGCCAGCCGCCACAAGTGTCCTGAATTCGCTGTACGGAAGCTCTTCAAGCTTCTGCGTGGCCACGATGAAATCGTGCACGAGAATGACCGCAAAAATCGCGAGAAAGACATACCCGATCGAAAAGGAGATTTTTTTATTCACCGGCATAGCGATTATTTCCTCTCGATGTCACGAGCCTAGAAGGATGCTGAAAAAGTCCGCCAGCCAAGGTCGCACGGTGAGAACCGACTCCCGTCAGAATAAAGACGACCGCAGCAGAAAGAAAGACGACTCGCATCGTACACGCTCCAGCCGATACAAGGAACTGCACAGGCCATCCAGGCGCGCTCCCAGAATGGAACTGCAAAGAAAAGACCCTGACATCGAGTACTCATGCCTGGTGATTCTTGCAAGAATATCGAGAGTTTCGAACGAAATTGGATGAGTAAAAATGGGATGTGGGGGAGTCCTGCTACAGTGAACCTGATTGCCACTGTAGCGTATAGCTACAGGTCCCAGTCAGGTTCTGACCACGCTCATGGAACGCCATCGCGTATGTGGTTTGTCGGGTTTGTCAGGTTCATCTCGTTGATCTGGTCTGTCTGGTTTAACCAAACAAACTAGACAGACCACGTGAACCAAATAGACGAGACGGACCAAAGCAACCAGCCGGTTGCTTTCCCTTCACGGGTGTCGACGCGCCGGGGTCGGGCGGGTGAGAAGGGCGACTTTTTCAGTATCCTGCTAGCTCCGCACAAGCATGACCGCTGCAAACAGCACGGCCAGCGTCAGGACGAGCGAAAAGCGAGCGACCCAGGGAGACCACAGAACAGGACATGATCAAACCTGGTTCGGCTCTCAGTGGGAGTTGTACGATCCGCCCGACGCGAGGCCCGATGATGAGATCGTGGGTCAGGGTCAAGAGAAGAAGGATCGCCACGAGCTCTAGCTTGACCGCCAGGACCATCAGCCATCCCGATGGATCCGCGATCGAAATCTCCCGCTGATGCAGCAACAGGGGGCCCGTGAACAAGAGCACGGCAATCGCGCCCCAGACCACCGCTCGGAATCGACGGGCGGTGCTCCGAAACAGCAGCGCCCTCTGCGACGCGAAGTGCTCACGCTTGAGCACCGACACCAGCACAAATGACAAAAAGATCGTCCCGCCGATCCAGCTGATCGCAGCGAGCAGATGGAGCCAGACCAGCAGAACCGTCATCGCCGCCGCCAATCCACTGATCAACCCATCATAGATCAAGGGTCGATTGTGAGGAGTGCTCGCCCGGCCCCGAGACCCCTTCCAACAACCGCTGCCGGAGCACCTGCCGGTGCCCAGCCAGGGCGGAGACAGGCTCAAATTCCGCCCTGCGCAAGAGCTCCGCCGGCGACCCACTGCCCGGCGCCATCATCACAGCGCGCTTTCCCCCGTCTCGCCGGTCCTGATTCGCACCACGGAACTAAGATCCGACACGAAGATCTTCCCGTCCCCGACGCTGCCGGTCTTCGCGCTGCGCGTAATGGTTTCGATCACGCGCGGCACCAGGTTATCCGCGACGAACACTTCGATCTTCACCTTGGGCACAAAATCGGTCGTATACTCGGCGCCCCGGTAGGTTTCCCTATTCCCCTTTTGGCGTCCGAATCCTTTGACTTCCGTGACCGTCATCCCCTGCACACCGATTTCCATCAACGCATCCTTGACCTCTTCCAACTTGAACGGCTTGATGATGGCTTCAATGATCTTCATGTCGATATCTCCCTACCAGACTCACCCGAGAACGCTGATCGTACATCGTGACGGGGATCGCCGGCTGATTGTTTGGTCGATTGTGTTATGGTCCATTTACTCATGTGAATAGGCCTGCTCATTGTGCTGGCTGAGGTCCAATCCTACTTGTTCCTCTTCCGAAGAGACCCGCAACCCCACCACGGCTTGAACGACCTTCAGAATGATCCAGGTGCCAGCCACGGAGAACAGCGTCAGCGCGCCCGCCATGAGGGCCTGAGTCCCTAGCTGCCCCGCATTCCCGAAGAAGAGTCCGTCAGCCCCGGCGGCATTGATCGCCTTGGACGCGAACAACCCCGTCGCGAGGATGCCGAACACTCCGCTCACACCGTGAATGCCCACGGAATCGAGCGAGTCATCGTAATAGCTCATCCGCCCCTTCCAATAGACGGCGTAATAGCACAGCACCCCCGCCACTGCACCAATGAGGATCGCGGAGAACGGTCCGATATACCCGGAGGCCGGGGTCACGGCTGCCAGCCCGGCCACTACGCCGCTCGCCACACCGAGCACGGTGGGCTTCCCACGATGCATCCATTCCACCCCATCCACACCAACGCCCCCGTTGCCGCGGCCGCCTGGGTCGCCAAGAAGGCGGTCCCGGCCACCCCATTCGCCCCCAACGCACTGCCCGCGTTGAACCCGAACCAGCCGAACCACAGCAGGCCGGTCCCCAACAACGTGAAGGGGAGGTTGTGCGGAGGCATGTGATCGGCGCCCCATCCTTTGCGCTTGCCAATCACGATGGCGCACACCAGCGAGCTCACGCCGGACGTGATATGCACCACCGCGCCGCCCGCAAAGTCTATCGCGCCCATCTGCCCCAACCATCCGCCGCCCCAGACCCAATGGGCCACAGGAACATAGATAAACAGGGACCACAAGGCCGCAAACAGCAGCAGCGCGGAAAACTTCATGCGCTCCGCCACCGCTCCGGTAATCAGTGCCGGCGTAATGGCGGCAAACATGAGCTGGAATAACATGAATACTTGGTGGGGAATCGTGGGGCCGTAGGTGGGATGCGGCGCGCTGCCCACCCCGTTCAGCCCCGCCCACTCAAGGCTTCCGATGAGACCTCCCTGATCAGGACCGAAGGCCAGGCTGTACCCGACAAGAATCCAGATCAGACTGACCAGACAGAGCACGACAATGCTCTGCATAATCGTCCCCAGAATATTCTTGCGTCGAACCATCCCGCCATAGAAGAGCGCCAAGCCCGGCATCGTCATAGCCAGGACAAGCGCGGTGGAGGTGAGGACCCATGCGGTATCGCCGGTGTCTATTTTCAGAGCCTCACCCGCTGCCCCTGCCTCTGGAATTCCTATCAGCGATCCCAGAAACAATCCCACTCCCAAGCACAGCAGTATTCCGGAACGTTTGTATCCGCCCACGGTCTTCCTCCTTTGAATTAAGAAATGATCACCAGGCTAGTGTAGTGCGTCATAATCGGAGACGCTCCCCGTTCGCGCGCCACCTACCTGGAACAAATGAACTGGCAGGGAAAAGATAGCCGGCGCCTGGTTCAGCAGCGCGTAGAAACTGACGCTGCCTCCCTTCTTGTGTCCGGGAACATAATTTCGATTCACGTCGGACGCCAGCACATCCACCTCGCGGAGCAACAGATCGGCCACCGGCCGATTGATAAAAAGAACTCGCAAGGTAAACTATTTCTGATCGCGACTGCAAGGGAATATTTCTCTGAGATCCACCACCTCGTAGGCACCATCGGTGCTCACGCCGAACCCCTGGGCGCTGTGATAAATCTCCCCCGCAGCAAACTGCAGGGCCAAACGCATGGCTCACCCTTTCCCATTCGACGGATTCCACCGCGACAACGCGACGGGCCCGAAGTAGGCAAATGCATCCTTGAGATTGGGGAACATCTTCTTGAACGGCCCCATCTCCTGATTCGTCACGTACTGCAACGTGAGGATGATCCGTTCTTCACCCTTTCCGAGGGACGTGACGGCATGCCAGAGTTTGTCGCCGTTGAAGAGCACGACCGTCCCAGGGTCCATGGGAATCCGTGTCTCCCTGATTTCTTCGGCCTCTCCGTGCTTCCGGACGCGGGCCACCAGTCGGCAGTGCTCCGATCGCTCGACCAGGCTGATCAACACCGTGTACCGCTTCCCTTTGTAATAGGACGCATCGTAATGAAAGCCGATGTGATCGCCGGGTTGCGTGTAGTAGTAGAGAACGCACGAGTGGGGATCGTCTTCGGGACAGAGCATGAGGGGAGCCTCCACGAGCCGGCTCCGGAACATGAGCAAAGCCGGCGAGCGATAGAGGGAGAGGATGGCCGGCGCCTGGCTCAGCAGCGCGTAGAAACTGACGCTGCCCTCCCTCACCAGCAGCGCTACATATGCGCAACTTACGTGTCTCGCTGCAGACACCGGCAGGAATGAGCCAGTTACTCCGTGCCAGCCCTCACGATTCACAGTTGACGACCACGTGAAACTGAGAAGCGTGCGTCGGTCAAACTTCCACAAGACTAGACCGCCATGCGCAGGCTGAAATGACCAGCGCTGCAATTTCAATCAGATAGACGGTCAAATCTCTTGGGCGGTTACCATCAGAATATGGGGCAGAAACGGGCAGATCTCATGACTCTGAACAAGAAAATGAAGCGCGAGGAGTACGGATGGGCAACATTAGTAGGAAGGATGGCCGAGCGAGACTAGCGGAACGGGCGAGACGGCCGAGGGTTCGAGGTCCGAAGTTCGATGTTTTCGGAACGTCGAACTCCGAACTTCGAACTTCGGATCGCGCCTTTCCCGCATGTCTCGCAGTTCACGCGTCACGCATTCCATAGGTGCGGAGCTTGTTGTATAGACTCGCTCGGCTAGCTGCTTGATGGCTTCCAGTCGAGCTGCGAGGATGGGATCAGTAAACGGGTGGACTGTAGAAGGTTCTTTTTGAGATCCGGTCATCTCACAACTCTCACAGGCTGAAGAGTCAATACCATCAAGGTCTCAGTCGATTTTTCCATCCAATGCCGGGCGTAAGAGACGCCGTACGGCTCCTTTGAGCTCGCTGATGCGAACCGGCTTATCGAAGTACGCCTCGACGCCGATGGCCAATGCACCGGCTTTCGTCTGAGGATCTCCAAATGAGGTGATCAGCACCAGCGGCACACCCGGAGCGAACGTCCGGAGCCTGGCAATGTAGTCCAATCCGCCGGCCGGCATCCGAAGGTCCGTGAGGATCAGTGAGGGGCGAGCATCAAGTACCGACCTCAGGGCCTCGTCCCCATCAGCCGCTTCTCGGATAGACACCCCCAGATCATACAGCTCATCGCAGAGGAGACTCCGCATCTCCTTATCATCTTCGGCGATAAGCACCACAGCTGGCTTCCTCTCCTGTGTCATCCCTTGCCCTCTCTCCGTCCGACCCTCTTCACTCTCTAGCAGGATGTTGAAAAAGTCGTATTTCTCACCCGCCCGACCCCGGCGCGCCAAGACGCGCCTTTTCCCATGCGTCGTTCTCGCCGCGCTCTCAAGAACCGTGAAAGGAAAGACGTGAAAGGTGAAACGTAGGACTGTCGAGTGTTCTTCCTCCGAAACCTTTCACGTTTGACGATTCACGTCCCAGGGATTGCGGACGGCCTTTTTGAGCGTCCTGCGAGATCTTCATATGTGATCCATGACGTGTGGGCCATTGGGTCTCCTGTATGCCACAATAGTTGTTCCGCTGCCTGCTAGTGGGACACGATGCACAACCCGTGCAAGCCGGACTATCTCGCCAGCGGGATGTGATGGATTCCAGAACTGAGCCAACTTACTTGAGATTTCCTCGGAATGAGCAGGGCTGAGGAAGAAAATGCACCAAGGCCTGATGAAAATTGCGACAGATGCCACCCCCTTCCTGTCGCAGATTGCGACAGAAGAGCACCAGCCTGGCGATCGAATTTCTGAGAGAGTGGGTTGGTATTGGTTAAGAGATAGCCGCGGTCTGAGCTTCGTCAAGGGGGAGTCGGATCCAAACCGTCGTGCCCTCGTCGACGACACTCTCCACAGCGATGGTCCCGCCATGCTCTTCGATGATACCTTTCACAACCGTGAGGCCTAGACCGGTTCCCTTCCCAAAATCTTTTGTCGTGAAAAAGGGCTCGAATACCTTCGAGCGGGTCTCCTCCGGCATCCCGTGGCCGGTATCGGACACCCCAAGGCGCACGTGACTGTTCTCGCGCGCGAGGCTCAGCCTGAGCCGCCCCCCCGCCGGCATGGCATGGAGACTATTCATCACGAGATTGATGAGCACTTGGATAAGTTGGTCCCGATCGGCACGGACAGGAGGCAATGACGATTCAATCGTCTTGTCAACCGTGATGCGACTTTGGACGATCCGTTCCTGGAACATCTCCAGGCTATCGTCCACGATCTCACCGAGATCGACGGCCCGCCGCTCCGGTGTCCTCCGCCTGGCAAAGGCAAGGAGTTGGTTCATCACCTTGGTGATCCGCTCGACCTGCGTGACGATCGTGGCAAGGCCCTTTTTCATTGCTTTATCGGCGGTGCGTTGGAGCAGATATTCCGCGCGCCCGAGGATTACGTTCATCGGCGTACCGATTTCATGCGCCATACCGGAAGCCAGTGTGGCCAGTTCCGCCAACCGCTCAGCCTGTCGGAGTTGCATCTCCAGACGTTTGCGCTCTGAAATATCCACGATCGACGCCACGACCCGCATCCCCTTGGTCGTCTGAATAGGCGTGAGTCCGATTTCAACAGCAAATTCACTCCCGTCCTTCCGCAAGCCAGACAACTCGCGTCCGCCCCCCATCGATCGTGTCTCGGGAGCCTTTATGAACCCGGCTCGGTGCTGCCGGTGATCAGATCGAAACGGCCCGGGAATGAGCATCTCAACCGACTTGCCGAGCACCTCTTCCCTCTCGTAGCCGAATTGGTGGAGTGCGGAGGTATTCACCATCACAATCGTTCCACTTTCGTCAACGAGCAACATGCCATTGGGAGCGGCTTCCACAATGAGACGAAACTGTTGCTCGCTATCGTAGAACTCTGGGCTCACCCTGGAGTCTGCCCTTCGATCTCGCCCAGCTTCCGATAGAGCGTCTTGCGATCGATTCCGAGCATATGGGCCGCCTGATACTTATTGCCGCCGGTCTTCTCGAGGATCTTGAGGATATACTCTTTCTCCACTTCATCCAGCGGCAGGGTCCGTTCAGCCGCATCGTCGAGCACGCGCCGATCGCCACGGGCGCCCTGAATAGGTGACGGGAGATCGTCAGGAACAATCTGCTCGCTTCGGCTGAGCGTGACGGCCCGCTCGATCACATTTTCCAATTCCCGTACATTGCCCGGCCACGCATAGTCCACCAACATCGCCAGCGCGGATTCACTCACGCCCTGTGTCTGTTTCCCGCGAGACTGCGCACACTTCTTCATGAACGCGTCCACGAGCAGTGGAATATCTTCGCGGCGCTCGCGCAAGGGGGGTAGGCGCAGCTCGATCACATTGAGCCGGTAGTACAAGTCCTCACGAAAGCGCTTCGCCTTGACCTCTTCCGTCAGGTTGAGATTCGTTGCCGCAATGATGCGCACATCGACGGCGATCGGTTTGTTGGCCCCCACGCGACGAATCTCTTTCTCTTGGATCGCACGCAAGATTTTAGCCTGCAGCATCAACGGCAATTCACTGATCTCGTCGAGGAACAGCGTGCCCTTCTGCGCCTCTTCAAAGAGGCCCCGCTTGTCCACCTTCGCATCCGTGAAGGCGCCTCGCATATGGCCGAACAGCTCGCTTTCGAGCAGCTGTTCAGGAATGGCGGCACAGTTGACGGGGATAAACGGAGCATCCTGGCGATCGCTATTGTAATGGATCGCCTTGGCCACCAATTCCTTGCCGGTTCCGCTCTCGCCGGTGATCAACAGATTCGTCGGACTGTCGGCCACGCGCCGGATCAGGTCGAATATCCCCTGTATCGGTTTGCTCTTGCCGATGATTTGATGAAAGCTGTACTCCTTATGGACCTCGCGCCGGAGCCTGTTCACCTCGCGCCGTAACGCCGCTTCGCGGAGGGACCGTTCCACGACGCGGACCAACTCGGTGTTTTTCACTGGCTTGGTCAAGTAATCAGCCGCCCCATGCTTCATTGCATCGACGGCGGTCTCAACGGACCCGAAGGCCGTCATGAGAATGACCCCGATGTCCGGATAGAGCCGCCTGATCTCCATCAACAACTCCGTCCCCGGCATCCCTTTCATCCGCAAATCCGTCAACACGACGGCATAGTCTTGCTCGGCCAACAGCTTCAAGGCCTCTTGCCCGCTTCCTGCCGTCGTGACCTGATGCCCGCGATCCTTGAGCACATCGTGGACAAGCGCTCGCATTTCCGCATCGTCATCGACAACGAGAATCGCGCCCCACTCCTCAGTCATGTTGCACTCCTTCTCTGACAGGATGCTGAAAAAGTCGCTCTTCTCACCCGCCCAACCCAGGCGGCTACTTCACCCGCCCGCCCCGAAGCTGCCAAGACAGCCTCTTTGCCCAGGGACGCGCCTTTTCCCATACATCGTTCTCGCATCGTTCAGACCCTCATCGTACCAAATGAGATTCTCGGAGGTCGGAAGTGCTGGTGGGGCTTTTCCGTTCGCCAAGATCCATCGCAAGGGCGAAAGGCCCACACGAAGTGTGGTCTGTAGTTCCTCGGCTCTTCACTCGCTGCGGCCTTGCTGGACGAACTTTTTGAACATCCTGCGTGGTCGTGTCCTGTTGTGCCAAACATGCGAACCATTGGATTTCCTGCGTGCCGGCATCGTTGTTCCCCAGCCTGCTGGTGGTCGGACGTGAGAGGCTAGCCCTTTGCTCTAGCAGGGGTCAAGGCCGATCTGACGCGAAAGGCCACAGACAAACCTCCCTCTCGGGGAGGAACGCCCCACTATTCGCTCTGTCATTGAAGTTTCAGCCAACTAACAGGCATAGATCTGCAAAGGCGAGACCAAGTACTAGCAGGGTGTTGAAAAACTATTTTGGACACAGGGACATGCAGGGGTGGAACAAATCATGGCCGGCTCCAGCAGAGCCTGTAGGCTGTTCAAAATGGCCGCCCAACCAGGCCGCAGCTAGCGAAGAGGCGGAAGCCGTACTCTGCCCCGTACGTTGAGCCTCTGAGCGACGCGAGAACGCCGCTGGTGGACTTTTTCAACAGCCTGCTAGGCGGGGAACAGTCACGGGCGACCGCTCGCCGGACACTAGGAATAGTCGCCGCAGGTTGGCACGGGATGTAATGATGTGGTGAAGTCGTGTACTCAATGGCTGTCATAAATCATCGAACTTGCTCGACCTATTCACCGGGCACTTCATATCAAATGGCATGTACTCGACAGGTCTTTTGAAAAAAACGAATTGTCATGCACTGGAAACGAGAGCCTTATGCAGGCTAACAGATAAATCTGTGTCTTCAGCACGAAACACATAGCCATCTTGCACATCACCCCTTAGGAGATGAGCTCAGGGCACATATCCCCCTCTCAACTCCACGATTGATCAATCTTCCGATGAGTTCACCGATTTTCGTGTGGGTTCCGCTATGGCGATGACCAGCCAGGAGTTTTTGTACCACCTACCATGTTAGTCCTCAGCTCGCAAGCTGGACGGTTTC
>Ga0099828_10002598_pt1 | contig 12467 bp, 11 predicted proteins | sample CZO8metaG_2_FD_79338 | JGI IMG/M metagenome (GOLD analysis project Ga0099828, IMG submission 79338) | Vadose zone soil microbial communities from the Eel River Critical Zone Observatory, Northern California, USA - CZOApr15con2H1.8 metaG | ecosystem: Environmental > Terrestrial > Soil > Vadose...
ACCAGCTTGCCACTGCCATTCAGGACGGCGATCACAATCGCTTCCTTGTGCACGTCCATGCCGATATACTTGATGTCGCGACTCATGCAGTTGCCTCCTTGAGGGAAAGATCATTCGCGCTCAACGGAGCTCTTTCCCTCAAGGTAAAGTGTCATTCTTCAGCCGATTTGCCTATCTTTTCCTCTGGTTCTTGCCCGTATCCCTGTTTAGTCCTCCCCTCAGGGACGCTCTCTCATAATGCATTGATCCCCGCGAGGGGGTTTGAGTGCTAACGCCTGGTTTCGTCAGCCAACGCATTCCGGTAATATCCTTTCGACCTGCAAAAAGCATCTTCCATGGCGAACTTGCTCGATGTAGTTACCTCATGCAGAATTTGGCCGAAGAGTTCGGACAGTTCAGGCCCGGCCCCAGCCGCGAAGAACTAAACCACATGCTCAACCTGCCTCAATAAAATCCGTAATTTAGACCATCCTTCGTCTCCCCGAAAAATAATTAATTAAAATTCCGTTCTCATGTCGATTCGGCCACACCCCGTTCGACGTATCAGCAGAGAGCCAGTACGAAAGCGAGCAACAGCGATCCGAACTGCGCTCTCAATCTGAGTTCGCCGGTTAGCCAACAAATAGCTAAACTCGAAAACAAGCCACCCAACCATCGCTCAACCCAAAGGAGATTTCGCAATGCGATTCATGGTCATTGGCAAAGCAACCCCAGAGTCAGAAAAAGAAGGCGCCCTCCCCGATCCACAGCTCTTGATCGAGATGGGCAAGTACAACGAAGAGCTCATGAAGGCTGGCGTCCTGCTCGCCCTCGATGGCCTCCATCCCAGCTCCAAAGGCGCACGCGTCAAATTCTCCGGCAAGTCTCGTACCGTCATCGACGGCCCCTTCACCGAGGCCAAGGAGCTCATCGCCGGCTTCTCGATCTTGCAGGTCAAGTCCCTCGAAGAGGCCATCGAGTGGGTCAAGCGTGGCCCCAACTGCAGCGCCGGCGACTACGAAGTCGAAATCCGCCAGGTCTTTGAGATGGAAGAATTCGCACCCATCCTGTCCGAAGAGCAGATCCAGCACAAAGTACATCTCCGAGCTCAGCTGCCAAATCAGACCGCCAAAAAATAGCCGCTCTTGCGTCCACGGATTGAAGCTGGTGTGATCGGTAGCAGTGTCCGCTACCGATCCACATCAGGTCTTCCATCGCACCATCGAAGCCGTATGGCGCATCGAGTCCGCGCGCGTCATCGCCGGCCTCACCCGCCTCACCCGCGACTTAGACCTAGCCGAAGATCGTTCGGCGCATCTCCTTAAGAATGAATGCCTTACTGGCTTGACTCCTATTTTATCGCAAAATGACCGCTGTTCGCTCATGGACCCGACGGATCTAGGCTAGGTCTCAACGGGTGCCATCGCCTGCTTACAACAGCTACTTCGTCACCACAAACTGCGGATTGCTCTTAAGCGTTTCAGTCGGCGTGACCACAGAAACCGTCCCGGTAGTCGCCCCCGCTGGAACCGCCGCCTTGATGTAGGTATCGGACTCCACCTTAAACGCCGCCGCTACTCCGTTGAAGGTGACGCTGGTTGTTCCGGTCAGGCCATTGCCAAGGATGAGCACGTGTTTCCCGACACTGCCACCCGCGGGCACGATTTTGACCAGCGGGCTAAGGCCGGTCGACAGTTTGAAAACCGTGCCATAGCCACTGAACCTGTATGTGCCGGTGTAGCCGTTGTACGCAGTGGTTCCGTAGAAATTGCCGTCGGTGGCCTGAAACAGCGGATCCAGCGGAGCGTACCCGTTGGTTGAGCCGCATTGGCAGAAGGCGTAGAGCGGCGTGAAGACGCCCTCAGGCGTGATCTCGTAAATCCCGCCGAGTTCCGGACCGGCCCACGATCCATACGAGTTACCGGCTAAGACCCCATACAGATTCCCGTCGTTACCGAGCGTCAATTGTGGGTAGTAAAGCCCGAGCTGTCCTTAATAGTCGAAGCCGTATAGCTTGGTGTATTGGCCTGTCGGTGTGATCTCGAACACGACGCCAGTAGCTGTACCATAGAAATTTCCATCTGCGCCCTGCACGATGTCGTATGGATATGCGCCCTCGTTGCAGTTCTCGTCCGGAAGCCTGCAGAAGTTGTGTAGAACCTTATAGGCCCCGGCCGAAGTGATTTGGTAAAAAACGCCGCCTCCCAGGGTCCCGCCTATGAGAGTTGTGCCATACAAATTCCCGTCGTTGCCCTCGACTGGCGGGTAGGCCAGAAATTCGCCGTCAGCGCAATTCGCCTGCGAACAAAGAGAGTACAGCGTCTTAAACTCGCCGGTTGAGCTGATCTGGAAGATCGTGCCGACATCACCCGCTCCCCCGCCGTTGGTCGTGCCGTAGAAATTCCCGTCGCTGGCCAGGATGATCCCGTTCGGATTCGCGCCGTCAGCGCAACCGGTGTAACAGGATGAAAAGGCATGGAGGGTCGTGATCTTGCCGTTGAGCGTCATCCTGTAAACAGTTCCGTTCCCGCCGCCACCGACCCCTGTGCCCCCCGCCAACGTCACTCCGTAGAGGTTCCCGTCGCTCCCAAGGATGGGGGCCGTTTGGGGATATTGGCCGTCGGCGCAGTTAGTCTGTGAGCAGAAACTGTAGATAGAGACGATCTCGCCGCCGGGCGTCATCCGGAATACATTTCCACTCTTGTAGATTCCGCCGGAGGCTGTTGTTCCGTAAAAGTTCCCGTCCGTCGCCTGGAGCACCGATCCGAAGGGCTCCCATCCGTTCCCGCCATTGAAGTCCGCGACGAAGGTGACTGTTTGTGCCTGGGCGCGTACCCCCAGGCTGAAAGTGATGGCTGCGCACGCGAGTGCAAGGGTGAGCAAAGTCTTGGAACAGTTCATCGGAATCACCTCGAAAGGCTCTCAAGGAGCACAAGATCGAACGGATCAGAAAAACTCAGATTGCTACCAATCCCGCGTTCGAGAACGCCCCCACAGAGCCAGGCAAAATCCGAACGCGGGCAGTTTCCAGTTACTACGCCTACTTCGTCACGAAGTTTCCGTCCGTCGCCTGGATCAACCCTAAAGACGTTTCCGCGACGAGGTAGGTCACGGTTTGTGCCTGCGCGCACACCGCCAGGCTGAAGATGAAGGCCAAAGCAGTAACGAGCTGCAAGGAAACTCGCCTCGACTTCATTTTTCCCTTCATAGTTTCGAGTGAGGATTCGAGCCGATGACAACCGGAGCCTGCTGCGGGAGGAGCGCAGGGGAACACGGCCTGAGTTACAGAAAGTCCCCAGCATTAGACAAGGCTGAGTGAGCGTGGTCAAGATGAAGAAATTTGCAACTCTCGCCTTCCCAATTCGCGATAAATCGTCCATAGGCGAGTGAGTTATGGCATTGGCGAAATATCGCCATCTCACTCATTGGGGGTCAACGAGTGTAGTCGCCTTGATTTCGTCAACCGTGCCATTGGCCTTCGCGTCGGTCCCTCCGAGCTTACCTTAGCTTTTGCGAGTCAGGAATGTCATACTCCGTCACCACCGTTACTTTGGCGACAGCTTTTGCGGCGGGATTTTCCTCACTAGTCGCAACGACGTGATAAAGGCCCACATGGCGGGGAGCTGTATAAATTCCATCTTCGGTTATGCGCCCGCCGTTGCGCTCTTCAACCGCCCATCGTATTCCAGTGCTCTGAGTGCCCTTAACGACGGCTTCAAACGTCTGCGTTTGTCCCACGTGGACGGTGGCCTCACGCGGATTGATGGTTACGGAGGCCGAGTCCTTATTGGCACTTTGTCGTGGAGTCGGAGCGAAAGGAACGGTAGAGAACGGCAATAGGAGGGCGACGGTTAGGACTGTGCGAAAGAGGCTCATCGACATGGCCTCCTCCCCGCGCAGTTTACCATTCCACGCCTTCCTTCCGCGAGCGGCTTTCAAGGGGTGCCAGTCAGCGACTCGGAAGCAAATAGTTGTTGGCGTAACATCGCGATAGAACTCGTTGACCCTGGGTCCTGAACGTTTGTGACTTGGCCGCTACAAGACCCACGTAATCCGACAGTCCCGGTTACTGCTGAGTCCCCGCCTGACCTTTTTCCTGTCCATCCCGCCGCTTGAGGTAGGGAAAGAATGGAGACACTTCGAACGGCATTTTCTCCGACGGGGTCTCCAGGCGAACTGGTTTGCTCTTGAGCATCTCAATCCGGTCCGACCAGGGATCCACCACAATTCGCGAGCCGAGCGGCAAGGCAGCGATCTGATCCAGGCGATCCATTCGCAGAGGCGTGCCAGAGTTGGCCAGTGCCTGCATCCCGACCAGGTGGCTGCTCCCGAAGTCGTTGCTGAATCGCCCATGCAGCAAGTTCGGCAATTGCGGAGAGCGGGCTTCCAGAGCTTTCAGGAAGAGTCCGGCATTCGCGAGTTGATCTTTATAGGGCGACTTCAACAACAGCTCCAGGCCTTTCTTGTCGGCGTCGGCTTCCTGCGCGGGATCGAAATGAAATTTCAGGTTGGCAAAGATCTCCTTATCCGAGAACGGCAGCGTCAGGCCCGACAAATATCCGGCGGCCACAGAATGGCCCAAAACAATGTGGGCCAGTTCGTGCGCCAGCACCGCTGCGAGCGTCGCCTCATCGGGTAGCACATCGAGAAGCCCGCGGCTGACAACGATGGTTCGGCCCACCACGAACGACTCCAGTGGCGTGGTGAGCAGCACACGGCAACGAACCGCAGCAATGTCGAGATTGTTGGTGACCAACAGATTGTTGGCGACGGCCTGCAAAACCTGGTCGACGTCGCCGTCTGCGGCCATAAGTCCGGCGACTTGCAACCGCTCCACCACGTTGTCTTCCGGTGTGTAGGTTGTTTGTCCCAAGGTATAAGCCGGGTTCAAGTCCTGCGAAGCTTCGTGCCGTTTAGGATCGACCTGCACCGGCGTGTCCGTCAGAGGTTTGGCATACTCCCGGTGATCCCCCGCGTGCTGCATGTCGTAACCCCAGACCCGGGTCTGAGCCTTGAACCAGATTTCGTGGCTCGAGGGATCGCGCGGATTCGATTCCTGGGTATAGACATAAGCCGGCATCCACATGGTGCCCAGGGTATTCAACCGCCAACTGTCGAAGTGAAACGCGCGGCTGGAAAGCGCTTTCGAGGTGTACGTTCCGGTGAAACGTACAATGTTGAAGTCCTGACCCTCCACCCAGATCCGGCCCATAAAGCCGCGGTTGCGCGAACGGTCGCGGGGCTTCACGTCCACCAGGGCGCAACGCACCTCCCCAAGAAGCTCCCAGCGGACAAATTCAAACGTGTAGTTCTGCCGATCGAAATGATCCAGATCGGGGAACAACGCCTGCGCGAAGCCGGCTGCCGCGAAAGGCTCATCCTGGGGCAACTTTTTGCCTCTTGAGTGCTCCTCGTCGGCAAAAGGTGAAGTGCCGGCGGCCTTGCCAGTCAGATCCAGACGGCTTAGGAAATAGTCGTCGCGCTTCGGAGATGTACCCAAGGCGGAGTCCGGCTGTTGTTCCTGGATATAGGTCTCAACGATCGGCTTGAAGTTGCGCAGCAGGTCGGTCATGCGGCGCTCCTGCTGGATAGCCGAGTCGACAAAATTATCAAACGCAATGGTTTTGCGCGTAGAAAGTGAGGGCACCGACTCGGATGGACTCAGCTTGGACGCTGGAGGTGCGTTCTGACCTGCCACGAGCCCGACCGCAGACACCGCAAAGAGTGCCCGGCTGAGCCATGAAATTGTTCTTAGCGCAAACATGCAGAGACCAGTCCCCAACCTTGTAATTGACCGTCCATCTTATCCGACCTAACATTCGGATACCATGGTGGCTCGCACATCGAGAAGGCAGCATGGGTGAACACGCGGTCGAGGACATCGCCGAAAAGCCTGAAGAGAAACACGGCACAAACACAGCGTACCGGGTGCTCTACGACGGGCAGTGCGAGATTTGTCAGGCTTGCGTGTCGTGGCTGAGAGCCCTCGATCATGAGAACAAGACCATTTGCGTATCCATCAGCGCAGAGGTCTTGTCCACGGTGGACTCCCGGCTCTGGATGGACGAATGCCTGCGGCAGCTACACGTCGTCACTCCCCAAGGTGAAATCTTTGCTGGCTGGGACGCTGTTACGTGTCTGGCGAGTTTATTCCCCACGACTTGGCTCATTGGCGCGGTGGGACGGCGGTTCCCCTTTCGAAATGCAGGACGCATGCTCTACGGGTTCGTGGCCAGGAACAGATATTCCCTCAGCAAGTGTCGCGGAGGCGCGTGCCGTGTTGCCAAACCAGAAGCAGTACGACGGCAATCCCGGTTAGGTGCGTTCTGGTCGTGCTACATGCTGGGATTCTGCATTCGGTTGCCGCTTGTCCTGTGGGCCGCCATCAGGGCGGCGGCACAGAGGACGAGTATTTTCGCGCGCACGTATCACAAGCGATTGACTCTGCTGAACGGCAAGCTGACCATTTTGTTCTTGAATGGAACCCTGCCCAACACTGTTCCTATCCTCTTTGGTGAACTGTTCACAACCGTGCTCTACGATGGGATCGCAATCGATCCCGGCTCGCCCAAGATGCGACGGTCGCTGGCACGGCACCTTCGCCGACTAAAGCCGGAAATTACAAAAGTGGCCGCTACTCATGCCCACGAGGAACACGTCGGGAATCTCAACTGGTTGTCCGACCTAACCGGTGCTCCGGTCTATGTTTCGGAGATGACCGCGCAGTTTCTGACGCCCTTCAAAAAGCTCCCATGGGTTCGCTCCGCGATCATCGGCCAGCCCCCGAATCTGGAGCAGCCGTATCACCTGTTGGGCGAGGCCGTGGACACTGATTCCGGCAGCGTGCAGGTGATTCCTACGCCCGGCCACTGCGACGACCACGTCGTTCTGTACGACCCCCGGGAGAAAGTGCTCTTGGCAGGCGATGCGTTCATGGGGAGCTACTTTGCAACCCCCAATCCCGACGTGGACAGCCGGAAGTGGCTCGTGAGCCTCGAACGGTTGATGGAACTCGATACTGAAATTCTGGTCGAAGGGCACGGGCACATTCATACATTGCGAAGCGACATCCCCGATTTTCCCGGTGTGGTCATCCGGCAAGACCCAAAGGCTGCCATATCGGAGAAGTTGGATTATCTGCGATGGCTGCGCGAGCAGATCGAAGCCGGTTTTGAAGAAGGACTTCCGGTGCGCGTCATCGAGGCAAGTTGTTTTCCATGGGGACGGCGTACCTCATGGGAAAGCTGCGCTACCGACGAATGCATCCGGCTTCTCAGCCTCGGACACTTTTCCCGGACCGAACTGGTACGCAGCTTCGTCCGGACAGATGGCGATCAGCTTCCGACTGTCTACGAGGTGCGCATGTCTGGGGGAAGTGACATCCATTGAGAGGTGTCAATGGCTGCTCTCGCCGGGTGACGACACGGTCCGGGCGTCGCTCTGGCGGGCATCGATTACCCGATAGTCCTTGTACTCGATGGTCAGCGTGGCGCGTCCTCCCAGCCTGACGTAGCTGACCGACTCATTCCGAACTGGAAGCCAAAAGGCCTGGACCTTCTTGTATTCGTGATGGATCTCGCTCTTCTTCGTCCAGAACGAGGGATTCTGGGCGGGCTCGGCTTCAATTCGGGTGACGGCAAAGTCGGTTGCATCCACCCACACCTTGCCACGATAGACGTACTTGCTCACGGATTTCGGGCTGACGCGCAACACGTATTGCCCACCCGCTGGTGAGGCCTCATAGCCTACTAATCCAAAGGTGTAATTGTCGCGATTCAACTGTGTCCGTGCGCTCACTGCGGGTTGTGCCGCCTCTTTCTCGCTTTGCAGGAGCCTCTTGAAGACGCGATCCTGAACCAGCTTCGATCCGCTTTGAGAAACTATTTTGAATTCCTTGGAAGAGGGCCGGTTGTAGGTAGCCTCCACGGTCATTTCCGCTTCCCGGTCTCCGGGGAATCCGCGGTACACGAGGCGGTACACTCGCGTCGCCTCAGAGTGGAGGAGCGCTTGCGCACGCTCTTCATTCTTGCGAACCAGGTTGTCCACTACCTGGTCTGTGGAGAGCCCTGCGCTCCCTGTCGACGTGCCTGCAGACGATGACTGTGCTGCGGAATCTGCGCCAAGGGATCCCGGAGCAGTCAGCAGAGCCATCAGGGCAAGAAGAGCAGTCACGATGCGAGTTGTCCGCACGACAGTCATCTGCCTCAGTTTAAACTCTCGCCGTCCCCGGCGGGAGTGCTCGCCGCGCCGAGGGCGAGACGCCCTCGGGACAGCCAGCAAAGCCTGCCCTGACCGAAGTCGAAGGGAGCCGGCGCTACGTCGTTCGCGTGCAACGAACTCGCGGTCATAGCACTCGGTTACCTTACGGTTTGAAAATCATTCCCTGGCTGGTCCGGCTATTCATCACCACGCGCAACGGTTCGGCAAATTGCAGATGGCGGACGCAGCCGTCTTCCTCGACGGCTGGCTGCTGGCTCAACCACTCCCAATCGACCGAGCCTTCTCCGGCGTCGGGATTCACGGTGAAGTATCCGATCTGAAAAGCTGTCAGGTTCTGGAAGAAGTGACTCCCTTGCGACGGCGTGACGCGGAAATCGCGGAATCCGGCCTCCACGATGGCGCGGGCGCCGGAAATTTCGTCCCACTCCACGGGGATTCCGAGCCAGGGATCGTTCGAACCCCAGCGGCCCACTCCGATCAGCAGGTAGGGCCGGTTCTCCGCGTTGAGGATGGCGTTGAAATGTGCGACCGCCTTTGACACCTCCTGGCTGCGGCTGCGTTGGAAGCGGTGAGAATCGACCACGACAATGTCGTGCAGGTTATCGATGCGGCCGTTGCCCAGAACTTTTGAACTCTGGCAGATCAGCTGCGCGGGCTCGATGTCTTCCATGGCCAGGTCATGATGGTCCCGCGCCCGGGTTAGAGGACGGATCTGTAGAAATCCGAATTCGGCCATTTCTTCGGGCACACGCGGCAGGCGCACCGCGAATTCTATCTCCACAGGATTCCCGAGGGCGTCTTCCCCAGCGCGGACCAGCATTTCGAGAATCGTCGCGATCGGAAAGATGCCGTGTTAGAGCACGGGAGCAAAGCTGACGATGCGAACGCCGGGCCGGCTGAGGCCGTCGTAGACCGCATTGTTGTCAACGGAGTAGGTCGAACCCACGGCGTGCAGCGTGCCATCGGCTTCGGCAGCGTCGAGTCCAAATCGCGTTTCGTGAAGATGAGCAGCGCCCTGATCACGCGCGCCGTCGAGTGAGAGGGCCCAGAATTCCGACTGCGAATTGGCCACGATGTCGTCCACTGACGAGAACTGCAGCAGGTTTTGCGGGTACCGTGGACAGAAGCTCAGGCACTTGCCGCCATCTACGACTGCCCGTCCCAGCCCGAGCGCAACTGCGGCTATGCCGTCGGCATAAATCATCGGCTCGACGGGATAAAAGTTGTGCGAGCGTACCACACCCGAGAAATCGGGATAGAAGCGCTGGCTGTGCGTCGTCCCTACGATTTGCTGCAGGATCACGGCCATCTTTTCTTCTTCGAGGCGGTATGGCGTCGCCCGCACGTAGGCCTTGGCGTGGCGACTGAAGGTTGAAGCGTACACGCGTTTGATGGCTTCGCTGAGTTCATCGAGCCGCACTTTGAGGTCGGAGCGTTCGTTGCCGAGCATGAACGTTTCATAGACGCCGGTGAAGGGCTGATATTGCGAGTCCTCCAGCAAACTCGAGGAACGCACGGCCAGCGGGTATTTCACCTCTTCAAGAAAGACCTTCAAGTCATCTTGCAGCAAAACCGGCAGCGGACAGTCGAGAAAGCGCTGCTGGATTTCGGAATCATCGTCGCAATGCAGCGCGAAGTCCTGAAGGTTATTCTCGACCAGGAACTGGTCGAACATGTCGGTCGCGAGCACCACTGCCGGTGGAACCGCGATGCGGACGCCGGGGAAGCGGCGTGTAATGCGGCGGGTACGCAAGAGATGGCGCACAAAGGCGAGGCCGCGGGCCTTACCGCCGAGCGATCCGGAACCGATGCGCAGGAAATTGGACTCCGAAGGCTTGAAAGTGTCGGCTTTAAAGTCGCCGATCAATACTTCGCTTTGTTCGCGGCGATAGTCGTTGATCGATTCGATCAGGTCGCGCCGCAGGTGCTCCGGACCACTGAAGTCGGAGACCTTGCGCGGGCGGAGCTTGGCGGCTAAGGCGAACTCGGTGCGGGCCATCAGCCAGTGCGAGAAATGGTTGCTCTGGGCGTGGTAGACGATGCTCTCGGCCGGGACGGTCTGCAGTTGCTCTTCCAGTTCGTTCAGATCTTTGGCTCGTCCGACTTCTCGCTGGTCTGGCATGCGAAACACGAAGTCGCCGAAACCAAAGTGGTCGGTCAGGATGCGGCGGAGGTCCCGCAGCAGCGTGGGCGAACGTTTGCGCAGGAACGAGTAACCTTGGGCGTGGGCGCGGGGACGGAACTCGGTGCGGCTGGTCTGCAGCACTACGGGCGCGTCCGGCACCAGGTTCCTCACCAGGTGCGCCAGTTCGAATCCCGCATCTGGGTTCAGCTTGCCGTCCCAGGGAAATTCGACGTCGGAGACCAGGCCGAACAGATAGTCGCGGTATTCCTGCACCAGTTGCGCGGCATCTTCGAAATTCGAGCTCAGCAGAATCTTCGGCCGCGCCTGCATGCGAACCAGCTTGTGCGCGACGTTGATGCCTTCCTGGATGACGCGCCGCGACTGCTTGATCAGCTCCGTGTAGATGACGGGAAGAAATGACGAGTAGTAGCGAATGTTGTCTTCGACGACCAGCAAGACGGGCACGCCGATGGCGCGCGTGTCGTGCAGCACGTTGCGCTTGTCCTCGATGTACTTCACCAGCGCGATCAGGATGCGGGCGTTGCCCTGCCACAGGAAAATTCGTTCGATGTCGGTGACGGGATTGCGCGCGACGAAGTTTTTTACTTCGCGGTAGTCGTACGCCAGCACGACCACGGGTACATCCAATCCGGCGCGGCGCACTTCACGGGCAAGGTCGGCGGCGTTGGTGTCTCCAACGGTGAGATTAGTGACAATCAGATTGAATTGCGGATTGGTGCTCGCCACGTCTAACGCTTCGGCGCAACTGGAAACATGAGTGATGCCGGGAATCTGCTGGAGGTTGAGTTCGAGGGATTCGTCGATGAGGAGTTCGTTGAGGCGTCCGTCTTCGCGGAGGATGAACGAGTCGTAGAGGCTTGAGACCAGAAGGATGTTGTGCACCTTGAAGGGCATCAGGTTTTCGAAGCCTTCGAAGCGCTCTTCGGCGTCGAGGATGGGCTCGGCGATGCGGCGGAGGGACATGGGGAGCTGCTTCTGGTCAAGCAATCATAGCGCGATATCGACGGACTGGGCTTCCCCCCGCCGCTGGCGACCCTACAATATCCGTGCTCCCTTATTCGTCTACAGCAGTAGATGAACGAAGCGGCGAGCCTGGAGCGCATGGCACTCGAACAGGACCAGCGCATTTCTGAGGTGGTCAAGCGGGAGCAGTCGCGGCTGCGGAACTTCATTCGCCGGCACGTGCCTGATCCCGGCGACGCTGAAGACATCCTGCAGGATGTCTTCTACCGGCTGGTGGAAGCGAACCGGCTGCTGATGCCGATCGAGCATGTGACCGGCTGGCTGTTTCGCGTCGCGCGTAATCGTATTACAGACCTCTTTCGTAAGAAGCAGCCGGAGAACTTTAGCGACATGCCGGTTGCCGAGGAGGACGACGAAGGGGTGCAGTTCGAGGACCTGCTGCCTTCGCCCGATGCGGGACCGGAGGCGCTCTACGTGCGCAACCTGCTTCTCGAGCAGCTGAAGCTCGCGCTCAACGAGTTGCCCAAAGAACAGCGCGAGGTGTTCATTGCGCATGAGTTGGAAGGACGAAGCTTCAAGGAGTTGGCTGACAAGACGGGCGTCAGCGTGAACACACTGCTCTCGCGCAAACGGTATGCCGTGCTGCATCTGCGCGAGCGATTGCAGCGCGTGTACGACGAATTTACGAAAGCATGAGGGACTGAATATGAGATCGAAATGGAGATGGGTTTGGATCGCTCCGCTGGCGATTGTAGGAATTCCGCTATTTATCTTCGTGGGCGGCGAAGTCGTGATGCACCTGTGGAATTGGCTGCTGCCGCCGCTGTTCGGCTGGCGGACGCTTGGCTTCTGGCAAGCGCTGGGACTGTTGGCGCTGTGCCGGATTCTTTTCGGTGGACTGGGCGGCCATGGTGGACATGGCCCCAAACGCCGCTGGGAAGGTCGCTGCAAGAAGATGACGCCTGAGGAGCGCGAGAAATTCCGGAAAGCCATGAATGAGGGTTACGGGTTCGGAGGAACTGGTGAGGAGAAGGCGGTGCCGTACCTCGCAGACAGCCTGCCCAAGCTCCATACGGAGAGCTGGCAGGTCTTACCAGACGGTCGGATGCAGACGACCTATCGCTTCCGCCCGAATCTGGCCTGGCACGACGGCCAGCCC
>Ga0099828_10002602_pt1 | contig 12459 bp, 10 predicted proteins | sample CZO8metaG_2_FD_79338 | JGI IMG/M metagenome (GOLD analysis project Ga0099828, IMG submission 79338) | Vadose zone soil microbial communities from the Eel River Critical Zone Observatory, Northern California, USA - CZOApr15con2H1.8 metaG | ecosystem: Environmental > Terrestrial > Soil > Vadose...
ACGGCGACAGGGGGCCGAATACCGGCGGTATGGGTGCGTACTCGCCACCCAAGGGTGTCGATGACGCAGTGGTGCGCGAGGTGGTCGAGAGGGTGCTGCGGCCCGCTGTGCGGGAGCTTTCGAGCACCGGCGATGAGTTCCGCGGCGTGCTCTATGCGGGCCTGATGCTCACCCCCGCCGGCATCCGCACTATCGAGTTCAACGCGCGGTTCGGCGATCCCGAGGCCCAGGTGGTGCTGCCGCGTCTCGAGACGGATCTGGTGGCCTTAGCGCTGGCGTCCGCCAAGGGCACGCTGGCGGACTTTCCCGATCTCCGCTGGAACCCACGTGCTTGCGTCGGCATCGTGGTCGCGTCTGCGAACTACCCGGACGACGTGGCCGTGAAGACGGGCTTCCAGATCCGCGGACTCGCCGAAATGCCGCGGGGCGTGCTGATCTTCCACGCCGGCACCCGCTTCGAACCCGGTAAGGGCCTGGTCACGGACGGCGGCCGGGTCGTGACCTCAGTCGCCATGGGCGACACGGTAGCGGAGGCTCGGGCGACGGCGCTGGCGGGTGCGCGGCAGGTACGATTCGACGGGGCCTTCTTCCGTTCGGACATCGCGGAGGAAGCAGCAGACTCCTAAAAACGGAGGCACTTTCGTGAAGCCTGTCGTCGGCGTGATCCTCGGCTCGAAGTCCGACCTGCCGTTGATGGAGTCCTGCGTCAAAGTGCTTGACGAGCTCGGGATTGCCTATGAGTTGAAGGTCTGCTCGGCTCACCGTGATCCGCGCGGCGTGATGGAATGGGCCACGACCGCGCGCGACCGCGGCCTCAAGATCGTCATCGCCGCCGCCGGCGGGGCGGCGCACCTCGCGGGGGTCGTCGCGGCTTGGTCGGACCTCCCAGTCATCGGGGTGCCCGTGCCCACCGAGCATCTGGGCGGAGTGGATTCGCTCTACTCCATCGTGCAGATGCCGGCCGGCATACCGGTGGCCACTGTCGCCATCGGTGCCGCGGGCGCGAAGAATGCGGCCTGGCTCGCGGCTCGCATCATCGCCATCACCGACCCTGGCGTGGAGCAGCGCCATCGCGAGAAGCGATTGGCCCTGGCGCCCCCGAGAGCGGGGGCCAAATGATGGCGGTGAAGAAGAAGCCGTCCCACGTACGTCTCATCGACACGACGTTTCGGGACGCCAACCAGTCGCTGTTGGGTGGCCACCTGCGCGGCGACGAGATCATTCCGATCGCCGCGAGAATGGACGCCATCGGGTTCAGCGCCATGGAGGCGTTTGGCGGCGCCACCTTTGAAACCCAGGTCCGTCGAGGTGAGGATCCTTGGGAATACCTGCGCCAGCTCCGCAAGGTGACGCCGAACACACCGATCCAGGCGCTCATACGAGGCCAGAACCTGGTCGCGAACCGCAACTTCGCTGACGACCTGGTCGAGCTCTTCGTCAAGCACGCCGCGAAGTGCGGAGTGGATGTCTTTCGCGTCTTCGACCCACTCAACGACCTACGCAACATGGAGGCAGCGATTGCGGCCGCCATCAAAGCGAAGAAGCAGGTGCAGGGCGCGCTCAGCTATGCCATCTCACCCGCCCACAACCTCGAGCTGTGGTGCTCACTCGCGATGGGCCTGGTGAACATGGGCTGCGAGGTGGTCGTGGTCAAGGACACGTCTGGTCTCCTGAGCCCGCAGGCGACCTGGGAGCTCGTGACCGCGTTGAAGGAGACGGTCAAGGTCCCGATCGATGTCCACTCGCATTGCTCGAGCGGGATGGCACCCATGGCCTACATGGCCGCGGTCGAAGCAGGGGCCGAGATCCTCGACGTGGCGATGTCCCCGCTCGCGTGGGGAACCTCTCAGCCGGCGGTCGAAAGCGTGGTCGCAGCTCTCCAGGGAGGCGAGTACGACACCGGGCTGGACCTGGAGAAGATGTGGGACATCGAGAGCGACATCCAGGCGCTCAAGCTCAAGCACATCGAGCATCTGAGCCCCGTCGCCGATCGCGTCGACTCCGCCATCCTGCGCTACCACATGCCCGGCCTGATGCTCGAAGACATCTACCGGCAGTTGGACGCGCACGAGGCGGGCCAGCGGATGGCCGAAGTGCTGGGAGAGGTGTCGCGCGTGCGCCTGGAGCTCGGATATCCGCCCCTCGTCGCTCCTATCCGGCAGATGATCGCCGCCCAGGCCGTGTACAACGTGATCGGCGGCGATCGATATGCGACCGTCACGCAGGAGCTGAAGGACTACCTGCAGGGCCTGTACGGCCGGCCTCCGGTGCCGGCCGATCCCGAGCTCCGCCGGCTGGTGCTCGGCCGAGACGAGCCGATCACGATCCGCCCGGCCGACCTGCTCGAGCCTCAGGTCGAGGCCGCGCGCCACCAGCTGAAGAAGATGAGCTTCGAGGCGGACGATGATTCGGTCCTCATCTACGTCCTCTTCCCAAACCTGGCTCCGGACTACTTCCGCGGGCCGGCCCCCGCTGAGCCCCCTCCGAAGACCTCTCCCCCCGCATCCGCTCCCGCTCCAGCGCACCTGCCGGCGCCTGCGCCGGTGACTGCGGCGCCGCCCGCCTCCGCAGAGTTCGACGTCGAGGTCGAGGGCGAGGTGTTCAAGGTCCGAGTCACCGGGGCCGGCATGACCGTCATGCCGGCGTTCGGGGCGGGTGGGGCCGCAAGCGTTCCGGCCAGCCCTCCCGTCAAGGTAGGTGAGGGTACGGTGATCGCGCCCATGCAGGGACTGATCGTCAAGATCCCGGTCAACATGGGCGACGACGTCAAGCTCGGGGACGTGGTTGCCGTGCTGGAGGCGATGAAGATGCAGAACGACATCGTCACCACTGCCGCAGGCAAAGTGCGCGAGGTTTACGTCAGAGAGGGCGAGGTCGTGAGCCCGAACCAACCTCTCCTCGCTGTCGGATGAAACCAGAAGGAGCCTTCCCGCCCGCGCCTTCGCGCAAGAAGAAGCTCTTCAAGAAGATTCTCGTCGCGAATCGCGGCGAGATCGCGATTCGCGTCATGCGCGCGTGCCGCGAGCTGGGCATCGCCACCGCGGCCGTGTACTCCGACGCGGACCGCCACGCGATTCATGTGCGCTACGCCGACGAGGCCCACCACATCGGTGGGGCGGCGCCGAGCGAGTCCTATTTGCAGCTGGAACGCATCGTCAAGGTCGCCCACGACTGTGGAGCCGACGCCATCCATCCTGGCTACGGCTTCCTGTCCGAGAAGGCCCCGTTTCCGGAGGCTTGTGAGGCGGCGGGGATCCGGTTCATCGGGCCGCCCGCCTCCGCGATGCGAATCCTCGGCTCCAAGCTGGCGGCGCGCCGGCTGGCGACCGAGCACGGCGTGCCTGTCACCCCCGGCACGGGTGCCATCGCGGACCCGGCGCAGGCTGTCGAGGCTGCCCGCGCCATCGGGTTTCCGGTGATGGTGAAGCCATCGGGCGGTGGCGGCGGAATCGGAATGAAGGTGGTGGAAACCGAGGACGAACTGGTGGCCGTGGTCGAGAGCAGTGTCCAGGCCGCTAGCTCCGCCTTCGGCGATCCGACGGTCTACATCGAGCGCTACATCCGCAAGCCTCGGCACATCGAGATCCAGGTCATTTGCGACACCCACGGCAACGCGGTGCATCTGGGCGAGCGCGAATGCTCGATCCAGCGGCGGCACCAGAAGATCATGGAGGAGACTCCGTCACCCGCCGTGACTGCGGAGATCCGCGCGGCGATGGGCGCGGCGGCCATTCGAGCCGCAACGGCAGCCGGCTACGTCAACGCCGGCACTGTGGAGTTCCTGTTCAGCGATGGCGAGTTCTACTTCCTGGAGGTCAATGCGCGACTCCAGGTCGAGCACCCGATCACCGAGGCGGTTACCGGCATCGACCTCGTCAAGGAGCAGATCCGGGTCGCCGCAGGGATGCCTCTGAGCTTCACACAGCGCGAGGTGACCTGGACCGGGCATGCGATCGAGATGCGCATCAACGCCGAGGATCCGCTGCGCAATTTCATGCCCAACCCGAAACGGATTACGCGCTGGGTCACCCCGGCTGGCCCAGGTGTCCGCGTCGACTCGGGGTTTGGGCCGGGCTCGGACGTACCTCAGAACTACGACTCGCTGGTGGCCAAGCTGATCGTCCACGGCGCGGACCGCGCGGAGGCGATCGCGCGAGCGGCTCGGGCCCTGCGCGAGTTTGTCGTGGTCGGACCTGCGACCACCCTCCCCTACCACCGTGCGATCCTCGACAGTCCGGACTTCCGGGCCGGCAACCTGACCACCCGCTTCATCGACGACCACCCGGAGCTGGTCGAGAAGGCCAAGAGCCTGGCGGAGGAAGTCTCGCCGTTCGACTACGGCCCCGATCCGCGTCACATCGCCGCTGCCGCGGCGGCGGTGGCTGCGGTGGTCCACCGGCAAGAGTTGAAGCGCTGAACCGTCTCCCGCACCCGGAGAGCGGCAGGCCCTTCCAGGTTGGTGATTCGGAGGTGATCGCCCGGTCCGGCCTCTTCACCCTGCGCAGCGACGTCATCCGGTTTCCCGATGGAGCCGAGACTCCGTACACAGTCGTCACCAACCCTGACTCGGCGTTCGTCGTCCCGCATTTCGCCAACGGCGACACGGTCCTTGTGCGGCAGTGGCGGCATGCCTGGAATCAATCCTCGTGGGAGGTGCCGGCAGGCACCTGCGACGAGGGCGAGGACCCGCTCGATTGCGCCCGTCGAGAGCTGGCCGAGGAAACCGGGTTGGTGGGTGGGCGCTACACATCCCTCGGCGTCGTGCATGGTGCCGCGTTTCTGACCGGACGCGCACACCTGTTCCTGGCCGAAGACATGACCGAGTCCAATCGGAGCCCGGAGTCCTACGAGCAGGACATGGAGGTGCTCCGGCTTCCCTTCTCAGACGCACTCGCGGCGGCGCTCGATGGAGACATCGCGCATTCAGGCTCGGTGACGTCGCTGAGCCGGGCGGCGCGAGCGCTGAAACTTATTTAGGCGTTGGCGTCGCCGGCGGCGCTGACGGGGATGGCGTTGAGGCGGGCGGCGTTGGGCTTGGTGACGGCGTTGCAATCGGGTGACCGACGGTGGGCCCGAGTGTGCCTGGTCCGACCACTTCGAGGTCGTACTCAGACTCCATGTGACGGCCGTCCACGTCCTGCAGCTTGGTGAGCACCACCAACGTGTACGGCGCGCCTGCGTCGAGGTGAAGGCCGGTGATCGTGACCGTCCGATGAGCGTAGGTCGTCGTGCCATCGACCGGCTGGTCCTTGGCGTCCCTCACGACCACGCCGGTGGTAACGGTGCTGGCGACGAGGTCGCTGTCAAACGTCACGGCGACCTGCGTTGCCGATACGTCAACTGCCACCACCTCGGGTCCCTTCCCAAGGTGGCGCCGAGAACTCGCCGCGGCACTGTGGATCAGGAGCGGATCGGTGATGACGCTGCGCTGGAGCACAAGCGTTTCCTGCATCTGAGCGTCGTCGACCTTGCCATGCGTGAAAACTAGCCGCACGACGACGCGAACCGAGTTGGGCCCGGTGTCGCTCAGCTCGCTGGTGAGGATGTAGAAGCGCGAGAAGTGCGCATCACCGGTCGGAACCAGGCTCGGGCCACCGTCTGAGTAGGCGGCTCTCCCGGAATCGTCGAGGAAGGCCTTCGCCTTGTCTTCGGTCCCGGCGAGGCGAGCTTGCATGAAGGCGGTCACCAGCGCCGACGCCTGGTCCAGCGGGCCTGGCAGCGCAGCCGTGGCCGGCGCCTTGGCGCCCCACAAGGTGCCTCCGCGCTCGAACGAGAACGTGGCGCTGTCTGGTGCCCAGACCGGCCGGTTGAAGGAGCCGTCGGCCAGCTTCCTCAGTCCTGTCCCGTCCGGCCGCACCTCAACCAGCTCGGTGTCGCTGCCCAGCAGGACCTCGTTCTGGGCTGACCAGCTCGGATCCCCGCTGGGAAGGGTGGACACGGTGTGCCCTTGCATGTCGGCGATCACGCTGTTGTAGATGAGCCTCGAGCCGTCCGGCGACCAGCCCTGGAACGTCGTCCCTGAGCCGACGCTGCCGAGCTGGAACGACTTGCCCGCCGCCGTGTCAAGCACAAACAGGCTGTTGGCCGACTGGTAGACGGCGTGCGCGCCGTCCGGGGCGATCGAGATCAGGGCGGTGGCTTCGTTGGGGCCGGGAATCGACGCCACCTTGACCAGACCGTCCGCTGCCTGCCTGTACACCCCGTCGTTGGCTCCCCAATAAAGCTTGTCCCTGACCCAGCCGAGCGAGGTCGGAGCCGGTGCCGCCGAGAGCGCGGTGGTAGCGCTGCTGGCCAGCGTGAGGATCTCGATCTTGCCGCCCCGCACGTAGGCAATGCGGTCACCGGCGGGGGCTATGGATGGAAGCGAGACCCCGCTGGGAACCAGGATCTTGACGTCTCCAGCCTTGACGGGCACGGCAACCAGCGCCCCGCCGGCGGCGACGACGTAAAGCGTCACGGAGTCAGCGGACCACTGCGGCGGATAGGCGATGCCCTGGCCCAGTGGCGTCAGGGGCTGCTGAGCGGTCAGCAGTGAGCTCGGCTTCGCAGTAGGCGTGGGCGGCGGAGGCGTGGTCGTAGGCTGGGTGACGAACGTGATCGTCTGCGGAGCTGCGAGCTGCTGACCGGCGGCCGTTCTCGCCCCGGGCCCGATGGTCACCTGGTACTGGGTGTTGGGGGCGAGGTCGCCGGTGAGCGGCTGCACCGCCAGCGTGTTCGCCTGCCAGCTGTATGCGACCTGGGTCGCGGGCTGGATCTGTACCGCCCCCTCGGTGGATGGATGGTCCATCGGCTGGTTGAAGGACACGAGGATCGGCTGCTGCAGGCTGACCGCCTTCCCGTCCTGGATGGGGCTCGTGATGACGATCTCGTTGAAGCCGCCGGGCTGCTGCGTAGACATGAACACGACCACGGCGGCCAGGATGACCACTCCTGCTGCGGCGCCTGCCCAGGCGAGCCCGGGCGGCGACGCGATGCGGCGCCACCAGGGCACCTTGCCTTCTGTCATCGCCCAAGCTCTCAACATCAGCTGGCGGCGCAGCCCCGAACGGAAGGCGTCGTCGAGCTTAGGTTCTGGCGCCCGCACCGAGCTCAGCAGATGTGCGAGGTGCAGCAGCTCCGAGTCCTGGAGGACGTCGTCGAGCTCGGGATCCACTGGCGTGCTCATTCCGCGGGCCTCAACGCCTCCGACTCCTCGCGGAGGCGGCTCATGCCTCGGTGGATGAGGAGTTTCACCGCGCCTGGTGTTTTGCCCATAGCGACGGCGATGTCCTCGATCTTCATGTCCTCCTGAAACTTGAGCACCAGCGCCGTCCGCTGCTGGCCAGGCAGCTGCTCGACCACGGCCCATATCCGCCGGATCTCATCGCGATGCGCTGCCTGCTCCTCGAGCGGGGGGCCCGCTACCGACAGGTCGTGAAAGTCCTCGAGTGGATGCGCAGGGCGCAGCGTGCGGTAGCGGTCGGCGATGGCGTTCACCGCGATCTGATAGAGCCAGGCCGCGAACGGGCGCCCGGTGTCCTGGTACCGGGAGATCGCCCTCAAAGCCTTCATGAAGACCTCGGAAGTGACATCCTCTGCCGCTGTTTGCTCCCTCACTCGTGAATACACGAACCTGTAGATCTGCTGAAAGTGGCGGTCGTAGAGCGCCCCGAACTCACGGGGGTCCCGCTTGGCGCGTTCGACGAGCTCTCGCTCGTCGTTGCGCGGCTGGTCGCTCACGGGCCCATCAGCCTGCAGCGGTTCAAACGGGGGGCCTCGGGCGCTGGTTACGAGATGCGGGCATGGGCTCCGAGATTATTACCTGCCCCCATCATCGTCCTGCGCGCGCTCGGGGTGGGGCACAGCATCTTGTAGCCACCGGCGCGCGATCCACTACATCTGCCCTGGAGCCTGGGTGCCGGTATAATCATGGCCGTCCCCCAGTGTTCATTGGGAGCGGTCGTCCTTCTTGATCGAGCGATACTCTCCGCCTGCGATCCGGGCGGTCTGGTCCGACCAACACCGGTTTGAGCTGTGGCTTCGCATCGAGATCCTCGCTTGTGAAGCCTGGGCGTCCATTGGTCGCATCCCCGAGGGGGCCCTGCCCAAGATTCGCAAGGCCACCTTTGACGCCAAGAAGATCGACGAAGTCGAGGCCAGGGTTGGCCACGACGTGATCGCGTTCCTGACCGTCGTCAATGAATCGATCGGCCAGCCCGAGGCGCGCTATGTCCATCTCGGCATGACCAGTCAGGACCTCAACGACACTGCCCTGGCGCTGCAGCTGGTCGAGTCGGCACGGATCATCAGCGCAGACGTCGCCAAGGTGCGCGATGTGGCCGCCGAGCTGGCTGTCCGCCATCGGCGGACGTTGATGGCAGGTCGTACCCACAGTGTCGTCGCCGAACCCATCACCTTCGGCTTCAAGGTCGCCGGCTGGGTGGCCGAGCTCGACCGCGCTCAGGCGCGGCTTGCGCGAGCCGGCGACGAGGTGGCGGTTGGTCGCGTGAGCGGGGCGGTCGGCACCCACGCCACAGTTGACCCGCGCGTCGAGGCGCATGTTTGCAAGGAGCTTGGACTCCAGCCCGATGCCGTGTCGACGCAGGTCATCTCGCGTGACGTGCATGCGGGCTTCATGGGCGCCCTCGCGTTAACAGCCGGCACATTAGAAAGGATCGCGACCGAGATCCGCCACCTGCAGCGCAGCGAGGTCGGTGAAGTCTTTGAACCTTTCGGGAAGGAGCAGAAGGGCAGCTCGGCCATGCCTCACAAGCGCAACCCGGTGATGACGGAGCGCGTGTGTGGTCTCGCTCGCGTGGTGAGGGGTCACCTCGTCACCGCCGTCGAGAACACCGCGCTGTGGCACGAGCGAGACATCAGCCACTCATCGGCGGAGCGAATCATCTTTCCGGATGCCTGCGCCGCCGTCGACTTCATGGCCTGCGAGATGGCCAAGGTGCTCCGCGGCCTCGAGGTGCGACCTGACCGAATGCTGCGCAACCTACAGTTCGGCGGCGGTGTCGTGTTCTCGGGCCGCGTTTTGCTGGCTCTTGTCGAGAGTGGCATGTCGCGCGAGGATGCTTATCCCGTGGTGCAGAAAAAGGCGATGCAGGCGCTCGACGCCGAGGGACCAGGGTTTCGCGCACTGTTGGAGGACGACGCCGAGGTCATGAAGCGCATCGGCGCCCGGCTCGATGAGATCTTCGATCCCTGGGCAGGCCTGGAGCACACCAACCTTGCGTTCGACCGCCTCGGACTGGGCGCAAAGGCGCGATGATCGCCGGCCCTGCGCTGGTCGAGACCGACCTGCCGCTGAACGTGTTCGCACACGGCAAGGTCCGTGACACGTATGAGCTCGGGGACAACAAGCTGCTGATGGTCACGACCGACCGTATCTCGGCCTTCGATCGTGTGCTGCCCAACGGCATTCCCGATCGGGGCAAGGTCTTGACCCAGCTTTCGATCTTCTGGTTCTCGCAGACCCACTCCTTCCAGGAGAACCACCTCGTTTCCGGCATGGTCCCCGACCTCCCACCGGCACTGGTCGATCATCGCCACGAGCTCGCCGGCCGGTTCATGATCGTGCGCAAGGCCAAGCGCATCGACTTCGAATGTGTCGTGCGCGGATATCTTGCCGGCAGCGCCTGGAAGGAGTACCAGGAGTCGCACACCCTGGCGGGCGAGGAGATGCCGCCAGGGCTCCGCGAGAGTGAGAAGCTCGCCTATCCGATCTTCTCTCCGGCGACCAAAGCAGAGAGTGGCCACGACGAGAACATCACCTTTGCGGAGATGAAGAAGGAGCTGGGCGAGGGCCTCGCCACCAAGCTGCGCGATCACAGCCTGGCGCTCTACAAGTACGCCTCCGAGCTTTCCGAGCGGCGAGGGCTCATCCTCGCGGACACCAAGTTCGAGTTCGGGTTGATCCGCGATCAGATCGTGTTGATCGACGAGGTGCTCACCCCGGACAGCTCCAGGTACTGGGAGGGGACCACGTACCAGGCCGGCATATCCCCCGATTCATATGACAAACAGTTTGTTCGCAATTGGCTCCTTGGCTCCGGTTGGGACAAGGAGTCGGAGCCTCCCAGCCTTCCCGACGATATCGTGGCGCAGACGCGCCAGCGCTACCTCACTGCGTACCAGCGTCTCGTCGGCAAGCCGCTGTTCCCGCGAAAGGCGCGCAACGAGCGATGAGCTCCACATCCCGACCTCAGGCGTTGGCGCGCGTGATCGTGACGCCCAAGCCGGTCGTCAACGACCCGCAAGGCATCACCGTCAAGCAGGGCCTGCGCACGCTCGGCTTCAGTGAGGTCTCCGACGTCCGCGTCGGGAAGTACATCGAGGTGCTGCTCGACGCCTCCAGCGTCCAGGAGGCGAGGGCGCGGGTAGAGGCGATGTGCCGCCAGCTGCTCGCCAATCACGTGATCGAGGATTTCCGTTTCGAGATCGATCCTGGGGGGCGCCGCGCCGAGTGAGAGCACCCGCCTTAGAACCCCACGAAATCTTCGATTTCGCGGGGACCCCGCGCCTGCTTCGAGAACGGTGTGGACCATGAAGTTCGGTGTCGTCGTATTCCCCGGAACATGGTCGGACCGAGACTGCGGCTGGGTGATCGACCAGGTCCTGGGCGCGTCACTGCAGTACTTGTGGCACAAGGACGCCGACCTCAAGGGCTGCGACTGCGTGATCCTGCCCGGCGGCTTCGCTTACGGCGACTACCTGCGCACCGGGGCGATCGCACGCTTCGCGCCGGTGATGGAGAAGGTCGGTGAGTTCGCGGACCGGGGCGGGTTGGTGTGGGGGATCTGTAACGGCTTCCAGATCCTGTGCGAGGCGGGCCTGTTGCCTGGAGCGTTGATCCGCAACGCTTCGCTCGAGTTCCGCTGCCAGTGGACCAACCTGGTCGTCGAGCGTGCCGACCTGCCTTTCACGTCTCAATGTGCGAACGGCGAGGTGATCAGGGTGCCCATATCCCATGGCGAGGGCAGCTACTTCGCAGATCCCGCCACCCTCTCGCGTATCGAGCAGAACGGCCAGGTCGTGTTCCGTTACTGCGACCAGGCGGGCCGCATGGTGCCCGGCGCCAATCCGAACGGTTCGCTCCACAGCATCGCCGGCATCGTGAACACCCGCGGCAACGTGCTGGGGATGATGCCCCACCCCGAGCGCTGCGCCGAGGCGGAGCTGGGCGGCACTGACGGCCTCAAGCTGTTCCAGTCCGTGCTCGAGAATGCGGCGCGGGTCCTAGTCAGTTGACGATCAGGCAGCCCCGGCCGGCGGCCCTCGACGGATCTTCGGCGCCCATGCGGCCCATCTCCGTTGTTGCGGTCTGCGCTCCTCGCTCACGCATGTTGAATGCGATCGACTGCGGTGCTCGACCGCGCCTAGGATCTGGGCCACCTTGACGCCGAATCTCTCGCCGAGGTCACCGGCCGAGACTGCGCAAGTGGACGAGCGCCAGCTGCGCGAGGTCGCCCTCACCGCCGACGAATACCGCACCATCGTCGAGCAGCTGCAGAGGCAGCCCAAAACCGTGGAGCTCGGGATGCTTGGTGTGCTCTGGTCCGAGCACTGCTCCTACAAGACCTCGAAGGCTCTCCTGCGGCGCCTGCCCTCGAGCGGACCCAACGTTCTGCAGGGGCCGGGCGAGAACGCAGGCGCGATCGACCTGGGGCAGGGTTGGGCGGCTGTGTTCAAGATCGAGTCGCACAATCATCCATCCGCGATCGAGCCTTACCAGGGCGCCGCCACGGGCGTCGGCGGCATCCTAAGGGACGTCATCGCAATGGGCGCCCGTCCCATCGCGCTGCTTGATTCGCTGCGGTTTGGTCCGCTCCCGGAATCGCGTCATCACTTTGAAGGTGTCGTGGCGGGGATCGGCGGCTATGGAAACTGCATCGGCATCCCGACCGTGGCGGGCGAGGTGTACTTCGAGGAGTGCTATGCGCAAAACCCGCTGGTGAACGCGATGTGCGTCGGCATCGTGCGCGCGGATCAGCTCATGCGCGCTCGCGCCGAGGGGACTGGCAACATCCTGCTGCTGGTTGGTGCGGACACCGGCCGCGACGGCATCCACGGCGCCTCCTTCGCTTCGATCGAACTGAATGAGGACAGCTCGGAGCGCAGGCCTGCGGTCCAGGTCGGCAACCCATTCCTGGAGAAGTGCCTTCTAGAGGCGTGCATGGACCTCGCCCACACGGACGCCGTGGTCGCCATCCAGGACCTCGGCGCGGCCGGACTCACATCGTCGGTGGCCGAATGTGCTGCCCGCGTATCCGGCGCCGGCGTTAGCGTGGACATCTCACGAGTTCCGCGGCGCGAGCGGAGGATGACCCCCTACGACGTGATGCTGTCCGAGTCGCAGGAGAGGATGCTGGTGGTGGTCCGGCGTGGCCGCGAGGCCGAGGTGGCGCGAATCTTCGAGGCCTGGGACCTGACGTCGGCTGTGATCGGCGAGGTCACCGACGACGGCCACCTGAC
>Ga0099828_10002603_pt1 | contig 12455 bp, 11 predicted proteins | sample CZO8metaG_2_FD_79338 | JGI IMG/M metagenome (GOLD analysis project Ga0099828, IMG submission 79338) | Vadose zone soil microbial communities from the Eel River Critical Zone Observatory, Northern California, USA - CZOApr15con2H1.8 metaG | ecosystem: Environmental > Terrestrial > Soil > Vadose...
CTCGGCCTGGTGCTGGGCCTCGGCCACGGCCACCTCGGCGGCCGTGCGGCGGCGCTTGCTGGGCCGCGCTTCGGCGGCGACCGGTGCCGGCTCGGGCGCGGCGGCGACCTTCACCGCCTTGCGGCGACCCTTCTTCGGCGCCGCCTCCTCGGCGTGCTTCCGCTTCTCCCGCTCCCACCGGACGCGGACGGCCGAAACCTGGTCGTTCTCCAGCGTCGACAGGTGGCTCCGCACGAAGATGCTCATGTCCTTGAGGAGCCCAAGGAGCTGCTCAGGCGGCATTCCGAATTCCGCCGCGAGGTCGTGCACTCTCGTCTTGACCACTCAGTCCTCCGTTACATCACGCCCGGACGCCGCGCGCAGGATGCCATCGGCCAATCCGCGGTCGCGTACGCCGACCACCATCACCGGCGGCCGGCCCAGCCGCCCGCCGATCTGCGCCGCGGCCGGCCCCGGAACCACCGGGACACCGCAGCCTTGCGCCAGTCGGACCACCTTGTCCACCGCGCGCGGACTCGCGTCGGAGGCGAGCACCACGCACCTGATCCCGCCGCCCCGAAGCTCCGCCCGCACCCCGCTTACACCGACCACCACCAGCCGCCCCCTGAGCCCCAGCCCGAGCAGGCCGAGCAGGCCGCTCATGGCCGCGGGCGAGCCTCCTCCGTGCTGTCCTCGTCCGTCAGCTCGGCGAGGAACGCCAGCAGCTGATCGGTCGTCTCCGACGTCATGCCGGGGATCTTCACGATGTCCTCGCGATCGAGGTCGAGAATGTCGCCCAGCTCCCGGTACCCCGCGCCGTTGAGCAACGCGATCAGCTCGGGCGAGAGGCCCTTGAGCTCGGTCAGGGTGACGTGGGAGACGACTTCCTCCTCCGGCGGCAGCGGCGCGAAGAGCGGGCCCTCACCGCCACGCTCCAGCCACTCGCGGCTCGAGTACAGGTCGATCTTCCAGCCCGTGAGCTCGGAAGCGAGTCGCACGTTCTGGCCGTTGCGGCCGATGGCGAGAGAGAGCTGGTCCTCGTCCACGACCGCCTGGATCGTCTTGCTCTCGGGATCGGAGAAGACCTTGGCCACCCGGGCCGGCGCGAGCGCCAGCCGGGCGAACCGCTCCGGATCGGGCGACCAGGGCACGATGTCGATCCGCTCGCCGCCCAGCTCGTTCACCACCGCCTGAACCCGGGAGCCCTTGAGCCCGACGCAGGCGCCGACCGGATCGATGGCGTCGTCGCGGGAGATCACGGCCACCTTGGTGCGGCTGCCGACCTCGCGCGCGATGGCCCGGATCTCGACGATCTGCTGCTGGATCTCGGGGACCTCCAGCTTGAACAGCGCCTTGACGAACAGCGGATCCCCGCGGGAGAGGATGAGGCGCGGCCCCTTGGGCGTCTCCTCCAGCCGCTTGAGCACCGCCCGGACCGTATCGCCCTGGTGGAAGTGCTCCCGGTGGTTCTGCTCGCGGTAGGGGATAATCGCCTCGGCCTCGCGGAATTTGTTCAGCATGATGACGAGCTTCCCGCGCTCGATCTGCTGGACTTCCCCGGAGAGCAGGTCGCCCACCTTGTTGGCGAACTCGTCCCGGATGCGGGCGCGCTCGCCCTCGCGGACCCGCTGGATGATCCGCTGCTTCGCCGCCTGCACGGCGAGCCGGCCGAACTCGCCGAACGGGACCTCCTCCTCGAGCATGTCGCCCACCTCGAAGTCCGGGTCCTCGTAGCGTGCCTCTTCGAGCGCGATCTGCCAGCTCGGGTCTTCGACCGTCTCGACGACCTGGCGAAGCCGATTGATTCGGATGGTGCCCTGCAGCTCGTCCACGTTCAGCTCGAACTTCACGTTCGGCCCGAACTTGCGGACCAGCGCGGCCTGAATACCGTCGCGGAGCAACTCGAGCAGGTCGGATCGCTCCAGTTGCTTGGTCGTCGTCAGCTCGCGGAACGCGGCCAACATTTCCGGTGAACTCGTCATGCCTTCACTCCCATGTGGGCGTTCGTGCGCCCTTCAGTTCTCTAGTCCTGTCGTCCCCGTTCCCGCCCCGGGCGGCCGACGGCCGGCCATTCGTGCGCCAGCTTCGCGTCGCGGACGTCGGCCAGGGCCAGCGTCCGCTCGACCCCGTCGGGCAGCCGGACCACGACGTGGTCGTCGTCCGGCACGGCCACGATCTCCACGGTCGGATGCCCCGGGAGCCCGGCGGCGCGGACCCGTGCCCGCTGCCCCACGAAGCGCCGCCAGTGCTCCGGCCAGCGCAGCGGGCGCTCGATGCCCGGTGAGGAGACCTCCAGCACGTAGCGCGGCCCGACCAACCCCTTGGATTCGAGGAAGCGCTCGAGCGACCGGCTGACGGCCGCGCAGTCGTCCGCCGTCACCCCGTGGCCGGGACGGCTGTCCGGACGATCCACCCGAAGCTGGAGGATAGGGCGCTCCAGGGTCCCGGTGCGCCGAAGGTCGGCCAAGTCGAATCCAAGGGCTTCGACATGCTCGCGGATCAGCTGGAGCAACGCGGCGTCGGGTGCCATCGGATCCGTGAAAAAAAATGTGGGGGAACTCCCCCACATCGTCACAACGGCCCTGACCGGGGCCGTCCGGGACAACACGCAGAAACTAGCGTGGAAAGCTCGAAGCGTCAATCGCTCCCGATTGCGGCCCGGGGACGCCGAGATACGCGACCATCCGCCCGTCGGTGCCGCCGGAAGCGCGATGGCTGTAGAACGTCGGCCGGTCGTGGGCCGAGCACCAGGAGCTCGCGGTCACCGCCGAGAGGCCCCGACCCCGCCCCTTCTCGACGAGCCGGTCGCGGAGATCGAGGTGCCAAGGCCCGGCGCCGACCGGGGGCACGCCGCACCCCTCCATGACCTCGCGTCCAACTTCATAACAGTCGCCGCAAATACCGACGCCACAATGCATTACGATATCACTCTCAACGACACCAGCCAGAGCGGCAAGCCGCGCGATTCCCCGTTCCAGCACGCCGGCCGCCGTGCCTCGCCAGCCGGCGTGCAGGAGGGCCACGGCCCGAGCCCTGGGTGCGACGAGGTATACCGGGATGCAGTCGGCGACCGTGATGAGCAGCAGCGTCCCGGGTTGGGCGGTGACGTGGCCGTCAATCCCCTCGAGGATGGTCCACCCGCGCGAGTCCGCGTGACCGGCGACCACCGCGCCGTGCACCTGCTGCGCCATCACGAAGGCGTCGAACCCCGGCTCCGCACTGCGCAGCGCGCGCCAGCGGGCCATGACGTCGCCCACCGGCTGACTGGTCCAAAGGCCGAGATCGAAACCGGGACCCTGCCCGGGGCCCCGGGCCGTGATCCCCGCCACCACGCCGTACCGCTCGCGCCAGCTCGGGATCTCGAATCGCGGCACCGTGCCGGGCACCGGAGCCTCCGCCAGCGCGGGGGCCGGTCCGCTCATGGCTAGTCGTCCACCCGCTCGATCTCGGCACCGAGCGCGCGGAGCCGCTCGTCGATCCGCTCGTAGCCGCGCTCGATCTGACCGACGTTGTAGATGGTGCTGCGCCCCTCCGCGGCGAGCGCCGCGAGCAGCATCGCCATGCCGGCCCGGATGTCGGGCGACTCCACCGTCCCGCCCTTGAGCCGCGCCGGACCCGAGATCACCGCGCGGTGCGGATCGCACAGCACAATCTGGGCGCCCATGCCGATCAGCTTGTCCACGAAGAAGAGGCGGGACTCGAACATCTTCTCGAAGACGAGCAGCATGCCGGCGCACTGGGTCGCCGCGACGATGGTGGTGGACATGAGGTCGGCGGGAAACGCGGGCCACGGCCCGTCCTCGAGCTTGGGCACGTGCCCGCCGAGGTCGGGGCGAATGCGCCGCTCCTGGCCAGCATCCACGATCAGTCGGGTGCCGTCCACCCGGGGCCGGATGCCCAGCCGATCGAATCCGAGCAGCGTAGCGCGCAGATCGTCGGGCCGCACCGGATCGATCGTGACCTCGCTGTTCGTGACGGCCGCGAGCCCGACGAAGCTCCCGATTTCGATGTGGTCGGGGCCGATCGCATACCCGACGGCGCGGAGCGGGCGGCCGCCCTCGATCTGGTAGACGTTGGTCCCGATGCCATCGATCCCGGCTCCGCATGCGACCAGGAAGCGGGCCAGGTCCTGCACGTGGGGCTCGCTCGCCGCGTTCCGGAGCACCGTGCGCCCCTTGGCGGCCACCGCGGCCATGAGTGCGTTCTCGGTCCCGGTGACGCTGGGCTCGTCGAGAAAGATGTCGCCACCCCGCAGCACCTTGGCCTCGAGCTCGTAGCGGTCGCCCACCGTGACCGACGCGCCCAGCTGCTCCAGCGCGAGGAAATGGGTGTCGACGCGGCGGCGGCCGATCACGTCGCCGCCGGGCGGCGGGAGGATCACCTGGCCGAACCGGGCGAGCAGCGGGCCCGCGAGGAGGATCGACGCCCGGATGCGGGCACACAGCTGCGGATCGAGCGGCTTGGACCGGGCGCCGCTCGTGTCCACGCGCACGGCGTTCGGGCCGGTCCACTCGACCGTTGCACCGAGATCAGCGAGCAGCGCGAGCATCGTCTCGACGTCGCGGATGCGGGGGATATTCTCGAGATCGACGGGACCCTCGGCCAGCAAGGTCGCCGCGAGAATCGGAAGCGCTGCGTTCTTGTTGCCCGCGGGGCGGACCGTGCCGCGCAAAGGACGGCCGCCACGGACCGAAAAGCGTAGAGGCATGGCCAAAGCTGCGGCGAGGCCGAAGGGGCGTCAATGGGATCGGCGCATTACCTTTCCCCGGCACGTACCTCGGGTGGAGATGGCCGGCGTATGCTTCGGATGCTCACAATGCTCCAGGCGGTGGACGGGCCGGGATGGGTCGGGCCGGTGGTGGCGATTTCGCTGGTGGTCGTCGCGCTGTCGTTCGCGGCGATCGCGGTCGGGGTGCTGATCGTGGCCTCCCGGCTCATCGAGCCGGTGCAGCAGCTGAGCCGGGTGATCGCGAGCCTGCAGGACGATCTCGCGTGGTCGCTCAAGGGCCTGCGCCAGCTCACCGAGCAGAGCCAGGAGCTGCTGACGGTCGTGCGGCAGGAGGCGGGGGCCTTCGCGCAGACGGGCCGCCGGCTCCGGCGCCGGATCGAGCGCGGGGTCGACCGGATCCAGACCCGGCTCGCCGATCTCGAGACCCTGTACGACGTGGTGCACGAAGAGGTGGAGGAGACCGCCCTCGATGTCGCGTCCGCGCTTCGCACGGTGCGCACGGGAACCGGCGTGGTCGCGCGTCTCCGCCGGCTGCTGGTGCCGCAGCGCCGATGAGCGGTCGCCGGCTCGCGGCCGCACTCCTCGGGGTCGGCCTCGTCGTCCTCCTGCTTCCGGCGGACGCCCACGCCTGGACCCCGGGCACGCACATCTATCTCGCCGAATCGGTGCTCGGCCACCTCCGCCTCCTGCCGGCGCCGGTGGCCGATCTGCTGCGTGCCTTCCCGTTCGACTTTCTCTACGGCAACATCGCGGCGGACTCGTCCATCGCGAAGAAGTACGCGCCGGTGGGGCGGCACTGTCACTTCTGGCACGTGGGCCAGGAAATCCACGACCTCGCGCCGAGCGATGGTCTCCGGGCCTTCGGCCTGGGATATCTCGCCCACCTGGCCGCCGACACCGTCGCCCATAACTATTTCGTCCCGCGCCAGCTGATGGTGACCAGCAGCACCGCGTCCTTCGGGCACTCCTACTGGGAAACGCGGGTGGAGCTGCACCTGGGCGACGCGTATGCCAAGGCCGCGAAAGCCGTCATTCTGCTCGACCACGCCCAGGCCGACCAGCATCTCGACCGGATCATCTCCCCCACTCTCTTCAGCGTGCGCACCAACCGGCGGCTCTTCCGGGGCATGGTGCGCCTGACCGAGACGGACAGCTGGCAGCGCGCGGCCCAGGCGGCGCGGGAAGTAAGTCGCTGGGATCTGACCGACGACGACGTCGAGCGCCACCTGGGGCTCTCGTTCGACCTCGTGGTGGACGTGCTGGCCGACAAGAACCCCACAGCCCGTCACCTCGATCCGTCGGGCGAAGTGCCGCTGGCCACCGCCAAGGAGCGGCGGCGCCAGGCGCTGCGCGATCTGGGCCGGCGGAACCGGGCGCGGCTACACGAGCTGGCGGAAGAGGCGTTCGGCGTCCCGCCGACCACGCTGGTGCACTGGCCGATGCTGGAGAACCGCCTGCCCTGGCGCCTGCCGGACGGCGCATCCCCCCCGCGACTCCTCGCCGCGTCCGACGGGTGATCCGCCGCGTCCTGCTCGCGGCGGGCGCCGCAGGCGTCTGGCTCGCCGCACCCCTCACCGCTCAAAGCCCGTCACCGTTCGCCGTCACCACCCAGCCGGCCACGCTGGTGCGCGGGACCGTGGGCCTGATCACCGTGCGCGCGGCGGCCGGAGACCTCATCCCGTCGCTCGCCGGCCGCGCGGCGGACGAGCCGCTCCACTTCCACCAGGCGCGAAGCGGCGGACTTACGGCGTTGATCGGCGTGCCGATCGAGGGCCCGGACTCGCTGGTAGCGACGCTGTTTCCGGCCGGCCCCGCCGGAGGCGACAGCGTAACGGTCACACTCCGCGTCAAAGGCGGGTTCTACCGCAGCGAGCGGCTCGAGGTTGCGACCAAGTACGCCAAGCCGGACACGGTCTCACAGCGCCGTATCCGGGAGGAGATCGAGCAGGCCCGATCGATCTCACGCGCGGCGCATCAGACGCCCCGCCTCTGGTCCGAGCTGTTCCGGCCGCCGCGGCCGGGCCGAGTGACGAGCCCGTTCGGTACGCCGCGGGTCCTCAACGGCGAGGTACAGAGCCGCCACCTCGGCACCGACTTCGCGGGCGTCGTCGGCGCGCCGGTCGAGGCCGCCAACGCAGGCGTGGTGGCGCTGGTGGGGGACTTCTATCTGGCGGGGACGGTGGTGTACGTGGACCACGGCGAGGGACTCGTCACCGGGTACTTCCACCTGAGTCGAGCCGAGGTGGCGCAGGGAGACACAGTGGCCCGGGGGCAGGTCATAGGGCGGGTGGGCCAGAGCGGGCGGGTGACCGGGCCGCATTTGCATTGGATCGCGAGATACGGGAACATCTCGGTGGATCCGATGAGCCTGATCAACCTCGGTAAACAGTGAACGGTTTACTTGCCGTTGAGTCTCTCCACCAGCACCGGCTGCACCCCCTTGGGATCGGCCTTTCCCTGGCTCCGCTTCATCACCTGCCCGACGAAGAACCCGATCAGCTTGGCGTCGCCCGCCCGATAACGCTCGACTTCCTTGGGATTCGCAGTCAGGACCTCGTCCACCCACCCCGCAAGGGCGCCGGTGTCGCTCACCTGGGTGAGACCGAGGGCCTCGGCAATGGCCCGGGTCGAGCCGGCCGACGGATCGGCCATCCTCGGGCTGGCGAAGACCTTCTTCGCCGCCTGGTTGCTGACGACGTTCTCCGCCACGAGCGCGATGAGCTCCGCCAGCCGGGCCGGCAGCACCGCGAACCGCCCGGTCTCGTTGTACCCGGTCATCGCGTCGCCGGTCACCCAGCTCGCCGCGTGGCGGGCATCGGCACCGGCGGCGACGACCGCCTCGAAGTAATCGGCAATCGCCCGTTCCCGGGTGAGCTCGCCCGCGGCGTAGGCCGTGAGCCCGTAGCGGGCGACGAGCCGGTCGCGCTTGGCCTCCGGCAGCTCGGGCAGAGCGCCGCGCTGCTCGTCGATCCACGCCTTGCCCAGGACGAGCGGCGGGAGGTCGGGGTCGGGGAAGTAGCGGTAGTCGTGGCTCTCTTCCTTGGACCGGAGCAGCTTCACCTGGCCGGTGCCCGCGTTGAAGAGCAGGGTCGACTGAACGATTCGCTGGCCCCCCTCGAGCAGCGCCACCTGCCGGTCGCGCTCAGCCTCCAGGGCCCGCTCGACGTTGGCGAAGCTGTTGAGGTTCTTGACCTCGCACTTGGTGCCCAGGTTGGAGTCGCCCGAGCGGCGGACGGACAGGTTGGCGTCCACGCGCAGGCTCCCCTGCTCCATGCTGCAGTCGCTCACCTCGGCGTACACCAGGATCTGCTTGAGCGTGGTGAGATAGGCCCGGGCCTCCGCCGGCGAGCGGAGGTCGGGCTCGCTCACGATCTCGGCCAGGGGCGTGCCCGCCCGGTTCAGGTCTATCGCGGTCTTTCCGGGGAAGCGATCGTGGATCAGCTTGCCCGCGTCCTCCTCCACATGCAGCCGGGTGACGCCACATTGGATCCGGCCCCGCTCGGGTGACTCGAATTCCACCGCACCACCCAGGGCCAGCGGCTCATCGAACTGGGAGATCTGGTATCCCTTGGGCAGGTCGGGGTAGAAGTAGTTCTTGCGCGCGAACACACTCCTCGGCTGGATGGTGCAGCCCAGCGCGAGGGCGGCGCGGGTCGCCAGACGGATGGCCTGCCCGTTGGGCACGGGCAGGGCGCCCGGGAGGCCGAGGCACACGGGGCAGACGTTGGTGTTGGGCGGGTCGCCGAACCTGGCGGAGCAGGCGCAGAAGATCTTGCTCCGGGTGAGGAGCTGGACGTGGACCTCCAGGCCGATCACCGTCTCCCAGGCCATCAGCGTACCTCCTCGGTCGGCCGAAGGACCCGTTCGAGTGCCCCCGCCACCGAGAGCATGCGAGCCTCCTCGAAATCCGGCGCAATCAGTTGGGCGCCGATCGGCAGGCCGGCGTCGCGCCCGACCGGCAGGCTCAGCGCGGGCAGCCCCGCGAGGTTCACGGGGCAGACGAAGATGTCCGCGAGATACATCTGTACCGGATCGTCGGTCTTCTCTCCGGCCTTGAACGGCGGCGTGGGCGTGGTCGGGGTGAGCAGGAGATCGATCCCGCCGGCAAAGGCCCGCTGGAAGTCCCGGGCGATCAGCGCGCGCACCGTCTGCGCCTTCCGATAGTAGGCGTCGTAATAGCCCGCGCTCAGCACGTAGGTGCCGATCAGAATCCGGCGCCGCACTTCGGGGCCGAACCCCTCGCCCCGGGTGGCGCGATACAGGGACCGGATGTCGCCGTCCGGGCCGACCTTGCGCCGGCCGTACCGGACGCCGTCGTAGCGCGCGAGGTTGGCCGCCGCCTCCGCGGGCGCGATGATGTAGTACGTCGGCACCGCGTACTTCGAGTGGGGCAGCGAGATGTCCTTGATGTCCGCGCCCAGGCTGCGGAGCGCCTTGATCGTCCGATCGAGCCCCGCGCGCACCCCGCCGTGCAGATCCGCCGGGAAATACTCCTTCGGCAGGCCGATCCGGAGTCCCTTGAGATCGGCCCGCGCGGCCGAGGCCGCGAGCGGAGGCCGATCGGCCCTGGTCGTGGCGTCCAGCGGGTCAGGCCCGCTCATGGTCTCGAGCACGCGGGCCGCGCCGTCCACCGTGCGGCCAAAGACCGAGATACAGTCGAGCGACGAGCCGAACGCCACCAGCCCGAAGCGGCTCACCCGCCCGTAACTCGGCTTCACCCCGACGACCCCGCAGAAGCTGGCCGGCTGGCGGACCGACCCCCCGGTCTCGGAGCCGAGCGCCACGGGCACCGCACCCGCGGCCACGAGCGCGGCCGAGCCTCCCGACGAGCCGCCGGGCACGCGGTCGGGATCGAGCGGATGCTTCACCCGTCCGTAGGCCGAGTGCTCGGTGGAAGAGCCCATCGCGAACTCGTCCAGGTTTGTCTTGCAGGCCACGATCGCGCCGGCGGCCCGGAGCCGAACCACGGCGGTCGCCTCGTAGGGCGATACGTAGCCGTCGAGGATCCGCGACGCGCACGTGGTCGGCGCGTCGGTGGTGACGATGTTGTCCTTCACCGCGATCGGCGTCGCGTGGAGCGCGCCCCGGGCCGGGCGCGCGTCCACCCGCGCGGCCTCGGCATCCAGCGCCGCCTGCGACCAGTGGAGCGTCGCGTTGAGCCCGTCCGCATCCGCCTTGGCCAGGCGAATGCCGGTCTCGCGCGCGACCGTGGCGGCGGTCACAGGTCCTCCATGGCGCCGTGTCGCGGCACCAGGAAGAAGCCGTCGGCGAACTCGGGTGCAAACGCCGCGGGTGGCCGGGCCAGGGGCACGGGCGCGACCACGTCGTCGCGCAGCGGGGTCGCGGTGGGCCCGGCGATGAAGGGCGCCGCCTTCATATCCGAAGGGACGTCGTCCAGCTGGGCGACGTAATCGACGATGCGGTTGAACTGCTCCACCAGCTTGGGCAGCTCCTGCTCGTCCACCCCGATCTCCGCCAGTTTCGCTACGTGCAGCACCCCGTCCGGTCCGATGTTCATGCGCTCTCCCAGTCGCGCTCGAGGCCGGCGTAGGCCACGAGCAGTTGCTTGATGCCGACTTCGGCGTCGTCGAACAGGACCTCGACCTTGAGATCGCGGCCGCCGCCGCTCAGTCCCCGGATGGTCCCGCTGCCGAACCGGCGATGGCGAACGCGCTCGCCCTTGACGTAGCGGGGCGCGTCCTGGGAGGCCTCTTCCACCGCCACCGGGGTGGATGCGGCTGCGGGCGGGGTTCTCGGCTCCCGCGCCTCCCAGCGGCTCCGGCCGCCGCCCGACCGTCCGTCCCAGCCCGGTGCCCAGAGCGCGTTCGTGCGCCGCTCCTCGACCATCGCCGGCGGCAGCGCCCGCAGGAAGACCGACGGAATCCCCGGCCGCAGCTCGCCGCCCCGGCGGCGAGCGCGGGCCCAGGTGAGATAGAGCTTGTCCTTGGCCCGCGTGAGTCCTACGTAGCAGAGCCGGCGCTCCTCCTCCAGACCGTCGGGCTGTTCCTCCGCGCGCGCCAGCGGGAAGAGCCCGTGCTCCAGCCCGGCTAGCACCACCACCGGCCACTCGAGCCCCTTGGCGGTGTGCAGAGTCATCAAGGTCACGCCCTCCTCCGCCCCGACGACCGTGTCGTTGGCCGTCAGCAGCGCCGCCTCCGCCAGGAAGCGCTCGAGCGGCGTGGAGGGGTCCTCCGAATCGGGCACCACCACCTCGGACCACTCGGCCGCGCTGGCGATGAGCTCGCGGACGTTCTCCCAGCGATCGGCGCCCTCCGGACCCTCGGCCAGGAGAAACGTCTCGTAGTCGAGTCCCCGCACCAGCTCCTCGAGCACCTCCGCCGGCGCCAGGGTGGCCGCGCGCGCGCGGAATCCGTCCACCAGCTCGGCGAAGCGGCGGAACGCCTCGCGCACGTTGGGCCGAAGGTCAGCGATCCGGTCGGCGATGCGGGCAGTCTCGAGCAGCGGATGCTTCCAGAGCTGCGCGGCCCGGCCGATGGCGGCGATGCTCGAGTCGCCCAGGCCGCGGCGCGGCACGCTCACGGCACGGAGGAACGCCTCGTCGTCGGACGGGTTGGCGATCAGGCGGAGGTAGGCGAGCAGGTCCTTCACCTCGCGCCGCTCATAGAAGCTGATCGCGCCGACCAGACGATAGGGAACCCCCGCCCGCCGAAACGCTTCCTCCAGCGCGCGCGACTGCGCGTTGGTGCGGTAGAGGACGGCCATTTCCCCATAGGTCCAGTCGCTCGCCCGGGCCCGCCGATCGAGCTCCTGCACGATCCACTCGGCCTCGTCCCGCTCGTCCGCCGCTGCGACCAGCGTGACCCGCTCGCCGCCCTGCCGCCGGGTGCGGAGGGTCTTCCCCAGCCGGCCCTTGTTCTCGGCGATCACGCCGTTGGCCACGTCGAGCACGATCTGGGTCGAGCGGTAGTTCTCCTCCAGCCGGACGAGGTGAGTGCCGGGGAAGTCGCGCTGGAACTCGCGCATGTTCCGGACGTCGGCGCCGCGCCAGCCGTAGATCGACTGGTCGTCGTCGCCCACGGCGGCCACGTTCCCGTGCGCGCCCAGCCGCCGGATCAGCTGGTACTGTGCCTTGTTGGTATCCTGGAACTCGTCCACCAGGATGAACGCGAACTTCCGGCGATACGCCTCCAGCCGCTCCGGATGGCGGTCGAACAGCGTGAGCGGGTGCAGCAGCAGATCGTCGAAGTCCATGGCGTTCGCGGCCCGGAGCGCGGGCCCCATGGCCTCGAAGACGTCCGCCGCCACCCGCGAGAGCCGGTCGAGCGGCGAGCTCTCGGCCAGCGCGGCCGGCTCGAGCATCCGGTTCTTGGCGTGGGAAATCAGAGCCGTCACCGCGCGGGGAGCGAACAGCTTGGGCGAGTGGCCCCGCTGCTCTATCAGCCGCTTGACCAGGCCGAGGCGGTCGTCCTCGTCGTAGATCGTGAACCGGCGGGTGAACCCGAGCAGCTCGGCTTCCCGGCGGAGGAGCCGCGCGGAGAGCGAATGAAAGGTTCCGATCCAGAGCCCGGACGGATCGCGGGCCAGGAGCCGGCCGATCCGCTCCTTCATCTCACCGGCGGCTTTGTTGGTGAAGGTGACGGCGAAAATCCGGTCGGGCGGAACGCCGTGGCGGTCGATCAGGGTTGCGATCCGGGTGGTGAGCACCCGGGTCTTGCCTGAGCCCGCCCCCGCGAGCACGAGCAGCGGCCCCTGGACGTGCTCCACCGCCTCCCGCTGGGCGGGGTTC
>Ga0099828_10002611_pt1 | contig 12436 bp, 8 predicted proteins | sample CZO8metaG_2_FD_79338 | JGI IMG/M metagenome (GOLD analysis project Ga0099828, IMG submission 79338) | Vadose zone soil microbial communities from the Eel River Critical Zone Observatory, Northern California, USA - CZOApr15con2H1.8 metaG | ecosystem: Environmental > Terrestrial > Soil > Vadose...
AGGCGAACTCCGGCCACCCGGGTACACCGATGGCGATGGCGCCGGTGGCTTATTGCTTGTGGCAGAAGTTTCTACGGTTTGATCCGGACGACCCGATATGGCCGAACCGCGATCGCTTCGTACTGTCAGCGGGCCACGCCTCGATGTTGCTCTATGCATTGCTGCACCTCGCTGGCGTGAAAGCCATCAATCCCCAATACGAACGGTTAGGCGAGCTGTCTGTGACGCTGGAAGACATCAAGCGCTTTCGCCAGCTCGATAGCCGTTGTCCCGGCCACCCGGAGTATCGCTGGACTTCCGGCGTGGAAGCCACTACCGGCCCGCTTGGCCAGGGCCTGGCCACCAGCGTGGGCATCGCCATTGCCGCAACATGGCTAGCCGCCTATTTCAATCGGCCGAGCTTCCCCATGTTCGATTACAACGTCTTTGCGCTTTGCGGCGACGGCTGCATGATGGAAGGCATCTCAAGTGAAAGCGCGTCTCTGGCCGGTCATTTGAAGCTCTCCGATCTCTGCTGGATCTACGACAACAACAGGATCACCATCGAAGGTCATACCGACTGGACGTTCAGCGAAGACGTCGCGACGCGCTTCATGAGCTACGGCTGGAACGTCACGCGCGTGGCCGATGCTAATGATCTGGAAATGGTCGAGCGAGCTTTCAAGCTATTCTTGGGAGAGAACAGCGGCCCGACGTTGATCATTATTGACAGCCATATCGCTTACGGCGCGCCGAACAAGCAAGACACCTCAGCCGCCCACGGTGAGCCGCTTGGCGAGGAAGAGGTCCGGCTGACCAAGCGAAATTACGGCTGGCCTGAGGATGCGAAGTTTTTAGTGCCCGACGGAGTCCGGGAGCACTTTCAATCAGGAATCGGTGGGCGCGGGAAAGCGCTGCGTGAGGCTTGGATGGAAATGTTTGGACAGTATCAGAAGCACTATCCCGAACTCGCCGACCATCTATACGGAATGCAGCACCGCCAGCTTCCCGACGGCTGGGACAAAGATGTGCCGACGTTCCCGGCCGATGCCAAAGGCATCGCCAGTCGCGACTCTTCAGGCAAAGTGCTGAATGCTATCGCCAGGAAGGTGCCGTGGTTGATCGGCGGATCTGCCGACCTAGCGCCATCCACTAAGACCCGTCTGATCTTCGAGGGGGCAGGGGATTTTGCGGCGAGCGATTACAGCGGGCGCAATTTCCACTTCGGCATCCGCGAGCATGCGATGGGGGCGATTCTCAATGGTCTGTCGCTGGCCAAGGTACGGCCTTTTGGTTCCAGCTTCCTGATTTTCAGCGACTACGAACGACCTGCCATTCGCCTCAGTGCGCTGATGGAACTGCCGGTGATCCACATCTTTACGCACGACTCCATCGGCGTGGGAGAGGACGGGCCGACGCATCAGCCCATCGAGCATCTCGCTTCGCTGCGAGCTATTCCGGGATTGATAGTGCTGCGTCCAGCCGACGCCAACGAAGTCGTGGAAGCGTGGCGCTTGATCATGCAGCTCAGACACGAGCCGGTGGCGTTGATTCTGTCGCGGCAAACGTTGCCGACGTTGGACCGATCACGATACGCGCCGGCGACGAGCGTGGCGAAAGGGGGCTATATCCTGGCCGACGCCGCTGCTGGCCAGCCGGACGTCCTGCTGCTCGCCAGCGGCAGCGAAGTTTCTCTCTGCGTCCAAGCCTATGAGCAGTTGAAGACCGAAGGCATCAAGGCGCGCGTTGTGAGCCTGCCGTCATGGGAGCTGTTCGAGCGGCAGAGCCACGAGTACCGCGACAGCGTCATCCCGCCTGATGTCACCGCGCGCATCGCGATTGAGCAAGCTTCCACTTTTGGCTGGTCCAGATTCACAGCGCCGTCCGGTGACTGCATCGGGATGAATACATTTGGCGCCTCGGCGCCGCTCAAGGAGCTGCAAAAAAAGTTTGGCTTCACGGTTGAGCAGATCGTCGCGTCTGCCAAACGGCAGCTCCGGAATGTAAAATAGCGGATGAAGATCGCGATCGGTTCAGATCACGCGGGTTTCGAGTTGAAAGAAAACATCGGGGCTCTTCTGCGGGAACTTGGCCACCAGGCAATCGACCTGGGAACGCATAACAAGGAGCCAGTCGATTATCCCGACTACGCGGAAAAAGTTGGCCTCGCGCTCCGTGAGAACCGTGCGGAGCGCGGCATTGTCATTTGCGGAAGCGGCGTGGGCGCCGCCGTAGCCGCCAACAAGATTGGTGGGATTCGCGCGGGTCTCTGTCACGATAGTTACTCAGCTCATCAAGGGGTGGAACATGATGATATGAACGTCCTGGTGCTGGGGGCGCGGGTGATCGGCGTCGAGCTGGCTCGTGAGTTGGTTCGCGTTTTCCTTAGAGCCAGTTTCATTGGCGAAGAAAGATACCGTCGCCGCCTGGCCAAAGTAAAGGCGTTGGAGGAGCGGTACTGAGAGTTTAAGCGAGGAGCAACCCTCATGGAATCTACCGATCCAGCTAGTAGCAAAAATTCTAAACAACCGGCCGCCAGCAATCCGCTCAAAGCTTTGGCGGACTCCGGCCAGTCTGTCTGGTTGGACTACATTCGGCGCCATTTGATCGTCAGCGGCGAACTTCACCGACTCATTGACGAAGACGGTTTGAGCGGCGTCACGTCGAATCCGACCATCTTCGAGAAGGCTATCACCGGCAGCACGGATTACACGGAGACACTGCAAGCGCTTGAGTCGCACAACCTGGATGCGAAATCACGCTACGAACGGCTGGCGATTCGAGACATTCAGGATGCCGCGGATATTTTGCTTCGGGTGTACGAGAAGGCAAAGGGGCGCGACGGCTACGTTAGCTTGGAGGTCTCGCCCTACCTGGCCCGCGACACCCAACGTACCCTGGAGGAAGCGCGGCGCTTATGGAAAGCAGTCGGTCGCTCCAACTTGATGATCAAGGTCCCTGCCACGCCGGAAGGTATCGCCGCCATCGAGCAGCTCATCAGCGAAGGCATCAACGTCAACGTCACGCTGCTTTTTTCGCAGGACGTTTACCAACAGGTGGCCAATGCTTATATCACAGGTCTAGAGAAGGCCGCGGCGCGGGGCAGAGATGTGAGCCGTGTGGCGAGCGTAGCCAGCTTCTTCGTCAGCCGCATTGATACGGCCATTGATGCGATCATCGCCAAGCGGCTCAAGACTTCAACCGATGCGGGCGAGCAAGGATTGCTGCGCAGCCTCATGGGAAAAGTCGCCATCGCCAATGCCAGGCTGACGTATCAACGCTACCGGGAAATCTTCAGCAGCTCGCGCTGGCAGGCGCTGGCTAAGAAAGGCGCCCAAACGCAGCGTGTCTTGTGGGCGAGCACGAGCGCCAAGAATCCGAATTACCGCGACGTGCTCTACGTCGAGGAACTGATCGGACCTGATACTGTCAACACAATCCCCCCGGCGACGCTCGATGCGTTCCGCCATCATGGTCGCCTGCGCGCAAGCCTCACCCAAGACATCGAGGGTGCGTATGACACGATGGAAACGCTCGCGCGGGTCGGCATCTCAATGAAAGAGGTCACAGACAAGCTGCTCGATGATGGTCTGGCGCTCTTCTCTGAGGCTTTTGACAAGTTGCTCGGCGCCGTGGACCGCAAGTGCCAGGGGGCCACGCCGGCCCAGATCAATCGCCAGACCTATGCGCTTCCCGAAAAGCTGGCGACAGCGGTCAAAGCGTCGCTGGAAGATTGGCGCGCCAATGGCAAGGTGCGAAAGCTTTGGGCGCGGGACGCATCGCTCTGGACAAACACGGATGAGAGCCAATGGCTTGGATGGTTGGGCATTACGGAGGATCAGTTGGCCCACCTCCATCACCTAAAGAGCCTCGCTGAGGAAGTGAAAGCGGCTGGGTTTTCGCACGCGCTGGTACTCGGAATGGGAGGGTCCAGCTTATGCCCCGAAGTCATGAGGATGACCTTCGGCAAGATTGACGGCTATCCTGAGCTTCACGTGCTCGATTCGACTGACCCAGCGCAGATCAAAGCGTTCGAGAACAAAGTGGAGCTGGCCAACACGCTTTTCATCGTCTCGAGCAAATCGGGCAGCACATTGGAGCCAAACATTTTCAAGCAGTATTTCTTCGACCGCGTCAAACAGCTTGTCGGCCACAAGGAGGCGGGCCAGCGTTTCATCGCCATCACCGATTCCGGCTCGAAGATGCAGCACGTCGCTGAGAGCGACCGGTTCCGCCATATCTTCTTCGGCCTGCCCAGCATCGGCGGCCGCTACTCGGCGCTGTCGGATTTCGGCATGGTACCGGCGGCGGTGATGGGCGTTGATGTGGCGAAGCTTTTGGATCGCGCGGAAGAGATCGTACATGCCTGCGCCTCGTGCGTCCCCGTCGAAGAGAACCCCGGCGTCGTCCTCGGCTTGATCCTCGGCGTGGAGGCAACGAGGTTCGGTCGCGAAAAGGTCACTCTGATCGCCTCTCCCGGCATTCGCGATCTGGGCGCGTGGCTGGAGCAATTGCTCGCGGAATCAACGGGCAAACTAGGCAAGGGACTTATTCCGGTCGATCGTGAACCGCTCGGATCCCCTGCCCTGTATGGCAATGACCGGGTCTTCGTCTACGTGCGACTGGAGGTTTTGCCCGATCCAGATCAGGATGCGGCGGTGGAGGGGTTGGAGAGAGCAGGTCACCCCGTTGTGCGCATCTCCATCGGCGACCTCTACGATCTGGGCCAAGAGTTTTTCCGCTGGGAGATTGCCACTGCGGTTGCGTGTTCGATTCTCGGCGTCAACGCCTTCAATCAACCGGATGTGGAAGCGAGCAAGGTAGCAACACAAAAGCTGACGGCGGAGTACGAAGAGACGGGCAGGCTGCCGGCGGAGCTGCCGATTCTCGAAGCGGCGGGCCTAAAGCTGTTTGCGGATGAGAAGAACGCGGTGGCGCTGAAAAATGCGGCCGCCGCCGACCCATCACTCGTAGGCTATCTAAAGGCCCATCTGAATCGGCTTACAGCGGGCGATTACTTCGCGGTGTTGGGTTACATCGAGATGAACGAACAGCACGAGCAAGCATTGCAAGCCGTGCGCCACGCCGTACGCAACAGCAAGGGCGTGGCCACGTGTCTCGGCTTCGGGCCGCGCTTCCTGCATTCAACCGGGCAAGCCTATAAAGGCGGGCCGAACAGCGGCATCTTTCTGCAGATCACGTGCGACGACGGCGGCGATTTGCCGGTGCCCGGACAGAAGTACACGTTCGGCGTTGTGAAGGCAGCGCAGGCAAGGGGCGATTTTCAGGTGCTGGCGGAACGGGAGCGCCGCGCACTGCGCGTGCATCTGGGTGCCGACTTAAACGCGGGTCTGGAGAAACTGCAAGCAGCGATCAAACAGGCATTGATATAGGTCAGATAACGAAAGAGGAGAACGAAGCATGCAACTCGGAATGATCGGACTGGGAAGAATGGGCGCAAACATGGTGCGCCGTCTGCTGCGCGGCGGGCATCGGTGCGTCGTCTACGACAGAAACTCCGCGGCGGTGCAGGCGCTTACCCAGGAGGGCGCTGTCGGGGCCTCATCGCTCGACGACTTCGCGGCCAAGCTGACCCAGCCCCGCGCCGCTTGGTTGATGGTCCCGGCCGCAGTCGTGGACAGCACGCTCGGTGATCTAAGTTCTCGAATGCAACCCGGGGACATCATCATCGACGGCGGCAACTCCTACTATATTGACGATATTCGTCGCGCCCGAGAACTCAAGTCCGAGGCTTTACACTATGCGGATGTCGGCACCAGCGGCGGCGTCTGGGGGTTGGAGCGCGGCTATTGCCTGATGATCGGCGGCGAAGTCGAAATCGTTCAGCGCCTCGATCCAATCTTCAAAACGCTCGCGCCGGGACGCGGTGCGATCCCCCGCACACTGGCGCGGGAAAGAGGCGGCGGCACCGCCGAGGAAGGTTATCTCCACTGCGGGCCAAACGGAGCGGGCCATTTCGTCAAAATGGTTCACAACGGGATCGAGTATGGCCTGATGGCCGCCTACGCGGAGGGGCTGAATATCTTGCGCCACGCCGATGTCGGGAAGCGGGAATCGACCATGGATGCGGAGACGACGCCGCTCCGCAACCCCGACCATTACCAATTTGACTTCAACCTTTCCGACATCACTGAGGTGTGGCGTCGTGGAAGCGTGATTGCGTCCTGGCTCCTTGACATGACAGCGAGCGCGCTGTCCAAGCAGCCGGATCTCGCGAATTTCTCAGGCCGTGTGTCGGACTCCGGCGAAGGACGTTGGACAATCGGCGCCGCAGTTGAACAAGGCGTCCCCGCGCCCGTGCTCAGCGCGGCGCTCTACCAACGTTTCTCTTCGCGTGGTCAAGACGACTTCGCCGCCAAGATACTCTCGGCCATGCGCTTCGAGTTCGGCGGCCACGTCGAGCGGGCCACGGGCGAATGAGAAAGGAGTGACGCCAGTGAATCCAACTGCTGAATCGCACGGGCGCCCGGCAGACCCGTGCGTGATGGTGATATTCGGCGCGACCGGCGACCTGACCAAACGCAAGCTCATACCGGCACTCTACAATCTAGCGGGGGTCAATCTGCTCTCCCGTGACTTCGCCATCGTCGGAATGGCTCGGCGAGAATTGAGCACCGAAGCCTTTCGCCAACAGCTCAGTCAGGAGATCAAGGAATTTGCTACCACCTCCGTCAAAGCAGACCTCTGGGATTGGTTCTTGCAGCGCATCCATTACCTGAGTGGAGACTCTCAGGACGTCGGCGCTTATCAGAAGCTTAAAGATTTACTTGCACAAGTCAGCCAGCAGCATGGGAGCCACGGCAACTATTTTTATTACCTCTCAACGTCCCCGGATCTCTTCGGTGGGACTGTGCGCCAGCTCGCCGCGGCAGGTCTGGCGCAGCAGGAAAACGGTCAATGGCGTCGACTGATCATCGAGAAGCCGTTCGGGCGCGATCTCGCATCGGCGCGCGCGCTCAATGCCGAAATCAAGCAGGTGCTCGACGAACGGCAGATTTACCGCATTGACCATTACCTCGGCAAAGAAACGGTGCAGAACCTCATGGTCTTTCGCTTCGGCAACGCCATCTTCGAGCCGATCTGGAATCGCCGCTACATCGACCATGTGCAAATCACCGCCGCCGAAACCGTTGGCATCGAGCAGCGCGGTGGTTACTACGATACTTCGGGGGCGCTGCGCGACATGGTGCCGAACCACCTCTTCCAGCTCGTTTCACTCACGGCGATGGAGCCCCCGAACTCGTTCGACGCCGACGCGGTGCGCGATGAGCAGGCCAAAGTCTTGCACGCGATTGAACCGCTGTCGCCGGAAGACGTGTTGAGCCACACAGCGCGCGGACAATACGGCGAGGGATTAATGGGTCAGGAGCGCGTGCCGGCCTATCGCGCTGAACCCAGGGTCGCTCTGCACTCCGGCACAGAAACTTTCGTTGCGCTCAAGCTGATGATTGATAACTGGCGCTGGGCCGATGTGCCTTTTTATCTGCGCACGGGAAAACGCTTGAGCAAGCGCGTCACCGAGATTGCGATTCAGTTCCGGCGCGTGCCGTTCCAATTGTTCCGTGACACTTCGATTGAGAGCTTGCGAACGAACCGGCTGGTGATCCGCATTCAGCCGGACGAAGGCATCTCCTTGCGCTTCGGCGCGAAAGTGCCCGGCCCCGTCATGCAGCAAGGGGCCGTCGAGATGAATTTCAACTATGCGGATTATTTTGGCAGCACGCCAAGCACCGGCTACGAGCGGCTGCTCTACGACTGCATGATCGGCGACGTGACGCTCTTTCAGCGGGCCGACATGGTCGAGGCGGGGTGGGGTGTGATCCAGCCGGTGCTGGACGTCTGGCAAGCGCTCCCGCCGCGCTCATTCCCCAATTATCCCTCAGGCACATGGGGGCCGAAGGAAGCCGACGAGATGCTGGCTCGCGATGGACGTCAATGGAGAGAAGTCGAATGAGAATTCTTGCCGGCGATATCGGCGGAACATCGACAAGGCTGGCCATCTTTGATCATGCAGGCAAGAGTTTCAATCCCGCCGCGGAGCAATCGTACCCAAGCCGGGAACACAGCGATCTCAAAGAGATCGTCAACAAATTTTTCACGGCGCACAGTCGGCCGGTTGATTGTGCGTGTTTTGGCATCGCCGGGCCGGTCAAACACGGGCGTGTCGAGGCAACGAATCTGCCCTGGATCGTAGATGCCGAGGAATTGGCCGGTGAGATGGGATTAAGCGCCGTGGGGCTGATCAACGATTTGGAGGCCAATGCCTGGGGCGTGGCGGCCCTTGAGGAGAAGGATTTTATTGTGCTCAACGAAGGCGCTCCGGATGCGGTCGGCAACGCGGCGATCATTTCGGCCGGGACTGGGTTAGGCGAGGCGGGGCTCTATTGGGATGGCAAGCAGCATCACCCGTTCGCCTGCGAGGGCGGCCATGCTGATTTTGCGCCATCGAGCGAGCTGGAAGCAGAATTGCTGCGTTATCTGTGGACCCGATTCGAACACGTTAGTTACGAGCGCGTCCTGTCAGGACCTGGGTTGCACACTATTTATCAGTTTCTGCGCGACACGGGGCGCGGTGAAGAACAGGCTTGGCTCCGAGACAAGATGCGCGGCTCCGATCCTTCGGTCGCCATCAGCGAAGCGGCGCTGAAAGGGACGAGCGAGTTGTGCGTCAAGGCGCTCGATCTATTCGTTTCAGTCCACGGAGCGGAAGCCGGCAACCTGGCACTCAAAGTTATGGCCACAAGCGGCGTTTTCGTGGGCGGCGGGATTGCACCCAAGATCCTTCCGAAACTCAAAGACCGCACTTTCATGGACGCGTTCACCGCCAAAGGGCGATTCAAAACTTTTCTCGAAGCCATCCCCGTGCGTGTGATTCTAAACGAAAAGACGCCGTTGCTCGGCGCGGCAAGGTACGCGGCCATGAGATGTTAGGAGCGAAGCGTCGACGGGAATAGGATTTGAATGGTGATTCCTTCTCATAACCCCGAAACTGAGATCGTCGCAACTGCTGAAGAACTAGGCCTGGCCGCTGCTTTGCAATTCGTATGTCGAGCAAAAGAGGCGGTCCAGGAAAAGGGCATGTTTACAGCGGCATTGAGTGGCGGGTCAACGCCCAGGAGCATGTATTCACGGCTGGCCTGCGATGCCGAATTGTACAAGCAATTGTCCTGGGACTCGGTGCATTTCTTCTGGAGCGATGAGCGTCACGTGCCACCCGATCACGCGGACAGTAACTTCCGAATGGCCCATGAGGTGATGCTCTCAAAATTGCCCGTGCCGCCGGAGAACGTGCATCGCGTCAAGGGTGAATACGAGGACGCCGACGGAGCGGCAACAGAGTATGAGCGCACGCTATGCGACTTCTTCAGTCTAAGACCGGGAAAGTTTCCGCGCTTTGATCTTGTCTTGCTGGGGATGGGCGCGGACGGGCACACGGCTTCGCTTTTTCCGGGCTCGGATGCGGTGCGCGAGCGGCAGCGCCTTGTCGTGGCCAATTGGGTCGAAACATTCAACGCCTATCGCATTACGCTAACACTGTCGGTCTTGAACAGTGCGGCTGAAGTGATTTTCCTCGTGGGCGGCGAAGACAAAGCCGGAATGCTGCGCACCGTGCTGTGCGGAGAATACCAGCCGGAACGCTATCCGGCCCAACTCATCCGGCCGTCGAGCGGAAACTTGCTATGGCTTGTAGACAAGCCGGCCGCTCGCCTCCTTTGAGTCGAGTTGAGTTAGGGGAAAAGCACATTTATGGCTAGAGACAACTTCGTCTTTCTATTCGATGTCGATAACACATTGCTTGATAACGATCGCGTCATAACGGATTTGAGGCGTCATTTGGAACGCGAAGTCGGACGCGACTGTGGAAATCACTATTGGCACATCTTCGAGCAGTTGCGAACCGAGCTCGGCTATGCCGATTATCTTGGCGCGTTGCAACGCTATCGGATCGAGAATCCCCGCGACCCCCATCTCTTGATCCTATCGCACTTCTTGGTGGATTACCCTTTCGCGAATCGGCTCTACCCGAACGCTCTCGACGTGATTGAGCATGTAAAACAGTGGGGACAAGGGGTCATCCTGTCGGATGGCGACGTAGTTTTTCAGCCGCGCAAGGTTGAGCGATCGGGGCTGCTCGAAGCCGTGGAAGGGAATGTCTTGATCTACGTGCATAAAGAGCAGGAACTGAGTGATGTCGAGCATCGCTATCCGGCCGCGCACTACGTCATGATCGATGACAAATTGCGCATTCTGACCGCAGTCAAGGAATTCTGGAGGTCGAGGGTGACGACGGTATTCCCGCAACAGGGCCATTACGCCCTCGATCCACGGGTGAAAGAACAATACCCTCCGGCGGATTTATCCATCGAGCGTATCGGTGATTTGCTGAGCTACAATCTGCACCAGTTCCTCGCGATGAAAGGCTGAGTTCGATACCCAAGCTAGGAGTGGCTCACCAGCGATTGCACAGCAGTTTAGACGCGGCACCAAGGATAGTTGAAGTGAAGAAGTCCCGTCTCCTGTCTAAATACCGTCGTCACCATCACGCCTCTCGAACGTCTCGAAATGGACCACAGGACCTCCACGCGGATGGCAAGCTATAATTTTTGGGTGGCGCTCTCTTGGTTAGTGACGGGAAAAACTGTGGGCAGCACCGCGCTCTACCCGCAGGCAAACCCACTCGACCGGTCATGACAACACTGTGCATCTGCAGAGCACCCTGGCCCTGCGGGGCCTGCACTGCCACTGCTTTGCGTGGTAGCATCGGGAAAACATCGTAATTTCTGGGCTGATCGTGGGACTAATTGACGTGCAAGCCTAGTGAGCGCTAATCCGATTCAGGAAAGGGGCACGAAATGATCACACTTCGCCGTAGCGATGAGAGAGGGCATACGAAGCTGGGCTGGCTCAACAGCCGACCCCAAACATAGGGCAAAGTTAGGAATAGCGTCAAGCGGCTGAAGAGTTCCGTCGGTACTCTGAGAAGATAGTGCTCGATATAGTTTCCGAGGAATCTAGAGGGACAGGCAACGAACAGTGGGGAGGTTAATTCCACAGACTGGTTGTGGAAAGCAAGGGCTCAAGCTTGAGTAGCCCTGGCTCGAGGTGTATTGTTTCTGCCATGAGTTACGGAGCACCTTCAATTCGGGACGCCGACTACCTTAGCCGTCAGTACCAGACTCTTCTTGAAGTCTCGGAATCGATTGTCTCGCACCGAGAACTGACCGAGCTGTTTCATGATCTCGCGCCGCGGCTCCATCGCGTGATCGAGTTCGATTTCATCAATCTGATTCTCCACGAACCGGAGCGCAACGTCATGCGCTCGCACGTTCTCGAGGCGCCCGATCCCAATTACGCCTGCCCGTCGGGCGAATGTCCCATGGAAACGCCCGGAGGATGGGTGTGGCAAACTCAGCAGCCCTGGGTGGTCTCGGCGATGGAACGAGACACGCGCTTCCCTGAAATGACGCAATGGCTCGCCGATCGCGGAATCAAATCGCTTTGCGTGCTGCCAATTACCACGGCGTTGAGAAAGTTGGGCGCACTGGCTTTCGGCAGTTCGCGAGAAGCGGCGTACTTCGAACCCGACGTGGAATTCTTACAGCAAGTGGCCAAGCAGGTGGCAGTGGCAGTGGACAACGCTCTCAATTTTGAGCGTGCACAATCCACCCAGCACCAACTAAAGCAAGAGCGCGACCGCTTAAGTCTTCTGCTGGAGGTGAACAATACAGTGGTCTCGGCGCTCAATTTGCACGAACTGCTTAACGCCGTCTCCGCATCACTGCGTCGCCTGGTTGGACACGAATATGCCAGCCTTTCCCTCTACGATCCTGAAACCGAGCGGCTGCAGATTCACGCGTTGGATTTCCCCGTCAGCAAGGGCCTACTCCAGGAAGGTCTCTGGGTCCCCGTAGAGGGTACACCGACAGGCCGGGCCTTAACCTCACGCCAACCGGTCTTCGTAACCCGCCACGAGATCGAGCAATTCGGTTCTGACATCGCCCGGCGCATCCTCGCCGAAGGGCTCAAGTCTGCGTGTTGCTTGCCCCTCATTTCTCACGGCCGACCCCTCGGCACGCTGGTGGTAGCAAGTATACATGAGGAGACTTTCCCTCAGAAAGATGCGGAATTGCTTCAGCATGTCGCCAATCAAATAGCGATCGCTGTGGAGAATGCGATCGTCTTCGGACATGAGGTCGACAGGGCGAACAAGCTCGCCGAAGAAAAGCGCTTTCTCGAAGAGGAGATCAAGACCGAGTACAACTTCGAGGAGATCGTGGGCGAGAGTCCGGCGCTGAAGCGCATCCTGAAACTGGTGGAGACCGTCGCGCCGACCGATTCCACGGTCCTGATTCTCGGCGAAACCGGCACCGGCAAGGAATTGATCGCGCGCGCGATCCACAACCTGAGCGGCCGGCGCGAGCGCGCGGTTGCCACA
>Ga0099828_10002617_pt1 | contig 12420 bp, 13 predicted proteins | sample CZO8metaG_2_FD_79338 | JGI IMG/M metagenome (GOLD analysis project Ga0099828, IMG submission 79338) | Vadose zone soil microbial communities from the Eel River Critical Zone Observatory, Northern California, USA - CZOApr15con2H1.8 metaG | ecosystem: Environmental > Terrestrial > Soil > Vadose...
AGGCGGACTGCATGAAAGCCATGGCCAGTGAATACCTCAAGAAGTATCCCAAGGGCCAGTACTCCAAACACTGCGAGAAGATGGCGGACAAATATCTGGCCGAAGCCAAGCATATTGACGCGCTGGCCGAGATGCACAGCAAGGCAGCCAAGCCGACAGGCAAGTGAAAAATCCTCTTGAACCTTCCGGTAGGGGGATGAAACGAAAAGAGTAAGTCTGCTAGAGGCGCCGGTACATTGCCGGCGCCTCTTCGACAACCAAAGGGGGCAGCCATGATGATGCAAATGGATGGTGGAATGATGGGTGGGATGATGAGCATGGGCTGGATCTGGACACTTGTCGGTGTTCTGTTAGTCGTGTTGCTTAGCATCCTCATTTACAAGCAGATCAAGAAATAGCCGCTTACTCCGTTGGCTCTGGCGGACAACAGGTCCGACCACGGGACGCTTCCAAGCCTTCCCAGGCGATGAGGGGGACCATGATGAGTCCGGCCACGGGGTCAGCCCACCACCAGCCGAGCCAGGCATTCAGGCCAAGGCCCACCAACAGAATTGCGGAGAGGTAGGCGCATACCTCGGTTTGACGGGTTTCCGCTTCGAGCGCACCGCTCTCAAGCTTGATTGCGACCTTACGCTTCAGATGAGCAAGCCACGGCATCACGATTAATGACAGAGCAGCCAGAATAATGCCGATGAGACTCTGACTTGGGAGCTGCCGATTGACGAGGGTCTCGACCGCTTCATAGAGCACATAGCCTGCAAGCAATAAAAAGCAGACTCCAATGATGCGCATTGTATGTCTCTCAGACCTCTCTCTTGCCATCTCATCGGGATCATGACGAAGACGCCAGAGCGCGGCGATGCTACTGGTGACCTCGATCGCCGAATCCAAGCCGAAGCCGACCAAGGCAATACTGCCGGCAAAGAGCCCGGCCGTCACGGCGATCACGCATTCCAAGGAGTTCCAGAGAATCGTCAAATACTGGAGCCGCCGTCCACGTCGGGAGACTTCGACCCGATATTCCATGCTTCGAATGCCTCAACGCCGGGCGGCGAGGAAACGGCGGATTTCCGCTTCCTCGACCGGACATACGATCACATGACCGATCCGGTCAGGCAAGACAAAATGGATGCGTTTATCCTGGACTTTTTTATCCTGGCGCATGGCGTTGATCAGCGCGGTGGTCGGGTATGGAGGAAGCGCGGCGGGAAGTCCTGCCTGTTCCACAAGCGTGCGGATCCGCTCGGCGACCGTGGCATCGGCCAGTCCCATACGTTCCGCCAGGCCGGCGGCAGCGACCATCCCGATGGCGACGGTCTCGCCATGCGTGTAGCGCCTGTAACGGGTGACGCTCTCAAGCGCATGCCCGAGCGTGTGTCCGAAATTCAGGATGCGCCGCCGGTCCCCTTCCCGCTCGTCTTCAGACACCACCGCCGCCTTGATGGCGCTCGAAGTCCGAATCATCCTCTGGACTGCCAGCGGATCCTGCTTCAGGACTCGATCGATGTTCCGTTCGAGAAATTCAAAAAACGCTGTGTCCTCGATGACGCCGTATTTGATGACTTCCGCCAGCCCGGCACGATACTCCCGCGCAGGCAGAGTGCCAAGGACGGCGGGATCGCTGAGGACCAGCTTCGGCTGATAGAACGCGCCGATCAGATTTTTCCCGCGCGGATGGTTGACGCCGGTCTTGCCTCCGATACTGGAATCCACTTGCGCGACCAGCGTGGTCGGGACCTGCGCGAAGGGGATGCCTCTCAGATAGGCCGAGGCGGCGAACCCGGCCACATCTCCGACGACTCCGCCACCCAATGCCAGCAGCCAGGTCTTGCGTTCATACCGCCGCCGGACGAGCTCATCGAGGATCGCGGACACCCACTTCAAGGACTTGGTGCGCTCGCCATCCGGCAGGCACACGACCGCCGGTTTGAATCCCGCCGCTTTCAGGCTTCGGACAACGCGGGTACCGTAGTACCGCTTGACGACCGCGTTCGTCACCACAACCGCTTTGGGACCCATATGAAACGGGAGTAGGTGTTCCCCTATCCGATCAAGGAGCCCGTTTTGAATGACAATCTCGTACCCACGGTCGGCCAGCTCGACCCGAATGCGGTCGGCATGCGCGGACGACTTGTCGGGCGTGTCTGAAAGGGTGCTCATCGCAGAGAAAAAGCCGGCGAATCAGAACTGTCTGACGTAGGCCTGGTAGGACTCGTAGTTTCGTCGCATCTCTTCCAGAGTGTCGCCACCGAATTTCTCGACCATGGCCGCCGCCAGTTCAAACGCGACAACGGCCTCTCCCACCACGCCGGCAGCCGGCACTGTGCAGATATCCGACCGTTCAATCGTCGCCTCAAGTGGCTCCTTGGTTCGAATGTCCACGCTTTTCTTCGGGGCGTAGAGCGTGGCAATGGGTTTCATTGCGGTCCGCAGGACGATCGGTTGTCCGTTGGTGATGCCTCCCTCCAATCCTCCTGCGTTGTTCGTGCCGCGTATGAATCCCGTCTTCTGGTCGTAGAAAATCTCATCATGGACGTCCGATCCGAACCTTCTGGCGGATTCGAACCCCATCCCGATTTCAACTCCTTTCATGGCCTGAATGCTCATCAGCGCCATGGCCAACCGGGCATTGAGACGGCGATCCCACTGGGCATAACTGCCCAACCCAAGCGGCGGATTGGTGACCACCACTTCGAAGATTCCGCCGAGCGTATCACCTTTGTGCTTGGCTTCGCGAATTCGCTCCACCATTGTAGCCGAACCGGCCGCATCAGGACAACGTACCTCCGAGGCCTCCGCCTGTTGAAAAGCCTGTTCCGTCGTCAGGCCGTCGAGGGCGGCTTTGACGCCCCCGATTTCCACGGTGTAACTGTATACCTGTATCCCGAATTCCCCCAGCAGCCGCTTGGCGACCCCTCCTACCGCCACTCTGATCGCCGTTTCACGGGCACTGGCCTTCTCCAACACGTTGCGGATATCCCGATGATTGTACTTGATGGCGCCGACGAGATCGGCATGGCCGGGGCGCGGACAGGTGACGACTTTGTCAAGGACCGGAGGCCCCGGTTCGGGGGCCATGATGTCTTTCCAATTTTCCCAATCCCGGTTTTTGACCAGCAGCGTGATGGGGGTGCCGAGGGTCTTTCCCGTCCTGACGCCTGAGAGAAATTCGACCCGGTCGTGCTCAATCCGCATCCGGCCGCCACGACCGTACCCTTTTTGGCGCCTGGAAAGATCCCGATCGATGTCGTCGGCGGTCAACGGTAGGCCGGCAAGCATGCCCTCGAGAACGGCAATCAGGCCTTTCCCGTGGGACTCGCCCCCGTTCAGATACCGGAGCATGGGGGAAGGGTCCTGACGTCAGTCCTTTACGATCAATGGGGTGACGAAGACCAGCAACTCGGATTGGTCGACGGAGACCCCCTCGTTTTTAAAGAGCCAGCCCAGGAATGGAATACGGTTGAACCACGGAATGCCTTGTGTCGAGTCATTCCGCGTCTCTTCGAAGATCCCGCCCAAGACGGTCGTCTCCCCGTCGTGCAGCAGCACCTCCGTCGTGGCTTCCTTCTTCGAAATCGAGGGTCCTGCGGGAGTCGAATTCGCCTTGTCAATGGCGTTTTTCGTCGTTTTGATCTCCAGGCGAACCATGTTGGCATGAGGAACGACATGCGGTGTCACACTCAACGTCAACGTCGCATCCACGAACGTGGTCTGCGTCCCCTGCAACGACACCGTTTGAAACGGCACCTGGCTGCCCTGCTCGATCTTGGCCGCTTTATTGTCCAGGGTGAGGACTTTGGGCGCCGACACAATTTTGGCCAACGCCATGGATTCACCCGCCGATATTTGCATATCTAGCGTTCCCGTCGTCCCAAAGAATTTGCCGATGGCAAACCCGATGGAACTGGTCGGAACCGCAACACCGGTGGCGACAGCAGGAAGGTTCACCAGGTACCGATTGTTGAAGTTACCGAACGCGGCGCCGCTCGTCGGTTGTGCCCCGTCCGTGCCGAGCGCAAGGGTGAGTGGTCCTTGCTTGCCGCCCTGGGACAGAATATTACTGATCCCCCACTGGATGCCGAGCCCACGCGCAAACGTCTTGGTGGCCTGTACGATGCGAGCTTCGATCTGGACCTGTGGCGTCCGCTGGTCGAGGTCATGGATAAGCTTTTCCAGCTTGTTAAGATTGTCCGCAACGTCTCGTACGACCAGCGCATTGGTCCGCGTATCGACTTTGATTTCACCTCGTGGGCTCAGCGTGCTCTTCGCCACATCGACCGTCTGCGCGGCTAAGGCGAAGTTGAGATAAATGATGCGGGTGATGAGATCCTCCGCCTTAAGCGTTGAATCTTTGGCTCGGACGGCATCGTCTCGCAACTTCGTAATATTGGCGAGCGTATCGATCCAGAGGATATTCCCTTCCCGGATTTGTCCGAGGTTATTCAGTTTGAGGATGAGATCGAGGGCTTGATCCCAGGGCACATTCAGGAGCTTCAGCGTCACCTTCCCTCTGACGGCATCCCCGACGACCATATTGAGACCGCTGACATCCGCGATCAGTCGGAGAACGCTGCTGATCTCGGCATCTTGAAAATCAAGCGAAACACGCTTTCCGGTGAAGCGTTCCGGGAACGCCGACACGACGGCCGTCGGGGGGGCAGCATCCGGCGGCTGGCCAGGCGTAGGTTGCGCAAGGGCCGTCAAAGAGTCACGCGCGTTTAGCCGTTCGGGAATAGGAAGGGGCGCACTACGGCGGAAGGTTTCTCGTGTACCTTTTTCCGCTACTGGGACGTCTTTTCGGACCGATCCTAACGCTTCCTGAGTCCCGGGTAACGCAGGCCGATCCGACAAGGTGACTCGAAGCTGAGCGCCTGCCTTTTCAACGGTATACGGCACAGACCGCTCAAGATCCAACACGAGTCGCACTTTGGGTTGCGGGAACTGATGCGATCCGATCCGAATTTGACGCATCAGCTGATGGCCAACCTGGATAGCTTTGCGCTGCTTGCTGCCATTGACGACATCCATCAGATCGATGACGAGACGATTGCCGTCAAGCCGCTTCACCTGATACGTGAGTTCGCCATCACCCGTGATGACGATGCTGACACCCTCATTTTGCGGCTGAACCTCGATATCAGTCACAGTTCTCGCAGGCGCCAAGACTGTCTCGTCTTTCTCCTTCGCCGGCTCTTGCATGGGGCTCGATCCGGCCGCGACGAGCGATGTGGCAGGCGCCTCGGCAGGCATCGGTTCCGCCACCCGCCCGGTCGCCGTTTCAAGCTGTGGCTCTTGGGGAGGACGTGCCGATTCCGCAACCGTCGTTTCGGCCCCAGTCGTCGGCTGAGTTTCCACTCCGGTTGCTCCCACCGTTGTTGCAGTGGGAACGCATGCCTGTCCCATTCCCAAGATCAAAGCTCCTGCCAGGAGCACCCACAGGAGAGACGGTTGAGTTTTCATTAGCTCACCTCTTTTGGACGGAGAAGGAGTTCCACTTCCTTCTGAATTTTATTTCCCAAAAAATCAAAGGCAGGTTCGGATACGACGATGGCTTTATCAGTGATCGCCTTGATCACACCATTGTTGGTTCCCATAAGCATTCCTTCCTTTACCGAATAGCCTTTCCCGTCTGGTGTCTGAACGAGGGCATGATAGCCATACCCCCCCCACACAATGCCCAGAATCTTCACATCGCTCAGCTGATAGCGTTGAAGAGGAGGCACGTCCAATTCTCTTTCCTTTTTGATCGCCTTTGTCAGCGCTTGGAACGGATCCCGCCGACTTTTGGGATCATAGGAATACCCATCCGCAGCCGCTGCCATGGGCGATGAGGGCGCTACCGTGGTCGGTGCGGCGGCAGCGTCAGGCGGTTTGGGCGGCTCTTTCGCTCCCCCCGTAGGGGTTGACGTCCCTGGCTTTGCAGGAGGCGGCGTGCCAGCTGCCGGACCTGGCGGTGCGGGTTGCGCTGGGCTTTCTGCAGAACCTGGTTGCACAGCCGGGGCCGTCGTTTGACCTGTACCGGTGGGTTCCGCGGGTTTTGCACTCCCTTGCGCAGGAGGTGTCTGCGGCTTCGGTGTCAGTGGCTTGGGAGGCGGCGTGGTAGGCTTTTGATCATCCCCAAAAAGCGCCATGGCGACACGGATTCCATCATTGAAGTACGGCTCCGCCTGGACGATCCCGCTCGGGGCGAATAGGTATCCCGTCAACGCAATACTCCCCACAATCACCGCACCCCACAATCTGATCTGCGTGCGTGTCACCACCATTACGATCCTGGTCTTCCCCACGTGCTTACTTCCCCTGCGGTGTGACCGCCGGCGCGGCCGTAGCCGTAGCAGGAGGCGTGGCTGGCGCCGACGGAGACGCGAAGGCCGTAATTTGGAATGTGGCCTGGATTGAAATCCGATCCCGCTGCGCCGTCGCGCCTCCCATCCTCATGTTGCTGACGTTGATGATTCGAGGAAACTTGCTAATACGGTCAAAAAACAGCGCCAGCGTATGGTACCCACCGCTCATTTCGACATTCGTCGGCAGCTTCACAAAGAGCTTGGAGGGATCCTCCTCGCGAGCACTCGGCCTCCAGAGCTTGAGATTAAGGCCGATGCGCGTCCCGAGATCATTGAGCTGTTTGAGAAGCTGCGCAGCCTCGTCTTCAGGGGGAAGCCTTTCTTTGTTCTTCACGAGTTGCTTTTCAAGTTCGGCATTCGCCTGCTTGAGCTCCTCGAGATGCTTTACCCTTTCCTTATTCGCGTTGATCTCCGTATCGAGCTTTCCGATCTCGACTTTCAACATATCGATATTCGTCTGGAGGGGATCATCGAAAAAGTACCAGTATCCGTAGCCAATCCCGATCAGTAGAATGATCAGGATGAGCACCTTTTGCTGCATGGGGACAGCTTTGAATGCGGAAAGGTCTGGTATTTTCAACGCCATGGTCAGCCTTTGACCGTCATTTTGATTCTGAACGAGTAGATGGTCACACCGTCATCCGTGCCTTGCACGCTCTCATCCAAACTGACCGTCGAGAAGTATGTCGTCCGCTGGAGATTCCTGATGAATTCCACGATATCGTCATTCGTCAGCGCTTTACCGCTCACCGTGACCTGGCTGTCGCCTTCGACACTGACAAGCCAGACCTTCAAGGGATCCAGACTCTGGCTCAGATAATCGAGCAACTTGACCGGCCCGCTCTGGTTCTTCCGCAGTTGCTCGATAATCCGATTCTTGTCTTCCAATAGTCGCTTCTTCCTCTCGAAGTCCTCGACCTCGAGAACTTTCTTCTTGAGGTCATCCAGTTCCTTCGTTTTTCTCACCTGTACCTGTTTTTGCGTCTCGACTTCATCGCTGAGCATCTGCCAGCGATACCCGCACGCCCCGAGAAAAACAAGGACGACCCCCACCCCTATTCCGATCTGCATCAACGCTTCGTCGATGGGGGCTTTAGCTTTTCTGACTGCCCGTTTGACCGGGAGAAGATTAATTTTGATCAACGGTCGCCCTCACGGCGGAGCGCCAGGCCGACAACCACCGCGGCATCAGGCGTCATCTCCGTCAGTTCTGCGGAGTCCATGTTGAGACCAGTCGCATCGATTTTACTGAACGGATCCGCCACGGTCGTCGCGATTCCCACCTGTTCCGATACCCGTGCCGGCAAACTTTTGATCTTGGCACACCCGCCGCACAGGACAATGCGTGCAATATCGTCATCGTGCGAGGTCGTCCGAAAGTAATCGAACGAGCGGCCGATTTCGGTAGCCACCTCCATATCCACCGCAGTGATCGCTTCGCTCAGCATGGCCGTGTTGGCGTTCGGGAACTTTCCCTTTTTGGCCGCATCGGCGTTCTCATAACTCAGACTCAGATCTTGCTGAATGCGCTCCGTATACCGGTTGCCGCCGATCGTGATATCACGCGTAAATACGGACATCCCGCCCTTCAGGATGTTGATATTCATCACGCTGGCCCCAATATTGACGAGCGCCGTTAGCTCCGCGGGCGAGACGTCGTAATTCGCGCAATACATGTTCTCAATGGCAAACGAGTCGACATCAACGACTTTGGGAGTCAGACCAGCTTCGCGAACCGCATTGGCGTAATCGTTCAATTTATCTTTCTTCGTCGCAACCAACAGCACTTCCATTTCAGTCTGCCCTTCGGACAGTTGCCCTTTCTGCGTGAGAATATGGAAATCCAGATATACGTCGTTGATATCGAATGGGATATATTGCTCCGCTTCAAACTTTATTTGCTTCTCCAACTCTTCTTCCGGCATGGACGGAAGCGCAATCTTCTTCACAATCACGGAGGTGCCTGAGATGGACAAGGCAACATTCTTGTTCCTGAGCTTCTGCTCGCCGGCGAGCTCTTTAATCGTCGTCACAACGCCCAGACCGTCCATGATCGCCCCGTCGACGATCATTTCCGCCGGGAGCGCCTTCACACCAAAACGCTCGGCCTTGAGCTTCCCATTGGTTTCCTTCAGCTGCAGAAGTTTAATGGACCCCGAGCCGATGTCGAGTCCCAGTAAATTCTCTTTTGAACCAAATCCGAACACGGTATACCCCTATCCTTTCCCTGCGGTCAGTTCGACGCCCGTCGCCGCATGATACGTTTGATCTCCTCAAGATTCGTTGTGGTATACAGCCGCCAGTTTCTCCAATCACGGGGTGGCGTCGAGATCAGCCCTTCCCGTTCCCACCGGTATAAAGTCGCCTTTGAAATATCAAACAGCGCGCACACTTCGATCGTCGAAAACCGTCGAGCGGCCCGTTTGCGATTGACATGAAGGTGGCCGTGGGGTTTCTTTTTCAACTCAGCTGTCTTCATATACGACGAGGTGTCAAGTAACTATACTCGAGTTTAACAGAGCCACAAGTATAGTTAGTATAATTTTAATGTCAAGAAATATTTTTACCGGAAAAGCTTCAGAGCCTGCACCAAATGAGGTTGAAAACGCCTGCGCGCGCATGAAAAGTCATGAAAAAGGTTGACTGCACTGCGCTGAAACCACCGGGATTCGGCGAAGACGGTTAAAACCGCGTAGGGTGAACGCGAGGTGCGAGGGTAATCAGTATGCGCGTTTGCGCCGACTTGCCGGAGAGATATTCAGTTCCATCCGGTACTTAGCCACAGTTCTTCTGGCAAGGATCACATTCTGGGCCTTTAGCCGCGCCACGATTTCTTGGTCTTTTAATGGGTGCTGCGCGTCTTCCTCATCGACCATCTTCCGGATCATCTCACGAACCGCCACCGAGGACAATTCGGTCAGCCCTTCTTGGGAGCGGGGAATGCTGGTATTGAAAAAAAACTTCAACTCGAAGATCCCTTGGGAGCAATGGAGGTACTTGTTGGACGTGACACGACTGATGGTCGACTCATGCATCGACACATCCTCCGCCACATCCCGTAAGACCATGGGCCGCAAATATTGTATGCCATGCTCGAAAAATGGTTGCTGGACCTTGACGATACTTTCAACGACACGGACAATCGTTTTGTTGCGTTGCTCGATGCTCCGAATCAGCCACTGGGCAGCCCGGAGCTTTTCATCCAGAAACGCCCGCGTGGCGTCCGAGGGATCCCTCCGGCCGGCCAACAGACGGCGGTAGTAGGAACTGATTCGGAATCGCGGCATACCGTCATCGTTCAGCGCCACCACCCAGGCTCCGTCTGACTTCACAACATACACGTCTGGGACAATTGCATGATTCTCTGCGGAGAAAAATGGGCGCCCAGGCTTGGGCTCAAGCCCTTCAATGACTTTTGTGGCATGCACGACAGCATCAACGGAGACCCCCAATGCTTTCGCAATCGCCGCGTATCGCTTGCGCTCCAAGTCCGGCAGGTGATGTCGCACAATCGATTCGGCGAGGGACCCCCCCAGGCCTAATTGCTCGATTTGGGTCAACAGGCACTCTTTCAGATCGCGCGCCGCGACCCCGACCGGGTCGAAGGCCTGGATCACCTTTAGCACCTGAGTGGCCTTTGCGATGGGAACTCCGACAGATGCCGCCAGTTCCTCGAGCAGAATTCGCAGGTAGCCATCGTCGTCAAGATTCCCGATGATGCTTCTGCCGATTTCCTGTTCGGTCGCATCCAACGGGGAGACACCGAGTTGCCACAGCAGGTGCTCTTCAAGAGACGCAGTCCTGGACATCGTTTGCTCGAACGAGGGACGTTCATCACGTCCGTTCCGTGGGGTCTCGACATCACCCCATTTTCTGTCGTCATCGAAGTACTCGTCCCACGAACCCGACGCCTCATCACGGACATCGTCATCTCCCTCAGGCCCTTCCCGTATGTTTTCTTCTTCCGCCTTGGTGGCGCTGGGCAGTTCATCCGTCGTGCCAGGCTCGGTATCGAGCTCCTCCAGTTCAGGGCCGGATTCCTCAAGCAAGGGGTTTTCTTCCAATTGTTGGGTGAGCGCTTCCTGCAATTCGAGGCGTGACAGTTGCAGCAGTTTGATGGCCTGCTGCAACTGCGGCGTCATGATGAGTCGTTGCGTAAGGCGAAGGTCGAGTCTCGGCTGCATGCGTCAGTTCCTTCGGCTACAGGCGGAATCCTTCTCCCAGATAAACCTCGCGCGCACGGGGGCTGTTCACCAGATACGCGGGCGTGCCTTCTTCCAGAATCGCACCGTCATTGATAATATAGGCGCGGTCCGTAATGGAGAGCGTCTGTTGGACGTTGTGATCGGTGATCAGAATGCCGATCCCGCGCCCTTTGAGTCCCCGGATGATAGATTGGATGTCCCCGACCGCGATCGGATCGATGCCGGCGAACGGCTCATCCAGCATTAAGAAATGCGGGCGCGTGACCAATGCTCTGGCGATCTCCACCCGCCGACGCTCTCCCCCGGAAAGCGTAAACGCCTTGTTGGCTCGGACGTGATCAAGCCCCAGGTCTTTGATGGCCGTCTCCATCCGCTCGTTCCGCTCGTCGTTGTTCAGATCCAGTAACTCCAGGATGGCCACCAGATTTTGTTCCACGGTCATACGGCGGAAGACCGATGATTCTTGAGGCAAGTACCCGATGCCGCGTCTGGCCCGTTGATACATGGGCAGATCCGTAATCGTGTCCTTGCCGAGAAGAACCTCGCCCTCATCTGGCATGGTCAAGCCCACCATGATGTCGAAGATCGTTGTTTTTCCGGCGCCATTCGGCCCAAGGAGTCCCACAATCTCCGCGGATTGAACAGCCAAGTTGACGTCTTTGACGACGCATCGGCCTCGATACGCTTTCGCAAGACCCCGCGCCTCAAATATGAAAGATCCGTTCCCGTTCACTGTCGTCCCGGCGTCTTCGATTCCGTGTCGGTGATGACCACCCGACTGTTCTCCACAATACTGCGGTCTTCCTTTACAAACATGGTTATCTTGGAACCCGTCACACGATAGCCGGTTTCCCAGGCCTCAGGGTCACCCGTCAAGACAAGTTTCTCGTCATGCTGGTGGTAGACCGCCTTCTGCGATTTCGCTTTCTTCTCACCCTGTTGCATCACGACGTTGCCGGTCGCGTCAATCATCGATACCGACCGGTTCCCGAATGTGGGCAGCTCGGACGTGGTCGCCGTGTCCGGCGCCGTCGTTTTACCATCGCTCTTGGGCGGGGATGGAGCAGCGGTCGCGTCAAAGTAGACGATCATCCGGTCGGCATGCATTACAAACACGCCTTTTGTCATGACCACTTCCCCTTCAAAGACCGCCGTATTGTCCTTGCTCCTATAGACAAGCGTCTGTGAATTGATGAGGATTTTGGTGGGCGCTGGAGTGGAACGATCCGGAGGCTCGGCCGCCAAGCCCCCACCCACTCCTAGGAGAAGGACCAGAGCGCTAGTGAATCTCCACGCGAACATTGCGGTGGATCCTCATTTCATGGGTGATAAGGAAGGCGTCCATACCACGTCCCGTTGCCTCCAGCATGGGGCCGGTAATCCTGACCGGTGCATTCGTCCAGATCCGATGCTTCTGATTATCCCAGGTAACGTGAGGTGTATAAATCGTATACCCGCTGTCGAAGACTAAGGCAAGTTCCCCTGAGCGCTTGCTGATGACGAAATCTTTGGACGCGGTATTAATGGTCCCGTCGTCTCCGGTCACCGTCATCGTGACGCCGTTCGTCCCCATCAGCGTAACTTGCACCTCATCGTTGAGAACTGCTTTCGCGTCAGCTTCGAAGACCTGCGCCTGTTTGGCCTGAATCTTCCAATCCACGAGGCCGTCCTTGCTCTGCATGTACGAAAATCCTTGCAGCCCGGCATCAGCCCTTTGTGGAAGGGCTGGCACGGAAACCTGTACGACTCGACGGGATGGCCCCCCCACGATGAAGATAAGGAGGGTCGCCAGTAAAGCAAAAATGATGCCCAGCAACCCGGCCCGAGCAAGACGAGGAAGTGACGGTCTGGGTTTCGCCAACATGGCC
>Ga0099828_10002620_pt1 | contig 12416 bp, 12 predicted proteins | sample CZO8metaG_2_FD_79338 | JGI IMG/M metagenome (GOLD analysis project Ga0099828, IMG submission 79338) | Vadose zone soil microbial communities from the Eel River Critical Zone Observatory, Northern California, USA - CZOApr15con2H1.8 metaG | ecosystem: Environmental > Terrestrial > Soil > Vadose...
CAAGCCGCCTCGATGCCTGGGCGATCGTTGCCAACCCGCGGCTGTCGCCGCGCGAGCTCGATCAGATCAGGGATCACAGCGGCGCCCGGCGCATGTTCTTCACGGCTGAAGTCTCGGACGAAGGGGCCGCGCACGCGAGGCGCTACGACGCGCCGGTGCAGGATGTTGGGCCACTCCATGGCATTGGCGTTTCCCCGCTGAACCGGGTGACGCAGGCCGAGCGGGTCGAGGCTGACGGCGCACACCAGGTGGCGGTCCTCATCTATACCTCCGGTACGACCGGGACGCCAAAGGGCGTCATGCTCACGCATCGGAACCTGCTATTTTCGGCCAGGACCACGGCGAATTTGCGCAATATGACGGCGGAGGACGTGCAGTATTGTGTGCTGCCGATCTCGCATATTGTCGGCATCTCGCTGTTGACCATGACGCTGATGGTCGGTGCGGTGACCCGGCTGGTGAGCAAATATAGCCCCGTCGCACTTGCCAAGGCACTGGCCGAAGAAGGCATCACGCTTCTGAACGGCGTGCCCGCCACCTATCAGCGCCTTCTGGAATACAAGCAGATGGCAGGCTTGCCGAAACTGGAGCGCGGCGCGCTGCGCCTGATGAGCGTCGCCGGCGCGCCGCTTGACCTCGAGCTCAAGGCCAGGGTTGAGAAGGAGCTCGGTCTTCCGCTCGGCAACGCGTTTGGCATCACCGAATGCTCGCCCGGGATTTCCGGCGTTCGGCCGGAGGCGCCGCGCAGCGACAATTCGGTCGGCGTTCTTGTGCCGGGTATCGAGGCCCGAATCGTGGGGCGTGACGGCGCCACGGCGGCGAACGGCGAGATCGGCGAATTGCATGTCCGCGGGCCGAACGTGATGCGCGGCTATTACCGCGCGCCCGACCTCACGGCGAAAGCGATCGATCCTTACGGCTGGTTCAACACCGCCGACCTCGCGCGCTTCGAGGGCGACGCGTTGTTCATTGTTGGCCGCACCAAGGAGATGATTATCCGTTCCGGCTTCAACGTCTATCCGGCCGAGATTGAGGCGGTGCTGAGCACCCATTCCGCCGTGGTGCAATGCGCCGTGGTCGGCCGGCCGGTCGAGGGCAATGAAGAGATCGTGGCCTTCGTTCAGCTCTTGAAGGATTCCAAGGTAAGCGCGCAGGACCTGATGGCTCATGTCGCGCCGCAGCTCACCTCCTACAAGCGGCCGTCCGAGATCATCCTGATGGACGCGCTGCCTGCTACCTCGACGGGCAAGCTCTTGAAACACAAGCTGGCGGAGTCGCTGCGCAAATTAAGCGGGCGAGATCGCTTCAACACCTAGCAAAGCCGGAGAAGACCCTTGCAGAAGAGAAACAGAACGGTCGCGGTGATCGGCGCCGGCGATTTTATCGGCGGCGAGATTGCCACGAAATTCGCCTCCGAAGGCTTCACCATCTTCGCTGGCCGGCGTAACGGCGCCAAGCTGGAGCCGCTGGTGAAGGAGATCGAAGCCGCCGGCGGCGAGATCCATGCCCGTTCGCTCGACGCGCGCAAGGAAGAAGAGATCATCTCCTTCCTCAACGATGCCGACAAGCACGCGCCGATGGAGGTCTGCATCTTCAACATCGGCGCCAACGTCAATTTCCCGATTCTCGACACCACCGAACGGGTGTTCCGGAAAGTCTGGGAGATGGCCTGCTACTCCGGCTTCCTCGCCGGCCGCGAGGCGGCGCGGCTGATGGTGCCGCGCGGCGGCGGCAACATTTTCTTCACCGGCGCGACCGCGTCGCTCCGCGGCGGTTCCGGCTATGCAGCCTTCGCCAGCGCCAAGTTCGGCCTGCGCGCCGTGGCGCAGGCGATGGCGCGCGAGCTCGGACCGAAGAACATCCATGTCGCGCACCTAATCATCGATGCCGGCGTCGATACCGAATGGGTGCGGCAGCGTCGCATCGAGGCACTGGGCCCGAACGCGCTCGACGACCCCGAGCTGTTGATGCCGCCGGCCTCCGTTGCCGCGTCTTACTGGCAACTCTATCAGCAGCCGAAGAGCGCCTGGACGTTCGAACTGGAAATCCGCCCCTTCGGCGAGAAGTGGTAGGGAGCGTTTCCGATGGAGCTCGCGCTTTCCCCTGAGGACGCCGCGTTCCGCGACGAGGTACGCGCCTTCATCGCAGAAAATTATCCGGCGGAGATGCGCGTTGCCAATCCCGAGACCGACCTAAGCAAGGAGCAGATGCTGCTATGGCATCGCATCTTGCACGAGAAGGGCTGGATCGCGCCGCTCTGGCCCAAGGAGTATGGCGGCCCCGGCTGGTCGATCACCCGGCGTTTCATCTTCGAACAGGAGACCACCCGCGCCGGCACCATGCCGCCGCTGGCCTTCAGCGTCACAATGGTCGGCCCGGTCATCTATACGTTCGGCAACGAGGCGCAGAAGAAGAAGTTCCTGCCGCGCATTCTTTCGGGCGAGGACTGGTGGTGCCAGGGCTATTCCGAACCGAGCTCGGGCTCCGACCTCGCCACCGTCCGCACCAAGGCGGTGCGCGACGGCGACCACTACATCGTCAACGGCCACAAGACCTGGACCACGCTGGCCCAGCATGCCGACTGGATCTTCTGCCTGGTCCGCACCGATCCGGCGGCCAGGCCGCAATCCGGCATTTCGTTCCTCCTGATAGACATGAAGTCACCGGGCGTCACCGTGCGCCCGATCATCACCATCGACGGCTCCCATGAGGTCAATGACGTCTTCCTGGAAAACGTCCGGGTCCCCGTCGAGAACCTGATCGGCGAGGAGAACAGGGGATGGACTTACGCCAAATTCCTGCTCGGCAACGAGCGCACCAGCATGGCCGGCATCGGCCGTTCGACCCGTTACATCAGCAGGCTGAAACGGATCGTGAAGGCCGAGATTCCAGCCGACGATCCCGCCCATCTCGAATTTGTCAGGGACATTGCCCGCGTCGAGCTCGACGTGCTGGCGCTCGAGGCGACCGAGCTGCGGGTCGTGGCGCAGATGGCGCGCGGCATCGATCCGGGACCGGCGGCGTCGCTGTTCAAGATCCGCGGCACCGAGATATTCCAGAACATCACCGAGCTGACCCACCGCGCCATCGGCAACTATGGTCTGGCGATCCGTGAGCATCCGGTCAGCGCCAATCATTTCATGCCGGGGCCGGACCACGGCCACACCGCGTCGGAAAAATACCTGAACTCGCGCAAGCTCAGCATCTACGGCGGGTCAAACGAAATTCAGCGCAACATCATCGCCAAAGCGGTGCTCGGCCTCTAGGGATCGGCAAACAGGGGAATCGGATGGATATCCAGTTCACGGAAGAGCAGGAACTTCTGCGATCCAGCGTCCAGCGCCTATTGCGCGACCAGTATGATTTCGACGCGCGCCGCAAGATCGTCGCGAGCGAAGAGGGTTTCAGCCGCAAACAATGGAAGGCGTTCGCCGAACTCGGCCTGTTCGCCGCGCCGTTCTCCGAGGACGTCGGTGGTCTCGGTGGCGGTCCGCTGTCGACCATGATCATCATGCAGGAATTCGGCCGCCATCTTGTCGTGGAACCGTTCGTGGAAACGGTCGTGCTTGCGGGCGGCCTGCTCGAGCACACGGGATCTGAGGAGCAGAAGCAGGGTTTCATCCCCGACATCATCGCCGGGACGAAGACCTGGGCGCTGGCCTGGACCGAGAAGGGTTCGCGCTTCGAACTCGCCAACGTCGCGACCACCGCGCGGCGCGAGGGCGAGGACTACGTGCTGAGCGGCGAAAAGACTGCGGTGATCGCCGCGCCCTGGGCGGACTATCTGATCGTCTCCGCCCGCACCTCCGGCCATCGCCATGATCGCAGCGGCGTCAGCCTGTTCGTGGTCGATCGCCGCGCCACCAATCTCGACCTGCAGAGCTTCAAGACCATCGACGGCCGCCGCGCTGCCGAAATCGGCCTGCGCGACGTACGCGGCCAGTTGCTCGGCAAGGAAGGCGAGGGCGTCGCCGCGCTTGAGGCTTGCCGCGACCGCGCCATCGGCACGCTCTGCGCTGAGGCGGTCGGAGCGATGGGCGAATTGAACTCCGCGACGCTGGAATACGCCAAGACCCGGAAGCAGTTTGGCACCACGATCGGCTCCTTCCAGGTGCTGCAGCATCGGATGGTGGACATGTTCATCGCGCATCAGGAAGCGCTCTCGCTGATGCAGCACCTCACTCTCGGCCTCAGCGCAGGCGACGCCGGCGTCTCGCGGCTCGCCTCCGGCGCTAAGTCGAAGATCGGTTATGCCGGCAGGTACATCGCCGACCAGGCGGTGCAACTCCATGGCGGCATGGGCATGACCGACGAACTGAATGTCGGCCATTACTTCAAGCGGATCTCCTCCATCAACATCCAGTTCGGCGATCCCGCTTATCACCTGCTGCGCTACGCGCAGCTCGACGCGGCGGCTTAAGCAGAGAGGCAAGCATGACGACTGAAGCAGTAATCGTTTCCACCGCGCGCACCGGTGTCGGAAAGGCCTATCGCGGCGCGCTCAACAACACCGATGGCCCGACCCTGGCCGGACACGTGATGGCCGAAGCCGTGAAGCGCGCCGGCATCGCGCCCGGCGAGGTCGAGGACGTGGTGATGGGCTGCGCCATGCAGCAGGGCACCATGGTGATGAACGTCGCCCGCAAGGGCGCGATCCGCGCCGGCCTCCCAGTTACAGTCGCCGGCACCACCATCGACCGCCAGTGCGCCTCCGGACTGCAGGCGATCGCGGTCGCCGCGCGCTCGGTGATGCTCGACGGCGTCGAGATCGCCATTGGCGGCGGCATCGAGTCGATCAGCCTGGTGCAAAACGAGCACATGAACAAATTCCACGCCGTCGACGAGGAGTTGATGGCGATGAAGCCTGAGATGTACATGTCGATGCTGGAGACCGCCGAGGTCGTTGCCGAGCGCTACAAGATCGGCCGTGACAGGCAGGACGAGTACAGCCTCGAAAGTCAGCGTCGCGTCGGCGCTGCGCTGCAGGGTGGCCGCTTCAACGACGAGATTGTACCGATCACGACCAGGATGGCCGTCGTCGACAAGGACACCAAGCAGGTCTCCCACCAGCAGGTGACCCTGTCGAAGGACGAGGGACCGCGCCCCGATACGACCGCCGAAGGGTTGGCCAAGATCAAGCCGGTGTTCGAGGGCAAGACCATCAGCGCTGGCAATGCCAGCCAGCTCTCGGACGGTGCCTCGGCTTGCGTGATCATGAGCGACAAGATCGCGGCGAAGAAGGGCCTCAAGCCGCTTGGCATCTTCCGCGGGTTCGTTGCCGCCGGCGTCGAGCCGGACGAGATGGGCGTCGGCCCGGTCGCCGCGATCCCGCGGCTCTTGAAGCGCCACAACCTGAAGATCGACGACATCGACCTTTGGGAGCTCAACGAGGCCTATGCGGTGCAGGTGATCTATTGCCGCGACAAGCTCGGCATCGATCCGAACAAGCTCAATGTCAATGGCGGCTCGATCGCGATCGGCCACCCCTATGGCATGACGGGGTCGCGCCTGACCGGGCACCTCCTGATCGAAGGCCGGCGGCGCAAAGCGAAATACGGCGTGGTGACCATGTGCATTGGTGGTGGCATGGGCGCGGCGGGTCTGTTTGAAATCGTCCACTGATCGGAAAACGGAGAGCTCACACGTGAAGACAGCAATCACTGAACTGTTCGGGATCCAGCATCCGATCATCCAGGGCGGCATGCATTATGTCGGTTTTGCCGAGCTCGCGGCCGCGGTGTCGAACGCCGGCGGCCTTGGCGTCATCACCGGCCTGACCCAGAAGACGCCGGAGCTGCTTGCCAAAGAAATCGCGCGCTGCCGCGGCATGACCGACAAGCCGTTCGGTGTGAACCTCACCTTCTTGCCGAGCTTCACCGCGCCGCCCTATCCGGAATATGTCGCCGCGATCAAGGAAGGTGGCGTCAAGGCGGTAGAGACGGCCGGCCGCAGCCCCGAGCAGTATATGCCGGCGCTGAAGGCGGCCAGCGTCAAGGTGATCCACAAATGCACCTCGGTGCGGCATTCGCTGAAAGCCGAGAAGATCGGCTGCGACGCGGTCAGCGTCGACGGTTTTGAATGCGGCGGTCATCCCGGCGAGGATGACATTCCAAACATGATCCTGCTGCCGCGCGCGGCCGATGAACTGAAGATTCCCTTCGTGGCCTCCGGCGGCATGGCGGATGCGCGCAGCCTTGTTGCCGCACTCGCCATGGGCGCGGCGGGCATGAACATGGGCACGCGCTTCATTGCTACCAAGGAAGCGCCGGTCCATGACAATGTGAAGCAGGCGTTGGTCAAGGCGACCGAACTCGACACCGTGCTGGTGATGCGCGCGCTACGCAACACCGAGCGCGTCCTGAAGAACAAGGGCGTCGATGGGCTGCTCGAGATCGAGCGCGAGAAGGGCGCAAGCCTGGAGATCGAGGACATCCACGAGCAGGTCGCGGGCGTCTACCCGAAGGTGATGGTGAACGGCGAGATGGACGCCGGCGCCTGGAGTTGCGGTATGGTGGTCGGCCTGATCAACGACATCCCGACAGTCAAGGAACTCATCGATCGCATTATGGTGGAAGCCGAAGCGATCATCCGTCAACGACTGACCGGCTTCCTTGATGGTGTCGAAGTGCAGAAGCCGGCCCGCGCGGTCGCTTGATGGAGAGCACCATGACCGAGCACGTCAAGATCGAGATCGCTGATGGTGTCATGACGCTCACGTTGCGGCGCCCCGAGAAGAAGAACGCACTGACGGGCGCGATGTATGACACGTTGTCGGACGCGCTGGTAAGGGGCGAGACGGATTCGTCCGTACGCGTGGTTCTGTTCCAGGGCGACGGAGACAGCTTCACGGCCGGGAACGATCTCGCGGATTTTGCCAGCCAGGCCCGCGGCGACGCGGCGGTCGACAGCCCCGCCCATCGCTTCATCCAAACCGTCAGCAGGGCCGGCAAGCCGTTGGTCGCCGCCGTACAGGGCAATGCGGTCGGCGTCGGCACCACCATGCTCCTGCACTGCGATCTCGTCTACCTCGCCGACAACGCGAAGCTGATCACGCCCTTTGTCAATCTCGCACTGGTCCCGGAAGCGGCGTCGAGCTGGCTGTTGCCGCTGCGGATCGGGCATGCGCGCGCCTACGCCATGTTTGCGCTCGGCGAGCCGATGGAGGCGTCAGCCGCACTGGCATGTGGCCTGGCCAATGCCGTGATGCCGCAGGACGTCCTGCGCAAGCGGGCACATGACGCGGCGATCGCGCTGACCAAGCGTCCGGCGGGCTCGCTGAGTCTGACCAAGAGGCTGATGCGTGATCATGAGCGGATTGCCGCGCAGATCGCCGGGGAGGGCCTGTTGTTCAAGGAGCGGCTGACGACGCCTGAGGCGCGCGAGGCATTTGCGGCATTCGCCGAACGACGTCCGCCGGACTTTTACAAGCTGTCGGTCTGATTGTTCGAGCACCTTACGGAAACAAAGCATAAGGGAGTGGAGAGCATGCGCATCGCGGGCAGTTATCAGTTCCCGGCCATGGAATCCGTGATCTACGGCAAGCCGGCGGCCGACGCACTGCGCGAGGAGGCCGAACGACTGGACGCGAAGCGCGTCTACCTGATCGCCAGCCGCACGCTGAACACCAGCACGGACGAGAGCGACAAGATCGGCAAGGCGCTCGGCGATCGCCATGCCGAGACCTTCGATGGCGTCCCGCAGCATACGACCCGGGACGTGGTGGTTCGGATTGCAAAGCAGGCCAAGGAGGCCAGGGCGGACCTGGTCGTCGCGATCGGCGGGGGCTCGGTGGTCGATGCTGCGAAAATCGTGCTGATGTGCATGGAGCACGATATCTTCGAGCAAGACGGGCTCGATGGCTTCGAGACCACGCCGGAGCGGCGCTTCGGGCAATTCCGGACTCCGAAGGTCCGCATGATCGCCATCCCGAGCACGCTTTCCGGTGGCGAATACAATTCCGGCGCGCTGGTCACCGATACCCGCCGGAAGCTGAAGCAGATCTTCAATCACCCCATGATGATGCCGCGCAGTATCATCCTCGATCCCGCGATGACCAGATTCACGCCGGAGAAACTCTGGCTAGGATCCGGGACGCGGGCCATGGATCACGGCATCGAAGCGATTTGCTCCAGCCGTCCCAATGTGCTCGTCGACGCTGTGTGCCAACGGGGACTGCGCTATCTGCATGATGGTCTCCGACGCACCAGGAACAACCCGAACGATGAAGAGGCACGGCTGAACTGTCAGTTGGGCTCCTGGATGTCGGCCTTCGGGTTGCAGGCGAGGGTGCCGATGGGCGCGAGCCATGCCATCGGTCACGTGCTCGGGGGCACCTGCGACGTACCGCATTATTTTTGCACGGCGGTGACGATGCCGAGCGTGCTGCGCTACAACCGCCCGGCCACGGAAGCCGCCCAGAAATCGATTGCCGCGGCGCTCGGCGCGCCGGGCCGCGACGCCAGCGAGGTCTTTGCAGAGTTCACCGCAGAGCTCGGCCTGCCACGCAGGCTCGCCGAGGTTGGCGTCAACGAGGACCGCTTTGAACTGATTGGCAAAAACGCAATGCTGTCAATCTTCACGCGGGCGAACCCGCAGCCGATTCGTGAGCCCAGCGACGTCGTCAAGATACTCAAGTTGGCCGCCTGAAGAGCCTGACCCTCGCGACCTGTCGCACGCAGGGCGCACAAACAACGGAGGAACGCACGATGTTTCGGAGCATCCGACTGGCCTGCGCACTCATTATTGCGATGCTCGTGCCTTGCTGGGCAGGCGACACGCCCGGTGTCACAGCGACAGAAATCAAGATCGGGGGCATCTTTCCGCTAAGTGGACCCGCTTCCTCGATCGGCCAGGTTGGGCACGGCGTGCTCGCCTATGTGAAATCTGTCAACGATCGCGGAGGCATCAACGGACGCAAGATCAACTATGTTGTTCTCGACGATGCGTACAGCCCGCCAAAGGCATTTGAGCATGCGCGCAAACTGGTGGAGAGCGACGATGTCGCCTTCATGTTCGGCCAACTCGGCACGGCGGGCAACTCGGCCGTGGCAAAATATCTAGCTGCGAAACGGGTGCCGACGATAGCGATCGTCACCGGCGCGAGCAAATTCACCAGTGTCAAGGATTATCCGCTCACGACCACCGGCCTTGTCAGCTATGACACCGAAGGGAAAATCTATGCAAAATACCTGGCGCGCGCCTTGCCCACGGCGAAGTACGCGATCCTGTTCCAGAATGACGATCTTGGCCGTGACTATGTCAACGCCTTCAAGGCGGTCCTGGGCGCCGATTTCAACGGGCGCGTGGTCACCGCCAGTTACGAGGTCACGGAACCGACGGTCGACTCGCAGGTGGTCACACTCAAGAGCTCCGGCGCGCAAGCGTTGTTCATCGCGGGTACGCCGAAGTTTGCCGCGCAGGCCATCCGTCGCGCGGCCGAGACCGGGTGGAAACCAATGGTCTTGATCAACTTCCCCTCGTCATCGATCGCCGGCACGCTGAAGCCAGCGGGGTTGGAGAATTCCGTCGGCGTGATCGTCGGCACCCCGAACAAGGATCCGAACGACCAGAGATGGACGGATGACGAGGGAATCAAGGCCTATCGCGCCTTCTTCGATAGATATTTGGCCGGCTCCGACATCACCAATACGAGCTATCTTACCGGCTATCAGCAGGGCATGGTGCTGGAGCAGATTCTCAGGCAATGCGGCGACGATCTCTCGCGCGACAACATCATCAAGCAGGCGAAGTCGCTGAAGAACCTTGTGCTGCCGACAGCGTTGCCTGGCGTCCGGATCAACACCAGCGAGAGCAACAACATGATCTGGACGCAACTGCAGCTTCAGCGATGGACGGGGACCGGCTGGAAGCAGTTCGGTGAAATTCTCGACGCGAGCTCGGAGTAGTGCATCCGGCGGCCCTGACGTTCGGGAGGGCAGGCATAGGCGTCGTCCTGTGGGCACAAGATTCGTCAGGAGGAATCCACGATGGCTGACTTGCGAATATTCTCATACCTGCCGAACCCGCGTGTATGGAAGGCGACCATCGCTGCCCGATTCTGCGGCGTGGACGTCGAGGTCAGGGGAGCATCCGGCAACGAGTTGCGGGACTGGCTGTGGGACTACGACGCGCGTCCGCTGGCTGAGCACGAGCGTCAATCGCTTTCGTCCCTTGCACGAACGGGGCGGGTCGGGCTGACCGGCGCCCGGCTCTTCAAGACCGATGCATTCCTGCAAGCGCAGCCATTCGGCAATGTGCCTGCCGCTTTCGGGCTTGATGGAAAGATCGGAATCTTCGAGTCGAACAGCATCATGCGCGCGGTGGCGCGACTGGGCGAAGCGAGGTTTCCGCTCTACGGGCGCGATGCCTATGAGGCCTCCAGGATCGACAGCTTTCTGGATGTCAGCCTCGTCTTCGCCAGAGATGCGCAGATCTATCTCCTTGCGCTGTCAGGTGACACGGTCGATGCGACGATTCACGGGCGCGCCAAGGAGGCATTCGCGATCTACTGCTCGGGGCTTGAGCAGGCGTTGTCTCCGCAGCGGGAAACGCTCGTCGGAAACGGTATCTCGCTGGCCGACATCTGCTTTGCCGCCGAGCTTGCGCTGTTCATGAACGAGCACGCGCGGGCCGAGCAGTTGAGTGAGCGTGGGCTGGACAGGATCCTTCATCCGGCGGTCCAGAACGACTACCCGCTGGTATTCGCCCACTTTGCTCGGCTGGTCGATCACGAGAACTTCAGGCCGGATCTCAAACCACATGTTGAAAAATTGTTGTCAAAGGCGGCGGCCTGAACACGACGGCTGCCCGCTCCAACGTGGAGGTTTGATCGCATGACCCAGCCTGTTTGTCTGATTTCCGGCGTTGGACCCGGCACGGGTTCGGCACTCGCCAAGAGATTTGGCGAAGGTGGCTATCGCGTGGCCCTTCTTGCAAGGACCGAGGAGCGGCTTGCCGCGCTCGAGAAGCAGCTGCCAAGCGCAAAGGGATATCGCTGCGATGTATCGGATCCTGTGCAGGTCGAAGCGGTGGCATCCGCGGTGGAACGTGATCTCGGCAATCCGAGCGTTATCGTCCATAACGCCGTTGGCGGAGCATTCGGTACGTTCCAGGAGATCGACCCATCAATTCTGAACCGAAACTTCCAGGTCAACACGATGGGACTCTTGTACCTGGCGAGGCGCTTTGCTCCGGCGATGGTCAGCGCTGGCAAGGGCGCCATCGTTGCCACCGGCAATACATCCGCATTGCGGGGCAAACCCGGCTTCGCCGGTTTCGCGCCGACCAAGGCGGCGCAGCGGATCCTGGCCGAGGCGATGGCGCGCGAGCTGGGCCCGCAAGGCGTGCACGTGGCCTATGTCGTTGTCGACGCAGTGATCGACCTGGAGTGGACGAGGAAACGCTGGCCGGAGCGGTCGGACGACTTCTTTATCAAGCCGAGGGCAATCGCGGAGGAGATTTGGCATGTCGTGCATCAAGAGCGTAGCGCGTGGTCATTCAACGTCGAGCTGCGGCCCTTTGGAGAGAAGTGGTAGAGGCTGCTGGCTGATGCGCTGCTCCCGGTAACGGCCATCATCGACAAACTGTCCGAACATTTCGGACAAACCCCCTCATTGCCACTCAAATCTATCAATTTCGGCGCTTGGGTTCCCTTCGACTCTCATCTTGGAGAGATTTTTCAGAACCACGCTTCCAGTGTTCAATCGACGAGATCGGCGTCCAACGTAACCTTCGCGTTGAGCAGTTTCGAAACCGGGCAGTTCGCCTTCGCGGTGTTTGCAAGCTCAACGAACTTCGATGAATCTGCGCCCGGTATCTTTGCCTTCAACGTGAGATGTACGGCCGAAATTGCGTACCCGCCGCCCACCTTGTCGAGCGACACTTCTGCAGTGGTGTCGATGTGCTTGGCTGTCAGCTGCGCCTCGCCGAGGATGAGAGACAGGGCCATGGTAAAGCACGCGGCGCGCGCAGCGCCGATGACCTCTTCGGGATTGGTGCCGGGCTTCCCCTCGAACCGGTCGGCCCTGTCACCGGGCTCTCATCAGGATGTGGAAGGGCCGCGCTTGAGAAGCGAATGCCCGCGCCCGCTACCGCGGTCACCGAACGGTTAGATGGTCGCCAGCGGATGCGCTGCGTTGCGAAGGGCTTGGGGCGTGGCATCGAAGGTACGAAGGAAACTGCGCCGCATTCGCTCACGATCACCGAATCCCGTCTCGCGAGCAATTTCCTCGATTGGCAGCCGGCCTTGCTCGAGCATGAACCTGGCGGCCTCGAGGCGTAGGTTTTCAATTGCCTTTGCCGGCGAAAGGCCGGTCTCTGCCCGGAACACTCGACTAAATTGTCGAGGGCTTAGTCGGGCAGCGTCGGCCAACAGCTCAACCGTCAGCGGTTCGCGAAGGTTCTGCTTTGCAAAGGCC
>Ga0099828_10002622_pt1 | contig 12405 bp, 13 predicted proteins | sample CZO8metaG_2_FD_79338 | JGI IMG/M metagenome (GOLD analysis project Ga0099828, IMG submission 79338) | Vadose zone soil microbial communities from the Eel River Critical Zone Observatory, Northern California, USA - CZOApr15con2H1.8 metaG | ecosystem: Environmental > Terrestrial > Soil > Vadose...
GGCGCTTGTGCAGACCGACGCCGAGATCGGCGAAATCCTGATGCGGGCCTTTATCCTTCGCAGGGTGGAGTTGATTGCGCACGGGCTCGGAGACGTCGTGCTCATCGGCTCCAGTCATTGCTCTGGAACGCTCCGCGTCAAGGAGTTCCTCACGCGCAACGGCCATCCGTACTCGTACATCGATCTTGATAGTGAAGCCGACGTCCAGGGTATGCTGGATCGGTTCCACGTCGCCATCGCGGACATACCCATTCTGATCTGTCGTGGCGACGTGGTGCTCCGCAACCCGACCAATCAGCAGATCGCCGACTGCCTCGGCTTCAACGACGCGATCGACCAGACGCAGATACGCGACGTCGTCATCGTCGGCGCCGGACCATCGGGGCTCGCGGCGGCCGTGTACGCCGCGTCGGAAGGACTTGATGTCCTGGTGCTGGAGACAAACGCGCCCGGAGGACAGGCCGGCTCCAGCTCGAAGATCGAGAACTATCTCGGCTTTCCGACGGGCATCTCGGGTCAAGCCCTCGCGGCGCGGGCGTACACCCAGGCGCAGAAGTTCGGGGCGCAAGTGATCATCGCGCAGGGCGCCAAACAACTGGCGTGCGACCGGAGGCCGTACGCCGTTGAGATCGATAACGGTCTGCGCGTGCCGGCACGTACCGTCATCATCGCGACCGGCGCCGAGTATCGGAAGCCGTCCCTCGGCAACCTATCGCAGTTTGAAGGCGCGGGTGTGTACTACGGCGCGACATTCATGGAGGCGCAGTTGTGCCGTGGTGAAGAGGTGATTGTGGTGGGGGGTGGAAACTCCGCCGGCCAGGCCGCAGTCTTCCTCGCGCAGGCGGCCAAGCGTGTGCACATGCTCATCCGGTCGAGCGGGCTGGCGGAGAGCATGTCGCGCTATCTGATTCGCCGCATCGAACAGAACCCCGCCATCGTCTTGCGAACGCATACGGAACTCACGGCCCTCGAAGGGGGTAGCCATCTTGAACACGTCAGCTTACGGAACCATCAGACCGGGACCACGGAAACTCACGATATCAGGCACGTCTTCGTCATGGCGGGCGCCGCTCCCAGCACCCACTGGCTTGACGGGTGTGTCGTACTCGACGCGAAGGGCTTCATCAAGACCGGACCCGATCTAACACGGGACGAATTAACCGCCGCGCATTGGCCGCTCGCCCGGGCTCCCTATCTCCTCGAAACGAGTCTGCCCGGCGTGTTCGCGGTCGGCGACGTCCGGGGCGGCAATATCAAGCGTGTGGCGTCAGCCGTCGGCGAGGGATCGATTGCCATCGCGTTCGTACATCGGGTACTCCACGAGTAAAGGAAAAACCATGGCATCCAACGAATCCTGCTCTCATCTTCGCGCCATTACCACCGTCAAACACGCGAAACGCCGGGAGTGCGCCGAGTGCGTGAAGATCGGCGAAGAATGGGTCCATCTGCGCACGTGTCAGGAGTGCGGCGCGACGTTATGTTGCGACAACTCAACCAACCGGCACGCCACCAGGCATGCGCAGGTGAGCGGGCATCCCGTGATCGCATCCGCCGAGCCCGGGGAGCGTTGGCTGTACTGCTATCCGGACGACGCCTTTGCGGAATACTGAACTGACAGACGGCGCCTTCGCGAACCGAGCTCGTCGGCCAGCGTAGGATGGGTGAAGCTCAGCGAGCGTAACCCATCGTCTTTTTCCGAACACGTGCCGAATCCCTAGATAGAGTCAAAGCCGTGGGTAGAAGCTCGTAGGGCGGAAAAGCGCAGCGCCTTCCGCCGCTAGGCCGCGTAGGGCGCAATAGCGTGAGCGTATTGCACCGAATGAAAGGCGAGAACACGAAACGGAGAATTGAAAGCGACATCCGCCGCATGACGGCTACTGCCTAATGCGCCCTACTTGCTGCCCTACGCAAAAGCGCGATATACCGGATCAGCCAGTCACGGCGGCGTTCCAGCGGATTGACGGTGAAAAGAGGTGCCGCCCGTAAACCTCTTCAAATCGCATGTTCCTGATCTTCCGCAACACCATCGCCCGTTTCATCTCGCCCCCCTTTCAAGCCCGCGCGCACCCGGAATAGGGTCACGTCTTGCCTTTTGATATTTTGTCTTTCACTGCCCTTGATAAGACGGATCATGGCAGCGTAATGCCGGCCGATAAGTGACGCGAAACCGACAACGGGACTGCGTGCTTATATAGAACACGGGAACCCATCCGCTTAGAAAATCCCGATACAGATTTTATTGCCTCGATTTTAGGTTAAGTTTACGATGTAGCCATGTTTATAAACTAAGCCGATAAAATTTTAGGTATTTTATTGGGGCCTACTTTTAGTTAGGCTTTGTTACGAGAGAGTACGCCATGTCTGAAATCTTCGGTTTCGATGCCTTCTCCCCCACGGAAATCGCTGCGCGGGTCGAAACAATCGGTGTGGCCAAGGCGCGTCTGCCGCTACTTTCCATGCTAATGCTGAGTGTATTGGCCGGAGCTTTTATCGGCTTGGGTGCGCTCTACTTTGTGCTTGTCAAATCCGACCCTTCCTTGGGCCTTTGCCGCCGGGCAGGTACTCGGCGGCGTGGCCTTTGCTTTGGGGTTGATCCTCGTGGTCGTCGCTGGCGCGGAGTTATTTACTGGGAATAATCTGTTGGCGATGGCTTGGGCCGACGGGAAGATTTCCACTCTCGATCTGCTGCGAAACTGGGCGATTGTTTGCGGCGGCAATTTCATCGGTGCAGCCGGATTAGCGCTGCTGGTTTTTCTCTCCCGTCATCCTGAAATGAACAACGGTGCAATTGCGCAGGAATATCTCAGGATTGCCGTAGCCAAGGTCGCCATGCCATTCTGGATGGCCTTCTTCAAAGGCATCCTCTGTAATGTCCTGGTCTGTATGGCGGTATGGATGGCGCTTGCCGGACGAAGCGTTATCGACAAGGCTGTGGCAATTGTCTTTCCCATATCTGCGTTCGTTGCGGCCGGCTTCGAACATAGCGTCGCCAACATGTACTTTATCCCGCTTGCCATGCTGCTGCAGACCTTCGAGAACATCGGGGTGACCGCCAATACCGTTACTTGGGTTGGTTTCTTCAGCAACCTAGTGCCGGTAATACTGGGCAACATTATCGGCGGCAGTGTGCTGGTGGGGTTGGTATATCACGTCATCTACCGGCGGGCGCCAGGCCAGAATCTGACCAGTCGGGGGCCTAGCGCGTAGGGCGGAAAAGCGCAGCGCTTTCCGCCGCTAGGCTTCATTCGCGTTCACCTGCCTGCAAATCCGGAACCTTACCCGCCCAATTCTTTAGCAAGCGTAGCGTGCCGTGCGCACGATTAATTCTTGAGTCGCCACGGAGTCTACGCTTAAGGTAGTCGTAGCATGCGTTGGCCTTCGGCGGAAGGCGCTGCGCTTTTCCGCCTTACGTGCTGACGACACGACTCGGCACGGTTGCTACTGCGGAGGCAGCTTTAGCGATGCCTCATAGGGTTTTTAGCAGGAGGGCACGAGCCCCCCCAGACCGCCGAAATCCTCTCTGCTTCTATTGATGAAGAGTATGGGTGCGGATCATATCCAAACAATATACGCTCACGCGTTGACGATGCGTGTTAGAATATATAACGAAAATGCTGAATTCGGTTGCAGCGGTTCAATTCATAAAGCGGATAGGCAGCGGCAAAACGAAGCCGTGCCTGTTGTCTTGTTTTCTTGAATCCGGAGAAGAGATAGAGGTGATAGCCAAATTCTCCGCCGGCTGCGAGCGAGGTGTTGGTGGATTGGTGGCGGAAGCGATTGCGGCCATGTTGGCAGTTGATCTCGACTTACCCATTCCTGAGCCGACCCTTGTAGAGATTGATCCGGACTTTGTTGGGACTATTCCGGATATGGAAGACGCAGACAGGATGCGCGCCAGTGTTTCAGTTGCATTCGGTTCTAAGAAGTTGCCTCCGGGATTTTCATTGGTTCCCAAAGATAAGGCCATACCACGTGCGTTGGCTGTTCAGGCGGTGGAGATCTTCGCATTTGATGCTCTGATCCAAAACCCGGATCGTAGGCCAGAGAATCCTAATTGCCTCTCCGATGGTCGTAATTTTGCGATTTTTGACCATGAATTGGCGTTCATGACCAAGGGAATCGTAGGGTGGAAACCGCCCTGGAAGGTTGGCGGATTGAGTTTTTTTAGTCATTCAGGGGCGCATATCTTCTATAATGAACTCAAGGGTAAAGCACTCAACTTTGACCGGTTGGCGGGTGCTTGGGAGGCGGTATCTGATGCGCGGCTACAGAAATATGAAAAAGCTCTTCCCTTAGTATGGGCAAATGACGGTGGAGTAGCGCAGGCAGCTTTAACCTATGTTGCCCAGGTAAGAAATAATATCGGTTCGGCGCTCGCTGAGGTTACGAGGATTTTACAATGAAATTGCCATATGCATATACGTATACAGTGCTGCGGTACGTACACGACATTACGACGGGTGAGTTCGTGAACGTGGGTGTGGCGCTGTATGCGCCCGAGGCTTGCTATGCGAGTGCTTTATGCCGAACTACTTATGGAAGACTAGCTAAAGTGTTTCCAGGCGTTAGTGGAGAACACTTTAAGTCATTAATGCGCCACATCCAGGCCCGATTCGAAGAATTTGGCGAGCGTTTGAATGCACAAATCTCGCTAGAGAAGATGGAATCAGTCCTGGATTTGGCGCGCTCCATTCTTCCCACAGATGACAGCTCTTTGCAGTGGTCACCGTCTGGGGCAGGGCGGACAGATGATCCATCGCAGATGCTAGAACGTCTATATGAACGCATGGTAAGGCGTTATGACGACAAACAAACGAAAGAACGCCGAACTGAAGAAGATGTCTGGCGCAATTTCAAGCACCATCTTGAAGCGCGTCGCTTGCTTCAGTTTTTCCAACCAAAAAAGATTGCTGTCCAAGATGACGAAGTTGACTTCCAGTATGCGTGGAAGAACGGTGTCTGGCATTGCTTAGAGCCTGTTTCGTTTGATCTAAGCTCCCCCGATAGCATTAAGGACAAGGCGCATCGTTGGCTTGGGCAAATAACCAGCATTTCGAACGCATCTGATCACTTTAGGCTTTATCTGTTAGTCGGGCAGCCCCAAGACGACGCCCTTCGAGGTGCATTCGATAATGCGCTGAGTATATTGGGGAAAATCCCAGTGGATAAGGAGATATATCTTGAACAACAGGTGGGTGATCTGACTGAGCGGATCGCTCAGGAGGTTGGAACACATCGCGATAGTACTGATTGACGCAGCGATGCAAGCTCACAGGTGTACCCACTTCCACGGACACATGGTTAAGGGACAACGATCTGATCTTCATACCGCACTGGGTTGATGTAGTCCACTCTTTATGCAGACGTTCACGGTTATAAAACACCTCGATCCACTCGAAGATCGCGTTGCGCGCTTACCCTATGCGGACGCGGCTGGTGTTGAGGTTAAACTCAGTCTCTTGTCTGGGTATTTTGCGACGGCAGGCTATCAAGCGGAGCTTTGCAAAACGGGTTTTCCATGCAGCCATACCGCCTTAAGCGCGCTGCTAAACACGCAACGCCGGGTTCATCCGGCTTTGTCGCCAGGCATCCTCGCTTCCATCTGGAATAATTCCGATACACTCAGGCCAAAGGCCAGCGCCAGCTTTTCGACATTATCGAGGCCCACATTACACGTCGCCCGCTCGATGGCGCTGATATAGGTGCGGTGCAAACCACTGGCCTGCGCTAACTCCTCTTGCGACCAATGGCGTATAAAGCGCAACCACCTAAGCTTTTGTCCTAGCAGTTCCCGTGCACGCATGTCCATAGCGATTTACTCCTCACTTAGGAAAAAGGAACGGGAAATAGGGCTAAAATAACGGCGAAAGCAGGGAATTTTTATAGCAGTTGGCATGAGGCCTCCTTAATTGTTAGTTAAAGGTGGCTCATTAAAAAGCGGCCCCTGACGTACTCTCAGGGCCGCTTGACTGCTATCCATCGCTACCTGAAAAGAATTAGCGACAAAATGTATAATATTGGCAGCCCTAAGCCTTGCCGCTGCAAGATTAGGGTTAGTCGCCCGGCGGGTGTTCGTTCACCTACCGGGCGATGCTTTTTGATGAGTAATATATAATAGGGAGATGAGGACCTTATTGTCAATCAGTATTTCTTGATTTTGATATCCTTTTTATAAACCCCCCGAACAAGCCGGCTCTTGATAAACTCCTCCATCGCTTTGGGAGTAGTCACCCAAAGATCGCCAAATTTTTTGCACTCAAGCCGGCTCTTTCGGGCCAGATTTCGTAGATATTTGATGGAAAACCCATAGATCTCCGCAGCTTGTGCCAGGGTTATCATTTCGTCGGCTTTTGGGTTTTTCAATTTTAGATCTCTATGACAATCCGTTGTTTATTATTTCATTAAATAAGCAGTAGAAATAGGGAATGGACAAACTAGTCGGGTAAGCCTGCCTGGAGTTCTGTCAATAACTGTACGGCCTAGTTTGCCCTCACAGTCGTATACTCGCAGATTAACGGAGCCTGGTTTTCCTTTCCACGTCCCGCCTTGCCTGCGCTTACTCTGAGCCTTTTCTAAATCGTCTCCGTATTGCTAGAAACATGAGCGCCAAGAAAATAAACGACAGAATCGACTGTGAGACGGAAAGAAGTGCTACGCATCCACTGGTTGGGAAATAGGCGCTCTGTCGTCCAAAGAAAACAAAGGGAGCAACTATATTTTGAAACATAAGCCCAGCTGCTGGCCACACTTTATAATTCCACACCAGCTCTTTATTCAACCCTATGTCTGCCCGCATAAAACAAAAAATCACGGCAAAGCTTCCGTTCACTGCGGCCCACCATACGAGCGGCTTCGATATACTTTGGCCGTATTCGGAAAAATAGTCATAGGCTTTCGACATCCACCCCTGAAGACGACGCCCCTTCTGTCGAATCTGACTATTGCTAAGGGCCCGCTGTTCGCGTGCGAAGAATTCACTTTCGACAATGGATGACTTAAGAATATCATGCCCCAAATGCCTGAGTTCGCGGTATGCGGCTGCTTCCCGTTCTCCAGAGAAATTCGTGAATGTCGTTCTTGTAAAGGAGGTATCCGGGAACAACCTCGCACCAAAAAATTGCGGTGCACAGTTAAATGTTGATCCCTCGAAATCAGTGGGTGCACGAAATACAGTATTATTGAAATTCGCTTCATTGAATATAATACGGCGAAAGGTTACATCCTTGACGAACGTACGTCCTTCAAAACTTAGCTTGGCGGAAAATTGGCAATCCTCAAAAATTACACTCGTAGTAAAACTCGTACCCTCAAAAGCTACTGGTTGTTGGAACTGGCTTCGTTTTATCTTTGTCGTAGTTGAGCCACCGTCATGGGCCATGACCGCTCCTTCAAACTGCGCATCTTCTATTACCAGAGAGGGTGCAGCAATGAAAATAACCTTATCCTTGAACATGGAATTGTTACTAATGAAGGAAAACTGGCATGATTCAAAATTCCCACCCTTATGAAACGTGACATTCGAAAATCCACCTTCTAACAGTTTGGCGCTTTGAAAGAATGCACCCAATGTAAACGACGCATTTCCAAAACTTATACTCTTTGCGGTGGAACAACCGGAGAAATTAGCGTCACCTAAAAATCGAATTTTATTAAATGTAGCTTCCGATGCGAAATAAGAATCAGCAGCAGTAAAAGCCGGATAATTACCCTCCGGAAATTCAATCGGATCTTTGAAGCGAATCCGGGATAGATCCATTGGAATCAGATTCGAGCTTGTTGTCAATGCGGGAGAATTGGCCAGTAGCCCACAGAAGTTCTTGACGTATTCGATCACATGTTGTGAGGGAACTTCACGAAGTCCGTTAATCAAGGGGTGTTCATTAACATGTATCCTAAAATTTTTAGTCTTATCATTTAGCGTGTCGATAACCTGTTGTTCAACATGGGTTGGCATGCTTTTCTCCTTAATTCTCTACATACGCACTACTTTAGATAGTGGTGGTACGAGTCATATGCTGATTCCATAATCCGAGCGCTTTCTTCGATTCCACTATCTTACGCACTGGTTCTTGCAGACTTATCAGTAACGTAGCCCGGATGGAGTGAAACGGAATCCGGGAAGACAGCCCCGGATTCCACTGGCGCTGCTTCGGGGCTACTTGCTAATCTGCTTTTTTAGGCCAGCCCTGAACCATTGGGCACATTGGACAAGGTTATCAGTCCAATCAGAATTTGGAGCTTTGGGAACAGGCTGATATTTAAAAATCTTAATCGGGTCTATTGGGTCTGGAATCAACCAATCTGCGACTGTGTAAAGAAATTTACTCCAATCACTCGTGGATGGGTGTAGGGAAACGGCAATAATATCAAATTCTCTGAACCGATAAGGACGAGTTGCATTACCGCTGTTGTCGATTCCCCCTCTTGTTCGTTGTGTTTCCACTACCCACATGTGGGAAGAATTGGGAAAAATCTTTTTGTTAGCTTCGCTTGCCAGCATTGGCCGCTGTGCTTTCTGTCGCTGCATCTTTACCTGGATCTTTACGTGGCCGGCCGCATCAGAAAGATCAAAGTCATACGATTGGTCGCCAATAATCTCGTTATCAGTCCAACCATTCTCCATCAGAGGATTAACTATATTTTCCTTGAAGGCTGCTTCTGCAATTACTCCCCTTACTCCTCTAAGAGTTAAATCGCTACTGCGAGCGATAGCTTCAAGAACAACCTCAGCAGACGTATTGAGTTTTGTTTCCAGATCGTGAATTGGGAATTCTTTGCGCAGTATCTTGAACAGCTCCTGCCGTTCTTCCATAGAGTATTGGGCAAGTAGGTTTTGTATTTTTTTTAGATCAAGACTTGTCATTCTTCGGTCTACCAGCGCGTTTGATTTCGTAGTTCATCACTTCGGACCTGCGTACGAGTTGCCTGCCTGCTACGGTATAGGTCCTGAGCTTTCCCTGTCGTACTAGCTTGGCTATGGCTTGGCGGGAGACCCCGCGGAGCCTTGCGGCCTCTGCTTGGCTGATAAGGTCGGCTAAAAAATCAGTTGACATTGTTAACCTATTTCCATATACTCCGGCCTCATACATAATGGCAGAAGACCTATGCCTACAATAAACAAACCTAGAGCGCCAAAAGCGCTCAAGCTAAAATTCGGTGAACATCAGGCCCCTATCAATCTTGTACAGGGGTTTGAGCCGTTCTATCAAACTGAGCGTGGGGCTGCGTATCTTGCCGACTCCATAGAGGTAATGAAGTCCATGCCTGAGGGATCGGTGAATCTCGTGTTCACCTCGCCCCCTTACGCCCTGCATTTTAAGAAAGAGTATGGCAATGTACACAAGAACGAGTATGTGGACTGGTTCTTGGGATTTGCTCACCTGATCCGAAGGATTCTAACTGATGACGGTTCATTCGTCCTCAACATTGGGGGTAGTTGGAACCCAAAGATGCCCACTCGCAGTATTTATCAGTACAAGCTGCTCATAGCGCTGGTGGAAGAAGTGGGTTTTCATCTCGCACAGGACTGTTTTTGGTATAACCCAGCAAAAATGCCTATGCCTGCGGAGTGGGTGACGGTTCGCCGCATTCGTATTAAGGATGCGGTGGAGTATGTCTGGTGGTTTTCAAAGACTCCTTGGCCAAAAGCTGATAATCGCAAGGTTTTGCGACCCTACTCCAAGGATATGCTTCGGCTCAATCAAAGAGGAGTGCGCACAACCGTTCGTCCCTCAGGGCATAACATCAACTCCTCATTCGATGATATTTCTGCGGGTGGGTCAATTGCCCCCAATGTCATTGACGAAATACCTTCTGATTTCCTGAAGATGGGAAATAATGCGAGCAATGATGCATATACAAAACGCTGCAAAGAAGTTGGCACCAAGATCCACCCTGCTCGGTTTCCAGCTTCGCTACCAGAGTTTTTTCTGAAATTGCTAACTAACGAGGAGGACATTGTGCTTGACCCCTTCGCGGGTTCCAACACAACGGGGGCCGTAGCAGAAGCACTCGACCGCCGTTGGATTGGGATAGAGCTAATGGAAGAGTACCTAGCAGGTAGCCGATTCAGATTTGATCCGGAATAAAGGAAATCCCTTACCTTCGGGGCATTATAATGGTAGTTAATAATGAAGGCTGAAATCAAAAATAAAACCATCTACTACCGCCGTGCCACCTTCTTGCAGGGCAGAAACAATCTCCAATCGGCATTAACCAAGGCGCGCGGCAAGCTGAAAAACGTCGGTTAGCGGTTGGAGGAAAGGCTAGTCATGGTGACCGACAACGAGAGTGGGCACTTTTTGAAGAGTGACGATTTGGCAATGCTGCGCGAGTTTCTCGCTACGGCGCGTTTACTCGGCGACACTTTCGAAAATGCAATTCAGCTTCGGGTGATCCTTGATTCAAATGCAATCGTCAGTGACCTGATTTGGCTAAGCAAGAAACGTATCAAACCTGAAGCCAGGACATCGATTCAAGAACTCGTTGCTTCTCAAACGTTGATACCATACGCGCCAAGTGTAGCGAAGTTGGAAATCGAAAAACACATTGCGGATGTTGCGCTGAAAAAGGGAATACCAGAAGAACAATTGCGAAATGTCTGGGCTAATTATCAGAAGTCTGTACACTTTTGCGACGTAGAAATTGAGACACAGGAAGACAACGCCCGCGTTCGAGACCCGAATGATTTACCGTTTATTAGACTGGAGGAGCAGATCGGTGCGAGTGGTATTGTGACAAATGATAAGGACATAGCAGCTATGGGAGGCAATAGAATTAACTTCGATTGCATTATTCAGCTTCGTGATTATTCGCGCGCGAAACATCTTGAGCTGACCTTTGGAGTCGGTGGAATGTTTTTAGCTGCCATTAGCGTTGGGGCAATCTTAGGCCTTGTTAAAATATTGCAAAGTCTCATACAGGCAATTGCGAGACTGCCGCCGTGGATACAAATAATGCTGGTTGCGGGAGTGGTGTTTGTTGTAGCTCACCCGAAAACCCGTAAAGTCGTAGGTGACTATGTAAAATCACTTGGAGCGAAAATTCAGGATGGTGTTCTCAATCTGAAGGAACCTTTTAACGAAGCGTTGAACAAGGTCACGAAGGCACAAGAGAGTGCTAATGCTTCTCTAATAAGAGTGCAAGAAATTGTTCAGGGGGACAAGAGGGTGCCACTTAGGGTGCACGTTTATGCGTTATGTTTAGCCTCAAATATTCCATTGTCTATTGCGCAGATCGAACGAAAGGTTTTTGCTGCTGGCTATAAAACGAGATCAGAGAAATTCAAATCGTATTTGCTCAGCATTCTTAAGAAAGACGACCGCCTAGGGTGTACCGCAGATGGGCGTTGGTCGATTATTCGTAATCAATCGGAGGTCGCCGGCCATTGACGTTTTATTGAAGGAGATTAGAGATGAAGACATCCGTCAGGCCCTTCAGTACGCGGCACTTCTGACGCGCGAAGAAACGTATCCGCTGAAAGACGCTCACGGATGAAGTTCCTCGCGGACGTTGGCATATCGATGAGCGCGTAGGGCGGAAAAGCGCAGCGCCTTCCGCCGCTAGACCGCGTAGGGCGCAATAGCGTGAGCGTATTGCACCGAATGAAAGGCGATGACACGAAACGGAGAATTGAAAGCGACATCCGGCGCATGACGGCTACCGCCTAATGCGCCCTACTTGCTGCATCCCCCTGATACCGCAGGCAAGCACGCCGGGCAGGCGGTTCTCAACGCACTCGACGCGCCGCCTCGATTCCCACGCGCGCGATATAACCGGAGCGCGACTCCCCCGAGCGCTTGGCGGCTTCATCGATCGCGCGCAGCACTTTCCGGGGCAGCGTGATGTTCACGCGCTCAGTCTTGTCGTCGAGCTCGGCGAGATCGACTTCTACCACCGCCCAGGTCCAGCCCTTGAGCTTGCGGCTCTTCTGGTGCGCCTCAAGCGACTTCGAGGCGGGCACCGGCTTGCCTTCCTCCATGAGTCCTTCCAGGTGCAACAGGATCGCCTCCTTGGCGTTGACCAGGGCTTCGTCCAGCGTGTCGCCGGCCGAGAAACACCCCGGCAGATCCGGCACCACCACGCCATAGGCGTGCCTCTTGTCGCCCTTCTCAATCGCTACCACGTAACGCATATCATTTGCCTCCTTCACGGATCCCCGCCTGCTTGAAAATTGCCCTCACGAGGCCGATGCCTAGGGTTCAAACACCTTCTCCCTTCGGGCATGGGTATCTACACAATTCATCAACCCAATGATTCTGTAGGAACCGCCCAATCGCACCGCAACACCCAACAGTCATTCCCGCGCAAGCGGGAATCCAGTATTGACGCGGGGTATCTGGATTCCCGCTTGCGCGGGAATGACGATCTATTCGAGATGTGTAGATACCCATGCCCTGCGGGAGA
>Ga0099828_10002625_pt1 | contig 12400 bp, 12 predicted proteins | sample CZO8metaG_2_FD_79338 | JGI IMG/M metagenome (GOLD analysis project Ga0099828, IMG submission 79338) | Vadose zone soil microbial communities from the Eel River Critical Zone Observatory, Northern California, USA - CZOApr15con2H1.8 metaG | ecosystem: Environmental > Terrestrial > Soil > Vadose...
CCGCACCGGCACCTTCCGCCAAGACCTCTACTTTCGTCTGAATGTCGTGCAGATCAAGCTACCGCCGTTGCGCGAGCGCAAGAGCGATATCCCGTTGCTGACAAACTTTTTTCTGGAAAAGTTCAGTGAGTCGCAGCGCGCGGTGCGCAACGTTTCCGAAGACGCCATGCATCGGCTGATGGCCTACGACTGGCCGGGCAACGTCCGGGAACTGGAAAACGCGGTGGAACGCGGGGTGGCCTTGGGTTCCGGTCCCATCCTCCACGTAGGCGATCTGCCCTCGAACCTCCAATACGCTTCCATCGAGCGCCTGCCGGAAAACGATGAGCTCGTGCCGCTCGACGAGTTGGAGCGCCGCGCCATTTTTCGGGCTCTGCGAGAGACCAGCGGGGACAAGCTTGCGGCCGCGCGCTTGCTGGGCATCGGCAAGACCACTCTCTACCGCAAACTCAAGCAGTACGAGACCGAGCGTTCCCGAGTCTGACGGGCAGCTTCAAGTCCTCCCTGTGTCCCTGCCCGCGGCTCGATGCCATGCATTTCGAGTGGTTTTTGCGATTAAGCAGCCCTCCGCTTTTTCCCATCCGGGAATGCACAGTTCTCTTCGTCTCGGAGTGGGAATACAGGACATCTACGGCTTCGCCTAAGCCTTCGCGATCCTGTTGATTCGTGGAAACTTACTGCAAAGCAGCCTGTTGGAAAGCGCGGTGCAAGGTAGCGGGGCGGGGAACGAAAGGTGAAGAACAGAAAGCCGATTCTCCGATCCCGCGGCGTGCGGCAGGTCATCGAGGCGATTGCAACAGTCGGCGCGGCACTGCTGTTCAGCTACCTGATCCTGAAGCCGCCTCGGTAGGGGCGCCATGACGGGCGCTGTGTGGAGCCGCTTCTGGCGAAAGGATCGGGGCAGGCCAGTGCTGCCGGGAGCTGTGACACGCGCGGCCCTCCAGGGAGAACCCATCGAAAAACTGTTGGAGCACGCGGCGAGAGGCTTCCTGCGTGTCGGCGCGGCGGAGCGGGCGGCGGTGTGGCTGGAGAGGCTGCAGAATCCGGATATCTACCTCGGCACGGTGGTGCAAGCAGGAGCAGAACCCGTGCCCGAGGAGTGGAAGCGCCTGAAGGTTTCCCTGCCGTTCTTCCGAACGCTTCTGGGCAGCGAGCACCCCGTCGTGGAACATCTGGACGAGACTTCTGAAGTGTCGCTGATTGGGCCGCTCGCCAGGATGCACACCGCTGCCTGGTTTTCTCTGCGCGCACAAAAAAAGACGCTGGGCCTCGCCCTAGCGGCCTATGTGCGCCTGCCGGGAAGGGTTGACATCGACAGCCTACAGATGCTGGCGGATGAGCTGGCCTTGGCCGTGGCCCAGCGGCGCGACCGGGAACTGTGCGGGCTGTCGCGGGCCGAGCTTGCGACACAGAGCGAACTGCAACGCGCGATTCTGCACGGCGCGCCTGCGAAGGAGATTCTCGCGCAGATCGCCAGCGGCGCCGCACGGCACGCTCCCGCCGAGTTTGTGGCTCTCGGCCGGAGCCACAACGGATTGCTGCGCTTCGACGTCTTTGAAGGGCCGGGGGAGTGGCTCGCGCTGCTCGACGAAAAACCCTTCTCACCGGTGTGGGGCACGGCGATGGAAGGAAGACGAATCGTCGAGGCGGGCCGGGAGTCCTTGCGGAGTGGTCTACCGCGCAACGAGCGGTTGCGCATGGAACGCCTTTCGCGCTTGGTCGCGATTCCCCTGGAGGCGGATGGCGAACGGATCGGCGTGCTGCTGGCGGGATTGGCGGCTGAGGCGGACGCGACTGCAGGAATCGAACGGCTGGAGCGTTATGCCGCGCTGGCCGCGCGCGCGCTCAGGGAGGAACATCGCTCGAGCGTCGCGGCTGATGCAGAGGCCTCCTACAGGGCCCTGCTCGAAGCGACCGACGAGTGGGTCCTCGCCGTGAACCGCGAGGGAGTGATTTGCGACGGCAGTCGCGCCGCGCTGGAGCGCTTGGGGCTGGAGGCCTTTCGCCTGGGCCGACTGCGACTCGATGAAATCTTCTCGACGAGCGAGCGCGGAGCGATTGCCGCGTGGCTCGTCTCTGCGTGGAACGCACCGGCTGAAGCTGAGCTTGGGGTGCTGGAAGCCGCGCTGACGGGCGGCTTGACGGTGCGCCTGCACGCGCGCCGCGGCCTGCCGGGACTTCGCGACTGCCTGAAGGTGGTAGTGGAGGATACGACCGCGCTGCGGGCTGCCGAGGAAAAGGCCGCGCGGGTCGAAGCCCAATTGCTCAGCCTCTTCGATTCGGTGGATAACGGCGTGCTGCTTTTTGATTCGCGCGGCCGCATTCAACTGGTGAACGACCGCTTTGCACAACTGATGGGTCTGGATGCGCGGCGGGCTGCGGAGCTGGGGTCATTCGACGCGCTGGTGAAGGCCTTAGCGGGTCATTTCCGCGACCCGCAGACGGTTGCCCAGCGCTGGCGGGAACTGCTCAACGCCGACGAGTCCCGTTGGGACGAGCTGGAGCTGCTGCGCCCCACGCGCAAGGTGCTTGAACGCTTTGCCCGGCCGGTCTTGGTCGCCCAAGGCGGGCGGATCGGCTGGCTCGAGGTCTACCGCGACATCACCAGCCAGCGGCTGATCCAGTCGAAGATGCTGCAGACCGAGAAAATGGCGGCGCTGGGACGATTGGTTTCCGGCATCGCGCACGAACTGAACAACCCGCTGGCCAGCATCATGGGCTACGCGCAGTTGTTGCTTGGCCGCCGGCAGGGGATGGAACGCAACGCGGACGCCCGCAAGATTTACCAAGAAGCCGAGCGCGCCGGGCGAATCGTCAAGAACCTCTTACTGTTTGCGCGCGAAACCAAGCCCGAGCGCCGCGCCGTGGACTTGAACGAAATCATGGAGCGTACCATGGCTCTGCGCAGCTACGAACTCAAGGTCGAGAACATTGCCGTGGAGCTGGAACTCGATCCGGACTTGCCCACCACGCTCGCCGACGCAACCCAATTACAGCAAGCCATACTCAACCTGATCGTCAACGCCGAACAGGCCATCCAGCAAGGCCGCGGGCACGGCCACATCCGCGTCCGCACGCAGCGACTCTCGTCGCAACGCCTAGCGTTCGAGTTGGCCGACGACGGCCCTGGCATCCCTCCCGAGATTGCCTCGCGCATTTTTGACCCGTTTTTCACCACCAAGCCGGTCGGCGTGGGCACTGGGCTGGGCCTTTCCATCGTTTACGGGATCGTGCAGGAGCACGGAGGGGAGATCTCGGTAGCGAGCCAGCCCGGCCGGGGTACCACCTTCTTGGTCGAGCTTCCGATTGTCCCTGCGCCGGCCGCCGCCCCACTCGCTGCGGCCACTTTCGCAAAGCCGGGGCGGGCGGGCGCGACGCATCAGAAGCGCATCCTGGTGGTCGAGGACGAGCCTACGGTAGCGCAGTTGATCGCCGATGTGCTGGGTGAGGAGGGTCATCAGGTGGATACCGTGCTGGACAGCCGCGAGGGGCTGGAGCGCCTCAGCCAGCAGGAGTACGACTTGGTGATCTGCGATCTGAAAATGCCCTACCTCGATGGGCGCGCGTTCTATCGCACCCTGGCGCGCGTCGGCAGCCCCTTGCAGCATCGCATCGTCTTCGTCACCGGCGATACGCTAGCGCCGCACACCATGGAGTTCTTAGACAGCACCGGCCTGCCGTATCTGGCCAAGCCCTTCTTGGTGGAAGAGCTGAAGCTGGCCGTACAGGGCGCCTTTGGAGCCACTGCCGCCGAAGCGCACGCAGCCGTGGAAGCCGAGTCAGGACCTAGCGCGACAAAGCCGGGCGATTGGTCGCGAGATGCGGCGAGGAAGCGATGACTCCGCTCGGGCGCATCATCTTTCTGATCAGCGCCGATGCGGCGCTGACGCAGCAGTTGGTCAGCGAACTCGTGGCCGGCGGGCAGCACTATCAACTGCCCCTCGCCGCCAGCCTGACGCAAGCCCACAAAGCGTTCCGCCGGGTCACTCCCGCCGTGATCCTTCTGGACGAATCAGCTTTGCGCTCTCCCAAAGCGCTCGAAGAAAAAACCAGCGAATCGCTCGGGTCCGCGGCGGCCCGCCTCACCGAGTCTGCGCCCCTGGTGGTGGTGGCTGCCCCGGAGCGCCAAGCCGAATTGGCATTTCTCATCTCCTCCGGCGCAGCGGATTTCGTCGCCCGCGCGGACAATTTCGTTCCGGTCGCGGTGGCTTTATTGGAGCGCCGGGTACGCCTGGCGGAGCGGATGGTCCAGGCAGAAAGCGGGTCCAGTGCTTCACCCGTTGAGCTGGCGACGGATTTTGGGGAGATTCTGCGGCACGAGGTCAATAATCCGCTTACGGGCATTCTCGGCAATGCGGAGCTACTGCTGGCCGAATGCAAGAAGAAAAATGGCGAGCAGCTCTCCCTGGTTGGCGTCCAGCGCTTGCAAACTATTGCGGAATTGGCCGTGCGACTGCGCGAGATCATCCGACGGCTGGGCAACGCCTGGGATGGCCGGCACGATCACGCCCGCTCCGCCTAGCACTGGCGGAGGACCGGCATAGTCGTAGGAGACTTCGCGCAAGTCGCTGAAGGAGCTCTCTGCCACCACCCCTGCAATGCGCGGGTCGATGGCTGCAGACTGCAAGGCAATCGCCGCGCCCATCGATTCCCCCAGAGCGAACAGGCGGCGCTCTTGTTTCCGCCGGTTGTCCTGGCTACGAGCCGGTGGAAGCATAGCGGCCGACGCCCCGGCTCCAGGCAAACAAGGCCAGAGCGAGGGAAACCGCGGCGACCGCCGGGACCAGCGGCGCATAACTGTGGAATTCGGTTCGGTTGAGCAGGCGCACGCTGGGGTAAAACGTCGCGAAGCCGAACGGGACGATCCAGCTCAGGAAGAACTGAATGAAGCCGCTGTAGATGGAGAGCGGGTAGCGTCCGAAGGCAATGAGGTTCCAGGCCGGCGGGTGGATGCCGATGCGGTCCTCAAACCAGAACGAGACTGTGCTCAGCAGCAGGAAAACGGCGATATAGATCACCCCGCCACACAAGCCGAAGAACCACAACAGCGCTGCGTCGGCGCCGGTCCAATGAATTCCCAGGCGGCGTGAAGCCCAGCTCACGACGAGCAGCCCCAGAACGACTTCGTGGAACGATTCGATGCGGAATGTCTCGAACAGCACCTGGAAAAGCGACCCGACCGGCCGCAACAGCACGCGATCGAATTTTCCCTCGATGATATAGGCGTTGCCGAACTCGTAGAGGTTCAGGCTGAGGACGTTGAACAGCCCAAAGGGAATCAGGGAAAAGCCGTAAAGGAAGAGCACCTCTTCAAACCGCCAGTCCGCGAGTCGCGGGATATTCGCGAAGAGCACCAGCACAAAGCCGAAAGAACACACCGTGGCGGCGACGCTGGTGGCCAAGCCGATCAGGAAATCGGCGCGGTAGCTCATGCGCACCTTGGCGTATTGCGCGAAATAGGCAAGCAGCAGGCGCAGGTGGCGGAGCACGCTAGCCTCCGTGGATGGTGATCTTGCGGGTAGCGCGACGCCACCAAAGGGCGCCCAGCCCCAACAGCACCGCGACCCACACCCATTGCATCAGGAGCGCGCGGGCGGCCTGCGCGCTGCTGAGCTTGCCAAGATAAATTTGCAACGGCGTGTAGGCAATGTGCTCGAACGGCAGCCAGGAGGAAACGGCACGTAGCGGCGCCGGGAAGAAGCGAATGGGGACGAGCAGGCCCGAGAGAAGCTCGATCAGCCAGAACTTGGCGCGGATCAATGCAAGAATGGAGTTGAGCGGGATGGCGCAAGTTCCGATGATGAAGTTGATGGCGCCCATCAACAGGAAGCTGCCGAGCACGGCGACGAGGAAGAGCCCGAAGTGGAGCGTTGAGGCTGGCCGCCTTACCGGAAATACCAGCGCGATGACCAGCGCGGTCGGCGCGGTGAGCATCCCCAGGCGAAAGGCCGATTCGCCCGCGGCCCGCGCCAACCACATCCCCTGCACCGAGATGGGCTTGATCAGCTCCATAGCGATCTTGCCTTCCAGGACCTCGTAAGCCATCTCCTGATCAATCGTGTTCCAGTAAAACGACCGGATGATCCAGCCCACGGCGACGTAGGTGAGCATCTGCCCCAGATCGTACCCCGCCAGTACGGGCGTCGCGCCCCCACCCGATCCATACACGGCGCGCCAGATGAAGTAGTACACGGTGACGTTAATCAGGTAGGTGACGATTCCGGTGTAGTAGCGCAGCCGGAAGGCCAGAATGTTGACAAACCCGACTCGCGAGAACTCCACATAGGGCGCGATGCGTTGCGCCCAGGGGGCTCGGCGGGCCGCGACGGCTTCGGCGACGGCGTTCATGGGCCGAGTCGACTCACGCGGTGACCTCATGCAGCGCGCGCCCGGCGTAAATACGTTTGACGATCTCCTCGATGGGCTCGTCTTCGATGAGGAGGTCGCGCACCTCGACCGACGAGAGGATCTGCCGGATTAACTCTGCGGTGGAAACGCGGCTGCGGTCGAAAAGGATGCGGTAAGTCAGCTCGTCGACCCGTTCGAGCTTCAATGCGTCACTCTCCAGGCGCTCGAGCGCGCTGACGCAGGCCACCTGCTCGCTATCCCGCAGCACAAACTTCACCTGCTTGGTGCGCAGCAGCTTTTGTTTGAGCACGGCGAGAGGGCCGTCGTACAGCAGACGCCCGTGGTCAATGATCATGATGCGGCGGCAGAGCTCCTCGATGTCGTCGAGGTCGTGCGTGGTGAGCAGGATGGTGGTGTGGTACTGCTGGTTGATCGCACGCAGGAACTGGCGGATGTGATCCTTGGCCACCACGTCCAGGCCGATGGTGGGCTCGTCGAGGAAGACCAAAGGCGGGTTGTGCAACAGCGCGGCAGCCAGGTCGCAGCGCATGCGTTCGCCGAGCGAGAGCTTGCGGACGGGAGTGTGCAGGTAGTCGCCGATGCCGAGGACATGGTTGAACAGCTCCAGCCGTTCTGCGAACTCGCGCTGGGGCACATCGTAGATGCGGCGCAGCAGCTTGAACGATTCAATGACAGCGATGTCCCACCAGAGCTGAGTGCGCTGGCCAAACACCACGCCGATCGTCTTCACATAGGCGGTGCGCTGGCGCCAGGGCACAAAGCCGTTTGAGCGCACCTCACCGGAAGTGGGCACCAAGATGCCGGTGAGCATCTTGATGGTGGTGGACTTGCCGGCGCCGTTCGGTCCGATGTACCCGACCATCTCGCCGCGATCGATGGTAAAGGCGATGCGGTCTACGGCGTGGACGGTCTGGTAGTCGCGGACGAACAGGTTCTGGATGCCGCCCCAGAGGCCTTCCCGCCGGCGAAAGGTGCGAAAGTGCTTGGACAATTCGCGCACAGCGATGAGCGGCTCGGCAGACATGGAAACGAGATTCTAACACGGCGGTCTGCAGAAGCAGGGAAGCAAGGCAAACATGAGACAAAGAGGGCAGAGCGGCAAGGAAGCGGGGAGGGCCAGCGGCTCTTCATGCGCGGAAGAGCACGTCTTCACGCTGGAATAACTTCACCGCCACGCCCAGAGCCAGAGCCGCGTAGACACAGGAGGAGGCAAAGATCAGCGCGATGTAGTTCCAGTGGTAGGTGCCGGTGAGGATCTCCTTGCTGACCAGGCTGGTGTTCACGATGGGCAGCAGCGCCAGCCTGGCATTCAGTTCGACGCCCGGCAGGACGGAAACCACCGCCAGCATCACCACCAGGATGGTCAGCGGCGAGATGTAGGTCTGGGCCTCGCGGAAGCTCTTGGCAAACAGCGCAATCGCCAGCAGCCCGGCGGAGAAAATCACGGCAATGGGCAGGATCATGACGAAGACCGCGACCACGGCTTTGGGGTTCACCGTCACTTTCAGCATAGTGGGGCTGTCGGGATTGAGCCCGCCCAGCGTGCTTTTCGCCCCCAGAATCGTCATGGCCATGGAAAAAATGGAAAGCGCAGCAGTGGCGAGGGAGGCGGTGAGCACGGTGAGGAACTTGCCCAGCACCAGATGCGTGCGGGAAACGGGGCTGCACAGGATGGTCTCCATGGTGCCACGCTCTTTCTCGCCGGCCGTCAGGTCCATGGCCGGGTACATCGCTCCTGTCAAGCAGAGCAGAATGACCATGTAGGCCACCACGCCGCCGAAGATGCTTCCCCAGACTTTTTCCGGCGGGACCACGTTTTTTTGGGTGATCCCGAACGGCCGGAGCAGGCTTTCGGAAAGATTGCGCGTCTCAAGGCGCGCGCGCACGGTGCGGTCGCGCAGATCGCGGAAGAAGCGCTCGACGCGCTGGGCGGCGAACGAAGAGCGGATATCGCCCTCGTACACGTAGACCATCACGTCGGTCGACTGGCCGCGGTTCATGGCTGCGTCGAAGCCCTTCGGGATCTCCACCGCCGCGCGGATTTTCTTATTCGCAATCTGGTCCACGTAGTCCGCGCGGGGCGGCACCAGGCGGATGGTGTTCAGGGCGCGGAGCTGCGCGATGATCCCGGGCGAATCCTCGCCGCCCAGCACCATCACCCTGGGGACCTCGCGGCGCGCCTCGCTCACCAGCTTGTAGGCGGCAAAGCCGAAGCCGAAGGTCAGCATGGGCATCAGCAGCAGAGGCGCAACGATCATGGAGATCAACGTGCGGCGTTCCCGCAGGGAATCGAGCAGCTCTTTCCGGTAGACGATTCCGACGTTCCGCAGGCTCACGGCTGGACCTCGCTCCGGCTGGCCGGCTCGCGCTCCACGACGCGGACAAAGATCTCTTCCAGGTCGCCCTCGCCGTAGCGTTCGCGCAGTTGGGCGAGCGAGCCTTCGACCAACAGGCGGCCGTCATGGATGATGCCGATGGCGTCGCAGAGCTTTTCCGCTTCGGTCATCACGTGCGTGGAGAAGATCACGGTCTTGCCCCGCTGGCGGCACTCGCGGATAAAGTTGACGATGGTGCGCGCCGCCATGACGTCGAGCCCCAGGGTAGGCTCGTCGAAAATCATCACTGGAGGGTCGTGCACCAGCGTGCGCGCAATGGAGACCTTCTGCTTCATTCCCGTTGAGAGCTTGTCGCACCGCCGGTCGCGGAATTCGTCCATTTCGAGCCGGCGAAAGATGTCGGCGATGCGCCGCTGCAGCACTGCTTCGTCCAGGCCGTGCAGCCGCCCGAAGTATTCCACCAGCTCCTGCGCCGAGAGCCGCCCGTAGAGGGCGGTGGCGGTGGAAAGGAACCCGACGTTGGCGCGCACCTTTTCCGCCTGGGTGACGACGTCGTAGCCTGCCACCAGCGCGGTGCCATCCGTAGGCTCCAGAATGGTGGCCAGCATGCGAAGCGTGGTGGTCTTCCCTGCGCCATTGGCTCCCAGCAGGCCGTAGATCTGCCCCGGCTGGCAGCGGAAGCTGACGCCATCGACGGCGCGAATCTGGCCGCGCTTCTTGTCCTGGAACCGCTTGCACAGTTGCCTGGCTTCAATCATGCGGGTGCGCGCATCCTCGGGCGTCGGCCCTGCGGCAAAGGCTTGGGCGCTGCGTCTTGCCAGCCGTCACACGTTGCTGTGCGCGAAGGTCTCAGAAAAAGGATGCCTTGGCCGGGCGTGGCCCCCTACTCGCCCATCACTTTGATCAGGATGCGTTTCGGCCGCTGGCCGTCGAGTTCGGCATAGATGACCTGTTGCCAGGGGCCCAGTTCGAGCTTGGCGTCGCTGATCGAGACCAGCACCTGATGATGAACCAGCAGGTTTTGCAGGTGAGCGCCTGCGTTGCTTTCAAACTTCTGGCTGTGTTTGTAGTCGTTGCGCTGCGGCGCCAGCTTCTCCAGCCATGCGTCAATGTCCTCGAGGAGGCCCGGCTCTTCGTCGTTAACGAACACCGCAGAGTTGGCGTGCAACGCCGAAACCAGGACGATGCCGTCACGGATGCCGCTTTTTTCCATGGCGAATTTGACGTTGGGCGTAATGTTGATGAATTCGCGCTTCTGCTTGGTGTGCACGGTCATGTAGTCGCTGTGGATCTTCATCGCACGACTCCTGCACAGCGGCGCAGATTGTAACCGAACTTCGCGTAGAAATGAATTTCCGGTGCTTGCTGGAATCGCCTAGGAGCGAGGCGGCGCGCGTGCCGGCCGCCCCAGCCGCGCTCACCCCTTATGGCAGTTGGGGCACTGCTTGGCTTCGTAGTTGTCCGGCGTCACGCGGAACATGTTGTTGCAAGTGACACAGACGCGGTGAATGACCGGCCGGGGCTGCGTTTCAGGCTTGTTTGTGCCCTTTTGCGGCTCGCTCATCTTTTTTATTCTAGCATATCGCCATCCGCCGAACGGGCCGGCACGCGCGCCCCTGCCGCTACTGCAGGTGGCGGACGGCCGGGGCTGCCAGCGCGATTATGGCGGTCAGCAACAGCCCGAAGCCGCTCGAGAGCGCCAGGGCCGCAGGTGTGCCCCAGTGGCCGGCCAGCGCGCCCACCAGCAGGCTGCCCAGCGGGGTGAAGCCGAGGAAGGCCATGGTGTGCATGCTCAGGACGCGCCCCCGGATGGAATCCGGCACGAGGGTTTGGATCAGGCTGTTCACCGTGGCCACGGAACTGACCATTGCGCCGCCCACCACCGCGAGCAGCAGCGCGGAAACGAACGGCTGGCGCGAAAGACAGAAAAGCAGGATAGCGGCAAAAAAGACCAACGCGGCACCGAGAACCACCGGCCCGCGCCGGCGATGGGGTTTCAGCACGGCCAGGTGGATACCTCCGAGCAGCGCGCCTGCGCCCGCGGCGGCGACCAGATAACCCAGCCCCCGGGCGCCCACTTTCAGGACGTCGCGCGCGAACGCCGGCATCATCACCAAGTAAGGCAAACCGAACATGCTGACCAGAACCACCAGCAGCACCAACAGCAGGATGGGGCGGCGCTCGCGGACGTAGCGAAACCCCTCGGCCAAATCACCGCGGATGGAGTTCGCCTCGCGCGCCTGGAGGGCGGGAAACCCCACGCGCGCAATCACAAACAGCAGCGGCACATAACTCAGGACGTTCAGGTAGAAGCAGGCGGCGATGCTCAGCCCGGCGATGGTGAAGCCGGCGAACGACGGTCCCAGGACGCGCGACATGTTGAATTGGATCGAGTTCAGCGCGATAGCATTGAGCGTGTCTTCGCGGGGCACCAGATCGCGGATGGCCGCCTGGTAGGTGGGGGCGTTGAGCGCCATGGTGGTGCCAGCCAGGAAAGCGATGAGCACGATCTGCTGCACGGTGATCCACTGCCGCTGCGTCAGCGCAGCGAGCACCAGCGCCAGCAGCATCATCGTTGTCTGCGTGGCCAGCAGCAGGCGCCGCCGCGAGCAGCGGTCGGCAATCACGCCGCCCAGCAAAGAGAAAATCAGCGCCGGCACCTGTTGGGCGAATCCCACCAAGCCCAGCCAGAAGGGCGAGTTGGTGAGTTGCAGCACCAGCCAGCCTTGCGCGACGTTTTGCATCCAGGAGCCGATGTTGGAGACGAAGTTGCCGGTCCAGAACACGCGGTAGTCGGCGTGGCGGAGCGCACGAAACCACCCACGCCCCGGCGCGAGGAACAATTCCAGCGGCAAGCGCGGTGCGGGCGATTCCGGCGTTTCGACCGTTGGGGGAACAACGGGAGGGGAAGACATTGCCTAGGCGGCCTGTCCTGCGAGGAGCTGTTGGACGCGGGTGACGATTTCCCCCACGCGGACCGGGCGATAAAGCAGCGCCGCAACGCCCTCGAGCGCCGGCGCCGGCTCGACTCGCGAGGCCACCACGAGCAGCGGCACACGCTTCCCCAGATTGGCCAGGGCCGCTTGAGTGGCAGGAGCGGCGAACGCGCTGCTCTCGCCGGCTGTATCTAGCACGACCGCAGAGGGCGCTTTACCCCGGGCCACGGCGCCGGCCAGTTCGTCGAGCGACTCCATCCCCAGTGCTTCCACGCCCAAATGACGAAGTTCGGCGCGCACGGTGGCGCGCAGCGTCCAGTCCTTTGAAATCACGAATACGGTCGGCATCCGAGCCCAGACAGTATAGCATCCTGTTTAGTAGGTAGCCGCCGCACGCAGCATAGGCAAGGGCGTGGGCTCTTTGCTAGAATGCGGCGATTTTGGTCAGCGGGCAGGGCTGGCCGGTTAAGCAGCGTTCCGCTGGAGCAACGGGGACGCCGGGGACGGGAATGGATTGGACGTTGGGAAGGCGGGTCTGGCTATTGCTGGGCGCCGCGGTCGTTTTGGTGGTCGTTTTGGTGAAGCTCAGCGGCCGCCAGCCTGTGCCGGACGTGACCGTTGTGCGGGCTGTTCGCGAGAACTTGAACGCCGCGATTTCCAGCAACGGCAAGGTGGAAGCCATCGCGCCGTACTCGATTCGGGCGCTGCTCGCGACGTTTGTGGCCAAGGTCTACGCAGTGGAAGGTCAGGGTGTGAAGC
>Ga0099828_10002626_pt1 | contig 12400 bp, 12 predicted proteins | sample CZO8metaG_2_FD_79338 | JGI IMG/M metagenome (GOLD analysis project Ga0099828, IMG submission 79338) | Vadose zone soil microbial communities from the Eel River Critical Zone Observatory, Northern California, USA - CZOApr15con2H1.8 metaG | ecosystem: Environmental > Terrestrial > Soil > Vadose...
CGGATAAATGATTGCTTCTATGAGGTGGAACCGGCGAAGCTCATCCCGCCCGATCAATCGTTGTGTGTTTCTCCCACTATGGGAGAGCAGGAAGACTAAAACAGGGGGAGACCAGTGAGACAGGAACTTGTACCAGTAGTCGCCGCCCAGGTCACCGAGACCGGCGCGGCCCCGATCACTGTGAGAGTCACACACCAGAGCGGAGCCACGGCTACGGCGATTATCCCCGCGCAGGCGGGCCAGGACACCCGTTTTATCCAAATGTGGCTACGCAATCAGCAGAGTGACCGCACCCAGGAGACCTACGCGGCCAACATCACCCGCTTTTACCGTGATATGGGCCGCCCGCTCGACGAGGTGACACTTGAGGACCTACAAGACTACGCCGAGAGCCTCTATGATCTAGCGCCAGCGTCCCAGGTTCTTTTGCTCAGGACGGTCAAATCAGCCCTCTCGTTTTGCCACACGGCGGGCTACTTGCACGTCAATGTGGGCGCGGCATTCCGCATTCCCAGGCTAGAGGACAAACTAGCGCAACGCATTCTATCGGAGGCCCAGGTTATCAAGATCATCGCGCTTGAGCCGGACCCGCGCAATTACATGGTATTGCTCGTGCTCTACGAGGCGGGCATACGTGCCAGTGAGCTCTGCTCTCTCAAGCGGCGTGATCTCCAGGAGAATGGAGAGAGCGGCCAGGTGACGGTCGCCTATGGCAAGCGCGGCAAAACCCGCTCTATTTTGCTACAGCCCGACGTATGGGAGAAGCTTCTAGGCTATTGCGGCGACTTTCAGCCGAGCGCGTATGTGTTTCAGTCTCGACAATTCGTCTCGAAGACCGGGCGATCTACAGGGGGCCGCCTCGACGAGAGCCAGGTACACCGGATTGTAAGCGCTGCAGCTATACACGCAGGCATTGAAGTTTACCCCGAGACGATCAAGCGAGGCAAGAGAGCGGGCGAAGGGGTGCAGAGATCCCGCGTGAGCCCGCACTGGTTGCGTCACGCACACGCCAGCCACGCGCTCGCCAGGGGCGCGGATATTGCCCTGGTACGCGATACGCTAGGACACGGCTCTATCGAGACCACTGGGCGCTATCTCCACGCCCGCCCGAATAGTAGTTCAGCTCTTTACCTTCCGAGCGTGCTATAGTAGGGGGGTTAATCTAAGCGAAGGAAAACCAGGAATGAGAAAGAGAATCTAGAAAAGGGGCAGGTGTAAAGGACTTGGCCACGCCAGTGCCCATACTACCTCCATCTCCATGGAGCAGCAGCTCGGCTACCAGAATGCCTATGCCCGCGCCCTGGAAGACGAATTCGGCATTGACATCTGTCACTTGTGACTTTCGTTCGCACTGATTGGTGGATTTCGTCTGCACTGGCGCAGTGTAAACGAAATGCTCAGTAGAAACCCATCAGTCACTCCATTAAAAAGCGTCTTTCTATAGACTTTTTCGGCGCTTTAGCACGCGCTGCTGGGCGCAAACCCCAGTAAACTTGCTTTGGCGGGACGAGTTTTTGAAGCGCGATGAAATGCCGTGCTAACGCCGTGGTGTTCCCTCCTTTTATCTGGCATACTAAGTGGCAAGTTGCACGTCGCGGCTTGAATGGCCGGAAGAAAGAGGTATGTTTTATGTCTACTTTGTATGCGTGGTATGCACATATCAGTGCATTGTGTTTTACACTGAGTGCCGCTCTTTGCTGGCTTCTTTTCACATTGGGCCAGCAAATTCGCAGAATTCGGTTAGCCCATGGTCTCAGCCAAGAGAGGTTAGCTGAACTTTTGGATGTACATTCTCGCACTGTACAGCGGTGGGAAAAGGACGAGATGGTTCCAAGGATCAGCCATTTATATCAAATGCAGAGGCTAAACTTCTCCAAGGCGCATGAAATAGGCCATTTGGCTTTACACCAGCAGGCTGGTTATCTCAATACTGATCAGTTCAATGCTGAGGTAGATCGGTTGGGGCTGCTTCTCAGTGATTATAGTGAGTCAATTTGTCTTGATGAGTATAGAAAGGGCAAGCTAAATGGCTGAGTGGATCTTGGTTGTTTTGACCCTGCTCTTGCTCGTGGTTACCCTTATTACCTTGATCAGAGATATCCAAAAATCCTAGAGCAAAAGATTCGTTTGCACCGAGTGCGTCGATTCCTTTCGGGTAGTGAATATCTTGAGATAATTAATCTCTTTTGCCAGAGCGTTCATCAGTTTGGCCTTAGTTCACTGCCCAGAAGAGACATTCTGCGCAGTCATTTTCTTTGCCTCAAGTATACTCAAAGGACTGCACCTTTTGCAAGAGTTCAAGTCATTCTCGTGTTTGTATCTTGTACAAGAACTATGCGTCTTGAATGCTGGGTGTCTTGAGATAACGATAGGGGTACGTTTCAGCTTATTCACAACTCAAAAATGAGGATTCTGGAAGATGGAGAGCAGTGAGAACCGACCTTTGTAGCGTCTAGAAACAGACGAGGAGCGATATTCTCGCTTGAAAAACGTCTTTCTCTGCCTATTTGATGCTATAATGGAAGGGTTCGCACGAAGAGCAGAACATGTCGAGGAGGAACAGAGATGTCAGAGATTCCAACACCCGTTGAGGTGTTTTGCTCCTATGCCCACGAGGATGAAGCATGGCTCCGCAAACTGGAGACCCACCTGAGCTTGCTCAAGCAGCAGGGTCTCATTTCCCTCTGGCATGATCGGCTCATCTCCCCTGGCACCAATTGGGTACAGGCCATCGACAGTCGGCTGGAAACTGCCTCGGTCATTCTGCTGTTGGTGAGTGCGGACTTCCTGGCCTCTGACTACTGTTACAGCATCGAAATGAAACGTGCCTTAGAGCGACAGGAAGCGGGCGAAGCGCGAGTCGTCCCCATTCTGGTGAGCCATGTGGACTGGAGCCATGCTCCGTTTGCGCATCTGCAAGCCTTGCCCACCGATGCCAAACCAATTGCATCCCGGCGGGACAAAAATAGAGTACTGGCCGATGTTGCAGCGGGCATCCGCCGCGTGATTGAAGATATGCCACAGCTTTCTGCGAGCGCTCCTCGCGCTGTCTTACCGGCGATCTGGAACATTCCCTACCTGCGCAATCCTTTCTTCCTGGGGCGCGATGACGAGCTTGCACAGGTGCGCCATCACCTACAAGGAGGTCAGGCGACCGCCCTCTCGCAACCACAGGCGATCAGTGGACTCGGTGGCATCGGCAAAACACAAATTGCCGTGGAGTTTGCGTATCAGCATCGCCATGAGTATCAGTGGATTCTGTGGACACGAGCAGACACGCGTGAGTCATTGGTCTCGAGTTATATCAGCATTGCAGAATTGTTGAACTTGCCAGAGAAGGATGCGGAAGCTCAACAGATAGTGATAAGGGCGGTCAGGAACTGGCTCCAAACGCATAGATCATGGTTGCTTATTCTGGATAATGCCGATGAACTGACTCTGGTGCATGAGTTTCTTCCCTCAGGGCTTGACGGGCATATTCTGCTCACCACGCGTGCGCAAGTCACGGGCAAGCTGGGGGTGTATGAAATAGTTGTGATCACCTAAGCGATCAAATGGAAACGAGGTTCCCAAAACGCGTCAAAAGTGCCATTGAGCCGGGCGGTGCGTAAGGCAAGCAAGGCATCGAGACCAGGAGGAGTCCATCTCATCCCCGAGCGTTTCATTCTCGTACTCACTACCGTTTTACAGGCGGCTTCGGCAATACCACTGCCAATATGCATGCCTTGCGCACGGAAGGCGGGATAGCGCATTCGAGCAGCATTCGTAATGAAGTAGCCGATGGCCTGCTCAGGAATACTGCGCGTGCTGGTAGGGGGCGGGGGAATAGGCGGCAAGAGAGCCATTGCCTCAACGAGTGCTTCAATATTGCCCTCTTCCAGCAACTGGCACCCAGGCTCTGCCCACTGCGCGCCTTGAGCCGTATTGGCTCCAAAGACTGCATTGGCTACCTGCCAAACGTGTTGCTGCGCGTGCCAGAGATCCACAATTTGCACTGCCATGGGAAAGTGCTCTTGAACGAGATTCCAAATCCACGGAGCTCCATCTCCCAAGATCACTACCTGCTGAGCATGAGTCACGCCGCGCTGGTGAGCGAGCGCGTAGAGCAGGGGAGCAAAGTCCCCAACGGTCCCTCGCCGAGCCACATATGTTTTCGGGCCGGCGGCATCGACAAACACTCCGGGAGCCAAGGCTGAACGTTTTCTTCCCGGCTCTGCCTCAAAGACGGCCCCGACTTTCACTTCGCGATAGATATCGCCAGGACGCTTGCCTTCCTTTTCTTCCATTGGGACACTCCCCCGCCGTAAGCGCGCCAGGATGCCATCAATCTCCACATACATTCTCCTGATTGTTGGGGAGGGCGGCGTTGAAGGCGGCTCACTCTGGCTGCGTGCCTGTCCGGCTTGCTCGAAGACGCGTTGCATCTGCTCTTCTTCTTGCTCTTTGAAGGCTTCTCCTACTGGTTGGATCAAATTGAGGGCTTGCCGAGCAGACATCTGCAACGGAAACAAGTGACTCAAGGTGTCTGCTGCTGCTTCCAGGGTCAGTGAGGCACAGAGACGACTGATCGCTTGTTGAACCCCTACGCTGCATCGATGCTGCTCTACTCCCCACAGCTCATCTGCTGGTGCTTCTCCATGGGCTTCATGATCAAAGCCTGATGACCTGTCTTCTGCACCTGCCTGTGTCCCTGCACAATGATAGTAGGGACGCCACAACGTCACGGGTCCCATCAGGGTCTGCAGTTGTTTGCCTCGCATTTCCACTAATCGCATCGGGTTTCCACAAGCCCCTTCTCTCTGACGAGTCGGTGTCTGCTCCTGACTCCCTGACTGCAGCGTCGTTTCCATTATTAGGCATCCCATCGTGTTGATCGTGCTCATGACCTGCATCTCCAGGCTTTTGAGATCACCCACCTCCACGCTGTGCAGACTCTGAATCAAGTGTTTAATCTGGCTTTCCGCCACTTGCATCAGCACTTTTTCTAGGTTTTCGTTCGTTTCCATTCTTGGGGTTCCCTCTTTGCTTTCGAGTTTTCTTTATTCAAAGAGGATACCCTATTCCTTTTTCTTTGACCACAACTATTTCATACACCCCCCTGCAGCTCTCTATTTGACCATTCTAGCAAGGAATGATATACTCCACCCTGATCTCCCTTCGTGCTCTAGCAAAGTGGTACTTCCTCCCCTCTGAGGAAGCAAAAAAACCATGTTTCACTTAGCTCAGACGGTCTGGCCTCGCTTCGGAGGTGACCGAGCAAATCGGTCGCTCCTAGATATTGCTGGCCCTCATGCACCTCCTACATGGCAAAAAATCTCATTGTCGGCATGTCACGCTGTTCGTTCTGCTGATAGAGCTACCAGCGGCGTGATTGTCATGGCTGATGAGACACTGCGAGTGTATCATAGCGGGATGCTTTCTGCAGTAACGTTTGATGGGACCATCTTATGGCAGCTGGATCTCACTGGCCTCATTCCAGAGAATTGGCGCTGTTTCTATTCACTCCCCACCGCATTGCACACTGGAGAAACGCTTCTTGTTCTTCCAGATGCTCTTCTCATCGTTGATAGGCTTGGGGGTATCTACAGGAAAGAGGACAGGCTTGCTCCTGACGGCTCTGGAAACGCTCCAGATGTGATCAATGCCCCTGATGACTCCGGGTATTCGCCTAATCTTACCTATAGCGGACTCCCACTACTCTCCGCAATATGCGGTGAGGTCTATCTCCTCAAAAAGCACCTGTGGCATGAGATCGGTGTCTATGGCTATGATATCGTCACGCCAGCAGTCTACCCCGACAATTCTCTCGCGATTGCGGGTTACGCTGGCACGGGATTCTGCCGAGTGAACCTGGACGGAAAAAGACAATGGACAACGCAGGTAAAAAAAGCTGATAAACTTCCCACACTCAACCATGAGCACATTGCCGCCATAGGATCAGATGATGGATACTCAGCATTTTTCAGGTCAGATGGAGAACAGATCGGCGAATACAACCATGCTGCCAAATTTGCGGTGTACAATGATGGCGGCTGGATAGCCCTCTCAAAGCAGCGCCTTGCACGATTAACGACGGACGGAAGGGAAGTATGGGGATGTGAAATCTGCCCAGGGGAGAACCTGTCATTTGTAGAACAGCCAATAGTCGATAGGGATGGCTTTATTTTTGTCAGACAGAAAGAAGGCTTTCTGTGTTGTGATGCTCATGGACACACAGCCTTTGAAGTGAAGCTGCCTGCTCTACCGCAGGGACTGATGAGCATTCTAGCCCCTCGCACCATGGCTTACGTTCTGGAGAACGAGTTGTTCATTGGCTATAGCTGATGCGCTCTCCAGTGCCCTAAAAATGAGATGCGATTGTCCTGGTTTTGCACCAGCGCCCTTTACAGAAAGGGTTGCCTGGGGTATACTCCACTATCATCGCGGCCCGCGTGGGCCACTGGTTCGAGGAACAAGAGCAGAAGGAGAGCGCCACGCGCACAGCGTTGGTGCGCTGTTGCTAGAGGCGAGCGTAAGCCGTGACGGTTCCGCCCGCCTGTACGCCTTGCTCCCCTTCTGGATGAACAGAAAGGATTGACACAACGATGCCAACCGCAAAAACTGAGAAGATCGTAGGCAAAGAGGACCTGGTCCACCTGGTGGCAGCTCGTGCCAAGGTGGGGTTGAAAGAGGCCGATGCCATGATTGATGCCCTGACCGAGACCGTGCGAGAGGAAGTGGCCAAGGGGCACCAGGTGCGCCTGATGGGCTTTGGCTCCTGGAAGCTCTCGGCTTTCTCGGCCCGCACGATTAAATCCATCCGAGGTGGGGCGCCAGTCCACCTGCCTGCCGGCAAGCGCGTCAGCTTTACCGCCGGTTCGCAGCTCTCTGAGGCGGCCAAAGCCCCGGCGCCCTCCAAAGCCGCTAAGAAAGGCGCCAAGTAGGACCATCGCGCCGTGTGGTGGCAAGCTGGGTCCATGACCCGCAGAGTGTTCAGAGGCGACAGCAGGAGCGAGAGACATGAGCAAGCGCAAGCAAGCACAGGCAGCCATCACAGCACCCTTACCTCGCTCAGATGCTCTTTCGCTCCAGCGCAGCCTCCGAGGCGCCCTGTAGCACCCGTACCCACCAGAACCCTGTGTCGGCCAGGTGGGAAATGCGGGTCTATCAGAACTGGGATCGCATGATGGAGCTCATGCGGCAGGGAGTCAATGAACACACGATTGCTCAGGCCGTGTGGGATGAGGCCTGTCGAGGGCAGGACCGCGTGGGCATCCGCGTCCACAAGACGCTCCTCCAGTGTGATGCGTGCGCCCAAGAGGCGATCACCAGGCACGCCGGAGCACAAGCGGCCACAGAGGCCATGCTCACCGCACACACCACAGGCGGGGCGCTCCTGCTGGTCAGTGATCGGCTCACCGAACAATCCGGCGTGGTGAGCGCCCTTCCAGGCACGATCCAGGAGGAGGAGCTGTTGCCTGTTCTGCGAGGGATGACCAGGTCGCAGGCCAGGAGATCTGGGCCGAGGAAGGAGCCACGGCCACGCCGGAGACGGTGACACGAGGGCATCGACCGGGCGCATGACGTTTCAGTTCCTCAATGGACCCCGTTTACTCGTTCTCGTGGCTTTGAACATCCTCTCGCGGAAAGAGCGGAGGCTGTTTGCTTTGCTCGATGCGCTGCTGCTCCTCGCGCTCTAACTGCCCGAAGCTCTTTTTGGGTGTCGGCAACTGTTCGGGGACGGTGCCACCGAACTCCTCGATCGTTTGCCGCACCTTGCGCCCAGCTTGATAATGAACCTGGTTCGCCTGCTCACGGTCGCGCGTTTTGTCACGCTCTAGCCGCTGCCGGGCTAAGCTGGCGCGGAAGGCGTTTGCAATGAGTTCGTCGCTCCCCATAAAGTCTAAAATAGGTTCACCCTCTTGGAGCGCTTTGCGGGCGTGGATCAGGTTCTCCGTCTCGCCATGATACAGGCCCTGATAGCCCCGGTCGGTAAAGATGGCGAAATGCTCAGCTTTGATGACCCCGGACCGTTTCGCGACTTCAGCCAGTTGGTGATTGAGGATGGCCATTTCCCGGCGATAGATCAGGCGTTTCTGGTCCTCTGGGAGCACGGAGAGGGTCAACTCATCGGCCAATTCTTGTCGCCTGGTCTGGATGGCAAAGTATTTCTGCCCCAGCGCGACAATCGGCCTCCCCTCGGGATCGGCATTCTCGACCAGAAGATAGCAGGCAAAGCGCGAGAGATGAACGGTGGAGTATGGACGCCTGGCTCCTTTGCCGCCAGCGATCATCTCCTGCACATGCAGGAAGTGATCTGAGACGGCTTCCCCACTCTCTTGACACGCTATCTCTGCCTTGCCAATAGCCCCGGTGAAGTTGGTATACTGGCGGTAGCCCAGCAGCTTTGCCAGGTCGCGTGCGTTCCAGTATTCGCGTCCCTGTTCATCAGTCTTGCGGATTGCGTCGAATGGCGAACTTTGCATGGTGGGCCTGGTGTGGTCGTCCTCTTCCATTATCGCTTCTCTTTCTCTGCTTCCTGCTGGATGCGCCGAGCGGCCTCGATAATCGTCTCGACAATCAGGGGTGCTGCCTGGATAAAGGGATCTTCGTGGTGGCGCTTCAAGGCGGCCAGAGCAGCGTAGAACTCCTCGGTTTTTTCTGGCGTAATCGAAACGCTGACCACGGCGCGTGTCCGCTCCTTGTTGTCACGGCTTTTCCCTGGCATAGAGCATCCTCTCGGCTTCGGTTTGAAGAGCTTCTCTCAGAGCGTCTGAGAGTCCGATTTGTGGAGAGTGTACCACAATTGTTGCAATCTCGCAAGATCATACAAGACATATTGTCATACATGCCATATATTTGCTAAGTTCATACAATGGGGGGGAGAAGTGTTTTTGTGTAACTTGTCCGTACAAGTAGGCGAATAGGAAGGAGGGAGGTGAGGGAAGAGCGCGGGACACAGGGAGAGGAGAGTCCGCGCCTATCACCACGTGCTTCTCTCAGCGGTCGCGGATGTGTGCTCGTATTGCCTGTTTTCCCCGCTTGACAAACTACGCTTTTTCTCGTATACTTCATCTCATGCAGGATACGTAAATGTGATTTTTCGTAATCTGACCACCGAAAAACACATCCACGGGGAACCACACGTGGGTTCCCGTGCGCACACCAGGATACACACCGTCCAGCAAAGAAAGGACCAGCCCCATGTCACCAGAGCACGATGTATTCGCCCAGACCGGCATGATCGCCGACCAGCCAGTTGGCGTAGAGACCCCCTCTCTCCAGGGGAACTCCGTTCCCTTCTTGTCAATGAGTACTGAACAAACAGATGGTGCTGTCCGCTACCCGATCGTGGCCAGTCCGGGCATCGGTCTCTCCCTGGAGGCCCGAGCCGAGGAGATCCGCCGCGTCGTCGGCTTCACCCAGGAGATTCTGGCCTACCGCCTCGATGAGACTTCCCAACGCATGTACTGCCGCGACTTCCACGCCTATCTCGTCTTCGCGGGCCAAGAGCAGTACAATCCTCTGGAACCCGCGACCCTCTCACGCTGGCTGGCCCATCTCGCCCATCCGGCAACCGTGAGCGCGGAGACCGGCAGGCCCTACTCCCCCAACACGATCAACCGCATGGCCTCAGCCGTGCGGCGCATGATGAAGGAGGCAGGCAAACAGCACTACCTGGAGCCCGGGCTCGCTTCCGCCTTCGGGAAAGTCGAGGGCGTGAGCAAGCAGGCGCTCAAGCACAACCGGGTGCGCATCGAGCCGGCCACCATGCGCCAGATGGCCGAGAGTACCGACCGCTCACGCCTGATTGAACAGCGCAACCTGGCCATCCTGCTGACCCTGGCCTCCACCGGCCTGCGCGTGGAGACCTTTCGCACGCTCACAGAGGATCAGGTCGTGCGCCGGGAAGGCGGCTACGCCGTCCACATCCGCAGTAAAAACGAGGTGGAGTTCCGCGATGTGCAACTTTCTGACGAGGCGTATGCGGCTATTCAAGCGTGGCTGGCTCTGCGTCCCACGAAGTCTGGCTATCTGTTCACCCACTTCGCCGGAGGAAAGAGCGACGGGGAGCATCCTCGCCTGACCGAGCAGCCGCTCTCCGCTGTCTCGATCCGCGCCATTATCAAAGCCTATGCCAGGGCGGTCGGCATGATCGATGAAGAGGGCAAGGTGCCGGTCAAGCCCCATGATTTCCGGCGCTTCGTGGGCACCATGATTGCCAAGAAGTACGGACCCAAGCAAGCCCAGCTCCTGCTAGGTCATAAACAGATCGCCACCACCTTTGACCACTATGTGTTGGAAGAAGCCAAGATGGGCATTACCAACCACCTCTTTTAACAGGAGTATCAACTGCCTGTTCACTTGTACGCGATATGGCGGTGCTTTTACTCGCTAGTTGGCCCGGTGTCACGTAAGCTGTCATGGAGCGCAAAGTAGCAAGCAGGAAATACCCTTTCTGCGAGAAATACAGCTCTAGCAAGGAACAATGGGGCTCTTTCCCCAGGTGAGATTCGTGTTTCTTGTCAAAAAAGAGGGATTTTCTGAGAGAAAGCTCTTGGAGAGTTGAAGTAATGCACCTTCTGCTCTTCTCTCCCGTTCTTCTTATTTCCACTTTGCGCTCCATGACAGCTTACGTGACACCGGGCCTATTTGTGCGTCGTTCGCATCCATCCCCAGGTCCACGACGAGTACCGGAGCTGGCGCCCGCGCCCGTGCGCCTCTGTGGCGCCGGGCTGTGCACCTACGGCACGTGTCTGCCTGCTCGGTGAGCCGGTGAGCCGCGGCTCACCCTGGGTCAGCGTGGGCCCAGTCCGGGGGCAGGTCGTCCATCGGGCCAGTCCACACCTCATCTGCGACGTCCATCGGCGGCTCGTACTCTCCCGCGAAGAGCCATCTACCCACTCCCGACCTCTCTCCAAGGCCGAACCAGTAGTCTTGACCGTCGACCTTCCGCACCGCGACGTACGACTGACCGTCTCCCGGAACACGCATGGTCAGCTTTGCTTGCTCGAGCCGCGACCAATCACCATGCTCCGGAGGCAACGTAACCAGGTCTGTCTCGTATCGCCCATGCTGACGCAGCCGCCCGGCCTGGACGAGCGATAACCACTCCAGGGCCCTTTTTGCCCGTGCGAACCCTCGTCGATCTAACCAGCGACCTTGGTCGTCCCGCTCGGTGCTCCCACTGTACTTCGTCTCGCGCTCAGTTCGACGCTTCTCGACAAGCCTTTGAACGGGGATCTCAGCCCAGTCCATTACTGCGAGAAGCAGAACAAAGCACTTCGTACTGTTGATGAGCGTCCCGTACCCGAGCTCTCGCCCATGCTGAATCCCGTGGCGTCGCAAGGACCCCGACGTTGTGGCCTGCCCCTGGCTCTCCGCGAGCAGTGGGGCCAACAAACGCAACCCCTCAGGCAGGCCCGCCAGCGTCTCGCTGTCTACAAGGTGCTTCGGCTTGCCTGTGATGAACAACTTTTTGTCCGTCAGATCCAAGACGATGCCATCCGCCTGAGCCAGGACGATGGGGACTGACGCTTCGTACGCACCATTGCAGTGGTGCCCGAGCGCCTTCTGCACCAGGTCGTATCGACCACGAAAGATGCGGGTCCACTCCTCGTCACCGCTGCCCAGGTTCAGCATGCGTCGCAATTGGAGAGCTAGGCCACCGTCCGCGTTCCATCCATCAACAAGGACCTGTTCGGCCATATCAGCGGAGCCTGACCGATCATAGATGCTGAGTGCCTCCTCATACACGGGCACTGGTGCCACCTTGGTTGGCGCCCATCCGAGCGGAGTGAAGAGCGCGATGGAACGCGCCATGCCGCTGACCAAGGCTTGAATTTGCTGATCGATCGCCGTGGCCGTGTCGAGGTCTACATCCCTGCCTCCGAGCAGTCTCACCAGACCACGTGCTAGGGCATTTCCGGTGAGAGCGCGAAACCCAGACAACATGGTCCCGAGCTCGCCCTCTGGGTCGAGCCGGGAAAAGATACGTTCTTCAAGGTCTTCCTCAGTGCTGCGAGTCATAGTCCGTCTGTTTCTATTGTGGCTTTCGCTTGGCTCGCTCAATCTGCACCTGGAACCATCGTGCCACCTGCTCCCAGTCCGCGTCTGGGATGTCCTGATAGCGGGCCACGCTAAAGGCGAGTTTGAGATCCTCGTAGATCGTGGGGTACGCCTTGTGCGTCGCCTCATGCAGGCGCTTGACGTACTGCTGCAGTTGGCTCTGATGCGCGGCCGTGAGCGTCTGCGGCCCAAGGCGCTCCAGGATCTCGGGGATAAGGTCGGTCACCGCCTCCAGGCCCTCGAGGCGCGACTCAACCGTGCCACGCCAGTGATCTACATCCATGCGCCACTGGATGAGAGCGGCCATCTGCAGGTGATACTCCCGCCAGTCTTCCAGTGATGCGTTCTCACC
>Ga0099828_10002627_pt1 | contig 12400 bp, 12 predicted proteins | sample CZO8metaG_2_FD_79338 | JGI IMG/M metagenome (GOLD analysis project Ga0099828, IMG submission 79338) | Vadose zone soil microbial communities from the Eel River Critical Zone Observatory, Northern California, USA - CZOApr15con2H1.8 metaG | ecosystem: Environmental > Terrestrial > Soil > Vadose...
TGTTTTGGTAAAGCCAGGTACAAAATTGGGTAGACGAATAAGGCCACCCACTGTTGTGACCTCTGCTACCACACCTTCCGCCTGCAAGGCTGCGAATATTTCTGCCGCCATCTTAGGAGGAAGATTCAAGCGCGTTCGCCATTCCTCTTTGGAGAGACCGCTCCGCAGGGGGTACTGGCGGTGCTGTTCGCCCAGCAGGCGACTGGTTTCTTCTACCAGGGCCTCCCAGACCGGCTGTGCGAACCACAGCGTTCCGATGCGCCGCACCCTTCCCTCCGTTAACAACGTCTCCAACGCTTGTCGCGTCACATCTTCCGCTAGATTGCTTTGCCTGGCGATCTCCGCTAATTCGTACCCTTGGAGCCCTTTCGCTGCCGGGCTTTTGGGTACCGGGAGGGTGGGTGCCGAGGTTTTGGGCGCGATAAATCGGGCCCCTACGGCGGCAAGTACCAGTTCTTCTGGTGAACCGTGCTCAAGGGTGGCGAGCTGGCTGAGTATCGCTTGCTGGAAACGGCGATGGTACCTCGGCTGGACATCGATGATTTCACCGCCTCCAATGGTGGTACTGGGCGAGGGTATGCGCAAGATGAATCGGTCGCGCCGGGCCAGCACGGCTGGTCGGCTCAAGCGCAGTTGCACCCACGCGCTCTGCCCTGGTTGCAGCTCTTCCACGTCGAGGAGCCGCACCCGCGCCAGGACTTCCTGTGACCCACTGTAAAAGTCTACCTGCGTGTTGTGTGTAAGTGGCCGGGCGGCGTCGGCCAGCAACTGGATGTGTGCATCGACCAGCATAGTTGTGCGCAACTGGCCTGGAAGGGCGATGACATCTCCTCGCGAGAGATCCGCACGCGCAACGTTGGCAAGGTTGATGGCAACCCGGCTGCCGGGTTGGGCGACCGGGACGCTGTGCTGGTGGGTCTGTAGACTGCGGATGCGCGTCCTCTGCCCTTGTGGCAGGACTTCAACCTCCTGCCCCGTTTTGAAGCTGCCATCGAGCAAGGTTCCAGTGACAATCGTACCAAAGCCTGTCAAGCTAAAGACGCGATCAATGGGCAGGCGCGGGCGAGCAATATTCTGCCGCTCCTGCGATGTATCGAGCATCTGCTCCAGTTGTGCGAGCAATTCAGGGATACCCTGCCGTGTGTAGGCTGAGACAGGCAGAATAGGGGCATTGGCCAGCGTGGTAGGTAAGAGATACTCCGTGACCTCCTCACGTACCAATTCCAGCCATTCTTCGTCCACAAGGTCAGCTTTTGTCAGCACAACGATCCCTCGTCGCACGCGCAAAAGGTCAAGTATAGCCAGGTGCTCGCGCGTCTGCGGCATAATTCCTTCGTCGGCTGCAATCACAAGCAGAGCTGCATCAATGCCGCCCACACCCGCGAGCATGTTCTTGATGAAGCTCTCATGGCCGGGTACATCAACGATACTGACCTCGCGCCCTCCTGGAAGTCGGAGCCAGGCAAAACCCAGGTCTATCGTCATGCCACGTTCTTTTTCTTCCGCCAGGCGATCAGGATCAATGCCTGTGAGCACCTTGACGAGCGTAGACTTCCCATGGTCTACATGTCCAGCAGTACCAATACAACTCATGAATATTATCTAGAAGGGCCTCATCCCCACATTGCCTACGGCAGTTCGCAAACGGTTTTGTTGGTGCAAGATTGTGCTGCCGTAGGCAGCACAATCTTGCACCAACAAGAAAAGACGAGCTGCCTTGCTCATTCCCCGAATGCGGCTGCCGCAGGCGGTTAGGTATCCTGAAGAGTTAGGACACAACTTACGCTAACAATGCCTCATAGTATACACTACGAGCGGGTTTCTGACTATCTTTGGAAGTGGTAATTTTGCACATTCCATGCGCTGTTTCGCGCCGTTCCATCCACAAACTGATATATTGATATTCATCTATTCTCTTCATGTTTATACTTCAAATGAGTAGTCGAACGCAGCACAGCATGATTTTTTCATAAAGCGGCTGTACCTGCTACTTAAAATTAATGGACCAAAACCAATACTAGTATTAGGAGATTAGCACAATGGCTACAATTCATGTCAATACCGACCAGATGCGGCGACTTGGCCAGGTATACGTTCAACTCAACGATGAGATTGGCAACAACATCATACCCCAAATCCAGAACTATACCAGCCAGCTTGAAGGCGATTGGCAGGGGGTCAGCCGCCAGCGGTATGAGCAGTTGTACCAGAATTGGCGTACTGCTAGCCAACAAGTTGTACAGGCCGGTGAGGATCTTGGTCGCCACTTGCAGGATACCGCGACGCGTTTCGAGCAGGTTGACCAGTCGTAGGGGCGCAATTCATTGCGCCCTCGTGGATGGCCGTTTCGCGTCCCAGGGCCCGATTGATCGCGCTCCTCTGATTTAAGGAGTCTATTCCGTGGGTACAATTCATGTCAATACGGACCTGATGCGTCAACTTGGAAATCTTTTCGCCCAACTTAATGAGCAGATTGCTTCCCAGCTTGAACCACAGATTCAACACTTGACGGGTCAGCTTGAAAGTGACTGGTTAGGAGTGAGTCGCCAGCATTTTGAGTACGCACTGAGCGAGTGGCGTGCTACAGCCGCCCGCCTGGTCTCAAATGGCGAAGAGATTGGCCGTCACCTGCAAGAGACGGCTGTGCGCTTTGATAACGTAGACCAGTTCTAATTGGTCTCCAACACAAAGTGAACGATAGAGAGTCCCATTGCACCAATCCAGGCTGCTTGCCAAAGCAGCCTGGATTGGTGCAATGGGACTCTCTACTTTGAGGATTCGTGGAATGCAAGGCATCGACACATCCCTGCTTGAAACGGTATAATGGAGGAAATATATATGTAGCCAGCAGAAACATAAGCCCAATGAACGAAAAAATCCAATCTGTACTCAACTCACTTCCACATAAGCCGGGCATCTATATCATGAAAGATGCCCAGGGCACCATCCTCTATGTGGGCAAAGCCATTTCACTGTATAACCGCGTGCGCTCCTATTTCAAGGAGTCGACTGACCTCAGCCCGAAAAATAGAAGTATGGTCGCCAAGATCGATGACATTGAGTTTCTCGTCGTCAAAAATGAGGTCGAGGCACTGGTACTGGAAAGCAACTATATCAAGGAATATCGACCCAAGTACAATGTGCTGATGCGCGATGACAAAAGCTACCCGTATATTAAAGTATCGCTCACAGAGGATTTCCCACGGGTCTATCGCGTGCGCAGTTTTCAGCGTGACGGCAATCGCTATTTTGGCCCTTACACCAATTCGGGGGCGGTCGATGCTACCCTGGACCTGTTGAACAAGCTCTTCGCCTTTCGCACATGCCGTTACGATGCGAGTGTATGGGCACCGCCCACAAACGCTGAACCTCCCGCGGGTTGGAAGCAGAAGTTACTGCCTCGTCCCTGCACGCAATACTATATCCATCGCTGTGTTGCCCCCTGCGTAGCCTACGCCACGCGGGAAGAATACAACGCTATAATCAAACAGGTGATCCTCTTCCTGGAAGGGAAGCATGAAGAGGTGGTAAAGGGGCTCCAGGAGAAGATGGAGGCAGCGGCAGAAAACCTGAACTTTGAGGAAGCGGCCCGCATGCGTGATCGTATCCAGGCGGTTGAACGGGTGTTGGAGAAACAGCGCATTATCTCCACCGAGGGACAGGACGACCAGGATGTCATCGCGCTCGCCAGCGGGGAAGACGAGACCTGCGCTATGACCTTCTTCTTCCGCAATGGCAAGCTGATTGGCCGCGAATTTTTTATCTTGCAAGGCACACGCGATAGCAGCCCCGGCGAGGTGATGGCTTCTTTCTTACAACAGTTCTATGAGAGTTCACCGCATATACCACCTGAAGTACTCGTCGAGGCGGAGCCAGATGACCGGGGGGTGATCCAGGCGTGGATGCGCGAGAAGCGCAAGGGAGCCGTTACGATTACTACGCCCAAACGAGGGGAGAAAATGCGCCTGATTGAGATGGTGAAACAGAATGCCAAAGAAGTATTGGATCAGCAGCGCATCAAATGGCTGACCGATAGCCAGAAAACTCAGCTGGCCCTGGAAGAGCTACAAGAGGCACTCAACCTCGCGGCACCCCCACAGCGCATTGAATGTTACGATATCTCCAATACACAGGGCACAAACTCCGTGGGTGCTATGGTGGTCTTCGAGGGGGGACGCCCGAAGAATAGCGAGTATCGCCGCTTCAAAATCAAGACTGTTGAAGGACCAAACGACTTCGCCAGCCATCAAGAGGTACTGCGCCGGAGATTTCGCGCCGTTGCTGCGCAATCTGGCATGGCTGAGGCTCTACCCGATGGCATGGCTGAGGTAGCTAACATGGCTGAGGTAGCTAACATGGCTGAGGCGAGCGCAGCCACTACTCTACCCGATGGCATGGCTGAGGCTCTACACAATGGCATGGCTGAGGCGAGCGCAGCCACTACTCTACCCGATGGCATGGCTGAGGCGAGCGCAGCCACTACTCTACAATCCGTCGCGCCTGCTAATGTAATCAATGAAGAGGTTAGCCAGCTCCACCATGAGTGGGCTATGCCAGATTTAATTATCATCGACGGTGGAAAAGGCCAATTGAGCGCGGCGATGGAGGTCTTACAGGAACTGCACATCGATATTCCCACCGTGGGACTGGCCAAGGAGAACGAAGAGATTTTTATTCCAGGCTCCCCGGACCCGATCATCCTGCCTCGCTCCTCGCAGGGTCTCTATATGGTGCAGCGCATCCGCGATGAAGCCCATCGCTTTGGCATTACCTATCATCGCAAGCTGCGCTCTGATCGCACCTTCAAGTCGGTATTAGACGAAATACCGGGGATTGGCCCCAAGCGCAAACAGGCTCTGATGAAGCACTTTGGCTCGGTACGAGCAATGAGTGCTGCCAGCGTTGAAGATCTTGCTGCACTTGATGGTATGACACGCGACGCCGCCGAGAAGGTGAAAGAATATATTGGCCGCGTGGAATAATTTACCCATAAGTTTTGTTCTATTGATTGAGACTCCGTAAGGACTCAAGCGAGGTGCTCGCAGGGAACGTCATCTCCCCCTGCGAGTACCTGGTTCATCCTTTCTGTTTGACGGGTGCGCTGCATTTAGCAGTCCCCTCATGTGATTGACAATAAGCATACGAAACGTTAGTATAATATGTAGGGGTGGTACTGCTGACCCACCCATTTTCATAGATATTGGAAGAGTAGCCCATGCTGGCTGTTCAAACCATTGTAAGGGTGATAGTTGTATGCCGACCTATGAGTATCTATGCCAGGCGTGTAGCCACCGTTTCGAGACGTGGCAGAAAATGATTGACGACCCATTAGAAATCTGTCCTGAATGTGGCGGGCACATTCGTAGAGTGTTCTTCCCAGCCGGTATCGTCTTCAAAGGCTCAGGTTTTTATAAGACGGATCATCGTGCCTCATCCAACGGTGCGGATGCAGGCGGCCAGGCGGCAAAAAGCGAGAATGGCACTGCCGCCGCTACTACGGGTGACGCAAAAACTGCCGGCGAGAGCAAGCCTGCCCCCTCCCACGCTGAGTCCAATTCGACTACTACAAGCGATAATAAAGTGCCAACAACTGCGGCCTCTACAAAATAAGTACTGGTACGTAGCTGAATGAACTGAGGTATGTATGGCAGAGTCAGTGCTTGCCGTGATGCAGCGCAGGCAAATTGAAATAACTATTGGTGAGTTACTACTCACCGATGACTATTATATGCGCCTGGAGATTACCGAACGCCTCCGCCATCTTATTGCCCACGCTGACCCAACGCTCGATAAAACAAAACTCAGCGAAGGGGCACTTGAAGAATTACAAGAATTACATTTATTACAGTAAAGTGCATAGTGAGCAGCACGCAGTGCTGCTCACTATGCACTTTACTGTAATACATTTTTCATCTTTCCCTATCCCCCAATACTCCTATGTAATCGCCTCTTCTTGCATATTGCCGGACGACAGAATGTATACTTATTACACAACCCCTGCATGTGGAGTATGTTTGGGAGTAGGGAGATACACTAGATATGCAAATTCAGCGCGAACAATCTCAGGACGAGGTAATACAGTCCCTACAATGTGAGAACGATGCACTGGCAGCCGCCAATCACTTATTACAGGAACAATTAGCGCGTAAAGAACAGTTTATTGCCATGATTGCGCACGAAATGCGAAACCCCATCACTCCCATCATCACCTATGCCCAGATGATGGCGCGTCCCACTTCAGCTCCTGAGACAATCCAGCGCGGAAGTAAAGTTATCGTCGGCCAGGCCCGGCGTCTAACACGGCTTGCCTATGATCTCCTTGATGCCTCACGTCTCACCTCTGGCCATTTTACCCTGGTACGAAGGGCGTGCGATATAGCAGAACTTGCAAAAAAGATGGTAGAAGAGTTGCGACCCCTTGCTCCTTATCACACCTTGGTGATAGAAACTCCTGATACTCCGGTGATAGGCAGCTGGGACAGTGATCGCCTGCAACAAGCACTGGGCAACCTGCTCGACAACGCCATCAAGTATTCCGATATACACACCACCGTTACGGTGCGTGTTGAGGCAGAGCAGCATTTCGCGCATATCAGCATCCATAATCAGGGTCCTGGTATCTCTGCAGAGGATATAGGTCTGCTTTTCCAACTGTATGGCCGCTTGCAGGCAACCAGTGATCGCGAGGGTTCCGGCCTCGGTCTCTATATTACCAGGAACATTGTCGAGGCCCACGGGGGTATACTGCGCCTCGAACCCCATATACTCGAAGGCCAGGGTACAACCTTCTCGTTTGATTTGCCCCTGTACTAATCACCTTAATTTTTAGAAATGTGACGAACTGCCTTCCTCATTCCCCGAATGAGGAAGGCAGTTCGTCACATTTCTAACGTACCTGTATAAACATACAGGTACTTCCCAGGTGATTGTATCTGCTCCAAATACTAGTGAAAATGGCGGTGCAGAATGCCACATTGCCGATTATACTTACTACTGTGCAGAGGAACCTACAAGCATAGCACTTGCAACGCGCGCCACTCTGATTGTGGAACCCGGAGCGGTGCAAGTTGCTCCCATGGAACAGGACTTTTCAACTGCGTGCGAGGCAGAACACCTTGAGTTGTTGCATGTGAACATAGCATCGGATATGTTATGGAAGGGCTATGCTGTCAGGCTCTGAAGGGTAGCAAAACAAACGATAACGTAGTGTGAGAACAAACGAACGAACCAGTGAGAAGGAGCGAAGAAAATGGGGCAATGGGCCTATAAAGTTGTGTATATCGACTACCGGGGACGGATTTCATGCGAAGGGCTAGAGACGCTCATCGCCAACGAGCGACGCAGCACATTCGCCCGCCGCTACATGAACACCCTTGGCCGCGAAGGCTGGGAACTGGTAAGCCTCCAGCCCCTGACTTCAAATTCAGCCTACTATATCTTCAAGCGGCCAGCGCAAGAAGGTGACTATGCTGAAGAGGCACCCGCGGCAGCCAGCAGCAGCGAAGGCACCGCCAGCCAGGGACCAACCGTAGAGTCCGCCTAGAAACCCCTCATAAAGAGGAACATGAGTCATCTCGGGATTTGGAAGAACAAGGGCAACCCTGTGCGTGTTTGACGAAGTCAAACACGCACAGGGTTGCCCTTGTTCTTCCAAATTCAGGGTACTCGCGTCCCTCACCTTAAGGCAACCAGGCAGTACTTTTAGGGTAAAGGATTGACAAGCGAGCGGTAAAACATTACACTGATAATTACCAACCCGTACATTGGGGAAATCTCCTGATAAGGAAATTACACAAACCATGCATAAGCTTCATTCTTCTCTTCTTCTCTACCTATTTTGTAGCGTAGTTCTTGTGTTACCCGTCTTTGCCGCCCAGCCTCAAGCTGCAACGCCAGTGCCAGGACAGAGGACAGAAAATACGCTCAATTTTGGGACATTTGCCAGCTTCAACGACTCGTATATGCAATGCGTGGGGAGCAATGGAAAGTATTATTGGAGCGCCATCTTTCAGACCTTTGCTCATGTCGTGTATGCACCCTGCCGCACACAGATGCTCTCAGACATCGATTTCCTTGGGCAGCATAATATTAAAACGATTCGCCTGTGGCCGGCCCTTTCAACCTTTGCTTATGATGACAACACGCACAGTTGGGGAAATTTAGAAAGCAACATCAAAAACCTTGATGAGGTTCTCGCCGAGCTGGCAAAATACAATATGAAAGCATACATCACTATGATGAGTGTGCCAGACTGCAGCGACACACCTGAAGTAACCAGCGAACTGGGCAATTACTTCAATCCTGACCTCATCAACAACACCACGACTCAGAACCAATTTATGCAGGCCTTCCAGGCATTTATTACGCGCTACAAGGACAACCAGGCTATTGCCGCCTATGACCTTGTCAATGAAGTGTCCTTCATCCTGGCCAACCCGCCAACGAAAACAAGCAAGGGATACTGCAACCTTACCTATGACACCAAAGACTTTACGAATACTAAGGCCCTCCTATCACGCATGTACACCACGGCCAAAAGTATAGACACGCTGCATAACTTTACCTTCTCATTCACCCAACCGTATGCTGCTACATCCAAGATGGTCAATACCTTCAGAAACATTGTTGATTATTATGATATCCATGCATACAGCCACGATCCGGCCTCCTTTTATAAGAATTTTCCCATCTACGATAAACCGGTCATTCAAGGGGAAACCGGTGAGTTTGGTACGTTTTACGATCACAATGGCAATGATTGTGAAGGTATCGGCAGCAACTCCTATGAAAATATCGCTCCCGCCATGCCACCTGAATGCCAGCAGAAGTGGCTTGCGAATGCACAAGCTTTTGTACAACAGGCACAACTGCATAACATTCAAGCGATATTTTTCCACCAATGGACGCCATCAAAAGCCTATGGAATACGCCTCTATGATAACAATCACAATTTCATAGGCTACCAGATGACCACAGCAGGCCAGTATATTCTCAGCCTGTCCAACTGACAGGGGTTGGTTCCAGTAAACATGAGGGAGTAGCTGTGTGGGCGCAAATGCATTTGCGCCCACACAGCTACTCCCTCATGTTTACTGGTTAATCCGATGTGCAAGTTTCTTTGAATCCTCGCCGCTTCGCGGCTCGCAAGGATTTTAGAGAGCCTGCAGGTCTGGCAGCCACAGGCTGCCAGACCTGCAGGCTCTCTAAAAGTTAGGATAACGAGCATATGGATGCTATACTTTAAGAGAAAGGTATGGCATAATGGGGGCAGGATGGAGTACCCCTTGATTGAGACGAAAGGCGGAGCAAACAAGATGGGAAAAGATCTACAAAATGAGGTGGAGTACTACTACGACTCGCACCCGACCCAGGAGGATTTGATGGGGGAAACATCGCCTCATGCCGCTCTCGTTTCCTATCTTATGCAGGTACTGAAATGGCTCTTTCGTGGGCAAGTCTGTGCCCTCTATGAAAACCTCAACTTCTATCGAACGCAGAACCCGAAAGAGTATCCACTGGCACCAGATGTTGCTGTCATCAAAGGGGTGGCGTTCCGCCATCTGCGCAGCTGGAAGGTGGGCAAGACCGGACCTGCGCCTCATGTGGTCTTCGAGATCGCCTCGGAGGAGACCTGGAAAAACGATGTGCAAGACAAGCCGCTCAAGTACGCGCTGATGGGAGTAGAGGAGTATTTCTACTACGATCCCGATGCGCCTGCGTCCCCAAGTTGGAGGCAATTGCACCGCAGCCTGCTGGGCTGGCAGTTCAACAAGACTACCGGGGCCATCAGCGAAATGCAACCTGACGAGCATGGGCGTCTGTGGAGCGAGCACCTCAAGAGCTTCCTGGTGCCCAATGGCATCGATCTCCGCCTCTATGATCGCACCAACCAGCTGCGTCTCACCGCGGAAGAGGCTCTTGCGCAGAAGTTGCGCTCACTTGGCGTGAACCCTGATGAGATATAGGATAGCCTCGTCCTTATTGCCCTCAATGGATAGTGTACCGAACTGCACAGGAACATGGCAACCGCAAGGGATTGCCACTACTATACTTCGTTGCTCGTCAGTCCCGTCGTGTATAGTAGTGGCAATCCCTTGCGGTTGCCATGTTGGCTTTCCACTAATCTACACTTTTGGAGATACATATGAGTACCATACCAACCCTGACCGAAAAAGACATTCGCGTCCTTGTCAGCGAACAAGCTTTCCAGCAAGGGCGACAATATTATCACGATGGAGCCATCTTCGATGCATTCCACCAGGGAATGGCGCTAAAAGCATACTGCCACGGCTCAGTTCCTCAACCTTATAGAGTACAGGTCACATTTGATACCACAGGCAACACCACGGCTACCTGTACCTGCCAGGGAGACAATCGAGCGATGCTCAAAGGCTACTATTGTAAACACGTTGCTGCTTTACTGCTAACATGGAGAGAACAGCCAGAAAAATTCACCAAACTGGACGATGTGGAAACCCTCCTGGAGCGGCGCAGCAAAAGCGAATTGATAGCTCTCATCACACATATCTTGCAACAGCAACCGGCATTAGCATGGGATTTACTCATGCCACCACCGACCGAACATAAACGGAACAAACCTGTTGACCCGCAGATATACCGCGACCAGGTAGAGGCCGCCTTTCGCAATGGTGGTCGCGAGTGGGGTGCTGTCAAGGGTATCTCTAATGACCTGTACAAAATCATGCAGATTGGCGATGGCTTTGCTAAAGAACAAGACTATGTGAATGCCACCACGGTTTACGAAGCGGTGGCAATGGGAACGCTTGAACGCTACACCAGGTATTCTGATGTGGATGGGTACCTGGGCCGGGTTCTCAATTCATGCATTGATGCAATAGACGAGTATATATTCGATGCCCAGGACGACAGGGCAACACACGAAAAATGCCTGCAAATACTCTTTGCCATCTATCGTTTCAGTGTAGACTCCGGTATCGACCTTGGCGAAGAGGCACCGGATGTGATAGTGGCGAATGTAACAAGCGAAGAACGGCCCATCGTCGCTGGTTGGGTGCGTGACGCACTCGCTCAAGTCCAGGCGACGGACACACATGGAAGTGACAAGTACTATCGCCAAAAGTACGGGAAATTGCTGCTGGACCTGGAAAAAGATGAGCTTGATGACGAAACATTCTTACGCATAAGTCGTGAGACAAATAACACTTTTGAAGCTGTGGAACGCCTGCTGTCACGAGGGCGCATTGATGAAGCGGTCAAGGAAACAGCACAAGTTGATGATTACCGCTTGCTCAATATGGTTGAAGTATTCGCCGGATATGGGCATGATGCGCTTATCGAGCGTGTAATCAAAGAGCGTGCCACCAGGACACATTTCACGCGTCACTTAGAATGGCTCAAAAAACGCTATGTGGACAGGAACGATGCTGCGTCCGCGCTAGAGATAACCGAGATGATGTTCCACAGATACCCTCACTTTGACACTTACCAGGAAATACGCCAACTGGCCACGCAACTCGGTCAATGGGTAACTGTGCGACCAAAGGTACTCGATTTCTTGCAAACATCAGGAAACACCGGAGTGCTTATCTACATTGCCCTCGACGACGGTGAGATCGATAGAGCATTGGAATTAGTGAAGATCTATCAGAAACAGCCCCAGGGCTATGATCACGACAGGCCGGTCCTTGCTGTCGCCAAAGCCGCAGAAGAGACCCGACCCCACGCGGCCATCGAGATTTATCAACAGCATATCGAGAGACTGATCGAGCAGAAAATTTGGTCAGGCTACCACGAAGCCTGCGAGTATCTCTTAAGGGTGCGTGCATTATACGAGAAGCTCGGCGAACATGAAACATGGACAAACTATCTTACACTGTTACGCCAAAGATACAGCCGTCTACGCTCCTTGAAGGCCGAAATGGAGGCGGCGAATCTCTTGTCTTGAATGTCTGGAAAGATGAATATTATTTGGCTTGCCATTGAGATGGTGAATTGCAATGTTCACATGATGAATGGATTTATTGTAAGGCAAGCCGATCTTCCATAAAGATATTTGCCGGGCCATAATCCTGGTGCAACAGTTGTTGAGGCAGGCGTACATACAGGTCCGGTACCTCCTCTAACACCGAGGCCAGTATGCTTTGTATCTGCCGGGCCTGGTCGTGCTGTATTGGCAGGCGTTCCACCGCCGCGAGGGAATCTGGTACAGGCGCGTACCCACGCACGAGACCTCCATACGAGAGCATTGGCTCAAATCCGGCAGGCACTGCTATCTCCGGCAAGGCCGCGAGCGCGTTGTCGAGCGCTGCCATGGCCGCTCCGGCAGGCGGTGCTAACGAGGGATCATTGCGATCCGGGCGCTCTCCCGGTAGAAAGGGCGACAGGATCGCGAATGCCAGCGTCTCTGCCTCTTGCTCAA
>Ga0099828_10002628_pt1 | contig 12399 bp, 13 predicted proteins | sample CZO8metaG_2_FD_79338 | JGI IMG/M metagenome (GOLD analysis project Ga0099828, IMG submission 79338) | Vadose zone soil microbial communities from the Eel River Critical Zone Observatory, Northern California, USA - CZOApr15con2H1.8 metaG | ecosystem: Environmental > Terrestrial > Soil > Vadose...
CAGGGTAGTGTGCCATGAAACCGAACGGTTTAGTCGCCGCCGCATCAACAGCCTCGACAAAATCTACGCCCAGCCTCTCATGCAATACCGCCAGCTCATTGACTAGTGCAATGTTCACGTACCGAAACACGTTCTCCAACATCTTGGTCGCCTCCGCCACCGATGGACTACTTACCGCCACGACTTTGGCTTGGAGAATGGCGCTGTAGAAGGCTGCACCCAGCTTCGTAGACTCTCCGTCAACGCCACCCACAACTTTCGGAATACTCCTCACACCAAACGACGCATTCCCATAATCAATCCTCTCTGGAGAATAGACCAGTGCAAAGTCCTTTCCGGCCGACTTCCCAGCATGCTCCAGGAGCGGTCGAAAAACTTCCTCAGTCGTACCCGGATAGCTCGTGCTCTCGACTATTATCAGCTTGTAATCGTTCAGCTGGCCAGACAGATTCTTAGCGACTGATTTTAGAAATGAGAGGTCAGGATCCCTATTCTTCTTCAGAGGAGTAGGAACACAGACAATCGCGATGTCTGACCCTGGGACTGCGTCCGACAGTTTCGTGTACGCTTTGATCTTGCCGGAGCTAACAAGGCCTGGCAGGAGATCCTCGCTGTACTTGTCCTCGACGTAACAGACACCCCGGTTGATCTGCTCAACCTTGCTCTCATCAACATCTACTCCGAGAACACTGAAGCCAGCTTGAGCCGACGCGACCGTGAGCGGCACCCCGACATAGCCTAGTCCAACAACGCAGACCGTCGCATTCTTAGAAGTGATCTTCTCTGCCAGTAGGGAAGCGCTATCGGCCAACTCTCAGTCGGCCTCCCGGATCATGCGTCGAGCTCGGGTGGCTCCGGCGAAATCTGTACTCATGAAATACTAGGCTAGTTCCGCGTATTTCTTGCTTCGCCACATCTTTTCGCACAATTATCGTTGCGGATCCAGAGCTTACTGCGATGCGGGCTTCTCTTCGGGCGACGCTGGATCCTTCTTCTTTTGGGCCGGCATGATCCCCGTGATGACAGTCGTCACATTCTTCGGAATTTGCGGGGCTGGCGGCTTAGAAGGCTGAAGAACAGTTGACCCGGACGATTCTGGAGGTCTGAGAAAAGGCAAGGGCCGTTGAGCGAGCGTTCCACCCTGCTCTACCCTAGGGCCTGTTGGCGCCTGAGACCTAAGCTCGTGCTGCGGTTGTTGGGGAAACAATGCGCCCACCTGTCCCGACCTAGGGCTTGTCACGGGAGGTTGACGGTTCGGTGTCAACTGGTCTAGAACAGATGCTTTCCGGATCTCTGTGTTGGGAGCAGGAACTGTTGATGGCCGCTCGGCGCCGACCATCGAACCGAAGCTCATTCGTCTATCGGCCATGTCAGCTTTCAGAGCAGCGACCACGGGATGGAAATCCGCATCCATCTTCTTCTTCTCCTCCTTTTTCGCAGCATTAACTATTGGACTAGGAATCTTGATTTCGAGAGAGACACTACTCTGCCCGTGCCTATGTTTTACAAACAGTCCCCCGGCAGATACCAGTACTAGCAACGTCCCAAGAATCCCGACCGTCAAGCCGTCAGCCTGGAAGACGTCACTAATGTATTGGCGGAGGTACATGTTGTTCAGATACTCCTCGGTAATCCAGTAGGTTAGAGAGAGGATCACAAACGTCTGCAATGTGATCACGATCTTGGAAGCGAGATGATGACTGACTGAGGACCCCGCGTTTACAGTCGAAGCCAATCCGAGCTCCCTCGCAACCACCTCAATCAGGGTGGGATTCTCTGTTAAGATGAATGAAACCACCGACAACAATCCCCAGTACCCAGTTTCCCAACAGGGGAACCGAACTGAGATAGAATCGCCGAATGGGCAGTAGAGTATCAAGATTCTTTTTTATGCAAGACGTCATGGATGAAGAAGAGCGGAGCGCGACGCTGGGTCAAGAAGGGTCTGCTTCTTCGCTCCATCACCGGAAGGATCCCTTGCTGATAGCGTTGAAAAACTGAAGCTGAAGAAGTTGAGTTGAGAAGACTTGAGGGTGTTTCGAAAGCTGAAGGGGAAAAGACTAGCCGGGCTAATTGCAGCTCTTCTAATCTGCATCATAGTTCTTTCTCCGCTCCAACCAGCATCAGCCGCTCCAACAGGAATCAACTTCAACCACATTGTCATAATTGCGATGGAGAACCAGCACTATGGATCAGTAATCGGCTCCAGCTCTGCTCCCTTCATCAACAGCCTCGCTGGACAAGGCTCGACCGTATCCGACTATCACAGCTACGGCCAGAACATAGGCGGTTGCAGCGCTGGCTGCTATCAAGCCTTCACGGAGGGCTACCAGACTGTCAGCGACAGCTGGTGCCCAAGAGCCTCTTCACCCTGCCAGTCGAGCTCAACCCCCAACATTGCGACCCAGTTATCAGCAGCAGGTCTGACCTCGGCGGCGTTCTGCGAGGATGGTTGTCCTAGGGGGGCTGACCATTTTCCATGGATTGGCTACTCTAGCACATGGAACAGCTGTGTTACGGGCTCCTTCACCTGCGCTGGCTCCTCGACAACGTCGGGTATGCTTCTGTACGGGACGACCAGCTCCAATAGTGGATCGTTCAGTAGCGTCACATCAAACGCTGGGAATACGGCCTTCATCAATTATCTGAACTCTGCAAACCCTGCGAACTACATCTGGTACACACCAACCGATAACCACAACATGCACGACAACACCGTCTCCACAGGCGACAACTACATCGCCAGTCTCTTGGTTGGGACAGGCACGATCAGCAGTCCTAGCGCTGGAACGGTCTTCTCAACTAGCCTGTTCAGGCAGCCGGGCACGTTTCTCTACCTTTGGTGGGACGAGTATGATCCGAGTCCGAACCTTGAGTACGGCAGCATGATCAAAATCGGATACACATCCACGGGTGGCTATACCGAATACAACAGCCTCCACACAATCGAGGCCAACTGGGGACTCCCCTACATTACCAGCGTCGTCTCCGGGGACTCCTCCATGTCCGACATCTTTGGAAGCTCCGCTCCAGGCACTCTCTCAACCAGTTTCACCTATTCTCCCAGCACACCCCAACCCAACCAAACCGTAACCTTCACAGCCTCCGCAACCGGCGGAGCCCCACCGTACAGCTATGGATGGAGCTTTGGCGACGGATCATCAGGCACAGGCGCGACCGCCACCCACACATACTCCAAGTCCGGCCCGTACAGCGTAACCCTGACAGTTACGGATTCGAATGGCACGACTTCGAACAGTGCTCAACAAGTCACGGTCTCAACCTCTTCAAGCCCAATATCAACGCTCACCTTCCTCTACATTGGCCTAATAGCCGGAGGCGCAATCAGCGTAACCGCGTACCTAGCAAAGTACCATTCTAGGAATCGGAAACTTGCGACCATGCTGAAAGATACCCGACAGGCCCGCTAACGATCGGGCTTGCTGCCAACCGAATAGAGATTCCAGACAGAAACACGGAAAGAGGTCTTACTCTCTTTCTGGCTTGCATCAAAGCGCCAGCTTAGGATAGGACTGGCGGGGATTGAGGCGCGTATATGGTCGCTATGATTCCTAGAGCTAGAGCGATTGCTCCTAGGACGAAGTCGATCACGTAGATTCTGCTTTTCTTCGCGAACTTTAGCAGATAGGATATTACCACGATCCCAACGAGAGCGGAGGTTGCGATCGCGATCAGGATTCCTGTCGGTTCAACTACTTGTATCGCCATGTCGACCTGGGGTCTGCTGAGGAGTAGGGTTACGAAGAAGGCCCCGAGTGATGCAGGGATATAGGCGAGATAGGACAGTCTGAAGGCCAGCTCCGGCTTCACGCCCATCAACAGCATCGTTGAGACCGTCATACCGGATCTACTCACTCCGGGCAGTGCGGCTAGTCCCTGCGCTATTCCGATCACTATGTAGTTTTTCAATTTCATCTCCTCGAGGCCGACGACAGGTCTGGGTCTTGTGTGCGAGTAGCGGATGTAGAATCCGATTCCTATCAGTACGAGTCCTAGTAGGACCATCGGTATTCCGATGTTGTATGGGCTGGTCGAGAGGACCTTGTCGGTCAAGTAGTACAACGGGGCGCCTACTAGGCCTGTGAACGCTGTTACGACGAGTAGGTAGATGACTAGTCTTCGGTCGTTGAAGAGGGAGCGGATGTCTCTCCGGAAGTAGACGAGTGCCGAGCCTACTGAACCGATCTCCATGAAGAGGCCGAACGCGTACGCTACGGCGAGGGGCAGTGAGAAGAGGAGTGTGGAGGCGAACAGTATCTGGGTCTTGCTACTGATCGGCAGCCACTCAGATATTCCCTGGACCAGCCCCAGGATGATGGCGTAGAGTTCATTCATTCAGATTTTCACCCATTCGGCCAGTACTAGTGAACGCTTCAAAGGTCCTCGGAGCTCGGACCCGTTCTTAGGCCTTTGCGGTCCCAATGTCATCTAGCGCTCTGTGCAGTTCTGATTGCGTGGGTTACAGCATCCTTTCATTCTCTCCATGCTACGCTCCTGATTCGTACTCGTAATAGGAGTCTGTCGATAGAACATGCCGGATAAACCTAGTAAGGTCTGGGAGCCATACTCTAAGATGGTCAGGATGCAGGAGGAGGACTGGGCGGTGCTAGAGTCAGTGTACAACGACTACCGGTATCGTCAGGGCGATCTTCAGAGGATCGAATTCATCAAGCGCATAGTCGCCAAAGGCGTCACCAGCTACCTTTACCAGTTGAAGTCGCGGACCCCGGACGCGCTTGTGAGAATTGCCCAAGCCAGCGCCTCCCTCGGAAGCCAAGGCAACCGACAGCTCTAGTCTAGCCGCAGGGCTTCAACCCCCCCCACATTCGAAGAGGACCAAAACCTGTTTTCTGCTAGGTTGGAATGCGAATGAGCGTCGTAACATGATAGGCCCCGCAAAACGCCCCGAAATCGCCTTAGAATCGAAAACCTAACCGTCAACATGCTAATTCTCAACAATCCTCGCCGAGAGGCCATCCCAGCACTCTAACATATTCCTGTAAAATCTCGACAGTCCCAAAATTCCAGAATATTTTTGAAACCGACCGAGCCTCGCAATACAGATCCGGGGTTTTCCGGGTCAGTCGTGCTGGGTGCGGAGCTCGCGATACACGAAAATTCCAGCTATCACTAGCGCAGCCAGACCAAGCGGGAGGAAGTATCCTTGGAGAGTGTTCGCGATAGCCGTGCTGTTCTGTCCCGCCAGGACCCCGAGATAGACCAGAGCGATGTCCCAGACCAGAATTCCGATTGCAGAGTAGGCGAGGAAACGCTTCACATCCATCCTGACAATCCCGGCGGGAAACGCGATCAGAGTCCTGAGCAAGGGGACAAACCGCGCCAGTAATACGACGCTCTTCCCATGCGTCGCGAACCACTTCTCAGTCGTCTCCAAACGCTTCTCGCTGAATCGAACGATTCGTCCATAACGTAAGACCGCGGGTCTTCCAAGATGGTAGCCTATCCCATAGTCCACCATCGTTCCCACCATGCTTCCAACCGTCGCCACGGCGACAGTGGACCAGAATTCAAGCCGGCCCTGAGACACAAGATATCCTCCCAGAGGTAGGACGACCTCGCTCGGAACCGGGAGAGTCGCGCTCTCCATGACCATCAAGAGAAAGACTCCCACGTAGCCGGTCTGGTAGAGAAGATTGACAATGGTATTGAAGATCAGATCGGTGATAGCCATTTTTTCAAAACTCCTACTGTGAGTCTCTCATTGTCCTTGAGATTTTTTTCTGACCCGATCAGTCGATGCTCGGCAGTCCGCTGGTTCCTATAAGCTAACGCTCAATCCTATGAGCCAGCGCAACCAAAAACCCTAGTTCGATCCTAGTTCCTTCACTAGACATTCCCTCGGTACAGAACCCCCAAAGACCCACCGGCCAAACCCTGGCCCTTAGCCTTGTCCATCGACTTCTCACGGATAATCCAGAAGACACGGAGAACAAGAATAATCCGGGTCCTGAAGAGACTCCAGAAACCGTTCCCGCTCTGGCCCGTAATAGCCGTGTTCACCAGACCATTCAAGACACTCGCCCACCACGGCCTAGGACGCACACAGCTTACTCCTAGGCTGAGAAAACCCCTGCCCGCATGGTCCCTCCTCATCATGCTCCTCCTCGGAGCCGCAGCCGGATTCTACGGTTCAACCATAGTCAGCCAAGTAGCAGGAATAGGAGAGTCAACATCTCCAGACTTCACGCTCAGCACGAATCCCGTCTCTATGACCACGCCCCAGGGCAGTCTAGCCTCATTCACAGTCACGCTCGCAAGCCTCAACAGCTTCGCCGGCAGCGTCAACCTGAACTACTCCCTATCCCCAGGCATCACGAACGTCACAATCGCGATAAACCCCAACTCCGTATCCCTACTTACGGGCGCAGGCGCCTCAACCCTCACCGTCTCGGTTCCAGCAACCGCTCCGCTAAGCACTTACACCATCATCATCGCCGGTTCGAGTGGGAGGCTCAGCCACAACGTGACGAGTATCCTGAGAGTGGTTCCTCCTCCCTCACCAGACTTCTCCATCACGGCCGCTCCCTCTTCGATCAACGCTACGCGGGGCTCAGCGACTAGCAGCACCCTCACCTTGACAAGCATCGGAGGCTTCGCCGGAACAGTCAACCTGTCCATGTCGATATCGCCGAGTAACGGTGGGAGTCCCACTCTGACGTTGAATCCCAACAGGGTAACATTGCTCTCGGGAGACACCGGAAACGCTGTCTTGACCATCAACACGAACAGTGGGACTCTGCCGGGAGTTTACACCATAGTAGTTCTGGGAGTCAGCGGGACTCTCGCGAACTCGGTCTCAATTACGCTGACAGTACAGTAGAAAATCCTACGCAAATTGTTCCTTCTATTCGGATCCGTGCCGCGGATCTCATAGCCTCTCGATCCGCAACATCAATCATTTCTAAGAGTCCCCAGCTCCAGACTCGTAACCGGACCCGAGGAGTTGATGTCCAATGTTTCTGCTTGGCCACGCCTGCTGGAGCTACCTCTTCTCGAAAGCGACTGGCCAGAGACTTAACGTCAAACTCCCCGCGTATCTTGCGCTTCTCTCAGGAATATTGCCTGACTTTGACATCTACTTTCAACCCTACCTCGTCCACCACACCTACACTCATTCCCTGATAGTAATCATTCCAGTTGTAATCGTTCTCACCTATTTCTTCGGAAGACTGGGCTTCGCCTTCTCCATCGGAATTCTCTCACATCTGCTCGGCGACTTCATAGTCGGAACAATCCCGCTCCTCTATCCATTCTTTCCCGGCTCGGATGTTGGTTTGAACCTTGGAATCCCGAGCCTTGTGGATACGGGTCTTGAGATCGGAGCCTTCGGGCTGATCCTAGTCTACGCCTACTGGAACGGTGACTACAGACTAGTTCTCAAGCCCTCACGAGATAGTCTGCTACTCGTGATCCCCTTGTTCGCCCTTGTCACGCTGACCCTACTCTTCGCTGGCGATAGGAGCATTCCTCTAGCAGAATTCGCATTCTCGCGAAGAGCCTTGACTGTGATAACTCTCGGGCATATTCTTCTTAGCGGGATCCTGGGGCTCGGAGTTCTCCAAGGCTTCAGATGGTATCTGGGAAATAGGAAAGCAACGAAGAGGACCGGTGGAAAGGTGTCCTCTGCTCAACCTCGCACATAATGGGCAGGGTTACGCGTCGCCTTAATCTCCGGCTTTTGAAGAACTGACCTGTTCTGGAGGTCCGGGTTATCCAGCTATTCCAATGGTGGAATATTCCTCGCAGAGGCTGGATCATAATCCTCGGAGAGCTCGTAGTGATAGTTGGGCTAGGCGGCTGGCTCTACTCCGAGTATCTCAACAACCCGTACTTTCAAAGCTACATGAACAGCCTCTCACCGATTCTTGTTCCGATTCTTAGCGTAGGATTCGGCATAGCCTCAGCGACAGTAGTTACTCTGCTCTACTTCACAATGAGGAACATCAGACAGCAGGAGGGAGCGAGGAAGGAGGATATGGCTAGTAGGCGAGGATCGGCGAAGAAGACGATCAGGAAGCCTCAGACCTCATCCTCGAGAAGCGAGAGAACGCTGATTAGAGGATTATCAGTGGCACAAAGGACAAGGTCCATGAGCCTTGGAGAGTCCAACCCCAAGCGGGGAACTGCCCAAGACAGCAGTGATGCAGAGGACGAGTCGGAATAGAAGGGAAAGCCTCGGTCGTCCACGCAGTTTCGGGGATGGATACTATCAATTCATTCCCAAGGGCACAATTCGCCCTTATCGAACCGGTCATCTAGACTGTCTGGATTCGGAGGAGAGGGCTTCTAGTTCCGGTGGTAGTGTACGAGCGAGCATATCGAAACTCCAAGAAGATACATTCCTAGTCCCGTAAAAGTCCTGGTGATAGCCCAGTCGTTTATCATAGCCTATCTCGGATTCTGGATGTTTGAGAATTACCAGAACGATTTCTACTTCCAGTCCTACGTCAACGCGTCCCTCCAGGGAAGCGGATTCACGATTGTTGCGCTGAGCAGTGTGGGCATCTTCAGCGCGGTCGCTACGGGTCTCTACTTGAAGCTCCGACGAACGCACCGGGAACTGGAACATCTTATCTTGACCGAGCATTCGGCTCCTGAAGAACAGGGTTCCAAGAACATTCTCGAGCCTCACGTGGAGCAGCATTTGATCGAGATGATCAGAAAGGCAACCCCGCAAGACTCCGGGGCAACGACGGTGCCCGTGTTGAAGAGAAGTGACCAGTCAAGCGGCCAGGCAGGATAGTGCGCCTGGATTCTCATGATAGAGATTTCGAATCACTGTCTCAATAAGCGAACGATGCTCTCATCACGAACGACATTTCGGCAGGAATTTCCACACTCATCATGAGGAGGCAGCGAGTGGTTTCACTATCTCGTTACTGTGAAGGAGAACCGGTTTCCTCTCGCGCTTTCGATTGTTATGACATAGGTTTGCCCGATGACGAACGTATATGCTGTCCCACGGATGCTGCATTGCGAACATGAAGAACCAATGAGAATTCTTGCTGTGCCAGCGGAGCCGGGAGCGATGCCAGAGCCGAGAGTCTGAAGCCCGTACGGGAAAACGTATTGACTCCCGGCTTGGTTAGTAACGGTGTAGTTGAACAGGGTGATAGTCGATGGCCCGACGTTTTGTGCAGTGATGTTCGCCTGCATATTGGATGGAAACGTAACGCCCGTCATCGTGAGCGATTCATTGATTAGGACGCGGAAGCTTCCAGAGAATGATCCTGTTTGTCCAATCACTCCGACTGAGATCTGGACGTCGGTATCTTGAGCGTAGACGCACTGATACCCGCAAGACTGATCAACGCCCACGTTTACCAAAACAGTCGATTCGACAATTCTTCCGGAATCCAGGCGTAGAGTAGAAGGGACGAAGGTTGCGATGACAGTATTCGGATTGAAGGTGGCGGGCACCGTCGCGGTCAAAGCTAGGTCTCCGGAGAGACCATTGAGGCTTGCCATTCCGATCGTTTCATTTCCCTTGGACCCAGGCGGTAGAGTCAGATTCCCAGGACCGAAATTTAACGAAAGACCCTGCGCGACTACGACCACATTGATCGAGTGAGAGATAGTGCCGCTGGAACCGGTCACGGCCACTGTATAGTTTCCAGGGGTTAGAGCGTTTAGGTTTAGCAAGAACATCTGCTCGTGCGCCAGAGGGAAGTTGTCAGGATTGGGCCCGCTTAAGCTCGCGGTGAGGCCAGTCGGCGACCTTGCAGTTGCTGACAAGACGCCTGCGAAGTTGTTTACTGAATTGAAAGTGATGTTTACCGAACCGCCATTTCCCGGTCCAGCCAAGATGACCTTACTCGGCGGGTTAGACTGCATAACGAAGTCAGGTTTGTGAATGAGGATGTTCGGCAGGATGATAGCACTCGAGACTATCGAGGCCGTGAGGATCACAGCAAGCACCAGCAACCATAACGGAAAGGGCCTCTTCAGCCCCTTGATCAGGCTCATCGGGGATTTGCCCTCTTGCGTTAGAGATCGACTCTGTTCCTATTCAAGTTTCAGCGTAGACGCGACGCATGATGATAGCTAATTTTGAGAGTGCGCGTAGAACCCCGCGAGTCGGGAGCTAGGCTTTGTCGCGCTTGGCTTGGAGTTGTCCTCTGTTTCCATCCGGCTTTGCTTCTCGAAATGCGCACTCAGAATTGAGCTTGCTGCTAGAAAAGCAAGGTAGACTACGGAATCTGCATCAACCTTGGGCGAAGATGGGATCTGCCTAGGCGCCGAGTCTGAATAGGAGCACGATGTATCCGACTCCGCTCTTAACGAAGCTTAACTTGCTGGTTCCTCTCGGCCTGCGGGTGAACGTGATCGGTACCTCAGCGATCGAGAATCCTTTCTTCTTCGCCCGGATGAGAAGTTCTGCTGTCACTTCAAAGTTCTTAGAGACGAGTTCATCCCTCACGCTCTCAATTGCTTTCGTTGAGTAGACTCTGAAGCCAGATGTAATATCGCTCGATTTCATCTTGAACGCGTTCCTCAACACCCAGTTTGTCGAGGCACTCACCATTCTCTTAAACCATGGAAGTTCTTGGACGAGTCCTCGAGTCTTCGACCTACAACCCACGACGACGTCGGCTTCCTTCGTAGCTTCTAGGAGCCTTTCGATTTCTTCCGGATCGTGGTTCAGATCTGAATCCATAGTCAGTACGTAGTCCGATCCGGGATCGACTAGGCTCAAGCCCTTCTTGGTCGCCTTTCCTAGCCCCAGCCTCTTTTCGTGATACTCGACTCTGACTCTGGGATTCCATTTCGCTAGCTCTTTGACTTTCTGTAAAGTAGAGTCAGTACCTTCTACCACGAAGATGACTTCGTAATCGCGGTTCAGTGCTTCCAGCGATTTTAGGAGACGAGCTGAAAATTCGTCAATTACTTCCTCTTCATTGTAAAGCATTATGACAGTGCTGATCTTCAAGGTTGAATCTTGCCGCCTATTCTTGATGAGATCAGCTTAGGGGGAGACATGAAATACTCTCTAGTTCCATAATTCTGGATGTGTCTTCCACCAGTCGATAGTTCTAGTCAGACCCATTGCGAAGGTAGTCTTTGACTGCCATCCCAACTGCTTAGCAATCTTCGAATGATTCAACGCCTGATACGAAATCTCTATTCTTGTGTGAGGGGGCGGCTCTTCAACGGTCGACCGCAGCCCGGGGAAGCTTCCGAGTACAAGGTTGATGACTGCCTCCTGCGTGTACGTCTCCCCCGAGCCGATGTTGAAGACCTCCGCGATTTCTCCGTTCTGCTGCAGCGTGAACTTGCCGACGCGTAACATCGCATCGACGAAATCATCGACGAACGTAAACTCGCGGACGTATGTTATGCCCTTGTAAATTATTGGAGGTTGCTGTTTCAAGCATTTCCTTATCGTGTTAGGAATCAGCCTCGGATTCATGTCGCCTGGCCCATAGATGTTGGAGGGTCTGACGACGCTGAGCCGCTTGATGTACCCCATGCGCTGGAACATTCTGCATGTCATGTCGGCGCAAGCCTTCGACGTTTCATATGGTGCCATGGCGTCGAGCGGATCGGTTTCAAGATACTGTCGACCATAAGTGGTTTCACCGTACACCTTGTCGGTTGACATCATTACCATACCGACGTCGAACCCCGACGCGGTCTGCTCTTTTAGAGCCTCAAGAATACTGAGGGTCCCCATGAGATTGACATCGTAAAGTGGACGGACAGTTCTGGTTCCGACTCGAACTATAGGGAGTGCAGCGAGGTGATAGACGAGATCGATGTCATAGTCGGAGATTACCCGCTTTACTAGGGTCTCGTCGACCACGTCGCCTCGCGACCAAGTTATCTTACTATCAATGCCAAGGACTTTGGCTGAATCTATCGGAGACTCGTCATGTCGGATGCTGAAGACGTTATGTCCCTCAGCCAGCAGGCGTTTCGCGAGATTGCTTCCCAACGCCCCCGTAGCCCCGGTTACTAGAACCTTCATCCTGACTCCTGACGCCTCGCTACGAGCCTTCAACTCAATCGTAGGGCTTTGCAGACTAACCAACTGGCCACGCTGTCGTCCCACTCCCCCCTTGTATAAGTGATACGATTCATTCTGAGACGGAGACAATTTTTTTTGATTAAATGACCGCCCCTCATAGGCGTACTCAAGCATTAAATTCGGAAGCTATCGGTTCTCCATGTCCAAATGTTTCGTTCCATTGGTTGGTAGCCCCGAATGAGGATTTCGACTAGCTTCGGCATTCTCATAGTGATCATTGTTTCAATGATTCTAGGGCTAATCTTACGGCTGTTTCTCGTCGTTAGCCAGCCCATAGGCGGGGATAGTGGACTATTCCTTTACTGGGCAAACTTGATCAACAATGGGAA
>Ga0099828_10002629_pt1 | contig 12395 bp, 12 predicted proteins | sample CZO8metaG_2_FD_79338 | JGI IMG/M metagenome (GOLD analysis project Ga0099828, IMG submission 79338) | Vadose zone soil microbial communities from the Eel River Critical Zone Observatory, Northern California, USA - CZOApr15con2H1.8 metaG | ecosystem: Environmental > Terrestrial > Soil > Vadose...
CGTTCGCAATGCGGAGGCCAGGGGTTCGAGCCCCCTCTGCTCCACCAAAACCCATTGGTGAGACGGTCAGCGTGAATGGAATGGAAGTTGGGGTTAACCCTTTACTTTTGCGTCTCGTCCCCCTCGAAAATTCTTAGTTGACCGCTCCGTCTCTAGACTCCGCAGGTATGACTCGAAGCTTCAGTCTCTGCGTGCCTCTGATGACCGTCAAAGATGACTCGTGTCCGATACGCTCCTCTGTTAGCAGTTTGTGAAGATCATCGATGCCCTGCGTCGGATGCTCGTCAAAGCCCACGATGATGTCCCCTTCGCGCACTCCGCCCTTCCTGGCCGGACTACTCTCCTCGAAAGATACAACGAGAATGCCGCTTTCAACTGGAAGGTCGTAATAGCGCACGATTCGCCGCGGCAGCGGAACATTCTGTCCCGCCAGGCCGATGTAACTGCGGCTGACTCTGCCGTCGCGAATCAGACGGCTGGCGACAAACTTCGCAGTGTCGATCGAGGTAGCAAAACAGATCCCCTGCGCCGGCAGAATCATCGCGGTGTTGACGCCAATGACTTCGCCGCGAGAGTTAACCAGCGGTCCACCAGAATTGCCAGGATTGAGCGCGGCGTCCGTCTGGATCACTGCATCCATCAATCGGCCTGACTGTGACCGCAGTGAGCGGCCGAGCGCGCTAACAACGCCAGCGGTGACGCTATATTGAAAGCCGTAAGGATTGCCGATAGCCAATACCAATTGGCCCACGCGAATTTGTTGCGCATCACCCAGGTGTGCCGGAACCAGATTCGGCGCGTTGATTCTAATGACCGCGAGGTCTGTGTCCGGATCGTCTCCAATTAACTCCGCCCGGTACTTATGCCCATCCAGGACCGTCACTTCGATTCCCCTGGCGTTATGGACGACGTGACTGTTAGTCAGAATGAAGCCATCAGGAGTGAAGATAAAACCCGATCCGCTACCCCTCGTTTCCCGCGGAACGCGCGCGGGGCCACGCCTCCTGCTGCTGACAGGTTGCTCGACTTCTATGTAGACAACCGACGGGCTGACTCGTTCCGCCGCGGTAATGACAGCGCGCGAATACGCGTCGAGAACTTCTTCGTCCGGTTGCGAATGTCCCAAACCCTCTCTGTCTCTTTGCGCATTCTGAGATTCAGATTGTTCGTCACTAAGTAATTCAAGTTCCTGCATCATGTCCATGACCTTATTGTTTGCCTCCCAGGCGTTATCGTAAACGTTAAATCGTCGCCGCTGGTTCTCCGAGTGCCGGGTAATCGGTATAACCATGCTCACCCGGAACATAGAACGTTGCCTGATCCGGCTCATTCAGTGGCGCATTGCGCTTGAATCTTTCCGGAGTGTTGGCATTAGACTCCTCCCTCAATGAGTCAGTCATTAGATATTCAGTCAGTAGACAAAAGCGCGGCCGCCTCTTTGGCGGTCACGTCTTTGTTGTAGACAGCAGTCCCGGGCTGTTGGCTGCGGCCTCCTTCATGCAGGAAGCCCGTATCGACAGCCGCGAATCCGATCTCTTCAATCAACCGCGCAACAATCTCTTTCGCCTTCGTGTCGTCACCGGCGATGAAAATCGCGCGCCGCTCCTCCAGCGGCAAACTCGTGTCGCCCTGACTGGCGAGATGTTTGAAATAGATTGTGTTAAAGCCTTTGACCAGCGCGCTTCCTTCAAGTGCGAAGCCATCATCTCGCTGGAGGTGGTTTCGTCCCCGTCGAGTTCCGGAAACTTTCCGTCACGCTCCGGGTAGTAGTTGCCGGCATCGATGACAACTTTGCCCTTGAAAGCGTCCTGAGGAAGCGTCCGATATTTGTCGAAAGGAATCGCAATTAAGACAACTTCGCCAAACTTCGCCGTGTCCTCAATCGTCGTCGCATGCGATCTGTCGCCGAGTTCCTCTACTAACGCTTCCAGACCCTGGCCACCCCGCGAGTTGCTGAGAGCGACTTCATGACCGGCGCGCACGAAAAGCCGCGCGGCGTTCGCCCCAATGCTTCCCGAACCAACAATTCCTATCTTCATCGTCCGAATCCTTTCTCAAGTTGCGTATCAGTTTAGAGCTGGCTCATGCCTCCGTCCGCCACGATCTCCGTCCCCAGCAGGAATGAAGAATCATCACTGGCAAGGAAGAGCACCGTCTTGGCGATCTCTTCCGGCCGTCCGAATCGCTTCATCGGCACCTGCGCCTTTATATACTTTAAGGTCTCATCGAGCGCATCCGCCGCCATGCCGAGCTTCCCGAAGATAGGAGTCGTAACCGGACCGGGGCTGACGACGTTAACGCGGATGCCGCGATCCACAAGTTCAGCGGAAAGCGTTCGCGCCAAAGTAATGAGCGCCGCCTTGCTCGCCGCGTAAACGCTGGAGTTAGGCATCCCGATGTATGCATTAATTGACGCGTTGAGGACGATCGAAGCATTGTCGTTGAGCAGCGGCAGCGCCTTCTGGATCGTGAAGTACGCGCCTTTGAAATTGATGTCCATGATTGAGTCAAAGAATTCCTCGGTCACGGACTCCAACGGCACAAACTTGCCGACGCCGGCATTAATAAAGAGCACATCGATCCTGCCGAACTTCTCTTTCACCACTGCAAATAACTTGTCTATGTCCGTTAGACTCGACGCGTCCGAGCGCACTGCGAGAACGTCGCCGCCAAGCTCGCGCTTAGCCTCGTCGAGTGTCTGTTGGTCGCGGCCGGTAATTACCACCCGTGCGCCTTGCTCCTTGAACTCTTTTGCCGTCGCCAACCCGATGCCCGAGTTTCCTCCCGTGACTACTGCTACTTTGTCTTCCAATCTTCCCATCGTGTCTTCCATCCTTTCTTATGGTTCGCCTCTCCAGCGCTTGCGCCTCTGGATCCTACGCGCGTTCTGGAACAACCGTTCCAGAACAACGCAAAAAATTTAGTCGAGCACAGAAAGCGTGACCTTCACCACATCTTCCAGCGTCTTGCGATCCTGTGTTGCTTTCGACATGAGTACTAATCCCTGGAGACTGCTATAGAGAAATCTCGCCACCGCGCGTGGCTCCCTAATTGTCTTTAGCTGTCCCTCGTTCTTACCTCGCAGCAAAGCCCGATAGAAAGCGCCTTCCATCGCGGCCATATTGCTGCTGGTCCGGGCCGCCGTCGCTTTGCAGCGGCCAGCCAGTTCCGACATCGCGTTACCTGCGAAGCAGCCGCGTCGTTGTGTGTCACAAAGTGCTCCTTCAACAACGCCGGCGAACAATTTTCGCACTGCCTTCTTAACCGAGGCCGAATTCTCCAACAATTCAATCGCCTTTTGGCTCTCTAACTGGCAATAGCGATCAAGCGATTGCAAATAAAGCGCGTGCTTGTCTCCGAAGGTGTCATAGAGACTCTGGCGGTTGATTCCCATGTGCCCGACCAGACTCTGGATCGATGTTCCTTCGTATCCGCGCGCCCAGAAAACCTCCATCGCCTTCTGAAGGGCTTCGTCTCGATCGAACTCTTTGTGCCGCGCCATTGGCTGTCACACCTCTAAGAGCAGCTTATACTCTTTCTGGAACGAATAGTCAAGAATCGAGTCAGCCGTAACAATCTTCTCGGCCGTAGTTTCAAATCCGAAACCTGATCTTAACGGCTCTTGTTCGGTATCCATTTACATCTCCTTGAAAAGTCCAGGACTCGCATCGTCGATCGTCTTCATTCTGGCCTCGGTCACCTGTTCCTTTCAAACCAAGCGTGATAGTTTTTGGGTATTCGTTAGAATAAATCCAGGTCTCAATTGAGAATTGGTCGCCTTTGTTGATACTGGAGATCATCGTCACTGTCGCCGGCGGCCTGGCTTTGATTTATCTGCTGGCTGATCGCGCTTTGTCAGCTCCACGCTATCATGGCCCAACCACCAATCATTTCGACGGCAGAAGGTTTCATAATCTTGAGCCGCCCGCGCACAAAGGTTTTGTTGATTTTCTTCGTTGGCAATTAACCAGCAAGCCTGGTCCGTGGAACAAGTGGACAGACTCGCAACCCGGCTCCGCGCCGCCATCAAGAGTAACTGGGAGTGTTCTGCGAGTGACCTTTATTAATCATGCTACGGTGCTCATCCAGATTGATGGCCTGAACATTCTTACCGATCCAATTTGGTCTGAGCGCGCCAGCCCGGTTACCTGGGCCGGTCCAAAGAGACATCGATCTCCCGGACTGCGGTTTGAAGACTTACCACCAATAGACCTCGTGCTCATCAGCCACAATCATTATGATCATTTGGATATTCAGATACTCCTAAGACTGGACGCCGATCATCATCCACACTTTGTAACCGGTCTGGGAAATAGTGCGCTGCTTAAGGCTCAAGGGGTCATCGATGTTACCGAACTTGACTGGTGGGACATCGCGAAACCTTCCGATGAAGTTAGCGTGACTTGCGTGCCCGCCAAACATTTTTCGGGGCGAGGTCTGAGCGATGTCGACGCGACGCTTTGGTGCGGTTACGTCATTCAAACATCGTCAGGGAATATTTATTTCGCGGGTGATACCGGCATGGGAACGCACTTCGCTGAAATCAAGAATCGGTTCAGGTCGTTTCGACTTGTTTTGTTGCCAATCGGTGCTTATCTGCCCCGATGGTTCATGCATCCGGTTCACCTATCGCCGAGCGAAGCCGTTGAATTGCACCGCCTACTAAAGCCCCACGTGAGCATGGCTATACACTTTGGAACCTTCGCGCTGGGTGATGACGGCGAAGAGGAGCCGGTGGCCAAACTTCGCGAAGCCCTGAACGAGAAAGACAAAAGAGATACGAACTTCTGGGTATTAGAACACGGCGAAGGACGGGACGTGCCGTAAAAACCTCGGGTTGTCCTCGGTCACGCCTCGCTATCTAAACTGCCGATCCGCTCGCGCTGATTTGTTGAGGCGACTCAATCGCTTGCAGGAGGCAACAAAGGCTTATCGCCGCGCACTCGCGCTAACGACGAACAATGTCGAGCAACAATTCCTTCGCCAGCGTCTGAATGAAACGACAAGGACAAACGGGCAGGTGCATTGACTCTGGTGGTTATCTCGTTTCGTTTCTACAGCGGGCAAACGCTGAAGCGGCTATCATGACACTGCATCCATCGTTGACGTGCCTATCGGCGCAGAGTTTCCGTCCGGCAATAGCGTTACTTTTAAAGACAGGCGTGGTAATTTGGTGTTCAGTTCCCCCTCAAATTGCAACGCGCGACTTCGAGCGGTCTGCACAGGATCGCGGCAGAAGGAGGCAAGTATGCTACCAAACCACCGCTTGGTCGGCCGGGTTTTCCTTTTCATAGGGATCGTCTTGGTAACCTGGAGCGTTCTGTCAACATTTGGCGCAGGACGGAACCAGACTTCAGCAGCCGATGCCAGACTCGTCGACGGACTCGCCGCGTGGCAACAGGTCTATTCGGTCCTGACTTCACCTCGCTGCATCAACTGTCACACTGCGACAAATTATCCGCAGCAGGGCGACGATCGTCATCGTCACTTCGCCAATGTCATTCGAGGCCCGGCAGGCAAGGGCGTTCCCGGCTTGAATTGTGCGAGCTGTCATCAGGAGACAAATGCCGATAGTACCGGCGTCCCGGGCGGACACAATTGGCACCTGGCCCCGCTGTCAATGCGATGGCAGGATTCCAGCGACCAGCCATTGGCGAGCGCCGCCGTGTGCCGAGCGTTAACTGATCGCGCAAAGAACAACGGTCTCGATGCGCCGGCTCTACTAAAACATAACGAAACTGAGCCGCTGGTTTTGTGGGCCTGGAATCCAGGCCGGCGCCCGGACGGCACTATGCGGACATTGCCAGCTATTTCACACTCGGAGTTCGTCGCGGCGACTCGTGTTTGGGTCGAAGCAGGTACGCCTTGCCCGCCAGGAAAATAAGACGCGAAGATTGGAGGTCAGTTATGGCAACTTATCAACTCAACGTAAACGGTCAGCGCAAACAGGTGAACGTCGATCCTTCCACTCCGCTTCTTTGGGTGCTGCGTGAAGAACTGAAAATGACAGGAACAAAGTACGGTTGTGGCATAAGCGCCTGCGGTGCATGCACCGTACACGTTGACGGCATCGCCACTCGGTCGTGTGTGGTGCCGGTGTCTCTGATTGGCGATCGCTCAATCGTTACCATCGAAGCGATGGCGCAAGATCCGGTTGGCCGAGCGGTGCAGGAAGCCTGGGTGGACAAGGACGTAGTCCAATGTGGTTATTGTCAGAGCGGACAGATTATGAGCGCGGTTGCGTTGCTGAAAGCCACTCCTAAACCGACAGACACAAACATTGAAGAATCGATGGGTGGAAATCTTTGCCGCTGCGCTACCTACGTGCGCATTCGTGAAGCGATCAAGAGCGCATCACAGCAATTGAGCTAAAGGAGGCCGACCCGTGCGAACAGCAGCCAAACTACAAGAGGATCTAAATCTGAATCGACGAAGTTTTCTCCACGCGTCGGCCGCTGCCGCCGGTGGCTTGTTGCTTTCGTTGTACTTCGATTTTCCCGCTTTAGCAGGGGATGGAAATCAGCTGCCGCCACCGAAAGTTTATCCGCCGGACGCATTTGTTCACATCAGACCCGACGGCAGGATTGTGATCACGGTGAATCGTCTTGAGTTTGGCCAGGGCGTGCAGACCTCTCTGCCAATGATCCTCGCCGACGAGATGGATGCTGACTGGTCGCAGGTGATCGCTGAACTGGCGCCGGCGGCAGACGTTTACAAGGATCCGCTCTACGGAATTCAAATGGTTGGTGGTTCCGGTTCGATCGCGCATTCGTTTCAGCAATACCGCGAGTTAGGCGGGAAGACGCGCGCGATGTTAGTTGCCGCTGCCGCTAAGCGCTGGCACGTGCGGCCGGATCAATGCCGGACGCAAGCGAGTGTCGTTTATGGACCGAACAAACAATTGGCGAAGTATGCAGACCTGTCGAGTGAAGCCGCGCGTCAGCCGGTGCCCGAAAAAGTATCTCTCAAGAACCCATCCGAGTTTCGTCTCATCGGCAAGCGAGTCCGCCGGCTTGATAGTCGAGCCAAGTGTGATGGCTCGCAGAAGTTTGGTCTTGATCTTGATCTTCCGGGAATGAAGATCGCTGTTGTTTTGCATCCGCCGGTGTTTGGCGGACGAGTAAAGAGCTTAGATGACAAGGAGGCGCGCAGCATCGACGGCGTGCGCGACGTGTTCGAGATTCCGCTGGTCAAGGGCAGTGGAGTCGCGGTTGTTGCTGATAGATTCTGGACCGCAAAGCAGGCGCGCGACCATCTCAAGATCGATTGGGATCTTTCAGGGATAGAAAAGCCCGACAGTTCGCAGTTGTGGACCAGGTATAAGGAACTTGCGCGCACGCCCGGCAATGTTGCCATGGCGCTTGGTGATGAGAAGGCGATGGATGGCGTCACTCCTGCTAATCGGATTGTTGCCGAATATGAGTTTCCCTATCTGGCTCACACGCCGATGGAGCCGCTTAATACCACGATCCGCTTCGACGGTGAGCGCGCCGAAGCATGGGTTCCCTCCCAGTTTCAGACGATGGATCAAATGGCCATCGGCGAAGTGCTGGGACTCAAGCCTGAACAAGTCACTTTCCACACCGAATTTGCCGGTGGCGGTTTCGGCCGGCGCGCAGTCATCGATTCGCACGTGCAGCGCGAAGCGGCAACGATTGCCAGGCGATTTCGCGGCACACCAGTTAAGCTCATCTGGACCCGCGAGGATGATGTGCGAGGCGGCTATTATCGGCCAATGCACGCGCATCGAGTTGAAATCGGCATCGGGCCCGAGGGAATGCCGGCGGTGTGGCGACATGTCATTGTCGGGCAATCTTTGGTCGCCGGGACTCCGTTTGCGGCGATGCTGATCAAGAACGGCGTCGATGAAACAACCGTCGAAGGCACTTCGGACACGAGTTACAACATTCCGAACTTTCATGTTTCCGCGCACAATCCAACCGTCAACGTGCCGGTCCTTTGGTGGCGGTCGGTCGGACACACGCACAACGCATTCGTCATGGAGACCCTGATAGATGAGTTGGCCACGCGCGCCAACATGGACCCGATTGCGTATCGTCGCAAGCTCTTGAAACCTGAAGCAAAGAAGCTGCGCGCCGCCCTCGACCTGATGGACGAAAAGAGCGCGGCCTGGCGAAACAACTTGCCAAAGGGACATGCCGCCGGAGTTTCATGCCACGAAGCTTTTGATACTGCCGTCGCGTGCGCCGTCGATGTCTCGATTGAAAACAAACGGCCAAAGATTCATCGGGTGACGATTGCGCTTCATTGCGGATTGGCGGTCAACCCACTGGCGGTGGAAAGCCAGTTTCAGGCGGGAGTGGGCTTTGGTGTCACGCAACTGATGGCAAAGGGAGCGATTACATTTAAGGACGGACGAGTGGAACAGCGAAACTTCGACGGCTACACGCCGCCTTACATCATGGACGCGCCCACCACGGTGGACGTGCACATCGTGCCGAGTACCGAAGCGCCAACCGGATGCGGCGAACCTCCGGTGCCCGTGATCTCGCCGGCTGTAGTAAACGCGCTGGCGAAACTGACCGGCAAACGTTACCGCAGCTTGCCGCTCGTGAGCGTGTAGTGGACAAATCATGGCAAAGCAAATTCAGATCCTGTTACAAACAACCATCCCATCGATTGAAGACGATTGGAACATCGATCGATTCTCGCTGTTGCGCGATCACCTTGCTTCTCTCAAGGATGAAAGCGGTAATGCACTCTGCAAAGTGACCGCCCGCAATCGAGAAAAGAATGCTGAAGGTAACGATGCGGTGTTAAGTGGGCTTGATACGACTGACTGCGATGAGCTTTGGCTCTTCGCAGTTGATACGGGCGAAGGCTTAAGCGTTGCGGACTGTCAGGGGATCACCCGCTTTCGCCAGAGAGGCGGTGGAATCTTAGCGACCCGCGATCATCAGGATTTGGGATCGTCGCTTTGCACCTTAGGTGGAGTGGGGCGCGCGCACTTCTTTCATAGCCGACATCCAGATCCGGACGAGAGCCGTCATGTGCGCGATGATCAGGATACCAAAACAATCTCCTGGCCGAATTATCATTCAGGCAGCAACGGCGATTATCAAAGAATCACGGCGGTCGAGCCGGTGCACGAGGTCTTGCTGGACCCCGGAAATGTTTCAGGTTTGATTGAGTATTTTCCGGCACACCCTCACGAAGGCGGAGTCGGCGTTCCCGAAGATGAAGATCACGCACGAGTAATCGCGACGGGTCTTAGTCAGGTAACGCATCGGCCATTCAATCTGGTTGTCGCATTTGAGCGTACTCGCGATGAGCATGGCAATGAGCTCGGCCGTGCGATTGCAGAGTCCAGCTTTCATCACTTTGTGGATTACAACTGGGACACTTCGAAAGGCTGTCCCAGCTTTTTGGAAGAACCTCCCGGCGATCAGATCAAGCGAGAGCCAGAGAAGCTCGAAGACGTGAAGACCTACGTGAGTAACCTGGCTCGATGGCTCGCGCCGCCTAATTAGACCCGCAGACTTGATACCAGGGAGCCCTTAAATTACTGCCTGGCTCCCTCTGCTTTTGGGAGAGGGCTGGGGCGAGGGCCTGGCGCCAGAGCCCAAACTATCTTCCTTCTTCTTCATGAGTGGCCTGGAAATGAAGACAGGGGTTTCTTCCTTCGCTAAACCCTCACCCTGACCCTCTCCCAGAAGGAGAGGGAAAGCTTTCACCCGATGGCGATCATCCTTTCGACGGCACGGGCTGCTCTTGAACGTATCTCTTCGGGAATCTCGATCACATATTGATTCTCTTGCAAAGAAGCCAGAGTATCCTCAAGCGTAATCTGATTCATGTGGGGACAACGGACGCTACAAAGACGTAACATCTCCTTGTCGGGGTTGGCGGCGGCGATGTTCTCGCCCATCGAACATTCTGTCAGTAATAGATAGCGGGGAGCTTTTGTCTGTTCGACGAATTTGATCATGGAGTTCGTGCTGCCCGAATAATCGGATGCGGCGACGACTTCGGGGCTGCATTCCTGATGTGCAAGAATTGCGACGTCGGGAAACTGCTTTCGAATATCAGTAATGTCAGCGAGAGTGAATTTCTCGTGCACTTCACAACGGCCGCGCCAGCCGATCATTTGATAATCCAATTCCGAGTCTGACGCTGACTGCGGGTCTTTCGTTGGGAAGATGATGTGCCGGCCGGTTTCTTTGGCGACATTGCGGGCGAGGTATTCGTCGGGAAGAAAGATCACGGTCTCAGCATTCAGCGATTCGACGACAGCCGCTGCGTTTGAGGAAGTACAGCAGATATCCGACTCCGCTTTTACATCTGCGTAAGTGTTTACGTAAGTCACGACCGGCACACCCGGAAATTTTTGCTTCAATTCGCGCACATCAGCCGCGGTAATGCTGGCCGCCAGCGAGCAGCCGGCCTTCTTCGACGGCAGCAGCACGGTTTTGTTTGGATTGAGAATCTTTGCAGTCTCGGCCATGAAGCGCACGCCACAGAAAACGATGATGTCTTTGTCGGTAGTGGCGGCCCGCCGGGCGAGGTCGAGCGAATCGCCCACGTAATCCGGGATTGAATGAAAGAGCGCGGGCTCCATGTAGTTGTGGCCGAGAATGACTGCGTTGCGCTCTACTTTGAGGCGATTAATCTCGGCGGCCAGATCAGCTTTCATTTTTAATTCGAAATCGGGCACCACATCGGCGAGCATGGCTTGCAGACCGAGGTAGAGCTGATTGGCCGAAGTTTCATTACCCATCAATGAGTTCATCGTATTTCCCCTTGCTCCTAAAATTCTTATCTAACCCAACGAAGGCTGACATCAAACGCCGGTGCTGAGTGGGTGAGCGCGCCGACAGAAATGAAGTCAACTCCAGTCTCGGCAATTTCGCGCACGTTCTGAAGCGTCACGCTGCCGGACGCTTCGAACTTTGCCCGGCCATCATTAATCGCCACCGCGTCCCGCATCTCGGCGAGCGACATATTGTCCAGAAGTATGCGTTTGACCCCCAGGTCCAATGCCTCTTGCACCTCTTTGATGTTTTTTGCTTCGACTTCGATTTCCAGTTGATTATCAGCCGCTTTCACCACTCGGATTGCGTCGCTGATCGACCCGGCGCTATCGATGTGGTTGTCTTTGATTAGAATCATATCGTACAAGCCGAACCGATGATTACTAGCGCCGCCATGTTGCACGGCGAGTTTGTCGATCGCGCGCAAGCCGGGCGCGGTCTTCCGAGTATCGAGTATTGTAGCTTTGGTTCCGGCGACCGCCTTAACGAACTTGCGCGTCAGAGTCGCAATTCCCGACATCCGTCCGAGAAAGTTCAGCGCCATGCGCTCTCCCGTCAGAATCGCTCGCGCCGAGCCTTTCGATTCAAGCAGCAGTTGTCCGGATGTGACCTCGGCTCCGTCTCCAGCGTTCAAGCTGAAACGCATGTCAACATCCAGCATCAGAAAGACAGCTTGAGCGATCGACAGACCCGACACAAAGCCGTCTTGTTTGGCGATGATTCGAGCTACCGCGCTCGCCTCTGGTGCGACAAGTAAGTTCGTCGTGACATCGCCAACGCCAATGTCTTCGTCAAGCGCTTTACGGATCGTCGCCAGGATCTCGTCGTCGAGATCCAGACGCAGTAAGGCTTCGTTGTTTTCTTTACTGGATTTGAAAGCTGGAGTAGAAATGCTCAAACATCAGGATAAGAATTTACCAGAGTGAAAGCAAACGCGGGCCCTATTCATCCGTTCACGTCTGTGAACTGAATGGCCGGAACTTCGGTCTTAAGGTTGCTTCGTCGTGCCGCGATCGTTGCTTCCCTGCTTGTCTTCAACCCTTCGTTCGAGTCCTTCCAGCGCCAGAATTATTAAGGCGAGGATAGTAACCATGATCGCTATTCCCAAGCTTCCAAGTCCGACCGTGATGCCTATGGCCGCGGTCATCCAGACGCTGGCCGCGGTTGTCAGTCCCCTAATCTCGTGCTGTTCACCCAGCTTAAACTCAATTCGGATGTCGGCGTCAACGAGTCGCGTAGCGACGACAGATAGTAGCCCCGGGTGAGCGAGCGCAGCGAGCGTAACCTGGGGATCACGTCCCTTAGGAATCCCAAGCCCGCTTTAGCGGGCGACAGAATGAACTCTCGGTCTACTTCAAGTTGCGCGTTTAACCCATCCGCTACCACGGACGGTGCAGACTTCATAGCGCAAGTTAAGCCTTAACCCGGTCGCTACCGCTCCAGGTTCCGATACAAGCAACCCAACGTTCGAGACAGTTGACCGGGCGCGGCGACCAAACGCGGCAACCTGAAGGTTGAACTCTGAACGGCACCGCTGAAAAGCAGTTTAGAGTTCAAGCTTTAGCTTGCATCTATCAAAACGCGGCAACCTGAAGGTTGAACTCTGAACGGCATCGCTGAAGA
>Ga0099828_10002635_pt1 | contig 12382 bp, 9 predicted proteins | sample CZO8metaG_2_FD_79338 | JGI IMG/M metagenome (GOLD analysis project Ga0099828, IMG submission 79338) | Vadose zone soil microbial communities from the Eel River Critical Zone Observatory, Northern California, USA - CZOApr15con2H1.8 metaG | ecosystem: Environmental > Terrestrial > Soil > Vadose...
GAGGTCGCCCTCGAGCAGCTCCCCGGCATCATCGGCTTCTTCCGGGACGACGTGCCTGCCGCCTTCTCCGAGGTCAAGGACGCGGCGCTCCTTGCGGACTTCGCGGCGAGCAACGGAGGGGTGATCGCCGCCCTGGAGGAGTACCAGACGTTCCTGAAGAACGACCTCCTGCCGCGCTCGAAGGGGGACTTCCGGATCGGCGCCGCGAACTACGCGAGAAAGCTCCAGTACGACGAGATGGTCGAACTCCCGATCGACCGGCTGCTGACGATCGGCTACGAGGACCTCAAGCGGAACCAGGAGCGCTTCAAGACGACCGCTTCGGCGATCGATCCGAAGCGGCCGCCGCAGGAGATCCTGGCCGACCTCGAGAAGGACCACCCGGCGCCGGACAGGCTCCTCGCCGGCTTCCGCGACGTCCTCGGAGGGCTCCGCGACTTCCTGGCGGAGCACAAGATCATCACGCTTCCCTCCCCCGTGCCGCCGATCCTGCAGGAGACGCCTCCCTTCGAGCGCGCCCTCACCTTCGCCTCGATGGACACGCCGGGGCCCTACGAGACGGTCGCCAAGGAGGCGTTCTTCAACGTCACGCTCCCCGATCCGAAGTGGGGCCGGGACCAGATCGAGGAGCACATGGCCGGGTTCAACCGCGGCACGATCATCAGCACGGCGATCCACGAGGCCTACCCCGGCCACTACACACAGTTTCTCTGGGTGCAAAAGGTCCCGTCGAAGGTGCGCAAGCTTCTCGGATCGAATTCCAACGCCGAGGGGTGGGCGCATTACTGCGAGCAGATGATGCTGGACGAGGGGTATGGAACGGGGGATCAGAAGCTGCGCCTCGGGCAGATCCAGGACGCGTTGCTGCGCAACGCCCGCTTCATCGTCGGGATCGAGATGCACACCGGGCGGATGACGTTCGAGCAGGGCATCGATTTCTTCGTGAAGGAGGGGTACCAGACGCGCGCCAACGCCGAGCGCGAGACCAAGCGCGGCACCTCCGATCCGACCTACCTCGTCTACACGCTGGGAAAGCTGCAGATCCAGAAGCTGCGCGACGACTATCGGACGCTGCGCGGCGAGAAGTTCACCCTGCAGTACTTCCACGATCGCTTCATGGCCCAGGGCTACCCCCCGATCCGCCTCGTCCGCCGCGCGCTCCTGGGGGACGACTCGCCGGCGCTGTGATCCGTGGCGGAGGGTGACGATGCTGAATCCACGGACGACCGCCCTCGCTCTCGCCTTCGTCCTGGCGAGCGCCCTGGACACCTTCGCCGGCGAGTCCCACGCAACGCTCCAGGAGGACCAGGCAGGGCGAATCTGCGTCGCGACCCTGCCGGAGCACGCGGCCGAGATCGATCGCGAGTACCGTGGTCACAAGCCGCGCCGCGATTACACGTACCGATTCTCGGTCAAGCTCGATTCTCGAGAGTGGATCGAGGTGCCCAAGGAGCGCGGGGTCGCGATCCAGGACATTCCCCTCGGTCAGAATCACGCTCTCCAAATCCAGGATGGTGACCGGCTGATCGAATCGATCCCGTTCAACTTCGAGGAGAAGCGCAGCCGGGAGCTGTGCTTGAGATATACCCCATGGTATCAGACGTGGCGGCTCGACCCTCCGTCCCCACGTGCCTGGTGGTGCAAGTGCGAGGAGCGGGCCAGGTGACGCCGCCGGCCAACCACCGCATCGCCGGGTGTCAAAGAGCCGGTCCCTGCACCGAGACCCAGCCGGGGCGGCCGGGGAGTTCGCCCGGCTCGAGGACGCAGACGGGAGGAGGAGGCCCGGCCGCGGCGCGCCCCGCGACCTCCGCGAGCGTCTCGAAGATCCACCCCTCGGCCAGCCAGCGGCGGAGGATCGCCTCGAAGAGCGCGGCGTGGTGCCGCCCCTCGACCTCGGCGTGGATGGTGAAGACGTTCAGCCCCTCGGGCCGCAGGCCGCGCGTGAGCGTCTCGACGACCCGTTCGTCGCTCATGCCGGGCGCGCCGATCAGCTCGTCGAGGGTCGGGAGCGTCGCCGGGACCTGGACGAGGCGGCAGGGCGCGCCCGACAGGCCCGCCACGCGGAACGGGGAGATGCCGCGCGCGTCGCTCGCGTAGGCGAAGGGAAGGCGATCCTGGACAGCCAGGCTCAGGAGGGTCGCCCGCCAGGCCGGCGCGACGGTGCCGGCCGGGTCATGCCCCGTCGCCTCCCGGAAAGCCGCCACGGCGCGCCCCAGCTCCGCGGCGATCGCCTCCTCGCTCAGATCCTCCAGCCGGTCGTGCCAGAGGACGTGGTCCCAGCCGTGAACGCCGCACTCGTGCCCTTCCGCCTCGATGCGGCGCAGCAGATGCGGAAAGCCGTGACCGACCGGGCGGGACGGCAGGAGCGTTCCCGAGAGGATCGTCCGCAGCCCGTAGGTCCTGAGCGCGTTCGTGCGGGCCATCTTCCGGGCGAACCCCTTGCGCGTGAGGAGGCGGCGGACGGCGCGGCCGGAGTTGTCCGGCCCCATGGTGACGAAGAACGAGGCGCGAAGGCCGAGGCGGAGGAGGAGGTCGAGGAGGCGCGGGACGCCATCGCGCAGGCCGGTGTGCGTGTCGACGTCGACCCGGATCGAGAGGCGCCGCACCGCCGTTCAGCGCGCCTCCTTCATGAACCAGCCCATCGTCCGCTCGAGCCCCTCGCGCAGGCCGACCTTCGGGGTGACGCCGAGGAGGGTGCGCATCCGGCTGGCGTCCGGGACGCGGCGCGGGATGTCCTCGTAGGACGTGCCGTAGATCTTCTCCTGCGGCACGTACTCGATCATCGTCTTCGGCTTGCCGGCGATCTCGAGCATCGTCTCGGCGAGCGTCCTGATCGAGACCTCGGTCTCGGTGCCGATGTTGAAGATCCCGCCGGCCGCCTGCGGCCTCAGGCCGGCCGCGATCGTCCCCTCGATGGCGTCGGACACGTAGGTGAAGCAGCGGGTCTGCGTGCCGTCGCCGATCACGGTGAGCGGCCGGTCCTTCAGGATCTGCCCCATGAAGATCGTCAGCACGCGCCCCACGTCGACCTTGTCGAGCCGCGGACCGTAGATGTTGAAGTAGCGCAGGATCACGACGGGGAGGCCGATGCGGCCGTAGGCGAAGCAGAAGTGCTCGGCCGCGGCCTTGGAGGTGGAGTAGCACCAGCGGTCGATGCGCGTGGAGCCCAGGACGCGGTCGTCGTCCTCCTTGAACGGGACCTTCGTGTTGCGGCCGTACACCTCCGAGGTCGAGGCGAAGACGATCTTGCGGTCGTACTTGTGCGCCACCTGCAGGACCTTCTGCGTGCCGTTGATGTTGACGTTGAGGACGGCGTAGGGATCGCCGACGTAGTGCTCGACGCCGACCACCCCGGCGAGGTGGTAGACGAGGTCGGCGCGGCGCACCAGGTCCTCGAGCATCGCCTCGTTGAAGATCGTCTCGCGCACGAAGTGGAAGCGGGGATTCTCGAGGAGGTGCAGGATCTTCGCCTCCCCCTTCGCGTCGATCGCCCAGACCTCGTGCTCGCGCGCGAGGAGCGCCTCGCACAGGTGCGACCCCAGGAACCCCGCGCCTCCCGTCACCAGAATCTTCATGACCCTCTCCGCGTGACCCTCACCGCTTCCACCGGGCCGAGGCCGGCGCCCTCCGGATCAGGACGGCAGGCGCTGTCCCGCGGGCAGAAGCGCCGCCAGGGCCTTCGCTCCGCTCACCGGCGTACGGCCCTCGGTTTGCGCCTCGATCACCACGAACGCGCCTTCGCCCGCCGCGACGGCGACCCCGCCCTGCCGCGCTCCCAGCACCGTCCCCGGCGTGGTATTCCCGTCGCCGGGCCGCCGGGCCGCCGGCAGCCCCCACCAGACGAGGAGCCTGCGCCCATCGATCGCCGTGAAGGCGCCCGGGTACGGCCTGGTCACGGCGCGGACCAGATTGTAGACCCGGAGCGCCGGCCAGCACCAATCGATCCGGCCGTCCTCCGGGCCGCGCCGGCCGAAGTAGGAGGCCTGGCGGTGGTCCTGCGGGACGCGCCGCGCCTTTCCCTTCGCCAGGAGCGGCAGCGCCTCGTGCAAAAGAAGGCGCGTCTCCGCCGCCACCCTGCGGAAGAGCGTCTCCGCCGTGTCGGTGAAGGCGATCGGGATCGTCCGCTGCAGAACGACGTCGCCGTGGTCGGGCTTCTCGTCCATGTAGTGCAGCGTCACGCCGGTCTCGGTCTCGCCGTTCACCAGGACCCAGTTGATCGGAGCGCGGCCGCGGTAGCGCGGCAGCAGCGACCCGTGCAGGTTCAGCGCGCCGCGCCGCGGGACGGCCAGAAGCTCCGCGCCCATCATGGCGCGGTAATAGAAGGAGAAGAGGAAGTCGGGGGCGAGCGCCCGGATCCGCGCCACCTCGTTCGGAGTGTTGACCACGTCCGGGGTGACCACGGGCACGCCGCGCTCGCTCGCCCAGACGGCGGGGGACCGCCACCAGATCGTCTCCCCCGGGGCGTCCTCGTGGGTGACGAAGAGCGGGATCCCGTATCCCGCCTCCATCAGGCACCGCAATCCGATCGTTCCGATCTCGCCGTAGCCGAAGACGACGGCCTTCGGAGCCTGGCCGGACCGGCGCCCGGCCATCAGCCGCTCGCGCGCCGCCCCGGCCCCTCGCCCCGAAGAGGCGGCCCCTCGCCCGGGGGCGGCGGCGCGTCGCCCCGGACGGACGGCGCGTCCCGCAGCGTCCGACCCATCCGGGCCTCGCGCGCTTCAGGCGCCTCGCCCCGGACCCCGCGCGCCTCGCGCACGCGACGGATGAGGAAGCGCGGCCGGTGCCGCACCTCGGAGTAGATCCGCCCGACGTACTCCCCCATCAGGCCGAGGCAGAAGAGCTGCACGCCGAGGAAGGCGAAGAGGATCGCGAACAGCGTGAAGACGCCTTCGACCTCCGGACCGTGGATGAGCCGCCGGATGAAGAGGAAGACCCCGAAGGCGAATCCCACGATCGCCAGGAGCGCCCCGAACCAGGAGATGAACTGCAGCGGCAGGGTCGAGAAGCCGGTCATGAGGTCGAAGTTCAGGCGGAGAAGGCGCCGGATCGAGTACTTCGACTGGCCGCGCATCCGAGGCGCGTGCGCCACCTCGACCTCGGCCACGTCGCGGGCGAAGGTGTTGGCCAGGGCCGGGATGAAGGTGGCGATCTCGCTGGTGTTGACCATCGCCTCCACGATCGGGCGGCGGTAGGCCCGTAGCATGCAGCCGTAGTCGCGCATCACGACGCCCGTGGCGCGGGCGGTGAGGCGGTTGACGACGCGCGAGGCCGCCCTGCGGAACCAGGAGTCCTCCCGCTCCTTGCGGCAGCCGCCGACCACGTCGTACCCCTCGTCGATCTTCCGGAGGAGGGTCGGGATCTCCTCCGGCGGATTCTGCAGGTCGGCGTCGAGGGTGACGATCACCTCGCCGCGCGCGTGGGAGAAACCGGCGAAGACCGCCGCATGCTGGCCGAAATTCCGCAGGAGCTCGATGATCCGGACGCGCCCCGGATCCTCCGCCTGGATCGCCTCGAGGACCCGGAGCGAGCCGTCGCGGCTGCCGTCGTCGACGTACAGCAGCTCGTAGCTTCGGACGAGCGCCGCGAGCGTCGCGCTGGTCCGGCGGTGAAGATCGCGCAGGTTCTCCTCCTCGTTGTAGACCGGCACGACGACGGAGAGATCGGGCCTGTGGACGGGGGCGTCGCTCATCGGCGCTCTCAAGGATACGCTAGAATGAGGCTCTTTTGTCGAGGAGCCCCCGATGACACGCTGCCGCCTGCTCCCTTCGGCTTTGCGCCCGCTGCCCGCCACCCGCGGTCCGTGGTGGGCCCCCGCTCTCCTCCTCCTGCTGGCCCCCGTCCGGACCTTCGCCGCCGGAGAGGCGCCCGCCCGCGTCGTTTTGAAGGCGGCCCGGCTCATCGACGTGAGGGCGAAGACCGTCATCGCCCGCCCGGTCGTGGTGATCGAGAACGACCGGATCACGAAGGTCGGCGCCGGTCTCCCCGTCCCGGCAGGCGCCCAGGTGGTCGACCTCGGCTCGGCCACGTTGCTCCCGGGCCTGATCGACTGCCACGATCACCTGACCAGCGACCCCGAGCACGCGGGGTACCAGTCGCTGGGCGTCTCCCTTCCGCGGGAGACCCTGTACGGGGCGACCAACGCCCAGCGGACACTGCTGGCCGGCTTCACCACGGTCCGCAACGTCGGAGCCGCCGGCTTCTCCGACGTGGCGCTGCGCGACGCGATCCAGGACGGCGACCTCCCCGGACCGCGCCTGATCGTCTCGGGGCCCGCGCTCGGCATGACCGGCGGCCACTGCGACAACAACCTCCTTCCCCCCTCCTTCCGGTACAAGGACGAAGGGGTGGCGGACGGCCCCTGGCAGGTGCGCGAGAAGGTGCGCGAGGTGATCAAGTACGGGGCCGACGTCATCAAGATCTGCGCCAGCGGCGGCGTGCTGTCGAAGGGGGACCAGCCGGGCACGACGCAGTACACGATGGACGAGCTCCAGGCGATCGTGGACGAGGCGCACCGTCTCGGGCGGAAGGTGGCGGCCCACGCGCACGGCACGCAGGCCATCAAGGACGCGATCCAGGCCGGCGTCGACTCGATCGAGCACGCCAGCCTCATCGACGACGAGGGGATCCGGCTGGCGCGCGAGCACGGCACCTACCTGGTGATGGACATCTACAACGACGACTTCATCCTGGGCCAGGGGGAACGGGTCGGGATGCTGCCGGAATCGCTCGAGAAGGAGAGGAAGCTCGGCCAGCTGCAGCGCGACAACTTCGCGAAGGCGTTCAAGGGGGGCGCCCCCATGGCCTTCGGGACCGACGGCGGCGTCTACCCGCACGGCGACAACGCCCGGCAGTTCGCCTACATGGTCAAGTACGGCATGACGCCGATGGACGCGATCCAGGCGGCGACGCTGAACGCCGCGACGCTCCTCGGCTGGGCCGACCGGGTCGGCGGCGTCGAGCCGGGAAGGCTGGCCGACATCATCGCCGTGAGCGGGGACCCGCTCTCCGACATCCGGGCGCTCGAGAAGGTGGCCTTCGTCATGAAGGGTGGCAGGGTCGTCAAGAACGAGGTCCGGTGAGCGCCCCCGCCTCGCGCCCGTCGGCTCGGGGCCGGCGCGCGCCGGCCCGACCGTCATGAGCGTGGCGGTCGGAGCGTTCCGCGAGCTGCCGCGCGCGCTCCGTTCCCTGCGGCACCGCAACTACCGCCTGTTCATCGGCGGCCAGATCATCTCGCTCGTCGGCACCTGGCTCCAGTCGGTGGCGCAATCGTGGCTGGTCTACCGGCTCACCGGATCGTCTTTTCTCCTGGGCCTCGCCGGGTTCTGCGGGCAGATCCCGGTCTTCATCCTGGCGCCCCTCGGGGGCGCCGTCGCCGATCGGCACGCCCGGCGGAACCTGCTGGTCGCGACACAGTCCGCGGCGATGCTCCTCGCCTTCACGCTCGGCGCCCTGACGCTCCTCGGCCGCGTGAGGGTCATCGACGTCTTCGTGCTGGCCGCGCTCCTCGGGGTCGTGAACGCCTTCGACGTCCCGGCGCGGCAGTCCTTCGTCGTGGAGATGGTGGGCCGGGACGATCTGCCGAACGCCATCGCCCTCAACTCCTCGGTCTTCAACTCGGCCCGGACGCTGGGGCCGGCGGTGGCGGGAGTGCTGGTAGCGGTGATCGGCGAGGGGTGGTGCTTCGTGCTGAACGGCGCGAGCTACCTCGCGGTGATCGCCTGCCTGCTCCGGATGGACGTGCGGCCGGCGGCGCCGACGAGCCGCCCCGGGTCGGCCCTCGACGACATCGTCGACGGCTTCCGGTTCGTCGCCCGCACCGGCCCGATCCGCGCGCTCCTGCTCCTGCTCGGGCTCGTCAGCCTCCTGGCGATGCCGTTCAGCGTCCTGATGCCGATCTTCGCTGATCGCATCCTGCACTCCGGTGCGCGCGGGCTCGGTCTGCTGATGGCCGCCACCGGCCTGGGTGCCCTCGCCGCGGCGGTGCTCCTGGCGTTCCGCGCCAGCGCCCGCGGCCTGGGGCGCTGGGTCGCTCTCTCGGCCTCGGGGTTCGGCCTCAGCCTGGTCCTCTTCACCCTGTCACGCTCCCTCTGGCTGTCGGTCGCCCTGCTCTCCCTCGTCGGCTTCTGCATGGTCCTGCAGATGGCGGCGTCGAACACGCTCCTGCAGACGCTCGCCCCCGACGCGCTGCGCGGACGGGTGATGGCGGTCTACTCGATGATGCTGATGGGCATGGCGCCGTTCGGCGCGCTCCTGGCGGGCGCGGCGGCGAGCCGCATCGGGGCTCCCGCGGCGCTGGCGGCGGGCGGCGCGGTCTCGTTCCTTGGAGCGCTCCTCTTCGCCACACGCCTCCCCCGGCTGCGGGTCGAGGCGCGCGCCCTCATCGCCGCCCAGCAGCTTGCGGGCGGCGAGCCGGCCGACGAGGTGATCAGCGCCCGCTCGTAGCAAGGGTGTGGCTCCCGGAGGGAGTCTACGGGCGCAGTTGGCCCCTGACCACGAAGACATCCGGGGTGCCGAACCGAGTGTCGGTCCAGACAGGGAAGATGCTGTCGGCCGTCACGGCCAGGCCGTTGTAATCCCCGATGAAGTTGACGGTCCCGAGCGGCGAGGACGCGGAGGTCACCCGCACGTTCGGCAGGAACGTCGCGCCGTCGAGGGTGTTCGTGTAGAAGGTGTCGTAGTTGACGTTGCTCGCATCGAGTCGGCGGTCCTGCCAGACGAGGCTCAGCCGCCCGTCGGGATGGGTCGCGATCCAAGGCAGGAACTGGTCGGTGGCATTGGTTTCGTCGGAGACCTTGACGGGGAGCGTCCAGGTCGTGCCGCCGTCTCTCGAAACTGAGAGCCGCACGTCGGCGTTCGTGCACGGTGGATCGTCCGAGCCGTCGAGGGTGCAGGCCCCCTGGGGGAAATCGACCCAGGAGACGTAGAGAGCGCCGTCGGGAGCGACCGCGGCCGCGGGAAGGGTGATCCCAGCCAGGCCCGTCTCGGGAACCACGCCAAACTGGGGGTCGGCGTTCTTCAGCCGGAAGAAGCCCGGGCTCGGGAGGCCGGAGGCCACGTCCGCAGGCACCGTCCAGGTGAGCCCTCCGTCCGTCGATCGGGCGAACCGGATGCTCAGGGGCCCCGTCCCGAAACTCGACGGGAACTCCGAGTAGAACAGGTAGACGCTCCCGTCCGCGGCGATGACCGGCAGGGCGCCGAAGCGACTCTTGTCCGCCTTGTCGTGTTTGTCCTGGCGGGCGATGACCGTCGGCGTCGACCACGTCGTTCCGGCGTTCCCGGAGACGACGACGCTGACCTCGTCCCCCGAGAACGTAAGGTTCGTGTACCCGAGGTAGAGGCTCCCTCGGAAGGGGCTGCCCGGCTGGGTGTCCGCCGTGACGACGTCCTTGTCGGGGTGCGGAGTCGTCGAATCGCCGGGGACGTTGTCGGCCGCGATCGAGAAGGTCGCGAAGGTCCGTCCGCCATCCGTCGACCTGGCCACCACCAGGTCGAAGTCGCTGCCCGGCACGGTGAGATCGGCGTCGATGTACGAGAAGTAGAAGTTCCCCGCCGCATCGGCGGCGATCGACGGATCGAAGCAGAAGTCTCCGCTCTTTTCCAGCGGCCCGCGGCCGCCGAGGGTCCAGGTCCGGCCGCTGTTGGTGGAGAAGGCGAAGAGACAGTTCAGCGGCCTGCTCCGCGTGACCCGCTCCTGGAAGACCGCCACGAGACTGGTGGGATCGTTCGGATTCACGGCAATGGCCGTCTCATTCTGGTTCAGCCCGTTCGGATCGTCGCCGCTGATCCGGATGTTCTTGCCGAACGAGACCGCGGTCGGCGACGATGTCGACACCTGGGCCGCCGACAGCGTCACGACCGCGCCGAGAGAGAGGCCCCCGAACACGAGGAAGACCGCATTCCACGCTCGCCGCATGATGCTCCCCTTTGCTCCTCGGCTGGGTTCCTGCTGGGGCGAAAGAGCCTTGAGCCTGTAGGTACGGCGGGAACGCGGTGGTGTCAAGAGACTTTCGCGCGACGGGCTCTGGGCTCCCGGCTCCGGCGCCTGGTCCAGCGCGTCCCGGGCCCGAGAAATCGCGCGAGTCGTCCGGCTCGGGACGGCGCGGCCGCTTGACGCGCGCGGGCCGGCGGCGCTAGCCTTGCGGCTTCCATGCCCGACATCTACGACGCAATCATCGTCGGCGGCGGCCACAACGGGCTCGTGACGTCGGCCTACCTGGCGGGGCGCGGCCTCAGGACGCTGGTCCTCGAGCGGCGGCCTTTCGTCGGCGGCGCCTCGGTGACCGAGGAGCCGTGGCCCGGCTACAAGGTCTCGACCGCCGCCTACGTCGTTTCTCTGCTTCGCCGCGAGGTCGTGCGCGATCTCAACCTCAAGAGGCACGGGCTGACGATCTACCCCCAGGACCCCCCCTACTTCCAGCCGTACCCCGACGGCCGGTCTCTCATGATCTGGAACGACTACGCGAAGACGCGGGAGGAGATCCGCAAGTTCTCCCGGCGCGACGCCGAGGTGTACGAGGAGTACGAGCGGACGCTCAACCGTCTCTCCGAGTTCGTCGAGCCTCTCCTGATGAGGACGCCGCCCGATCCCACGTCATCGCGCCCGCGCGACCTCCTGGCGCTCTTCCGCCTCGGCCGTCTCGCGCGCCGGCTGAAGAAGGATCTGTACAGCGAGGTCGACATCATGGTCGGCAGCGCCAAGGACTTCCTCGACTCCTGGTTCGAGTCGGAGGAGCTGAAGGCGCTCCTGTGCGGCCAGGCGGTGATCGGCACCTTCGCCGGGCCGCGCACCCCCGGCACGGCCTACGTCCTGTTCCACCACGTGATGGGCGAGGTGGATGGGATGCGCGGCTGCTGGGGAGTGGTGCGCGGGGGCATGGGGCAGGTCTCGGAGTGCATCGCCGCCGAGGCTCGCGCGCGCGGCGTCACGATCCGCTGCGACGCGCCGGTCGAGCGGATCCTGATCGCCGACGGCCGCGCCCGCGGCGTCGCGCTCCGGGGGGGCGAGGAGGTCCGCGCGCGTCTCGTCGTGTCGAACGCCGACCCGAAGGTCACCTTCCTGCGGCTCCTCGATCCGAAGCGCGACCTCCCGGAGGAGTTCGCGCGCGGGGTCGAGCAGTTCCGGATCACCGGCTCGTCGGTCAAGGTGAACTACGCGCTGGCCGAGCTCCCGGACTTCAGCGCCCTGCCGGGGACGAGGCCCGGGCCCCAGCACGCCGGCACGATCGACATCTGCCCGTCGCTCGACTACATGGAACGCGCCTACGACGAGGCGAAGTACGGGCGCTGGTCCTCCGAGCCGTTCCTCGAGGCGGTCATCCCCACGGTCTATGACGACTCGATCGCCCCGAAGGGGCGGCACATCATGTCGGTCTTCTGCCAGTTCGCCCCCTACGATCTGAAGGAAGGGAGCTGGGACACCGAGAAGGAGAAGTTCGGCGACAGGGTGACCGAGATCTTCGCGCGCTACGCGCCGAACTTCAAGAACGCGGTCGTGCACCGCCAGGTCATCAGCCCGCTCGACCTGGAGCGCGATTTCTCCCTCACGCACGGCAACATCTTCCAGGGAGACATGGGACTCGACCAGCTCTTCTTCATGCGGCCGGTTCCCGGCTGGGCCGACTACCGCACGCCGGTGCGGGGGCTCTACCTGTGCGGTGCCTGCACCCACCCGGGGGGCGGCGTGATGGGGGCGGCCGGCCACAACGCCGCGAGCGAGATCCTGCGCGACTGGCGCCGCGGCCGGCTCCGTTAGCGTGTCCGCGCGTCCAGGAGCCGCCGGAGCGCCGCGATGTGCTCCGGAGTCGTGCCGCAGCAGCCGCCGACGAGGCGGGCTCCTTCGTCGAGGCGTCCCTCCATCCAGCGCGCGTATCCCTCGGGGTCGTGCCTGTCGGGAAGCCGCCACCCGGTCACGTCGTCGGGCTCGCCGAGGTGGGCGTAGAGGCCGTGCGGCCGATCACCCACCAGGGCGGCGAGGCGCGGATAAATCGTCTCGAGGGCTTCGGGCGCCGCGCAGTTGAGGAGAAGGGCGCGCAGCCTCGGTCCGCCCGCCGCGACGAGCGCCGGCACCACCTCGGCCAGGGGCTCTCCGGACAGGAGCCGGTCCGGTGGCGCAGGGCAGAGGCTCAGCAGGACGTCGAGCCCGCTCGCGCGCGCCGCCCCGAGCGCCGCCTCCGCCTCGCGCAGGGAGTTCATCGTCTCGATGAAGATCAGGTTGACCCCCAGGCCGGCCAGGAAGTCGACCTGGCGCCGGTGCTCCTCCAGGCACTCGCGCTGGGCTGGCACGAGATCGGGCCGGTAGCAGTCCTCCAGAGGCGCGATGCCGCCGGCCACGAGGCAGGCGTGACCCGGGATCGCACCGGTCGCCTCCCGCGCGCACTCGACC
>Ga0099828_10002639_pt1 | contig 12373 bp, 9 predicted proteins | sample CZO8metaG_2_FD_79338 | JGI IMG/M metagenome (GOLD analysis project Ga0099828, IMG submission 79338) | Vadose zone soil microbial communities from the Eel River Critical Zone Observatory, Northern California, USA - CZOApr15con2H1.8 metaG | ecosystem: Environmental > Terrestrial > Soil > Vadose...
AGAGCCGCGCTTAGTGATGCTGGAGATGATGCGCGAGTATGCTCTGGAGTGCCTGGAAGCGAGTGGCGAGGAAGAAACTCTTCGGTATTCATTTTTTGTAACTAGACATGGCAAAGTATCATCATCTCTTGCAAAATGAGAACGAATGTACTATACTGTCCTCATGAAGTTATCGAGCTACGCGAAGCGGATCGGGATCAGTTATAACAGCGCCTGGAGAATGTGGAAACGAGGCCAGATTCCTGGCTACCAACTCCCCACTGGCACCGTCATCATCGATCCGCCAGAATTGCGCTCAACGCCTGTACGCACAGTGGCTGTGTACGCCCGTGTATCGAGTAGCGAGAACAAGGACAACCTGGAGAGGCAAGCCGAGCGGCTGATCAATTGGTGCAATGCCCAGGGGTGGGGAGTTTCTAAGGTCGTCAAAGAGTGTGGCAGTGGCATCAATGATCAGCGTCCCAAGTTTCTGGCGCTGCTTGCTGATCCCAAGATCGGACAGATTGTGGTGGAGCACAAGGATCGAGCCTCCCGCTTTGGAGTGGCCTACATCCAGACGTTGCTCGCCATGCAGGGACGGGAACTGGTAATGGTCAATACTGCTGATACGGCAGAGGACGATCTTATGGGCGACTTTGTAGCGATTGTGACTTCATTCTGCGCCCGGCTGTATGGCCGCAGGCGCGCGAAACGGAAGACTGAACAAGTGCTGGCTGCCTTGCAGCAGAATGGACCTTCAGGTGAGTCAGAAGCCAGGGAAAGCCACTAAAGAGGACAAAAAGAAACGCAAGCGTAAGAAACAGACGAAACAGACGCTGACCCACACAGTCACGCATATTCGTCTCATCGAGGCTAATCCAGGCAAGCTGGATGCGTTAGATCAACTCATCGTGGTGTTTACCGCCCTCTGCCAACAGTACGTCACTCGGTTCTGTACGACCGAGACTTCCCCAGACAAGTATGCAGACCCCGTTTTTGAGAGCGAGCTTTCCGAACGCTGGCAGCGGGTCTCCATGCAGCAGGCAGCAGGTATCGCCAAGTCCTGGCGCACTAATCGGCAAGCTGCCTATGCTGCCTACCTGGAAGACCTAGCGGATTACGCTGATGCCAAGGCCAAAGCAGAGACCTCGGGGGTGCCCCTTGACCCCAAACGCAAGGAACCTGCATGGCGTGAATGGAATATGCCAGAACTGCGCGTTCCCTGTATTCAAGCCAACGCCAACGTGTTGGTGGTGGAGAAATCAGAGGACTCGATGTTCGACTACTGGCTACGAATCTCCACCCTGGACAAAGGCAACCCCCTGCGTGTCCCGGTCAAACTCGCCTCTTATCACAAAAAAGCCCTCGAAGGCCACACGCTCAATACCTCCACCACGCTCTCTAAGCGCAAAGGCATCTGGTGGCTCACTCTGAGTTTCGATCAGGACGTTCCACTCGAAACCGAGCCATCCGCCCCTCGCGTGGGAGCGGACGTGGGCATCGCGAACTTCATCACCACCTCAACGGGAAAAAGGTATGGCACTTTTCATGGCAAGCTCGCCCGCCGTCAGAAGCGCGATCGGGAAAAGCGCCGGAGGAAGGCCAAACTGCGGGCCTGTCTCAAGAAAAAGGGGATCACCAAGCTCCCCTCGACGAGCAGTGCCAGTGGCCAACGCCTTGGTCGCCATGTGCGGCAGGAGATCAACCGGGCGGTCAACCTGATGATCGCGGACCACCCACACGCCCGCATCATTTACGAGGATCTCTCGGTTGCCTCCATGCGCTTTAAAGCTCGCTCCATGAATGCTTACCTCTATGCTTCCAACCTGGCGCACATTCCCAAACAGATTGCTTGGGCCACAGCCAAGCGTGGGATGGCGGCGCACACTGTCAGAGCCGCGTACTCCTCGCAGGAGTGCAGCCGCTGCCATGATGTGGATCGAGCCAATCGGCCTAACCAGCAGACATTTCTGTGCAGAGTCTGTGGCTATCGCAATCACGCCGACTGCAACGCCGCACAGAATCTGACCAGTCGGTTTGGGGACAACGAACTGGCAGCCTGCAAGGGCAAGAAGGAGGTTAAGACCCTCCTGATTTCGCGGCATGAAGCGTGGAAACAGACAAATGGGTTGGCCGTAGTCCAACCCGCCGTCCAGTTGGGTCTATGGGATCACCCAGAAGCTTCAACGGACGTAGCTTAACGCTGAGAACCCAGGCCAAATGCACTATTTGGTTATGGTCGAGGCAACTATTTGACCGATGAAGATACTGGTAACTGGCTTCGAGCCATATGGACCATGGCAGCGTAATCCCAGTGGTGAAACCGCTCAACACCTCAATGGAGCCACCATTGTTGACGCGGAAATCACAGGTCTCGTTTTGCCGGTGTCGTTTCAACGTGCTGCCGCGCCCTTGATTGCCGCAATCGACGAGCTCCATCCAGACGTTGTTCTTAACCTTGGACAGGGCGATGCTGTGGGTGTGCGTGTTGAGCGTATCGCGGTCAACCGTTGTTGCTCTCCAGTGGGAGGCGACAATGACGGATACCAGCCGCACGGTCAGCCGGTAGTGGCTGATGGCCCTGAAACCTATCAGTCAACCCTGCCCGTCGCAGAGATCGTGGACTTGCTCACCAACGTCAAGTTTAAAGCAGCCCCCTCCGACTCCGCGGGCGAGTTCCTCTGCAACTACATCATGTACACCACGCTCCATCACATCGCCACGTACCAACTGCCTATTAGGGCAGGATTTATCCACGCCTCGCCGTTACGCGAAGAGGTGCTAGACCTCATCAATGGCAAAGGAATGCGCCTGAAAAAATGGATAGACTTTACCGAAGCGGTACTCTATTTCATGCGCACTGAATGATTTGCAAATTTTCTTCCCCTGAAAGAGCCATGGGAGGGATCTAAGTCGAGGCTAAATGCGTCCCCGGTGCCTCCCCAATCGCCCCGGCCACCTGCTGGAACTGCTCATAGGTCATGTCCGTCGTGGTTCCGCTCCACATTTTTTCGCCCAGCGTCTGCATGGCGGGCTTGACCCTATCATAGACATCGGCATCGCTGACCACACTTCCGAGTTTGTCGTTCCAGACCGCGAACATGCCGCCTAACAGGTGGGGATCGTCCGGGGTTAGATTCAGGCTTTGATCAGAGAGGTCAAAGATATACGGCTCCCATTTCTCATACAGTAGTTTGGTATCCAGGTAGTCATGAAAATATCCAGCCTTGGGAACGATGTAGAGCAGATTGTCATTGGCATTGATGATCTCATATCCTTGCTGCGCCATATCCACAGGATTGGCCCATGTGTTGCTCCATACATCGAGCACAATATCGGTATTGACCTGGACGCCGCTCTTCATCTTTGTCAGGCTTCCCCACATCCTGAGCGTCTTGCCTTTGTGTTTTATGTAAGCGTCATACGTGTTGATAAACTGCCGGTACTTATCCGCGTCACTGGTGGTATATTCGTCTGCGCCGATATCCACCTGTGTCGTATCAAACCAGGGAAGAAATTCGTCCCAGATGGCATTCATAAAGGTGTAGGTATTGGGGTTGCTCAGGTCTAGAAAATCCTTTGAGTATTTCTGACTGGCAAGGTCTGGCCGGTATTGAGTGAAAGCCAGATCATGTGCCGGTGCATCAATTTCGGGTGTAATTGTGACGGCATACTGTGCGGCGACATCTTGCAGTTCGCGGATATCCTGCCGCGTATAAGAGCCGTCTTTGGCAGCCAGCCCTTTGAAGCGGTCGCTGTTGAGGCGGAAGGCCGCGTATTTATGCATCCAATCCGGGCTATTGCCTCCATCGATCTCATTATCGTTCAGATGAATGTGAAAATCATTCATCTTATACCACGACATGAATCTCACATAGTCTTCCAGTGTACTGATGGAGAAAAACTTGCGTCCCACATCAAGCATAAAGCCGCGCTCCTGGTATTTTGGATAATCCCTGGCCGTTCCTTTGGCAATATGTTCTCTTGAAGGGTCCTGAACCAGGATTTGTAGTGCCGTCCGCGTACCGTAGAAGACGCCCCTGCTCGTATTCGCCCGAATAACCACTATGTCTCCCACGTTAAAGTAATATCCCTCGTTGCCAAGGCCACGATCCAGGTTGTTTAACGTCAGGAAAAAATCCCCTGTGGCTGGCGAACTTGTAGCGATAATAGGGAGAGTTTGCCCGATCACCTGGGAGAGATCACTTTGGAATACATGCGCCGTATCCTTCAGCTGGGTTGCATAAGGAGGATCTACGGTAATGCGAGAAGTTGGACTAAGCGTAAAAGATCCAGTGGCCCCTTGCCACTCGCGCAGGCTGGGGATGACCTGCGGAGCCGTGTTAAGTATAAGAGAGAAGCTCGCTGGTACAACCCGGCTCAGGGTAATTAAAAGAGCCAGGGTTATGCTCATCCCAAGCAGCATAAGCGCATAAAACCTGGCAGATCTTTTCCTCAAACCCCACGCTCCTTACATGTTTATCGAGAAACATCCTGACCACCGGCGAAGGCCATCACAAAATCACATTGAGCGTTACCGGGACAACTTGAGGGCTATTCTGTACTTCGCTTCCCCCCTTATCATCGGCAGAAAGAGTTACCTGTCCATTATACACGCCCACGAGCATCCCTTTGGTATTAACGGATACAACGATGGTGCTATCATTGCTGCCAGAGGCACTTGAGACGATCAGCCAGGTGCGACTGCTGGCATTCACGGTTGCAGTCCATGAAATGGGGCGCGAACAATACCCTACCTCTTTTAGTGTGATGTTTTGTGCAGGCGGATTAGGCTGCAGAACCGTAGAGGTAAATGTGAGATTGGCTGGTGCTACCTGTAATGAGCAGGGTTGATACACCGTGAGCGTCACTGTGAAAAGCTGTGGGCTGCCTTGCGCCTGCACGCCGGAGCTATTTGTCGCCGTCACGGAGACCTGTGTACTGTACGTGCCTGCTGTCAGTCCACCTGTATTGACACTCACTGTCGCCAGCTCGCTTCCCCCGGCATCGATAGTACCGTTCATAGGGGCAATACTCAACCAGGTGGAGGCCGACGGGTCAATAGCGACTTGCCAGTTGAGCGGGCCACCTCCTGAGTTGATGACCTTCTCAGCCTGGCTGGCAGGATTCCCCTGTCCCTGTATCGAACTAAAATTGAGATTGGACGGTGACGCACCCAATACTGGCGGGCCGACAGGTGGAGTGGGGGTGCCTGGACCAGGCGGAACTGTCACGGTTGGCTGCCATCCAGCGGTTGGTGATAAAAACGATGATGATGATGGCAGAACCGTCAACTGCACTGTCACCGTTTGCGTGCGCTGTGCCGTTAAAAAGAGAATGAAGCTGCTATATATTCCCGGCAGGAGCGTTCCCGCGCTCACATTGACCGTTGCCGTTCCGGCACTGGAGGCTTGCAATCGTCCACTGGCAGGGGTTACGCTGAGCCAGCTGGCTGAGCTAAACGCTTGCCAGTTAATGACACCTGTACAAGCAGTACTGGTGCCCAACCCCAAAACCTGACTACCTGGACTTTTCTGACCAACACTGGCTGAGAAGGCCAGAGTTCCCTGGCTCGTTGCTATACCACAACGCGGCTGTACCGTCAGAGAAATGGCTACAGGTTGAGGGCTATTGAGACTGGCCTCCGCGGCGGTAAACGTGAGCATCACGCTATAGACATTTGGCAACAGATTTTCGCTATACACATCGACAGGTATCTGGGCTTGCGAGCCGGGGGCAACCATACCCGAAGCTGGAATTGTATGTATCCAGCTGGCGTCAGATAGGAATGGTATGTTCTGATCACCAGGTACCAGTGCAGTTGTACTGGCAATAGACCAGGATAGGGGCTGTAATCCAGGGTTGCGTATTGTCAAGAACTGGCCTGCAGGATTCGCTCCTCCATCCGTGGCGATAAATGAAAGAGCAGGTGGTGTTGCAACCAGAACAGGCCCGGCATTGGCTGGAAGTGGCTGCACGGTCATTCGCACCCGTATGAGTGCAGGAGTGCCGGAATTGGATACGGTGGTAATGGTTCCACTGTAATTTCCAGGCTTGAGATTTGCGCGTGTAACAGCAACAGAAATACCCTGGCTCTGGCTAAAGACACCCTGAGTGGGAGTAGTAAACAGCCACGGTTGGTCGCTACTTGCCACCCATGAAATCGAACTACCACCAGTATTGTGTAATATCAACGATTGAATAGTGTTTGCGCCCTGCAAGCCCGTTCCCATATTCAGCAAACTCTGACTTACTTCGAGATGCGGCGACTGCAAGGGGCCCGCACCGATAATTTGGATGATAGCACTGGCAGTGTAGTGCGTTGTGACATCTTCACCCTCGATGATGTGAGGGCCTGCCCCCCAACTATCTTCAACTAAAATATGCAGGTCGGCACTACCATTTGGCCCTACCTCGATGAGAGAAGTACCAATCTCTGTTCTCACAGGTTCCTGTATGTCATGAGATAGGGATACATACGTTGAGGCGGGGAAATGGCTTATGCGCAGCAACACGACCTGACCAGGTTGCACTGTACCCGGCGTGACGGTCAAAACGGGAGAAGAGGGTGGAATGGCATTCGGTTCTTTTGCATGCCGATTCTGAGTAATGCCAACAGAGATAAGCGTGCCATCCACGATTAGCGCGATCACTGCTATGATAGCCAACAGAATGAAAAGCGTGCGCAATCGTCCAGGCGCAGGCGCAGCGCGACGAGGAAGGATGGGTCGACCAGGCTGAGGAATTGTGGCCGCGTTTCTACCGTTCGCGGTCGCACGTTGTGCCTTCTTCTTCTCGGTAACAAACCGTACTATCAACGGATCGGATCGCATCAAGGTATCGTCGCTCTGGCTGCCATCTTCTTCATCTCCGTCAAAATCTTCCAGCCCTGGCCATGCATCCGGCATGAGATAGCTCAAGTCCCTGTCTTGTTCACCTTCTCCTGTAAAATCTCCTATAGCAGTGTGTTCCTCTTCCCATAAGGAGGTATGGCGTAAGTCGAAATCGCCCGAAGCCCTCGAACCTGAGAGGATGCTACTGTATTCTGCCGGCGAGAGTAGAGGTGAGGTCTGAAAAGCTCTCAGCTGTAATTGATTGTGCAGTAGTGACTGACAACTCTCACAGAATTTTGAGGTCATCACACACGGCTGATTGCAACGCAAACACTGATGCATACGCTCCTCATTCCTACTCACTTGTCACACTAAATAGAAGATACCTTCAAGACACAAATACGTCCTAAGTTAGAAAACGATGCATACCATAAAGAAAGATTACTTTATGACAAAAGGGCTAATTGTTTGAAACATGCTTATACCAAATATGATACTGTTGGCGGCTCGCCAGAATTTTTTGGAGTGTCTGCGAGCTTTGCAGACACTCCAAAAAATTCTGGCGAGCCGAGAAGCGGCGAGAATGCAAAGAAACTTGCACATTGGGTCAGTTATGGTATAAATGTATATGGAAACTTTATTTACGGAGATTCCGTGTGAACAGTGTAACAAGACGCAAGTAGTTTGAGAAGGAGGGCTTTCATCGATGGTACTGCAAAATATGCAACAACGCTCTTACAGAATCACACGATTTGTGACGGTTCAACTTATCGCCCTGGTTGGCTGGATTATTGTGCAATCGACCTTTACTCTTTCCCCACTTGGTAGCACTATCTCATTTCCTCTTATCATGGTGATCGAAACGATCTGGTGGATTGCGACCCTGGTGATTATGTTTCTGTTATTTAAACGGGAATATAACCGCTTTGTCCAGGCTGTTCTTGACCTGGAGGAGGCGAACAGGAGACTGAGGCATACAACAAACACTGCCTTGTCGGAGCTAATAAATCAGAGCGATCAAGAGGGGAGAATCTCCAAGTCAGATTAACGGTATAGCTTTGAGGCTCGATAAATCGCGAAAAAAGGCCTGAACGAAGGAAGAGCATCCTACAACCGCTCAGGATGCTTCTTTCTCCAATACCGCATATAGCCCTGTACCGTCATCGCGTAATTCGACGCAATCTCGTACCTCTGAAGGGCGTGTGCATCGCGGGCAACTCGCTGCAGCTCAGGCTGTGTCTTCTCGATCAATGTTGCGATGATCTCCGCCTCGCCTTTGCCCTTGCGCATGGCGTCCAGCACAAAATCACCCCAGGCCGAGAGTTTCTCGCGCAGTCGCCCGAAATGTTGTGGGATATCTCTGACTGCGCCAAAATGTCCCAGGTACAGCACATCAGGTCGCAGGCTTCGCACAAGACTGATGCTATCCGACCACGCCTCAAGATCAAGATCGGGCGGAGGCGTCGGTGGTCGCACATAATCGACGCCCGGCAGTCGCACGCCGCCCACATCTCCCGCGAACAGTTCGCCGGAATGCGCGTCGAAAAAGACGACATGGTGTACCGCGTGCCCAGGTGTGTAATGCACCTCTATGCGGCGGCCCGCTACTTTCAGAATATCCCCACCTTCAATCGTGTGCAGCCGCTCTTCCGGCGTCGATTCAATCTCTCCCCACAGCATCTGCATACGATCTCCGTAGATACGCGACGCGCTGGCTACCACCTTTGAGGTATCGGCCAGGTGAGGCGCGCCCTTGCTATGCACATACACCTGCGCTCTGGGTAAGAGGCGCACCAGGGAGCCTGTTGCCCCCGCGTGATCCAGGTGAACGTGCGTGTCAAGGATATGCGTCACTTCCTGTGGATCAAAGCCTGCTGCCCGGATCGATGCCAGCAACTCTTCGAGCATACTGGCCGGTCCGGGATCGATAATAGCGAGTTCGTTCTCCCCGGCAAGCAGGTAGGAGCCGATAATCTCATCTTCGCCCAGGAATGGCAGCGAAATTGACCACGCACCTGGACTAATTTGTTTGACCTTAGCCAAGGAGAATCCTCCCTCTATTGCTCTTCTCTCTATTTCTGGCTATTTCTTCGTGGAAATAGCCTTTGCCTGGGTGAACAGCAGCAGATAATCTCTGCCACCGGCCTTAGAATCCGTACCAGACATATTAAAGCCGCCGAATGGATGCACGCCTACCAGCGCACCTGTGCATTTGCGGTTAAAGTACAGGTTTCCCACGTGGTACTCTTCCTTAGCGCGTTCAATGCGCTGCGGGTCCTTTGAGTAAAGTGCCCCGGTCAGTCCATACTCGGTATCGTTGGCGATATGCATGGCATCATCGAAATCTTTTGCCCGGATCACCGCCAACACTGGCCCGAAAATCTCTTCTTGCGCAATGCGTGCATGTGGGTCTACGTCCGCGATCACTGTTGGCTCGATAAAGTAGCCAGGGCCATGATGTCCACCACCAGCCATCACGCGGCCCTCGCCCCTGCCGATCTCTATATATTCGGTGATCTTCTTCATCGCGTTCTCATCGACAACCGGCCCGATAAGCGTCTCTGGCTTTGTCACATCGCCCATACTCAGCTGCTTCGTCATCTCAGTGACCTTCTGCAAAACCTGGTCATACACCTTATCGACAACAATGGCCCGCGAACCGGCAGAACACTTCTGACCCTGGAAGCCAAAGGCCGAGGCCACGATACCCGCTGCCGCCGCATCCAGGTCAGCCGTCTCGTCCACCACCACCGCATCTTTGCCGCCCATCTCCAGGATGGTACGTTTGAGCCAGCGTTGCCCCTTGCGCGGCTTCGCCGCCAGTTCATTGATGCGCAGGCCCACATCGCGCGAGCCGGTGAAAGCGATAAAGCGTACCTGGAGATTCTCAATCAGTGCATCACCGATGGTCGATCCTGAGCCGGTCAAGAGGTTGACCACGCCAGCAGGTAAACCTACTTCTTCCAGTATACTCATAAACTGCGCAGCGATAGCTGGCGATGTGCTGGCAGGTTTGAGCACGACTGTATTGCCAGTTACAAAGGCGGCACTGGTCATACCGACCATAATAGCGCAGGGGAAGTTCCACGGCGGAATGACCGCACCCACGCCCAGGGGAATATACACCAGCTTGTTATCCTCGCCCTCGATGTGTGTAAGAGGCTGATCGTCGGTCAGCCGCATCATCTCGCGTGCATAATATTCCATGAAGTCGATAGCTTCCGCAGTATCGCCATCGGCCTCAGCCCAACTCTTGCCCACCTCGTAGATCATCCAGGCATTAAAATGAAATCGCCGCTGGCGCATCAAATCGGCAGCCGCGAAAAGATACCCGGCTCGCTCTTCCGCCGGAACCCGCTTCCAGTTTTCAAAAGCCTCTGACGCCGCCGCTACCGCCTCGTTCGCCTGTTCAACTGTGGCGCGTGAAAAATAGCCAATCACCTGCTCTGGTTGCGAAGGATTAACAGAGGCAAAGGTGGTCTCGTTGGTAATCTTCTTCCCCCCAATCACCAGGGGATAGATGCGCCCCAACTCACCTTTGACCTGCTCCAACGCCTCCATCTGCGCCTTGCGGTTCTCCTCCTTGCTAAAGTCAGTAAACGGGGCATTCTTAAACGGCGTCTTTGCGCGTGACGCGACACTCTCAATGGTATTCTTCATCAAATGAACTCCTTGAAACACCTCATTGTGTGAATAGAACAAATGCTTTCTCTCATTGTATCTCATAAGAAAGGGGGATGGTAAGGGTTCTCTGTACTGTGCATTCCCCTCGGGCGAGTCTTATTTGTGTATCGAATGGATAGCATATAATGTATGATAGGTGGGTATAAACTCAATCAAAGCAGACAAAATACCACTCATTAAAAAATAGAGGTTTTTGCCTATGTTCAATCACGAACCAAAGAATTATACCTGTTACTTCCTATAGCCATGGCATACAAATTATAGGCGTTCTTCAGGATCCACTGGATGAATCATGAAGTCAATGCTCATCCAGAAACTCTTAGAGTGCCTGAAAAAAATAAACGGCAATATAAAGGCCAGGGGTAGGCCGGTAATCACCAATAATGTGATAGGTTGTTGTGTTATAGCCAACCAGACAGCCAATGGCACCACCAGCAGCGTTACCAATAGCTCGGTAATAACAAGGTTGACAGCAACCGCCCCTGTCCAGTAGCCCTCTTCGCGCTCGAAACTCCAGCCACAAACAGGGCATCTCTCATACATCGTAAAGCCCCTGCGAAAGAGCTTGCCCTTGCCACAATGGGGACAGCGCAAGAAAAGGGCGCGTATAAGGCTGGTTGTTAAACTCATAACTAATATCTCTGCTTATTAATGTAGAATTCGATACCTTTATGTATGATACGTGACACTCCGCAAGGGCTAAAGCCCTGCAGCTTCTGACACTCCTACGTAGTCGGTTTCCTGAGAAGATGTAGCGTGGCTACTACTCAGATGGAAGCCGTAGTTGGTGAGGAATATCCGACATGTGCTCATCCATCCTGAACAACACATCTTGAGCGGTGCCATGCTCGTTGCGATCTGCATGCCAGGCTTGAGGAAGCGATGGTTCCTCTTCACATGTGGCCTCCTGGCAGACGGCAACACCCGCAGATTTCTCTGCCCCCTCTACAAGCAGAGGAGTTGGAGGCTTTCCCTGGAGCGGGTTTTGATAGCGTTTCACCAAACGCTGACCGATGACCAGACTGGCATTTCGATCGGCATTTCCCTGCAAGCCACACTGATGACAGAGGACCAACGGGGCTCCAGAGGTATAGCCCTCTGTCGGCTGCCCCTCTTTGAAGCGAGCCACCAAGCTATGGCAACGAGCACACTCTCGGCTGGTGTTTCGTGGGTTGATCCGACTGGTGAGCAGGACTTCGCTGTAGGCCTTGTACTTCGCGTACTTGAAGATGCGTCCCTTCATCCAGAATGCCCGTTTGCTATTGCCTTGTCGGCTGTGCTTGCCCTTCTCTGGCTTGAGATCGCCCAGGTGCTCGAACACCAAGATCGTCGCCCCATGCTGTTTGGCAAACTGCACAATGCGAGCGCTCACCAGATGCGAGATGGACTCGTCCACGTGGTTGATCTTGCGCCAGAGGTCTGCATTGTCCTGTTCGCCTTCTGCGATCACGCCAGTCTTGCCTCGGTTGCGTGCGATCCGTCCTAACTGCTTCTTCCTAAAGCCGGCTATCCGTCTGCCACCTCCGATAAACGTGGTGGCGAGGATCGTACCTTCAACAGTTTGAATGGTGCACACTGCGAGATGTTCATTCAAATTGAGGTCTACGCCACACATCTTTGTTCGTGCATTTGTGGTGACTTGTTTCTCGATTTTGCCAGGGCCAGCGAACGGCTTTTCAAGAGGCGTATGCAACCACCAGTGATGGCCGCGCCAAATAAGTGAAGGACTTCCCATCTCGACATCATCAGGGAGTTTCCGTCCAGTGATGCGAACCTTGATCCAACTCCAACACCTCCCTGTCCACACTTTGAGCACAATCGACGATCTGGTCCGTTCCTTCCACTGACCTGCATACAAGGTGACAGCCTTGTTCCAG
>Ga0099828_10002642_pt1 | contig 12368 bp, 12 predicted proteins | sample CZO8metaG_2_FD_79338 | JGI IMG/M metagenome (GOLD analysis project Ga0099828, IMG submission 79338) | Vadose zone soil microbial communities from the Eel River Critical Zone Observatory, Northern California, USA - CZOApr15con2H1.8 metaG | ecosystem: Environmental > Terrestrial > Soil > Vadose...
ATAAAATGTAGATCAGCCTATAAGGCCATTTCAGGAGAGGTCGCATAGTGGCCTAGTGCGAGCGTTTGCTAAATGCTTGAGGTTAACCGCCTCCGTGGGTTCGAATCCCACCCTCTCCGCCATTTGTAGCGATGATGCCGAGCGGCTAAGGCAACCGTCTTCAAAACGGCCATAGATTCATGCCACCTCTGCTATATCTCGTAATCTTCTGCCCAATTATACTTCACTCCACTCGTAATTGCTTCCTCATAAGAGACACGCCAGCTTTGTCTGCCATTACTTCGTATCACCCCCGCGTTCTTAAACCGCAAATTCATATTGCCCTCCGTTGCCTCATCGACCGCTACCATGTAGACTTTTCCTGTATCAGGACTATAAATGGCGAAATATTCAGCCTTCCCTTTATAACCCGACTTTTTGTTGTTCCCGCGTTTTCTCACCGAAACAGTGGACGTGTTAAACTCAAGGTAGGTTCCATCCTTTGAGAGCCATGCTGTTTTACATTGGATGCGAACAAGGCGACTGTCCCTATGAACAAAGAACCCAAAGTGCCGTTCCTCTGTCGTTACATAGTAGGCCAAATCGTACCCTGGATGATCTGCCCAAGGTAGCAGCACCTCAAACCCTAACTGCACCAACCTATTCAATATAGCAGTATGGGAAATTAACCCCTGCTGCGATGTGTCCCTCATGATCTACTCCTCGTTAGGCGTTTGCGACATTCCTGCAAAGATGTGAAATAACGTTTCCTGGTCTAAACAATGCTTGCGCAATTGGTGAGTATCCCCGCAAGGATACCCACATCGCGATGTAACAGATCTTCGGATAACCAGCCCTCAACGGCAATCTCAGTCAGGTTGCGAACAACATCAACAATAACATCTTCTTTCACCTGACCGCCGACGTTGATAGCGCGGTAAAACCCCTGTCTTCCTTGAGTAAACCCGTCACGGAATGCAGGAGTATGGATGATAACAGTTACTTGGTTAGCGGTTGTACTCATAGGTGTTCTCCTTTACTCCGGAATGCTGCTTTCCCTAGTCAACAAGGGATATGGCTGTTTGTATTGCTATATGGCCATATTCTCTCGATATATCCATATATCACGATATATCACAGTATACATGGTTTTATAGCCGAAAGTCAAGGCTCATTGACGGTTATTTCTCAACAGGTTATAATGCTCAAAAACAAGGCGGGGTGCAACTTGGAAGCACGTTTTATGACAGTTGGAGACATAGCACGAGACCTGGGCGTTGCAGAAGATACCGTCCGTAGTTGGATACGCGAGAGAAAACTGCCTGCCTATCGGGTCGGGAAAGAATATCGCATTAAGATTGTTGATTATGAACGTTTCCTGGAACAACGCAGGACAACTGATGGCGATCTCCAAGAGAAAGATTGACAACGAGTTATTTGCGAATTAAGGCGCACGGAACGCGAGGCAATCGCATCTAAATTCAAGAGCATAGGCTGGAGACTGTTTCAAGTAGACTCAAAATGCCTGTAGTGTAGATGCGCTTTGCAAGCCTCCTGGAAAAAACAGATGCGATTGCCCTGACTTGTGCAAAGTTTCTTTCCACTTAGGTAAGAAAATATAGATGTTGTAAAATGGATGGAAAGCAATAGCGTTATGAATAAAGTCGAAAATGCCTTAAACGAGGGTTATATGGGCGGTGAATATGAAAGCTTGTTTGAGAACAAGGATAGTAGAGGGTTTTCTCTTATAGTTGAGGATCTCTCAATTACGACTGTCCAGCAAGAAGTTAGGGACATGCTCAAGCTAGTAGAATCTGCCCTTGCTAAGATAAGCGACAAAATCGAGTTGACGCCCATACCTGGATATAACTTACAAGAACTTGTTTTACGATGTATAGTGCGCAAATCGTATGAATCAATGATGGCTATCCTCGATTTAGTCAGATTGCGGCATTCACTCCCAGCAATGTCGCTGTTGCGATCGATGTGCGAAGAGCTTATTTTTACCAAGTTTATCAAATCACTTCCATCCGAAGACGCAGAGACATATTTAAATCAAAAGTCCATATTAGAAATACTTCAAGGACAGGAAGCACAGGCAGCATTCTTTTCGTCGAAATGGCATGTACCTTCAACTACAAATCATACAGATAACAAACGTCTTGAAGAGCAGAAGGAATTAATGAAAAAAATGATGGAGGTACCAAAACAGAAGCTAAAAGAGCTAGGGAATAAGCTAGGATGGGGAAAGAGAGAGTCACCCAATGTCAAGTATATGGCAGAGAAAACAGGTAGCCTTGAAATATATGACTTTTACTACCATGCCGCTTCAAGCTCTGTTCATGCTAGCCTCCATAACCTTTTACGTATGGTGTGGGGTAATCCTGAAACAGGGCAATTCTCAATCACCAATATGAACTATGAGAGGTACTATCGTAAGGTAGTAATTGCTTACGGGGCCACACTTTTTGCTGAGATTATGGAAGCTGTCAAAGATTCATTCCTCAACATGTGGGAAGGGGTAGACTATGAAGCCTATCAGGAAAAAGTAGCATTTATTATCAACTTTACGCCTCCAATTGTAACTAAAGAAGAATTGAATTGGCGAGGACCATCCAACAAGTAACTCAGAAAACAGCATTCTTGTCGTAAATTGGATGAAACTAGAGATGACGCCTTAAACCCGAATTTAGATGCGATTGCTCTGGAACGTGGAACGCCTATGGCCTTGACAAACCCTTCTCGCTCTGCTATTATCATGGCATAATCCTAGGGGCGTAGCTCAGTTGGTAGAGCGTCCGTCTCCAAAACGGAATGTCGCGAGTTCGAGCCTTGCCGCCCCTGCCAAAACCTCCTGAACACTGCGTTCAGGGGGTTTTTATTTGTCCAATTTTCCGTGACACGTATTAGTGCTATCAATCAGGTTCCTCTTCCACTTTCTACCAGTACCCTGGTATTGCAGTTCCTCTCTCCATTCTCTATAATGTCCCTGGTAGCTGTTGAGCATGAAAGGACAATTGGGTGAAGAAACGTAACTGGAACTGGATGCCCATAAAAAAGCAGTATGCACAGAAGTATCCTCAGCTTATGGGCAGGATACTGGTGCTGGTTCTTGCTCTGCTCATGGTTGTCTGCATAGATATAGGCACATCTATGACCACGCACAGTACATCCACGGCGCACACTATTTCGACTCCTTCACACAATACGACTTCGCAGAATACGATTCACTATGATAATATTCAGGAGACTGCCAAACCGGGCTCAGTCAAAGTTGAGGTCACGCTAGCTGAATTTACCATCGTCTCCTCGGTGACGGCCTTTCATGCCGGTACTCCATACTACTTTGTGGTAGCGAATCGCGGGCAACAGGTGCATGAGTTTTTGATTTTACCGGTTAAGCCAGATGGAAGCCCGCAGTCGCCAGATGTGCAGTACAAAGATAAACTGATTGAGATTGAACAAATCGCCCCTGGAACAACGATGAGGATCAATTTTACGTTCCCGCCTTCTGTAGCGGGGAGATACGAAATAGCCTGTCAAATGCGCGGCCACTACCAGGCGGGCATGAGATTCCCTATCGTTGTTAGCGCGTAGGGACTCGTCCCGCTGTTGCCGTGACCCGATGTATCGCGTCCCACGGGTCTATCAGGCCCATTACTTCAGGGGCAGTTCAACAAAAAACGTGCTGCCCTTGCCTGGCTCGGATTGACACCATATGTATCCCCTGTGCCGTTCGACTATGTCTTTGCAGATGGCGAGGCCCAGTCCCCAGCCGCTCTTCTTTGAGGTTTGGGCATCAGGTGTGCGGTAGAATGTCTCAAATATCTTTTTGAGCTGGTCTTCTGCAATGCCCTGGCCGTCGTCATGTACTTCGATACAAGCTGTCTGCTCCTGTCGACGCACACTCACCTGGATGGGGGACGCTTCCGAGGAATATTTGATTGCGTTACTGACCAGGTTGGACACCACCTGGCTCAGGCGGTCACGATCGACACTGGCGGCTACAGGCGAGGAAGGAAGCTCAAGTTCAATGGTTCGACCTGTGAGGAGTTGTTGATCCTCTACCACGCCGCGGCATACATCTCGCAGATCACAGCGGCTCAGTTCCAATGCAATCTTGCCGGAGCGAATGCTACTGAGGTCGAGTAGATCATCGACCAGCGTTTGTAAACGATAAGTCTGCTCGTCGATCCTCTCTAAAGCGGTACGCACATCAATCAGTTCTTTTGGTACCTCTTTTTGCTTCGCTAGACGGCGCAGCGTCAGTTCTGCGTGGCCGCGAATGGCGGTAATCGGCGTTTTCAGTTCATGTGAGGCCATTGAAAGAAACTTGTCCTTCATCTGATTTACCTGCTCAAGTTCTTGATTACTCTCTTCAAGATCGGCGGCGCGATCCTCTGCTGCTTGCTCAGCAAAAAGAGCACGCAGCCGTGCTGATTCACGTTGACCGGTAATAATAGCAATAATAATGCCGGAAACCACGAAGGGCAGAATTTGTAGCAGACCAGGTAGGCTAAACATAGTAAATTGACCAATGGGAGGAAAATAGAGGTAATCGAGACCCAGGGCACTCAGTAAGACCGAGAATAATGCTGGTCCAACGCCCCAAAATAAAGCTACTACTACCACAGCCAGAAACACCAGTACGCCGGGGAAAGAGAAGGCCAGCAGGAACAATTTTATCAGGAGTATTCCAAGCATTGCCAGCCCTACAATTGGTACGCTGAGTAGGTAGCCAACCAGGGGATGTCGCCAGCGCGGTATCTGGGCAAAGTAGTGTTTACGCATCTGTGCATCTTTGCGCAGGCGTATCAATACCCGCGCCTGTGGACGCGATTTATGCTGCTGGTCAATCGGTGTTGTTGTATCCACTCTCCACTCCCTGTTCTCTTTGTGCTGCTTGTATCTGTCGCTCTGTACGCATGAACTTCTCTTGCATCTCTGCATCATGCATAGCTATCAGAGGAATCTCAGGATGTCGTCGTGCAAAATGGTGTAGTTCAATCAGCGTCTGGCGAGCAGTGGCATCATCACTGGTGACAGCAGACCAGATGAAAGGATGCATGGTGGCGGGACGCAGATAATTCTCAGAGACCCAGGCTGCGTCTCCCAACAGGAATATGCGCCCATTGGAACGGTTGATGAACATACCGGTGTTGCCCGCGGTATGGCCTGGTAAGGGTACCAGGACAACAGAACCGTCACCAAAGAGATCAAGGCTGCAACGGAATCCCTCGTAGGGCGGGCCAGCACAGTCAAAAAGATCGATGGGGTTGTTGCCCATGAGACGCCGCACCAGCCCATTATTCGCATCCAGGAGGCCTGATTGGGCCGCATCATATTCAACACGGTTGATGCGCAACGGCACCGTAGGGATATCAGGAATGCCACTGACGTGATCCCAGTGGAGGTGGGATAAGAGCACAAAATCTAGCCTTCCTCTCTGAGCAACTGAGCGAATGCGAGACGCGCCAGCGTCGTTGTTGCTCTGAGTTTCAATTTCACTCTGCTGTATGCCTCTGCTTTGAAGGTGGCTGCCCAGGGATTGTTCAAGTTGAAAGTTCGCAAGGGTCTTGCGAAAGAAGAGCGATTGATCGGCCAGGTAGGTGAAAATAGCGGAAGAGAGGCCGGTGTCGTATAAAAATGTGGCTTTGGGATGACGAATCAGTACGGCACTATGCGAGATTACACGGGGAGCAAGGGAGAAAGCACCACGAACGGCGACCAGTTCAGGAATGGCGATGCTGCCGCAGCGCAGAAACGATACTTCTATCGCAGGAAACGTTGAAATATCTAGAGGTGTAGACTCTTTTGCCTCATCCCATATGTCCTGGGGGGGAAAGGTAGCAAAATGTTGGGGCATCAGGCTCTTAATAGCCATTCCCAGACCGAGGGCACCCAGCGTGATGCCTCCCAGTGTGACCAGCTTGCGTAATTTCATGGTATATCTCTCCAATATATTGGTCTACCAAGCTTGTTTTGAGATGTGAAATGTAGGGACCCAATTTATCGCGTCCCCGATTTATCCGCGCCCATGGCCGGATGCCTAGTTCATCATTATCTGTACTATTGTACAACATTATTGGTTACGATGCGGAGCAAACATGAATCATCCCAGACACTCAACGAAAAAGCGCAACAATTGTTGCGCTTTTTCGTTGAGTGTCTGGGATGATTCATGTTTCACTGTTTTTCTAAACGTGAGGCATGTTCCTTATCCAGGGCAAGCACCAGGTCGTGAAATACACGCACCAGCATATGGTTGTAGAGGCGATAGTACACAGTATTCCCATCTCTACGTGAGGCGATGAGTTTTGCATCGGATAACTGGTGTAAATGCTCTGATGTGGTGGCAGGCGAGAGCCCAAGTTCCCTGGCGATGTCGGTCGACCGTCGTTCCAATAAGGAAGACCTCTCTCCATCGCTGGCTTCCTGCGGCAGAGCAAGCAGTTCTAAAATCTGCCGGCGGCTTCGATCGCACATGAGCGATAAGAAATGATCAACAAATTGGTCAATTTCGGACGGGCGACGAGGATGAGAAGGTATTGATGTGGGCGAATAAGATGAGTCGCTGATAGACATACAATATTTTCCTCCTAATTAAATGGTAGTATACTCTTTTAATCACACCTGCGCAATGAAAACCAATGCATGTAGCAGAAAAGCACAGGCTTATATAGCCTATCACTCAGCTTCAGGTTACTTAGTTTCAAAAGTTTCCTGGTCACTGCAAGATGATAGCCAAACACATGCAAAAACCCAGGGTACCCCTTGCGGGTACCCTGGGTTTTTGCATGTGTTTGGCTATTCTACGCAGCCTGCAAGACTTCCTGTGGCTCGATAGCCATATGGCCTTTCTCATCCACAGTGAGCAGTGCTGTCTGACCGGAAGCGATTGTACCTGCCATGAGGGCATCAGCCAGCGTATCATCGACGTAGGCCTGGATAGCGCGGCGTAAAGGTCGCGCACCATACTCCTCGTCAAACCCTTCACGCAGGAGCAGGTCTCGCGCCTGGTCGCTGACAACCAGATCAATACCCTGCTCGCTGAGCCGCGAGCGCACCTGAGCCAACAACAGGTCAACGATGCTATAGAGTTCGGCCTTGCCCAAAGAGTGGAAGACCACAATCTGATCGATACGGTTGATGAACTCAGGACGGAACATGCGCTTGAGCCCTTCCATGGCCTTCGAGCGCATAGCCTCGTGCTGCTCATCGCGCATAGCCTCGTCTCTGCGTGTCGAGAAGCCGATACGGACGGCGCGCTTGAGATCGGCACTACCCGCGTTGCTGGTCATGATCACCACGGTATTCTTAAAGTCCACCGTGCGGCCCTGACCATCCGTCAAACGCCCATCGTCCATGATCTGTAACAGAGCGTTGAAGACCTCTGGATGTGCCTTCTCAACCTCGTCCATCAGAATGACGCTGTAGGGGCGGCGGCGTACCTGCTCGGTCAGTTGACCACCTTCGTCGTGTCCTACGTAACCCGGAGGGCTACCGAACAGACGAGAAACGGTATGCGGCTCCATGTACTCAGACATATCAAGCCGAATCAGCTTATCCACGCCTCCAAAGAGTTCAGCCGCCAGAGCCTTCGCCAGCTCCGTCTTCCCTACGCCGGTTGGGCCGAGGAAGAGAAACGAACCAATAGGACGTTTGGGATCCTTTAAGCCGGCACGCGAACGGCGGATAGCGCGAGCAACGGCACTGATGGCCTCATCCTGACCGATGACCCGCTTGCGTAGATCATCTTCCAGGTTGCGCAGATTTTGACGCTCGCTCTCCAGCATCTGGCTGACAGGCACACCCGTCCAGTTCTCAACCACCTGCGCGATCAACTCAGGAGTGACAACCAGGGTAGCGGCATCCTTCGCCTCCACATGGGCTTTTTCTAGCTTATCCTGCGTTAGTAGTTCCTGCTGGCGCAGTTTCGCCGCCCGCTCATAGTCCTCGGCATTGGCTGCAGCTTCCTTCTTTGCCTGGATATCCGCAAGTTCAGCCTCTAAGTCTGCTACCAGTGTTGGACTGACAATGCCCTGCTCAGTCGCGTCCAGGTGTAAGGCCGAGGCCGATTCGTCCATCACATCGATAGCTTTGTCTGGCAGGAAACGATCATTGATGTAGCGGTCGGAGAGTTTGACGGCGGCTTCTATGGCATCATCGGTAATGCTTACGCCATGGTGTGCCTCGTAGTTGGCGCGCACAATACGCAGCATTTCGATGGCTTCCTCCACCGATGGCTCGTCAACCATCACTGGCTGGAAGCGACGCTCCAGCGCGGCATCTTTCTCAATGTGTTTGCGATATTCATCGAGAGTAGTGGCACCGATACAGTGCAGTTCACCACGGGCCAAAGCCGGTTTCAGCATATCGCCGGCACCAACTGCGCCCTCGGCAGCTCCTGCTCCAACCACAGTGTGTAATTCATCGATAAAGACGATCACATCATTGGCCTGGCGCAGTTCTTCAAGGATGGATTTGATACGCTGCTCAAATTGTCCTCGGAACATGGCACCGGCAACCATTCCGCCAATATTGAGGGAGACAATGCGCTTCCCACGAAGGATTGCCGGTACATTGCCGTCGTTGATACGCCGCGCCAGCCCTTCGACGATGGCCGTCTTACCAACCCCTGGCTCACCGATTAGTACAGGATTGTTCTTCTGGCGACGACCCAGTACAGTAATCACGCGGCGCAGTTCACGCTGTCGTCCGGCAGCCGGGTCCAGTTTGCCCTCGGCAGCCTCGGCGGTGAGATCGCGCCCATACTGATCCAATGTTGGTGTTTTACTATTTTTAGCTTGCCGCTCGGCGGTAGCAGTATTGACACCACCCGCTGCAGAGGCAGAATTGTTCATATTAGGAGCGAAACCGAAGGGTGTATTTTCGGGCATTCCTTGCCCATTCAAGCCGCCCATCTGTTCCATGGCCGCGCCCATAAGTTCATCAACACACGCCTGGCACAGGTAGTGCTGCTCACGACGCCCATTGACGATCTGGTCTATACGTACACGGGCAGTATTTTTTTGACAACGTTCACATTTCATCTAATTCTAAGCTCCTGTCTATTGATGCAAATGCTCGCATCCTGTTTTAGCAATCTTACAATGCGACTGCTAAATTATAGCAAATAAAATGCCATTTGTCTAGCACTCTTTCTTTGTGATTGCTAACATGGTATATAACATGCTACACAGAGGAAGTTATTCCCATATTTCTCATTGATCTTTTGGGGTAATACTGTGAATCATTGAATAACTTTCCGATTAGTACTTCTGTGGCAAAATTCTGGTATTCTCTTGTTAAACGTGGACAGGCTTTTCTGAAGAGATATACAATGTTCCTATGTTACCGGGGTTGCTCTTTTCCCCCCTGGAGAACTCTCTGGTACTCTGGAACACTAGCACATTTTTGTGGTGTAAGGAGAAGAAATTGTATGCAACAGCGCTCTATCCCTCGTCTGCGCATTTATCAAGTTGGAAGCCTGGCATTGCTGCTCGTTCTTATCGCTGGTTGGATGACCATGGGTGGTTTCAAGGGGTTAACGAGTAAGGCACAAGCGAGCCGTCCTGCTGGCGGCGTGGGCGGATGCCCCTTCTATCCTGCCGACAACATCTGGAACTATGATATTTCTAACGTGCCCGTACATGTCAATTCGGCGAATTTCATCAAGAGCATTGGTAGCTCAGGCGTCTTGCATCCCGATTTTGGCACCGGCAAGATTGGCATTCCGTTCGTCGTTGTCCCAGGCAGCCAGCCATTTGTCCCCGTAAAATTTCAGATCAAGCATGAGAGCGACCCTGGCCCGTATCCTATTCCGCCAAATGCGCCGGTTGAGGCCGGTGGGGATCGCCATGTACTCGTCGTCGATAGTGGTAACTGCAACTTATACGAGATGTATCATAGCCACCTGCAACCTGATCACAGTTGGAAGGCGTATAGCGGGGCAAAATGGGACCTGAACTCCGACAAACTACGCCCCAGCGGCTGGACATCGGCGGATGCCGCCGGTCTGCCTATCTTGCCGGGGCTGGTAACGTATGATGAGGTGGCGTCAGGGGTCATTAATCACGCCTTGCGCTTCACGGTGAGCCAGAGTCAGGCGGCTTTCCTGTGGCCTGCCCGCCACTATGCCTCGTCAAGCTCCAACAAAAATCTACCACCGATGGGCATGCGCCTGCGCCTCAAGGCGAATATTGACATTTCGCACTTCTCGCCCACAAACCAGGTCATCCTGACGGCGTTGAAGCATTACGGTATGTTTGTGGCCGATAATGGCAGCAGTTGGTTCCTCTCCGGTGCGCCCGACAAGCGTTGGAACAACAACGACCTGCACCTGCTGGATGGAATCGTTGGCTCAGATTTTGAGGCTGTTGACGAGTCATCCCTGCAAGCTTCTCCCAATTCTGGAAAAGTGAAGGCGCCTTCTACTACGCTGAGTGGTAATGGAGTTGGAACTTCGGCGCATTTTCCCACGTCAGAGGCAGTGGGGTGGTTTAGAGAGAGTGATTTGATAGGTTAGACACTTCAATCTCTGTCATCCTACTTATTCAACAAAAAGCAATTTTTCAGCAATGCTTGCGATTGCAACCCAATCCATACGTATCTCGTATTTAAGGTAATTGCATCGAACGTCTTGCTATTATATGCTGCGATTGAAGAAGGAGCGGCCTACCATGTCACAACAGCGAATGGATTATGACGAGACCAACCGTCAACAGCAGGAACCCCAGCCCCACTTTGATAACTACGAATCTGGCTATAGAGACCCCTTCATGGGTTCGTATACAGGACACAAACTTTCCTCACAAGGAGCGGGCAGTAGTAATGTTTCCGCCGGAATGCGCCTGGCCCTGGCGATTGTCTCGCTGGGTATCCTGATACCGATTGTAGGCATAATTATGGGTACAACAAGCAGCCAGGGTTTTGCGGCACTGATTGGTGGGCTGATTGGGCTGGGTGTGGTGTGCGTCACCATCATGGTCGTCAACATCGCATTCAACTACAGGCGCTGAACCTATTCAAGAGAAAGTACAGACAGTGAGCAAAGCAGGGAGTTTCCCGCGGAAATGCCCTGCTTTGCTCACCGTTGTATCTTCTACTTGTTCTCATCCCTGCGAAAAAAGCCTATTGGGTACCTGCCGGGGGACGATCACTTTCAACGCTCTGGGGGCAATGGTAAATTTCGCTGGCGTGTGACCCAGCGGATCTCCGTCAACCTGGATAGCTACAGGCTTGCGGGTACGCACCTCTACAGCCTCGCATTTTTCGTAGCTGACCCACTGGCGGCGTTGCTCTCGATGGAATAAAAAATCTAAGCCCACCACGATACGCCCTAGCATACTGCGTTTGCGCACGACGCAGACATCCAGCAGTCCATCGTCACACTTTGCCTGCCAGGTATATTTGATGGTTCCCCCGTAGAGTTGGGTGTTACCGACAACAACTTGTAGGGCATGTTTCTTGACGAGACGCCCATTGATGGTCAAATAGACGCGAAAGCTTTCATAGCCAAGCCCCAGCCATGTACCAACTAGCAGATAGCCCAGCACGCCCAGGCGTTTGATGGGCTTTTTTTCGACGGCGTGCGCTACTTCCGCATCGAAACCGATGCCGGCCATCAGTAGGAAGTAGCGAGTATTCACTCTGCCCAGGTCAATCTGTCGTGTTGTGCCATGTACCAATACTTCACGAGCACGGGCAATATCCAGTGGAATATGTGTTTCTCGCGCCCATACGTTGACCGTGCCGATGGGTAGCACGCCCAGGGCGGTTTCACTACCTGCCAGTTCCTGGATCACCTCGTTGATGGTGCCGTCACCGCCAACAGCAATCACCACGTCCGCGTTCTGCTTGACTGCTTCGCGTGCCACGCTGCCTGCATTGCCAGCCTCTTTTGTCAGTCGAAGTTCAATCTTCCAGCCAGCATGGCGCAAAAAGGCGATAGTTTCCGCCAGTTGATGTCCATGATAGATGTAGCTTCCTGAGGTTGGATTAACTATCATCACTGCTGAGCAGTGAGTTCTTAAATTAGCCGAGATCTCCTGTGAAATATTTTTTCGCATGTGCTTTTCTCGAATTTCCATCAATCGACTCGAGGCACGCGAGCAAGAATGGCCGAGACGACTTCATAGTTACTGGTACCCAGGCGTTGGGCCACCTGCTCTGCCGTCAATGTGGCCCGTCCCTGTCGCCCGATCAGTACCACCTCGTCGCCTACCCGCGCCTGCGGAACGTGTGAGACATCGACCATGCATTGATCCATGCAGACGCGCCCCAGGATTGGCACCTCTTGACCATGCAGCAGCACCGTCCCCCAGTTGGAAGGTGCTCGCCTGAAACCATCGGCATAGCCAACGGGAAGTACTGCCACGCGGGTAGGC
>Ga0099828_10002646_pt1 | contig 12358 bp, 11 predicted proteins | sample CZO8metaG_2_FD_79338 | JGI IMG/M metagenome (GOLD analysis project Ga0099828, IMG submission 79338) | Vadose zone soil microbial communities from the Eel River Critical Zone Observatory, Northern California, USA - CZOApr15con2H1.8 metaG | ecosystem: Environmental > Terrestrial > Soil > Vadose...
ACGGAGGCGTTGGGGGAGAGCGAGTGTTTCTTGCTGTTGTTTGCGCTCGCAACTCCAGTGCATCCTGCAACTATGCCCACGTAGAACAGTGCCAATATCGCGAGCAGCTTTTTGCTTTGCCACACATACTTAGAATGTCGAAGCGGTTTTGGTGTGCGATTCCCCGATTTTTGGAGCCCATCCCTCATTGAACTTCCCCCGACTAACTTCCTTGGGCAGATTACGCGGGGGATTCGTACGAAAAATACTGGTGAGAGGTTCACATTTGGGTCAGTCAGGGGGTCCTGCCCGGAAGAACTGAGGAAGTACCAGTCTCCGAATAGGGCTTCACGATTCCCACTCAAAAACCCAGATTACATGGGCCAGGAGCGCTCCCGATTGTGAGAATTACGGCTCTTGCAGCTATAAAAAGGGTAGGAAGTGGCCACATGGACAGTCCCCGCACCGAAGGACAGGCAGATGCGCAAATTCTTCTCCGCGTGAATTTGATTCAGAAGGGTGAGCGCGAGGGAAATCTTGCGCTCGTTCGGCAAGATTCATCGGCAGGGACAATTCAGTGGACGGAGCAACAGCTCAAACCCAATGGATTCGTCTATTAGTTTTTCCTTAGTTTCGTTAAAGACGGAACTTACTTGCAAGTTATTTGACGCACCTGCGGGACGCTCAAGAATCCGGGCTCGCAGAAAATTCCCGCGCGGCAGCAAGCAAAAATCCCGCGGCGATCAGCAGCACTGGTGAGCTATACACCCCGGGCATCCAGCGGTGAAAATAAATGGAACTGCTGATGTGCAGCGAGGCGTTTGCAATGCGACGAGCAATCCCAGGGGCCATGCCGCTATCCCGCGAAACGCCAGCGGGGATAAACACAGGAGAAGAGTAACCCCGGCGATCAACAAACTTAACCACACGTCGAACGTAAACGTAGGGAGAGGAAACAATGGGAACCGGGCACGAATGGCTAGAACGCTCGGGTTGTAAGAGGCCAGAAAATCGTGCGTCGCCTCATCCGCAACATGAAGCGCAAGAGCCAATGCAAACGCTATCCAGGCGATCCCAAAACGCCGAGTCCGCATTGTCCACTCCCTTAGTCTGTAAAAACCAGGCCCACGGCTGTCTGTCCCTTCTCTCCACCTTCGTCGATCCGCACCACGTACCCTCGCAAGCGCATCGATTGCGCGCCCTCCACTCCGGGAGTTTCCATGGTCACCTGCAATTCGGATTGCAGCCTCGGAATGTGTTTTAGAGAAATTAGCGCGCCCTGGAGGGAAAGATCCCGTACGACCGTTTCCTCCTCGAACGGATGTCCACCCTCCGTCAGCCCGCAAACGCGCGCGCGGAACTGCGCTTCGCGCCGCAGCGCCGTCCGCGTTCCCGGCATGTGTGCCTCGATCTTTTCTCCGGCGCCCCCCAGCGTGATTACCATTCCTTCGCTCGCGGCAAACACGGAATCGAATTCTTCGCGCGCCAGCCGCAGCAGCGAATCCACCATCCGGTCGGTGGAATCGGGATCGTGGTGGAACAACACCAGCGTTTTTGCGCCCGCTTCGCGCGCCACGCGCACCCCCTCGAGCCAGGAAGAATGCCCCCAGCCCCGCCGCGTGCTGGCGAGCTGTTCCGGCGTATATTGCGCGTCGTTAATAAATATATCTGCGCCCTTGGCGAGCTCCCGCAGGCTTTCATCCAGTTTGGGATCTCCCGGCTCGTTATCGGTCGCGTACACTACCGTGCCTGCGGGTGTTTCGATCCGGAAACCCAGGCAGCCCTGGGGATGATTCAGCCACTGCGCCGTGATCTTATTTTCACGGATCTTGAAAGAATCTCCGCCCCCCAGTTCCTTGAATTTTCTCTTGGCATTCATCGCCGAAAGATCTACGGGGAAATAAGGCATTGCCATTTGCGCTTCGAAAACTTGCTTCAGGCTATCGCGTCCTAAAAATTTTGAACGGAAACTATAAAAGTGAAACTCGTTGTTTTCCGCATATAAAGGAGCGAAGAACGGCATTCCTTGAATATGATCCCAGTGATAGTGCGTCACAAGAATGTGCGTCTCTGCGCTCGGGTTGACGCTTGGCGCCGACCAGCGGCCGCCCAGCATGCGCAACCCCGTCCCGCAATCTAGAATGAACTGTGTGCCATCCGGTGCGAGCAGTTCTAGGCAGGGCGTATTTCCGCCATAGCGCCACGTTGCTGGATCGACAGTCGGCGTCGAGCCGCGCACGCCCCAGAAGCTTAATTTTGCGATCGGGGTCTTCATTGCTGCCCTAAACTTCCTGCGTGAAATAGACATTCCACTTAGGATTGGCTAGAACGGGAAGCTCGTCTGATGGTGGCAGCAGGCTAGTGGAGCGTCAATGAATTCGCGCCGGGCAGGTGTCAAACTGCCTAATAAGCGCACCACCCTGCGTGCATGGCGCTCCCCGACTCAGTAAAATAGCATCGATGCATAAGTACGATCATGACCATGCGCATGCCGGGGAGGACGCCTCTCATACGCATCAGCACGAGGACCATGGGCATAATCATTCCCACGCTGGCCATGCTCACCCTTCTCTTCGTCCGGGCGTGCTCGGCTGGGCTATGGTCGCCACCCTTGGCCTCGTCTTCGCAGAGATTGTGGGCGGCATTCTCGGACGAAGCGTCGCGCTGCTGAATGATGCAGTGCACAATCTTTCCGACGTTCCGGCACTAGGAATTTCGTGGCTCGCGATGCGCTGGGCCTCTCGCCCCGCCGACACGGAAAAAACCTACGGTTACCATCGCGCTGGAATCCTCGCCGCGTTTACTAACTCAGGTCTGCTCATTTTGCTCGCACTCTGGCTCGGCTACGAAGCCGTTCAGCGTTTGCGCGCGCCGCTTGAGGTCGTCGAAAGCTGGATGATTTGGACTTCTCTCGCCGCGCTCGCCGTCAATGGCGGCATTACGCTCGCCCTCGTGCGCGGGCGCAATGACCTGAACCTTCGGAGTATCCTCATTCACAATTTTGGCGATGCGCTTTCCAATATCGCCATCATCGCCGGCGCGGTCGCCATCCGCGCGACAGGGGCGCATTGGATCGATCCTCTCCTCGGCCTGGCCATCGGACTCCTCGTCCTTTGGTCCAGCGTCGGAATCCTTAGGGAGTCATCCCATATCTTGCTCGAGGGCCGTCCGCGAGGAATGCACGTGGAAGATGTCGCGCGGGCAATTCTCACGGTGGATGGCGTGCAGGAAGTGCACGACCTGCACATCTGGTCGCTCGGCGGGGGACACAACGCACTAAGCCTGCACGCGCGCATCCCAGACATGCACATGGATGAGTGCGAACGTGTCCTTGTCGCGATTCAGGAAAAGGCCGCCAAGGAGTTCGACATAGACCACACCACTGTCCAATTCGAACGGGCGGGATTGCCGGCCCAGTCGGGTTACGTCATGCCGCAGCCAGCGAAAGAATAATTTCTATGATGGTTCGACTCAGGGAACTATGCGGGTAAAATGAAATTGAGTCCCCGCTGCTCGTTGAATTGCTGTGTTGCGGCGAGGTCGAGCGCTTCCCGCGTCACGCTGCGGCGCAGCCCTTCCTGCGTGATGTAGCGCAGCGTCTGATTATCCCAGGAATAAGCGACGGCGAATAATAGTGTGCCGTCCCGGCGCACGAAAACATATTGCTCGCTCTCCCGCTGCGGCCCGGCTTCAGTCTGCGTTGGATACGCGGGAGCTGCCTCGCGAGGCCTTACTCTTCTCGTGGATTCCGGGCTCTCCGGTTCTGCAACTTCTTCCGGCTGCGCTTCGTTTGCTGGGGCCTGCTCGATGACCACAGTAGGAGGAAAAAGAAATCCTCCACCAAAAGGGAAGAAGCCGCTGCTGAAGCGACCGTGCCGGTGAATACCGGACCGGCCGCGTGTCGCCGCGAGATGAACTTCGTCAAACCCGAGCCCTGGCACGCCGTCAAAATCCTGCGAGAAGCCTGCATCATCATCGAAGTCTGCAGGTCTGCGCACGGGATTGTTGTTGGTTCGAACCACTCGGACAGCCGTTCCACCGGTTCGGGGGTGCGCTGTCACAACTCTTGTCGCCGATTGGGTACCCGTCGAAGTACGAATCGTTGCCATGGGCACGATGCGAGTTCCGGCCGGAGCGGAAACTCCAGCAGGCCGCGCCGATGCCACTCCCATGCTCATTGCCGAATGATGCTGCGCACTCACAAATTGTGGAAGGATCGCAAGTGAACCAAGAACAACGAACCAGCGGCGCATAAGGGCCCCCAAAGCCGATAACGGAGTTTCGGCCTCTATAAAGAAGGATGCGCCTGCTGGCTCTTTGGTTTCAAGTGTATTCTGCTCGCAAATCTTGTGGCGCGGGCTGGCGGTCGAAGCGAACCGGCAGAATTAGAAGAAGTGAAAGACCACGCCGAACACGCCCTGAAAATTGTTCTGCCCCGTGTTGTACAACTGGGTGCGAATATAATCGCCTTCCAGCCGCAGCCAGAACAGCCCGTCCAGCACGGGAAAATCCACGCCCCCGCCCGCCTGGAGGGCCACGCCGTTTTTGCTCACATCCGCCAGCTGCGGATTGACGTGCGCCAGGCCCACCAACCCATGCACCCAGGGTTCCCACTCCGGTTTGCGCCAGATAATCTTCGGCCCGCCGGTGATCCCCGCATATCTCGTCTGGTCATTCGTGGGTTTGAATACATTGCGCCCGAACGCCGCCGTAAAATTTCCTTCCAGGCCCAGCCAGCTACGCGGAAAGTAGACTACCGCGGTGTTCAGCCCGTACATGCCGGCATCGAAAGCTGCCGAACGAAACCTCACATACGTGAATCCCATCCCGATTTGCAGCCGGTAATCGTCCACGCGGCTGACGGGGTGGCGCTTAGGAACCGGCACGGGCGATGCCATCGGCACCGCCATATTTGTGGCGGCAAACTCCGGCGCAGCCGGCTCGGTGAACGATAATCGCAACTCCGGGGCCAGAAAAAAGTCATGCGCATTGGACGAAGAGGCCGCCATCGCCCAGTTCGTTCCTGCCGCGATAGTTTCCGCGCCGCGACTGTCATTCTGCATCGCCGCCGGAACGACGGTTTCCTGCGCGCGCGCTCCGCTGCCAACCCCAAGCACAAGTACGATCGCCACGAGCCACGTCTTCATCACGCTTCCCCCACAAGATGCTCACGCCAAGCCCAAATTTCGCTTCTGCCCTTACGTTATGCCAGGCCATCGCGCCCCGCTCTTTTTCCTGCGTCCCCCGTGCCGAGCCTGTTACCTCGCCTTTCAGCGTTGAACACCTCTCGGTCTTGCCATATTGGCAACGGCGGTAGCTGCAACGGCGTGCATCTGGTAAACTAGAGATTGTTCGACCGCGCCTGAGAAGTTGACCGCCTTGCGGTCATAGAAAACGAACGAGGAGATTCGTCAGGGCTGCTGGTTGTCTCAGCAGCTATTTTTGTCTGTAGACGTGCATATCATGAGTCAAAATATTCGCAACATCGCCATCATCGCACACGTGGACCACGGAAAAACCACGCTGGTCGACGCCATGCTGCGCCAGAGCGGAATTTTTCGCGCTAATCAGGAGCTCGTCGAGCGCGTGATGGACTCGAACGATCTCGAACGCGAGCGCGGCATCACCATTCTCGCGAAAAATACGGCGCTTTTTTTTCACCACACCAAAATCAACATCGTGGACACACCGGGCCACAGTGACTTCGGCGGCGAAGTCGAGCGCGCGCTGCGCCTTGTCGACGGCGTCGTGCTCCTTGTGGACGCCAGCGAAGGGCCGCTGCCGCAAACGCGTTACGTTTTGCAGAAGGCCCTGGCGGCGAAGCTGCCTCCCGTCATCGTGCTTAATAAGATCGACCGCACCGACGCGCGCACGAAAGAAGTGCTCGACGAAATCTACGATCTGTTCATCGACCTCGACGCCACCGAGGACCAGCTTGATTTTCCAGTCGTGTACACGAACGCGCGCGATGGAGTTGCCCACCGATCGCTCGGTGACAACTCCAAGGATCTGCTCCCGCTTTTTGAAGCAATCGTCAAATTCATTCCTGCACCGACGGGTGATCCAGACGGGGTCCTGCAGATTCAGGTTATGAATCTCGACTACAGCGAATTCCTCGGTCGCATCGCCATCGCCCGCGTCTTCAACGGCACCCTCGAGCGCGGCGCGGACGTCGGCATCAGCAAACTCGACGGAAAACTCAATCCCACTCGCATCACCAAGCTGTACACGTTTCGCGGACTCGAGCGCGACGAAGCGCAAAGCGTCGTCGCGGGCGACATCGTGGCGATCGCGGGAGTCGAAGGCATCCAAATCGGCGAGAGCATCACGGATCTGGCGAACCCATCGCCGCTCGAACCGCTTTTGATCGACGAACCGACGCTGGCGATGATCTTCACGGTGAACAGCGGCCCGCTCTCCGGGAAAGACGGAACGTATTTGACTTCGCGTGATCTCCGTGACCGCTTGCAAAAAGAACTTCTGACCAACGTTTCCATCCGTGTGGAAGACACGGACACACCCGAATCGTTTCGCGTGCTGGGGCGGGGAGAATTGCAGCTGGCGATTTTGATCGAGACGATGCGGCGTGAAGGCTTTGAATTGATGGTCGGCAAGCCGGAGATCGTCGTGCGCACCGAAAACGGGCGAAAGCTCGAGCCCCTCGAGCGCGTCGTGATCGATGTGCCGGAAAAATTCATCGGCATTATCCTCGAAACTCTCGGCAGCCGGCGCGGCGAAATGATCAAGATGAGCAATCACGGCTCCGGCCGGGTGCGCCTGGATTTCAAAATTCCTTCGCGCGGGTTGATCGGATTGCGCAGCCAACTGCTTACGGACACGCGGGGAACCGCGCTGATCCACTCGATCTTCGACGGCTGGACCGAGTACGCCGGAGAAATGGCACTGCGCCCCACCGGGGCGCTCGTCGCAGACCGCGCCGGCGTTTCCACCGCGTTTGCGCTGTGGAACATCCAGGAGCGCGGCGAGCTCTTCATCGGTCCCGCCGTAGACGTCTATGAAGGCATGATCCTCGGGGAAAACTCCCGCGAGCAGGACATGGACGTGAACGTCACCAAGGAAAAAAAGCAAACCAACATGCGCTCCTCCAGCGCCGATGAAGCCATCCGCCTGATCCCCCACCGCGAACTCAGCCTCGAACAAGCCATCGAATTTATCGCCGATGACGAGTTCGTTGAAATCACCCCGAAATCCATCCGGCTGCGCAAAAAAGTTCTCCAGGCCAACAAACGTCCGCGCCGCTGGCAGGAAATCCGCGCCAGCCACGAAGCGGCGCGCTGAACCAGGGCGGCCACAGGCGCGTTTTTCCCTTTCTTCGTAGCGGCGGCCTTTAGGCCGACCTCTGTTTCAATGGCTCGATTTTGCGAGCAATTCCTCCAAATAGTTCTTCCACACCGCGGCCCAGGTATGCGTGCCGTGGCCGTGCGTTTGATCGCTGGCCGGTATCAGCACAAATCGACCACTCCTGAGCCGCGGAGCTTCCCGCTCGGCAATTTTCAGTTCCGGCGGATTGATGAAATCATCCGCGGAATTCATCCACATGACCGGCGCCTTGATCTTTTCAAGCTGCGGCGAGGGATCGTAATTGCGCGAAGCGCTCACCTGATACAAGAAATCGTTGGCGTCGAGATCCGCAAGATGCGTCCGGAAATAATCGTCCAGATATTTGTCCGCGGCATCGCGCGTGGGCAGATTTTTCTGCATGAGTAGTGGTGCGCTGCCGGCGATGATTGAGAAATCCAGCGCGGTGCGCAAACTCTGCTGCGGTTCGGTGGTGTAGTCGCCACCCTTCCAGTCCGGATCGTTGCGGATGCCGTCGATGACCATCTTCCGCCAGAGACGATTGCGCCCCGCAATCTGCACCGGCAAGCACGCCATGGGCATGAGCGCATCCATGAAGTCTGGGTAAGTTTCTCCCCAAACGAAGGAGTGCATACAGCCCATAGAGGTCCCGAAAATCAGCCGCAAGTGATTCACGCTCAGGCCCTCGTTGACCAAGCGGTACTGAGCCAAAACCATGTCGTCGTACTCGTAATGGGGAAAATGCGCGCGCAGGCCGTCGCTCGGCTTGGACGATTTTCCGTGGCCTATCCCGTCGGGAAGAATGATGAAGTAACGCGAAGTATCGAGAAGCTGGCTGGGACCAAACAGCACTCCGGCAAATTGCGGCTGGAGGAATTGATGCCCCGAGCCGCCCGTGCCGTGAAGGATCAAAACTGCATTGGTGACGCGGCCCTGCGCGTCGCGGGCAGGCTTGCCAAGGGTGGTGTAATGCAGTTTGAGTTCGGGGCGCGATTCGCCGGAGTGAAACTTGAAATCGTGGACGACGAAGTCGCCTTCCTTCGTGGCAGGAGCGGGAGCTTGCTGGGCAGCGCACGAAAAAACAGCGAGAAGCACGATTGCAACAAGAAATGAAAGAGAACGGCAAGAAAAAGACATGGATGTGAACTCCTTCGCGGCGAGGAACTGTAGCACAGGTTTCCCGGGAGCTCGCACGGAGGCAAAGAGAGGGATTGCCACAGAGACACGCAGGCGCGGAGCGGAGATCTGATAGCAGGCGACCCGCAGGCCTTAGCGCTCAATTTCAAAGTAGATGCGAGCGGTTGCACGGTACTCGGCAATTTTCTTGCCGTCAAGCACCATCTCGAATTCCGAAACGCGCGCCCACCTCATGCCGCGCACGGTCTTGGCGGCTTCGGCAACAGCATTCTCGGCGGCTTTGGCAAAGCTCTCTTTGGAAGATCCGACGATTTCGATGACTTTCTGTGCCATGGATTGCCTCCTCCTGTTGAGCCGGAGTATATCGCTTTCCGAAGGATGTATGTGGTGCCGACGGGCACGAAAAAGGGACTCTGCCGTCGCGGTGAGGTTGACAAACTATTGAATTTGTTATGCCGCAAGTTTCAGGGAGACTTCTTGCCAAGCCGGAAGCCCTGATACGCTAAATACGCGAAGATGAGCAGAGCCACCCCGTTTACCCAAAACGGAACAGCCCAGCCCGCGAGCAATAGCGACCACTTGAAAACCAGCCGCGACAGATGGCCGAGTGCGATGACCAAAAAGATTACGCTGGCGACCAGGGAAAATATCTTGTGCGTCATGACGCATCTCCCTTTTGCCGGAACTTACAGATGGGCTAGTGCCGTTCCAACTAAAGGAGACAAACTTCGGAAACTTTGGTGTCTGCCAACTTGCTGAAAACAATTTGTCCGGAATTTCGTCACAAAAAGTTGGAACGGCACTAGCAGGCTTGTACTCCTGGGGGGTGGGGGAGTCAAGAGGGAGGATAGAGCGGGTGAATCGGGAAGTCAAAGGCCCCACACGCAGAGCCGACGTTTGTGCCGCCCGCCGTTGTACGCATCGGCCCGGTCCGACACGGTTACCGTGAGTGCTAGAATCCTAACTGGAAGAGAGCCCTCAATGTCGAAAGTTTCGGTGGATTGTAAGTGCCCCTCGGATGGGGGGCAAGGCCCAAGGTGGATCTATTTCTTTTGAAGGCAAGCGCCTGCGCGATTTAGTCGAGGCGGACATTCGCCAACTGCTAGATGCAGGCGTTACGGAACATCTTTACCTTGAGTATAAGGCGGAGATGTATCGCGAGAATCTCGCCGGCAAAAAAGAATTTCTCCTCGACATTTGCATGTTTGCGAATGCGCAGGGAGGTTTGCTGCTCGTTGGCGTACCAGAACAGAGGGATCTTCAGGCCCAGCCAACGGGTCTTCCTGATCCAGCCGCTCCACTCGGAGTACAGATTAACAATCCAGAGTCACTTCTGCTTTCGTATGATGCTCGGATTGTTAGTTGCATTGAGGAAAGGCTTACCGTCGAGTCCTTTGCGATCCCTATCAGCGGAGGCCGATATGTACTGCCTTTCAGGGTTCCCGATAGCATGGGTAAGCCTCACTGTGCCCGCCTTGAGGGACATGTTTATTTTGTCTCTCGCAGGGAGAGGCATCGATACCATATGGATGTCCGAGAGATTAAGGAACTTTCTGTGGTGGTGCTGACCCAGTTTGAACGCGCTGAGGCCTTAATAACTAAGGCCCTTACAGTGAGTGTGTATCCTGGTTCCCCAAGGGTCTTTGCTCTCGTTCCGGTTTTTTTCAAGAATTTCCTAATTGATGTCAAAGATCCCGTGGTTTACCAAGCCTTTGGCAATTTTCATATGAGCACGACTCAATCTCATTTCTCCGCTCCGAAATACACTCTGGACGGGCTACTCCGCGAATCAGCGCGATATCCTGTTGAGCTGAGCCGGAAAGGAACAATCACCTTGAAGGCATTACTGGCGACAGCAGGATCGCCGCCGGGGACATTCCACTTCTACGCCAACGCAATTGACGTTTTGCTTCGTCTTTTTATGAAAAGGGCGCAAATTCTCTGCTCAGCCGCGGCGATCCCTGTTCCCATGTTGTTGGGCGTTAGCATTGTTACTCCGCAGACTTTGGCAGCCATGTACGCCGACGGAGTTCCCGAGGCGCAGATTGGACCCGGCATCCATCCGCTGCCCGTGCTAGAGATAGCAAACCTGGCGGAACCCGCCGAGAGAATCATTAGGCCGCTGTGCGACGTGGCGCATCAGATGTTCGGGAAAAGCGGATCGCCTTGCTTTGGGGCAGATGGTTCCTGGCAAGGACCCACCGGTTAATCGGACGACCGCAGAGGGAGAAATGTAAAAAGCCGCGCTAAAGGCGATTTGGGAAAGAACACCTGTACTCGGGAACAGTTACGTCCCCGGCAGAAAACGGTTCTAATTCTAAGGAAGCATCCCCGTGTGTGATTGATGGCTGCAAGCACACGGGTCGAGGAGGCTCCCATGAAGAAACTAAAGTATTTCTGTTCGGCTTTGCTGGTCGCTTGCTTGCTGGCTATCCCGGCTGCGGCACAGAAGGGTGAGAAGGGCGAGCGCAACAACAATGTCAGCAAACAAAAGGGCAAGGCGCGCGCCGAGCAGGTTCAGGCCGCGAACAAGAAGGGCGACAAGGACCCGAACCCGTCCAAGGGCAGCAAGAACAAGGGCCAGCATGAGGGCTTGGAGAAGAAAGGCAAGCAAAAGGCCAAGGGTCACGGCAAGTAACAGCGCGCAAGAGTTCGAGCATTCGTAAAAAGGGGAACCACTGGGAGCACCGGTGGTTCCCCTTTTTTGTTTCGTGTCTGAGGCCGGAGTCATTCGGAAAATGTGTTCTTGATTCCAGCGGTTGCGCCTGTGATTGGATCACGTCACGATCCCTCCACTGCGCGGCCAGCGCTCAAAAGTCGAGCGTAAGAAAACGCTGGCCGCTCCGGTCGGGATGACAATGCGAGGAGGGGCGGTTATGTCGGAGCTGAAGCTCCGACCTCCTAAAGAGGGAGGCCCGCCTGAGGCAGGCGGACGAATAGCAAAGAGAAAAGCAGATTCCTCGCAGCGCCCGGAATGACAGTGAAAGAGTAGGATGGCGGAGAAAGACCGGGCTAGGGGAGAAGATTTTTGCCGGAGGCGGAAGGCAGAGACAGGCCGACGGCGCGAGCAAGAGTGGGAGCGACATCGCGCATGTCGATAATGCCGAGCGAGCGGCCGGCGGGGACGCCCGGGCCTATGAGAAAAAAAACGGCGCGGAGATCGGGAAGATCGGGCAGTTCACCGTGCGCGCCGCCGACTTTGGTTTTGGACAAGATGGGACCTTCGAGCGTGGAGCCAGTTCGCCAGCCGGGTTTGAGGCCGACGAAAAATGAAGCAGTGGGAAAGCCGCCTCGCTTGTGAAGCTCATCGGCTTCGAGGACGCGGTCGATGCCGTTCGCGGGATCGGCGGCGAGCTTCCCAAGGAGCTCGCGGACTTGAGCGATGGTGGCTGCGTCGTTCGGCTCTTTCAATACGATCGCGGCGGAGCCTCCGGTGACCCAAGGCATGGCTTTCCAGTCCGCGATTTTGCCCTTTTCATCGAGGGTAAAGAGTTTGGCGTCGCGGAAGGCGGGGAATAAATTCAACTGCGCGGAGGTCTGGACAAAGCCGTGGTCGGAGACGACAGCGATAAAGGCATGGCCGGGCGCGAGGCGTTCCGCGGCGGCGCACAAGGAGCCGATCACGGCGTCGAGGCGTTCGAGCGTGGCGATGGATTCGGGGCTGAACGGGCCGGTCTCATGCTCGATGTGATCAAGCGCCGCCAGGTGCAGGGTGAGCAACGCTGAATACTTGTGTTCAAGGATCCACTGCGCATAGCGGGCGCGAAGCTCGTCCACTTCGGCGGAGGAGTTTGTGCCAACGGGATAATCGCCCAAAGCGGCGCGGGGTTCGTCGAGCAAGCCGGGAGTGGAGACGGCGCGCAGGAGTTTCGCGTCGTCGGGAGTATTGGCGCGCCAGAATTCCGGGATGTTCCAGGTGATA